>Ga0075012_10001125_pt1 | contig 27782 bp, 16 predicted proteins | sample All_14_2_FD_71474 | JGI IMG/M metagenome (GOLD analysis project Ga0075012, IMG submission 71474) | Freshwater microbial communities in response to fracking from Pennsylvania, USA - Allegheny Zone_MetaG_DW_15 | ecosystem: Environmental > Aquatic > Deep subsurface > Groundwater > Drilled...
TTATTTGTGGAACACGGGCGCTACCACCAATTGCATCACCGTCGGAGCGGCGGGCACCTACTCCGTGGTTGTCACGGGTGCAAACGGATGTACTAGCGCTTGCAGCATCACGGTTTCAAATGTCCCCGGCCCAAGCTGCACAATCACTGGCACTACCACCATTTGCGAAGGCGAAACGACCGAACTGTGCACGCCAGCGGGTGCTGGCAGTTATTTGTGGAACACAGGCGCTACCACCAACTGCATCACCATTGGAGCGGCGGGCACCTACTCCGTGGTTGTCACTGGTGCAAACGGCTGCACTAGCGCTTGCAGCATCGCTGTTTCAAATGTCCCCGGCCCGAGCTGCACCATCACTGGCGCTACCACCATTTGCGAAGGCGAAACCACCGAACTGTGCACGCCAGCGGGCGCTGGCAGTTACTTGTGGAACACGGGCGCTACCACCAACTGCATCACCGTCGGAGCGGCGGGCACTTATTCCGTGGTTGTCACGGGTGCAAACGGCTGCACCAGTGCTTGCAGCATCGCTGTTTCAAATGTCCCCGGCCCAAGCTGCACCATCACTGGCGCTAATGTCATCTGTGAAGGCGAAACGACTGAACTGTGCACGCCAGCGGGCGCTGGCAGTTATTTGTGGAACACGGGCGCTACCACGAATTGCATCACCGTCGGAGCGGCGGGCACCTACTCCGTGGTTGTCACGGGTGCAAACGGCTGCACCAGTGCTTGCAGCATCGCTGTTTCAAATGTCCCCGGCCCAAGCTGCACCATCACAGGCGCTAATGTCATCTGTGAAGGCGAAACCACAGACCTGTGCACGCCAGCGGGTGCTGGCAGTTATTTGTGGAACACGGGCGCTACCACCAACTGCATCACCGTCGGTACGGCGGGCACCTACTCCGTGGTTGTCACGGGTGCAAACGGCTGCACTAGCGCTTGCAGCATCACGGTCACCGTCAACCCCTTGCCAATTTGTACGATTACTGGCGGCAATATCCCCTGCGCAGGCCAAACCACAGACCTGTGCACGCCAGCGGGCGCTGGCAGTTATTTGTGGAACACGGGCGCCACCACCAATTGCATCACCGTCGGAGCGGCGGGCACGTATTCCGTGGTCGTTACGGATGCAAATGGCTGCACCAGTGCTTGCAGCATACTGGTTATCATTGAGCAAGTGAACACCCCGCCAGTCATCACCTGCCCGGCGGACTTGACGATTGAATGCGACGCAATCTCCCTGCCACCGAATACGGGCACAGCCACTGCTACGGATATCTGCGATCAAGTGCCCCCCATACCTACGTTTACGGATTTGATTTCGGGGGGAAATTGCCCAGAAATATCCATCATCACACGTACTTGGACGGCCACCAATACCAGTGGGAACAGCATAAATTGCACCCAAACCATTACCGTTATTGATGGCACTGCCCCAACCATAGTTTGCCCTGCAAACTTAACAGTGGACTGCGATGCAAGCACTTTGCCGCCAGGCACGGGGACGCCAATTGCCACGGACAACTGCGACACTGCCCCAATAATTGGTTTTACCGATGCCACGACGGGCGGAGTTTGCCCGCAAGAGTTTACGATTCAACGCACGTGGGTAGCCACGGACGCCTGTGGGAACAGCAGTAGTTGCACCCAAAACATCATCACTTCGGACAATAACCCGCCCGTTGTCATTTGCCCACCCAGTCTGACAGTAGCATGTGATGCGGGCATATTGCCAATTAACACAGGCACTGCCACCGCTACGGACAATTGCAACCCAGCGCCATTGGTTGTTTACAATGACGCTACAACACCGGGGACTTGCCCACAATCATTTACCATCGCCCGCACTTGGACGGCTTCGGACGGCTGCGGAAACACCAGCAGTTGCAACCAAATTTTGACAGTAGGCGATTTGGTGCCGCCTGCCATTGTTTGCCCAACAAACATGGTCGTGCCTTGTGCCGAACAAGTACCTGTGGCCAATCCTGCATTGGTGGCTGCCACGGACAATTGTAGTGGCCCAATAACCGTAAGCTTTCTAGGGGAAAACATTGCCAACCAAACCTGCGAGAATCAATACGTGCTGACGAGGACTTACCGGGCCGTGGATGCCTGCGGCAATGCGGCTATTTGTGCGCAAACGATTACGGTGTTTGACGGCACGCCGCCCAACATCGCGTTTGTCAATCCGCTGCTCGTGCCAGGCGGCACCATCAACGTCCAATGTTTTGGGCAAGACCCCGCATGGAACCTCCCGGCCTTTGACGAAGGCAGCATTCTGGTGAGCGATATATGTGCGGGTGAAATTGCCGTGACATACAATGAGGTTTTGGAGCAAACGGGCAATTGTGAGGTGGATGGCTTCATCAACCGCTACCGCCTGACCTGGACCGCCACCGATGTATGCGGAAACAGCAGCACCGCATTTGTTTTCTTGGCTTTGATAGATACGATTGCCCCAACCATCGTGGGTGTTCCCGATGATATTTCCATCAATTGCGATGAAATACCTGAACCACCCGTCATTATAGTGGGTGAGGATGAATGCCTTTGTGCTTGCATCCTCGCTTTTGAAGAATCCGTGACGGTGCCTGGCTGTCAAGATGGGCAGTTAATCGTGCGGTCGTGGACGGCGAAAGACCAATGTGGCAATCAAACTACTGTCACACAGAACATCGAACTGATTGACAACGAAGGCCCAACTTGGTTCGTCACGACACCCGAAATAATGGGCATCACAGGGGATACCATCCTCGAATACCCTTGCAGCGATGGCTTTCCGGCTTACCTCGACTTTTTGAACGAGGAATCGGTCATGATGCCAAATACCTGCGGCGCTTCCTTCATGCTGGACTTTCAGGTGGGAACCCTTTACGCAGGCAATTGCGAGCAAGTGGGCTATACGGAGCAAAGAACCTACCATTGGACGGCGGTAGATGCCTGCGGAAACAAATCATCACTGACCATTCAGGTACGCCTGACCGACCAAGAACCGCCTGTGATTGCTGGCATTCTGCCGATGGCCTGCTTAGGGGATACATTGAACCTGACAACTGCCACGGACAACTGCGGCGTTCTATTTATGACCTTTCAGGATACCCAAATCTCAAGCCCCTGCGGAAGCGGAATGGCCGTCCAAAGAACTTACGAGGCCAAGGATGGCTGTGGAAATATTGCGACAGCCACCAGCATACTCCTGCCAGATGACAACCTTGCCCCACAGATTTGGTTTACCAACCCTGTTTTGGAGGAACTTGGAGCTGGCCAAAATCTGACGATGGATTGCGCAGCGTACAATGGCCAATACACTTCGTTTGGCATCAATGACGTGGGTGTGGCCGATGGCTGCACGGTTGGGCTGACCGTGAATTTCACCGAGATCCTCATCACTGCTGGCGACTGTGCCACCAATGGCTCGGTCGCTGTCATCCAATTGCGATGGACGGCAACGGACATCTGCGGGAACCTGAGCGAGCTGGTTGTCATGGCCAATATTGTGGATGAAACCAGCCCGGTGTTCGTCAATTTCCCGGCGGAAATAACCATCGCCTGCAATGATGAATTGCCTGAATTCTTGATAACCGACAATTGCGGTGAGGTGACCACAACGACGTGGGACACCATCATTACCAGCGACTGCATTTATGAATATGATTTGCTACGCACTATCACTGCAACCGACTTGTGCGGCAATACCACGACCAAATCGCAGACCGTTCATGTGGGGGATGGCGGCGGGCCAGTCATTTCAGGGGTATTGCCAGTTGTTTGCGATGATTTATCCATCCCAGTCGTGACGGCATTCGATGCATGTGCAGGGGCCTTTGTTGCGGTTTTCATGGAGGAAGACACCTTGCAAGTGTCCTGCGGTGGTTTGGTCTTAGACAGGACATGGAGCGCCACTGGTATTTGTGGCAATGAGACCATTGTCCATCAATCAATTATCATCAACGACACCACGCCGCCTGTGATAATAATCCCTGATTTTTCCTTTATCCTCCTTTTTTATGGCAATGCAAACAACTTTGTTTTTCTGTCGGAAACGGCGTTGATTGACCAATTAAATGGATTAAACACGGGCAGCGTTACCGTTTTAAATGGTTGCGGCGAAGTAGTGCTGACGGTAACAACCACCTATGCGCCAGATTGCTATATCCTCGGCTATTCCGAGCAGCGGCGCTACACTTGGACGGCTACCGATGACTGTGGCAACACGGCTTCTATTTCCTTCGTCGTGAATATCATGGATGATATTCCGCCCGTTTTTGTGGAGGTTTCGCACGAAAGCCTGATTGTGTGCGCCGAGTTGCCACTGGCGCCAATTATGGTGACAGAAGGCGAGTCCCAGCCGGTGAAAATCGTTTATACGGAGCTGATTGAACCCGGTGGAGAACCCGGTGAATACCGGGTGACGAGGACATGGGTCGCCACGGATGCCTGCGGCAATGTTTCGGTCTATACCCAAGTCATAAAATGGATACCGGACAGCTTCTTGGAGTGCAGCATCATCGAGCCAGATTCGGTGTATTGCAATACGCATGGCATTGTAATAAACAGCAGCAGCACAGGCGGAAACGGGCCATTAGATTATGATTGGGAGATAGTCGGGGAAGATTGCTTTATCCAAGGCGGGCAAGGAACGCCGGAAATCAATATCTACGTTGGATGGACGGATGCGAAAATAATCCTGACCGTGACCGATGAATACGACTGCGTTTCTGTCTGCACGACGACGATGGGTTGCCAGTTTTCATCGGGGAAATCATTGGACGAACCGATAGCACTTCCAAGTCCAATTGCTGCAAACGACACCAAGCAAGACCGCCTTCGGGAAATAGCGCTCTGGCCAAACCCAGCCAACAGCAGTGTCAATCTTGGGTTTGAATCTTCCGTGGAAGATATGGTTGAGCTCAGCGTTTCCAATTTTTTGGGGAAGGTCGTTTTTACAGACAAAATCAAGGCCCTAAAAGGCTTCAACACCCGCAAGCTGGACATGACCCGAGTACGGGAGGGGAGCTATCTGGTGCAGCTCAAAACGAACCAGGAAGTGCACACAAAAGTCGTCGTTATCATGCACAGCAATTGAGTTTGACAAACCTACCTTGAAACACTAACACGCCGCACCGAACGCAACGCTTTGATTATCTAAGCGTTGCGTTCTTGTTGGTGCAATCACCTCGAAGTTTTTCGGCAAAAAACAAAAGCGATTCCCCTAAATGTGTGAATAATGTAACCCTTGCCCAACTTTGTGTAACAACACCCTGTTTGATTAATGGGAACTTTGTTCTTCGATTTAAAAACCTTCTTTGAAATTATTCATCAAATACATGGTCAGCAACCGGTGCAAGCTGGCAGTGAAAGATGAGTTGAAAAAACTTGGTCTGCACTTCGTATTGGTGGAACTTGGCGAAGTGGAAATCATGGAAGACCTAAGCCCGGAACAGCGGAAGCAGCTAAGCGCCGACCTGCTGCTGTCCGGCCTCGAACTGATGGACGACCGGAAAGGAATTTTGATAGAACGCATAAAAAACGCCATCATTGAAATGGTACACCACTCGGAAGAAAACCTGAAGACCAATTTCTCCGATTACCTCAGCGACAAACTCCACTACGACTACACCTACCTCGCCAACCTGTTCTCGGAAGTGCAAGGGACCACCATCGGCCAATTCATCATCGCCCATAAAATCGAGCGCATCAAGGAACTGATTACCTACGGCGAACTGAACATCTCGGAAATTGCCTGGAAATTGAATTACAGCAGCGTTGCGCATTTGTCCAATCAATTTAAAAAAGTGACGGGGCTGACGCCCACGCACTTCAAGCAATTAAAGGAAAAAAGGCGCAGCCCGATTGAGGAGGTTGGAAATCAATAAGATAAAATAAGCTGCCGCAAGCAAAATATTTGCTAATATTTTTCCATGAAAGCAAAGCAAGACAAATTAAAAGAGGGTGCTACTGCCTTGCCGCCCAAGGGGAAGCTCATAAAGTCCTCAAACCTTTTCCCCGTAGTGGGAATTGGAGCCTCGGCAGGTGGGCTTGACGCGTTTAAAAAACTCCTGAAAGCCATTCCCGAAGATTCGGGCATGGCTTATGTTTTGGTGCAGCACTTGGATCCCACCCACGAAAGCATGCTGCCCGAACTGCTGCAAAAAGTGACCAAAATCCCGGTATTGGAAATTGCCGACGATATTAAAGTGCTGCCCAACCATATCTACGTCATTCCCAGCAACAAAATGATGGTGGCCACGGATGGGGTCTTGCTGCTTTCGCCGCGCCCACAAAAAAGCAAAACCGAGCGAAACCTGCCCATTGACCTATTTTTCACCTCACTGGCGGAGGTGCATCGTGAACATGCCATTGGGGTGGTACTGTCGGGAACGGCATCCGATGGCACACTGGGACTGAAAGCTATCAAAGACCAAGGCGGCATCACGTTTGCGCAGGACGAAGCATCGGCAGCATACGGCAGCATGCCCCAAAATGCGGCACAGGCAGGCGTGGTTGACTATATCCTCCCCCCTGAAGAAATACCTCAAAAACTCCTGGAAATTACTGGCATTAACCTTGGCGATGAGCATCTGCCGTTGCAGGGTGATGCGGTGTACAAGCAGATTATTTCCCTGTTGCGCATCCGAAAGGGAACCGATTTCACGTATTACAAGCAGTCCACCATCCACCGCCGCATCCTGCGCAGGATGGCGCTCAACAAAAATGAAACGGCTGCCGACTACCTACAATTTTTAAGGGAAAATAAGTCCGAACTGGACTTGTTGTTCCAAGACTTGTTGATACCCGTAACTTCTTTTTTCAGGGACGAAAAAAGCTTTGAAAACTTATGCGAAAACGTTTTTCTGCAGGCCGCAAAAAATAAAACAGCCGGCGAGCCTATCCGGGTTTGGGTGGCCGGGTGCAGCACGGGCGAAGAGGCTTACTCCATTGCGATTTGTTTGCAGGAATATTTTGGAGACAACCAGCGCTTTGTTCAGGTTTTCGCTACTGATATCAGCGAACCCGCCATTTTAAAAGCACGGCGCGGCATTTATAAAAAAAACGAGTTGAATGGAGTTAACCCTCAGCGGCTGGATGCGTTTTTCACAAAAACCAAAGGTGGTTATCTGGTGAACAAAAATGTGCGGAGCATGTGCGTGTTTGCCCTTCACAATTTTTTGAAAGACCCGCCATTTGGCAAAATGGATTTAATAAGCTGCCGCAACGTGCTCATATACATGGAGCCTTATTTGCAAAAAAAAGCGCTCACCACCTTTCATTATGCCCTAAACCCAAAAGGATTTTTGCTGCTTGGCAAATCGGAAACCACCAGTGGGGTGCCCGACCTTTTTGTTTCAGCCAACAAAAACGATAAGCTATTCTCCCGAAAAGATATGCTAGGCAATTTTCTGCATGTGGCAAGCCAACGTATCGAGCAGCACTTCCGCCACACCAATGCCAGCCTCAACAGTGAGCATATACGCACCGATTTTCAGAAAACGGCGGATGACATCTTGCTCCGCAAATACACGCCTGCGGGCGTGGTGGTAAATGAGACGCTGGACATCGTGCATTTCAGGGGCAACACCAGCGGCTACTTGGAACAATCGCCTGGCAAGCCCACCCATAATTTGATTCAACTGGCTAAAAATGGTTTGGCATTTGAGCTGCGCAATATTCTGCACAAAGCAAAAAAAGAAAACGCCCCGGTACTAAAGGAAAATATCCCGATGGAAATAAACGGCAGCCTCCATTATATAAACATCGAGGCCATACCCCTGCCCAATACCATCGAACCCCACTATTTGGTGCTTTTTCACGACACAAACAGCAGTGCCCACCCGGCATTGGCGGTTAGCGAATTTTCAGCTGGCATAATCATGAAGGATGACCGGGATTTGCGCATAAAACAATTGGAGCAGGAACTTGCGCAAACCCGGGAGGACATGCGCAGCATCACCGAAGAGCAAGAGGCCGCCAACGAAGAACTGCAAAGCGCCAATGAGGAGCTGTTGAGCGGCAGCGAAGAATTGCAGAGCCTGAACGAAGAATTAGAGACGGGCAAAGAAGAACTGCAAAGCACCAATGAGGAACTGACGGTTGTAAACCAGGAAATGATCGGTTTGAATGAGGAGGTAACCGCCTCGCGGGACTATGCCGAAGCCATCATTGTAAACTTGCGGGAACCCCTGTTGGTGCTGGATAAAAAACTACGGATAAAAACTGCAAATAATGCTTTCTATAAAACCTTCCGGGTAAATGAACTGGAGACGGAAGATGTTCTGATTTATGACATTGGCAACAAGCAATGGGACATTCCTGAACTGCGAATGCTGCTCGAAAAAATCCTCCCTGAAAAATCGGTGTTCAATGATTTTGAGGTAACGCATACTTTTTCTTCTATTGGTGAGCGGATAATGTTGCTCAATGCCCGTGAAATCATCAACAAGAACAGTTCAGAAAAACTGATACTGCTATACATCGAGGACGTAACAGAACGGAAAAAAGCACAGGAAATACTGGATGAAAGCGGGGAGCATTTCAGGCGGTTAGTTAAGGGATTGCCTGCGGCGGTTTATTCCTGCGACGCAATGGGCCGTATAAATTTTTACAACGATGCAGCCGTAAAAGTGTGGGGGCGTGAGCCTGAGATTGGAGAAGAGCTTTGGTGTGGTTCCTTTAAGTTGTTCAACCCCGATGGTTCGCCACTTCCCGCAGAGAACAGCCCGATGGCAAAAGCTTTCAAGGAAGGCCGTGCAATAATGGGCGATGAAATCATCATTGAGCGACCCGATGGCACCCGCTCCAATGTGCGGGTGTACCCGCAACCTGAATTTGGTTTGTCTGGCGAAATAACAGGGGCCATCAATATGGGTTTTGATATTACGGAACAGGTAAGTGCGAGGAATAAAATTGAGGAAAGCGAAAAACGGTTCAGGTTGATGGCAGAGTTGGTTCCCCAAAAAATATGGACTGCCGATGCCCAAGGGAACAAGAATTATTTTAATCAAAACTTGATAGCGTTTAGCGGATTGTCATTTGAGGAATTAAAGGATTGGGGATGGGGAAAAATAGTCCATCCCGATGATTGGGCAGCAACGAAAAAGCAATGGCAAAAATCCATCGAGACAGGCACGGATTACGAAATGGAAAGCAGGTTGTTGAGGAAGGACGGAAAATACTTCTGGCACCTTACCCGTGCGACGGCCTTAAAAGATAGCCATGGCAAAGTAAAAATATGGGTAGGTTCCAAAACGGAAATACAGGAACAGAAAGAACAAAAAGATGAACTGGAAAAAGCCGTCTTGACCAGAACGGTCGAGTTGCAGAAGGCCAACAAAGAATTGGAGGAAAAACACCATGAATTATTGCTCACCAAAGAGAAATTGCTGACGGAATATTCCCGCAGCTTGATCGAAGCCAGCCTTGATCCATTGATAACCATCAATGCTGATGGCAAGATAACGGACATGAATAAAGCATTTGCGAGCATTACCGAAGTGCCACATGAAAACCTCGTTGGCACTGACTTTTCCCGCTATTTTACAGACCCACAAAAAGCCCGGGAAATTCAAGATGAAGTTTTTTCAAAAGGTTTTGTAACGAATTATCCGCTGACAATCATTGATGGCGAGCCTACGGCGGTATTGTTCAATGGCTCCGTTTATAAGGATGAAAACAAAAAAGTGTTGGGTGCGGTATTGGTAGCAAGGGATATTACCGAGCAAAAAAAGGTTGAACAGGAGTTTATGGAGGCAAGGATATTTGCCGAAATGGCAACCACCATTGCCGAAGACGCTAAAGACAAAGCCGAAGCCGCCACACAGATCGCCGAAGATGCCGTGAAGTCGAAGCAGCAGTTTTTGTCGAACATGAGCCACGAGATACGCACGCCCATGAACGCCATTATCGGGTTCACGAAAGTGATGCTGAAAACCGAACTGTCGGCCAAGCAAAAGGAATATTTGTCCGCCATAAAAATGAGCGGCGATGCGCTGATCGTACTCATCAACGATATTTTGGACCTCGCAAAAGTGGATGCCGGGAAGATGACCTTCGAACAAACCCGGTTTAAATTGTCGCAGTCCATATCTGCTATGCTGCATTTGTTCGAGGCGAAAATCCAAGAGAAAAACCTGGAACTGGTCAAGGAATACGATGCCAATATCCCCGAGGTATTGGTCGGCGATCCGGTGCGCTTGCACCAAATCATCCTGAACCTCGTGAGCAATGCGGTCAAGTTTACCTCGGAAGGCCGCATCACGGTGAGCGTGCGGCTGCTCAAGGAGGACGAGGAGAGCGCCACCATTGAGTTTGCGGTTGCAGACACGGGCATCGGAATCATGGCCAATAAATTGGAGAAGATTTTTGAGAACTTCCAGCAGGCTTCGAGCGCCACGGCGAGGCTGTTCGGAGGAACAGGGCTGGGGCTTGCCATCTCCAAAAAACTGGTGGAACAACAGGGCGGCAGCATCCGGGTAGAAAGCGAATTGGACAAAGGCGCTGTGTTCAGTTTTACTTTGACCTTTAAAAAGACCACCGATAATTCCGAATTGGAATCCATATTCACGGAACAGGACACGGAAGCACATAACATCAAGGTATTGGTGGTGGAAGACATGGCCCTCAACCAGTTGCTGATGAAAACGCTGCTCGACGATTTCGGCTTCGAGCGGGACATCGCCGACAATGGCCGCATTGCCATCGAAAAGCTGAAAACCAATTCCTACGACATCATTCTGATGGACCTGCACATGCCCGAAATGAACGGCTTTGAGGCGACGGAATTCATCCGCAGCCAATTGCATTCCAAAATCCCCATCATCGCCCTCACTGCCGACGTCACCACTGTTGACTTGGCGAAATGCAAGGCGGTGGGCATGAACGATTATATCGCAAAACCCGTGGACGAACGCCTGCTTTACAGCAAAATAGTGGGCTTGGTGAAAAAGCCTGCACCAGTGGTTTTGGAAGCAGTAAGCGAAGCCCAGCCAGCCAAAAAACGTAGATATACCGACCTCGAATACCTGACCCAACGCACGAAAAACAACCCGAACTTAATCATGGAAATGATTAATGCGTACTTGGAGCAAACGCCGCCGCTCATCAGTGCCATGAAGAAAAGCGCAATGGATAAAGACTGGGATTCGCTCTATGCCACCGTACACAAGATGATACCCTCGTTTTCCATCATGGGCATCAGCACCGATTTTGAGAGCATGGCCAAAAAGGTGCAGGAATTTGCCCGGTCGCAGCAGGAGGCGGATAGCATCATTGAAATGGTCACGCAGTTGGAGAACGTATGCGTGGAGGCTTGCAGGGAATTGGAAGAGGAGTTTAACCGGATTAAAAACATTCAAATATGAAGGCTGGTGCTAAAATAAAGCTGTTTTTGGTGGACGACGATGCCGTTTTTTTGAAATTGTTGGCCATCGAGTTCCTCCAACACGCCGATTTTGACGTTGAAACATACCCGACTGGTGAGCTATGCCTGGAACATTTGTCCGGCGGCCCCGATGTCATCATTTTGGACTACCATTTGGACGGAATCGTGGAAAATGCCATGAACGGCATTGAGACATTGGACCGGATAAAAGCCTATAACCCCGATATTCCCGTGATAATGCTCTCGTCGCAAGACAAAATTGACGTGGCCGTCAATTGCATGCACCATCGGGCCTTCGATTATGTGGTAAAAAGCGAAACGGCTTTCATGCGGCTGAAACAAATTATCACCACCATTTTCCGCTATAAAAAAATGGAGAAGGAGCTGAAATGGTACATGGAGCGGATGTGACATGGTGGTGGTTGATAAGGGTTGATTTAAAGTTTATAAGGGTTGAACAGCCCAGTTGGGGCGACGACACAACGATTGAAAACGACACGATGGACAATGACCAGAAAATAAAGCTGTTTTTAGTGGATGACGATGCGGTTTTCCTGAAACTGCTGGAAATTGAATACTTGCAGGATGCTGATTTTACCATCGAAACCTACCTTTCCGGTGAATTGTGCATCGAAAATATCCACCATAAGCCTGACGTAATTGTTTTAGATTATCATTTAAATGGCATTGACAAAAATGCCATGAACGGGATGGAAACATTGGATAAAATAAAAGCCAGTCACCCCGATATTCCGGTGGTCATTTTGTCCGCTCAGGACGATATTGATGTGGCGCTAAATTGCATGCACCACAAGGCTTTTGATTATGTGGTGAAAAACGAATCAGCGTTCATGCTCCTGCAAAATAGCATCACCGCCATTTTCGATTATAGGGAAATGGTAAGGGGAATTAGTCGGACATCCTAATGGAATTAGTATAGTCGCCGCTCAAACCAATTTGCGCTTATTTTTAAATGCACCCATCAGATTTTTGCCTTGCATGGCTAATTGAAGCACAGTATTTTTCAGTCCTTTAATTTTGCTTTCTTTCTGAAGTACCTCCTCAACAAGAAATTATGTTGGAGGGCTTTCAGGTTTTCATCCAATGTTTGGCTACTTGTTTCCAAGTTTTTCAAGGTGGTTTGTATGGATGTTGCCGACTCCGGGTCATTCAATAAAACACCAATGGCATTGTCTTTTTGGTTCAGCTTTGCGCCTGTATTTTCCAGATTACTTGTAAATTGATTGAGCGAATTGGTTGAATTTTTTAAATCTGCCATTGCCCTGTTTATATTCCTGTAAATAAGGGTGTCTTCCAGAAGTTCATTGACCGAACTGCCGGGTTTGTTTAGCTTGCTTGAAAACGCACCGAAATCCGCCATTACCAGCTTACTGTTTTCAGAAACAACCTTTAAATTCGCTAGCGTTATTTGCAGGTCAGCCGCTGTTTCATTCAATTTGATGGCAATGTTTGGGTCATTTAGCAGTGCGCCCAAAGTCCCCTGCCCGCTATCTATTTTTTTGCTGATGCTCTTAAAATCGGTCGTAATGGCCTCCAGGTTTTTATTATTGACTTGTAAGGTAGCCAGCATATCATCTGTGCTGAAAACATTTTCAACTTCTAAAAAATCATTTTCCTCGACATGGGGTATTGATGGGGTTCCACCATAAATGATGATTATCTTGTTGCCAATCAACCCATCAGAACTGATTTTGGCTTTTGAGTCTTTATGGATGTATGATTCAGCAGCATCCTCAATGCTCATGGATACCTGCACCTGGGCATCCCCATGAAAGCTTATCTTTTTCACGGTTCCTACTTTCACGCCGGAAAACCAGATGTTGCCGCCCGACTGTAGCCCCCCTACATCATCGAAAATGGCAGAAATGATAAATGACCTTTTAAAGGTTTTTTGCTGGCCTCCCAATGTGAAAATGGTGGCTGCCAATATTACCAAGCCGATGAAAATAAAAATACCAACGATGACAGGTTTATTGTTCGATTCGTTCATACTCCAGAAATGAAATTGTAATCATGAAAAGATTTTATGTTGGCATTTTCCGAACTAAAAACTTCTTCAAAACTACCGGTGATAAAAAATTTGCCTTCCAATAAAACAGCTACTTGATTAGCTGTGGTCTTTGCGCAAGTAAGGTCATGAGTGATGATGATGGAACTGGTATTGTACTGTTTTTGCACTTGAATGATTAAGTTGTTTATATCAATACAAGTAATGGGGTCGAGTCCGGCGGTTGGCTCATCGTAGAGCATAATCTCTGGTTTCAGGATTAAAGTACGAGCAATGCCGATCCGTTTTCTTTGCCCCCCGGAAAGCTCCGAAGGCATTTGGTTGATGGCATCAAGCAAGCCAACATCATCCAGCACCCCTTCAATAGCCTCGTTTATTTCTTTTTTGCTCAAGTTTCGCCTGTTTCGCACCAAGGGGAATTCGAGGTTTCCCCGCACCGTCATGCTATCGTACAGGGCGCTGCTCTGGAACGAAAATCCCAGTTTCAGCCTCAACGCTTGCAGATCCTTGGCACTTATTTTATCAACTTCTTGCCCCAACACTTTTACCGAGCCGCTATCAGGCTTTAACAAACCCGCAATGATTTTGATGAGGACTGACTTGCCACTTCCAGAACGGCCCAGTACCGCAATGTTTTCTCCTTGAAAAATATCAAGATTGACGCCGTTGAGCACATTGAGGCTTCCAAAGGATTTTTTCAAATCCTTGATGGAGATTACAACTGCTTTGGCGTCAATTTCTGATTCGGTGTTGTTCATTTTATGCAAATGGGTTTAAAAATTCTTTTATGCTGACAGTCTTTTTTCTCATCGTATGGCATTTACAATTTGAACGATGGTTATTTCCTCAATAAAAATCAGGTACATGGAAACTACAACGGCAAGGTTGGCTGCCCTACCAACTCCCTGTGTGCCATTTTGCGCATTATAACCCTGATAGCATCCTGCTACGCCAATCGTAAACCCGAAACATGCGGCCTTGAAAATAGAGGCATTTATATCTAGGAACGATATGGAGGATAATGCACTTTTGACAAAAGCTTTAAAACTGGTAAGCTCATTTTGATGGACATTCAGGAATGAGCCCATCATGCCCACAAAACCCGTATAAAGCACCAAAATAGGCATCATGAGGGTGGTGGCGATAATCCGGGTGGTCACCAAGAATTTAAACGGGTTCGTGGCCGACACCTCCATCGCCTCTATTTGTTCGGTCACTTTCATGGAGCCAAGCTCCGCACCGATATTGGAGCCTACTTTTCCAGCCACAATCAGCGCCGTGACCAAGGGGGCCAGTGCCCGTATCAAAGCTATTGCTACAAGGGAGGGAAGCCAAGAACTTGCACCAAATACCGACAAAGATGGCCGTGATTGGGTCGTGAAAACAATCCCTGTTACCAACCCGGTCAAGGAAACCAAGGCCAAGGATTTAGACCCAATTTGGTAACACTGGTTGACGATTTCCTTTATCTCCGTTGGGCCGGAAAAGGCTTCTTTGAAAAACTGTGCAATGAATTTATAAACATGATAAATGTCTAAAAAAAAGCCATCAATCCCTTTTGAGATTACGTGTTTTTTTTCCGGCAATGGATTTATAGCTGGTTGCATTGATTCCTTTTTTTACTTGCCTGTGATTTGACATTTAGGGCATAAATGGGGTAGGGTATAGTGATTTAAACCTTTGTTTCTGCTGCGGTAAGTACCATCGTTGTCATAATAATATTCTTTCATAAATACATCAAAAACGTTGGGGAGGATTTTGCCGCCGCAATGATTGGCAAGAAGGTGTAGTAAGCAATGGGATATTCATAGTTTTGCGATGCTTGCCCGAAATATTTATTAATTTTAAAAAGAAAATTCATCAATGTAAAGATGCTATAAATGGGTTGTTTATTAGTTACACGATTTTAGAAATAATTTACATCATTTACACAAGATAGATTGAATTTCGATTTACTGCTGTAGCGATTAGCTTCCTGGATATGTGTTTTTTGTAATTCTTCTAATAAACCATGTAATAGTACCTAGTTGATTCATGCTCACCTTTGCATTGTGAATGTTCATTCACATTAAATCAATCAAACAATGAATACCACCATCGTAAAAGGGAACTGGAACGAGCAAAAAGGCAAGCTCAAGCAGAAATTTGCTGAACTGACGGACAATGACCTGATGTACGAGCAAGGCAAAAAAGACGAAATGCTCGGTAAAATCCAAACCAAACTTGGCAAAACCAAAGATGAATTTACCGCCATCATGGCTGCACTTTAGGCATCCGTCTTCCCAAAAAAGCAAACCGTTAAGCAAATCACTTAACGGTTTTTATTCACTCTTCAAATACTAATTAAATGAAACTTAGCATAGCAAACAAACCACTGAGCATATTGCTTTTCAGCTTTTCAGCAATATTCGTGATGTTTTCATGTACCTCCTGTTCCACAAAAGCTGCATTTTTAACCTCCTCAGTCGTTCCGGCTGCGAGGGGTGACATTAGGGTGTCAAGAGACAACAATCATAATTATGTTATTCAGATGGACATTATGAATTTGGCCGAACCAGGGCGGCTGCAACCCCCCAAGAAAATGTATGTGGTGTGGATGGTTACTGACCAAAAATTGACCAAAAACATCGGGCAGATGGACAGCTCTTCCGGCACATTTTCCAATAAACTGAAAGCAGATTTTAAAACTTCCTCTGCATTTAAACCTACCAAAATATTCATCACCGCCGAAGACGATGCCAATGTTCAATACGCCAGTTCAACGGTTGTATTGACGACCAATAACTTCTAATTTTAACCCCAAAAAAATCATACCCATAATGAATATGTGCCCAGCTTTTCCGAAAGCTGTACTGCACATCGTGTTTTATGGTGTTTATCACGTTTTTAATTAAATCAAAATGAAAGTTTTAAAGCATAAAATCCAAATGAGCGTGGCCACATTAGCGCTCCTATTCATTTTTGCAATGGATGCAAATGCCCAAAAGGGCGAGTTTGGCCTACGATTTATGCCCACTTATTCTTCCACCGATATACAGATTTCGTCGGGCGGAAAAGTGCAGGGCAACGCCACGCTGGGCTTTGGCGCAGGGGCCCTTCTCGGCTTCAATTTTTCAGAATATATTGGCATACAGGGCGAGGTCATATACAGCTCCACCACCCAGAAGTACAAGGAAGAAGATAATGAGCGTGAAATCAACCTGAAATACGTCAATATCCCGCTCTTGCTCTCGCTGAACACGGGCAAGACCAAGATGGTCAATTTTAATATAGTGGCAGGCCCACAGATGGGCATCAGCGTTGGCAGCAGCATTTCTCACGTTGCCACCGACAGCATGGACGCCGTACTTTCCGTCAAAAAAGGCGACCTCGGCATTGCCTTTGGCGCTGGCGTTGATTTTGGCTTAAACCCAGCACGCACCATTCGTTTGAGCATGGGGTACCGGGGCGTCCGTGGCTTTTTCGACATCAGCGACGACAATGGTAGCCTCGACAATAACGCTTATTATGTACTCGACAAAGCCCATACAAAATCCAATTCGGGTTATATCGGGCTGTCTTTTTTGTTCTAAGAAAATTCCCGACTAGTTTCTAAATGAAATCACAGGCGGGCATATTGTCCGCCTTTTTTTATTACTGGCAAAACGGGGAGTTTGCCAGAATTTTAATGCTTCAAAATCCGCCCATCCTCCATCTCAATAATCCGATGGGTATTGTCCGCAAAGCCCTGGTCGTGCGTCACGATGAGCAGGGTCTGGTTGAATTCCTCGCAAAGTCGTTTGAAAATATCGAAAACCAAATCGCTGTTCTTTTTGTCAAGGTTGCCCGTCGGCTCGTCGCCCATGATGATGATTGGGTCGTTGATGAGCGCCCTGGCGATGGCCACCCGCTGCTTTTCACCGCCCGATAATTGGTTAGCCATTTTCAGCGCCAGCTTCTCCAAGCCCAATGTTTTCAGGCGTTCCATCGCCTTGTGTTCCACTTCTTCGGCGGAATGTTTGCGCAGCTTGAGGCCGGGCAGCATCACGTTTTTCAGCACCGAAAACTCATTAAGCAGGTAGTGGAACTGAAAGACGAAGCCGATTTTCTCGTTGCGCACCAGCGCCAATTCCCCTTCTATTTTTCCCCGCATGACCACATCGTCAATGCGCAACTCGCCCTCATAATCGGTGTCCATCGTCGAAAGGATATACAACAGCGTGGACTTCCCGCAGCCGGACTTCCCTGTGACGGCCACGAACTCCCCTTGGTCAATGGCAAGATTCACCTCCTTCAGCACCTGCACCCGCACAGGGTCGCTGAAGTATTTGTTGATATTGATGGATTGCAGGACGGTTTTAGCCATTTTAAAATCGTTGATTCATTGGTCAATTTGGGTTTTTGATTGACGATTGTTGATTTTTGATGTGATGTAGTAAGTTCAAATATGCGATGTACATCCATTGTCAATCAACCCATCAGCAATTCCATCAACAATCATGTAATCATGTAATCAACAATCGTCAATTAAAAAAAGACCTCGCCAAGCCCCCCTACTTTCCCCGAATAATCACCACCGGGTCCACCTTGCTCGCCTTCCTTGCGGGGAAGAAGCCAGCGGCATAGGTCGTTATCAGCGAGAACACGATGCCGATGATGTAGAACTTGGGGTTATAGTCCACGGGGTAGGTTTTCACGGTGGGCAAGGCGGCGGTGTTGAACGGGATTTGGTCAATGCCGAACGAAATCAGCAGGCCAAAAGCCAGTCCCGTCAGGCCGCCGAGGATGCCAATGGTTAGGGCGATGCCAATGAAAATCTTGCGCACGTCGCTGCCGGAAAACCCGGTGGCCTTCAGGATGGCGATGGTGTCCATTTTATCGTAAATCATCATGTTGAGGATATTGTATATGCCGAACCCGGCCACGATGAGCAGCACGATGCCGACGGCGTAGGAAATCAGCGAGCGCACGGAGCTGCCCGTCTCGAACTGCGAATTGGCGGTCTGGATGTCCTCGGCGTCGCACTGGAAACGCTGGGCGTACTCCTTGCCGACAGCGGGCGCTTGGGCGAGGTCTTTGAGCTTGATTTGCAGGTCGGTGACGTAGTTGTTCGGTTTGCCGAGCAGCTTCTGCACCGTGGCAATGGAGGCATAGCTCTGCACCTTGTCGAAATCGGCGATGCCCGATTGGAAATACCCGACCACTTTCAGCGGCAACCGCTCGCCCTGCGAGGTCGTCACCTGCACCACGTCACCGATGTCGGCGAGCAGCTTATCGGCCACGCCTTTGCCCAAAATAATGCTGTTGCTCACGTTTTTCAGGTCGAGCGACCTGCCCGAAGTCACGTAATTATCGAAGAAATAAAACTGGGTTTCCTTCTCCACGTCAATGCCGCTAACAGCGCCGTTGATGTCAATCGTGCCAGCGTTGTACAGCACAGGAGCGTTTATTTTTGGTGAAAAACCCAGTACCCGTGGGTCGGCCTGCACAGCCCGCATGATGGCGCCGCTGTTGTACAGTTCTACTCGGCTGCCGCTCGATTTGACGGATTGGATAAAATTATGCCCGCCCTTGAACGCTTCGGCGAGGTTGATGGGCTGGCTGGGATTTGGTTTCACTTCGTTGAAAAGCCGGACGTGTGCCGTGCGGTTCAGGATGAGGCCGTCCAGCAGGCTGTTCAACCCGTTCATAAAACCCAGCAGGGCAATGAACATGGTGATGCTGAACGTGACGCCCACCGCTGCCACCAGCGACTGCTTCCAACGGGCGAGCAGCAGCGCTTTCGCAATGTCCGCTAAGAGTTTCAGGTTCATTGGGTGGGTTTCAGGATGAATTCTTTGGCCGTGAGGCCGCTCAGGATTTCCGCTTTTTGGTAGTCCATCAGGCCCGTCACGACCCGTCGGGATTGCTCGTTTTCCAGCACCACCGCTGTGTCGCCGACGAGGTAGGCCCGTGGGATGGTCAGTGCTTTTTCCTTGGATTGTATGACGATGTTCGCCTCGGCGGTCAGGTTCGGGTAAAGCACTGGCGGCGCTTCCGTGAACTCCGCCTCGACGGTGAAGGTGCGGGTGCGCTCGTTCATCAGCAGGTCTATCTTCGACACCGTTGCCCCGAAGACCTGCCCCTTGTAGCTGTCCATCGTGAGCAGCACCTGCTGGCCTTTTTTGATGCGCACGATGTCGTTTTCGTCCACTTGCAATTCAGTAAGGAAGGCATCGGCTGCGCCAATGATGGCCACTGGGGTTTGGAGGTTCACCGTTTCGCCCGGCTCGATGGAGATGCTGTAAATGCGGCCCGCCTGCTGGCTGCGCACGGTGTAGTCTTGCGCAATGTTCTGGCTGATGGAGAGCTGTTTCTTGCTTTGCGCAGCGGCAAAGGCCAGTTGTTTTTTCAAATCATTGTAGCGGGAAATGGCGGCCTTGTGGTTGTTGGTGGAGGTCTGGAGGGCGAGTTCCTGCCGCTCGACATTGACCTTGGTCTCGGCCCCGTCGGCATAGAGGCGGCGCAGCCGGGCCACCAGCAGCGAATCGTTCTGCATGACGCTCATGGTGGTTTGGATGGCGTCCTTGAGTTCTTGGAGGCGCTCGCCCCGCAGGTTGTAGTCGGCCAGTTCCGTGGCGATTTTGGCGTTCTCGGCATTCAGTTTGGAGGTCTCGTTTTTCACCACGAAGAGCGGGTCGCCCTTCTTCACCACGTCGCCCTCTTTGACCAAAATGGACTGCACCAGCCCGCCTACTGTGGAAAAGACTTTGTACTGGTCACGGCTGGTGATGATGCCGGAGGCATAGACCGACTCGCTGATGGGTTCGAGGAGCGGTTGGGTTTTTTCCCGCTCCTTTTTGCAGGAAAAAAGGAAAAGGCCAACCAAAAGTAAATAGGGCAGTTGTCTCGACATATAGTTGAATATATCTGAAAAGTTTAGCGGTGGTTGGCCACAATTTTACGAAGAAAACGAGACGATGAATGGGTTTTAATCCAGTTTTTAAGTCCATTAAACTTAAATCACCCGGAACCGCACGGGCAGCGTCACCACCACGTTCACGGGGTTGCCGCCGAGCATGGCGGGTTGCCAGTCTGGCATGTCCAGTATGGCGGAGATGACAGCCTTGGAGCAACCATCACAGGCTTCTTTCTTGCTGTCCACCCGATTTATGGTGCTCACCTTCCCATATTTGGTGATGACGAAAGTAACGTACTCCAGCCCATCACTGCCATCGGCGAGGTCGGCTTCTGGGTACTTCACGGACTTCCTGGCCCAATCGGCTAAAGCTTGGTTCGAGCAGCGTGTGGGGTTCTTTGCCGTGAGGCAATCGGCGGAAAAGAGCGGTGGCCTATCGGTCTGCGAAACGGTGTAAATAACCGGTGTGTCCTTTACTTTCAGTTTCGGGGCCGTAGCCGTCTTGGCTTTTGGGGTCTTTTTGCTGGTTGGTTCAGGTGCATCGGGTTCGGCTACTTCGCCCTCGGTGTAGTTGTAACTGTACCAGTAGGGGTCGTCTTTGTCCTCGTCCATCAAGGCTGTGGTATCGGGAGATGTTTCAGCAATGGGGTCGTTCATAGCCGTGCCTGTGTCGGTCGGCTTGTTTTCAGCATTACATGCGGCGAACAACCAAACCAGTAGAAGGGATGCCAGCAGCACCGGAAGGGGAAATACTTTTTTCATGTTGTTGATATTAAACGAAATGATGGGGGTTAAGCTACTTGCTTAACGGGTGTAGGTGGTGGCGGTTCAAACACAGCGTCGAAATGAAGCGGTATGTGGGAATGATGTAACGCTTTCCCAAAAAGGTGTAACACATCGGGGCAGGCGGGCGGCCATCTTTGTAGGGTGAAAATTCGTTCACACCTGCCCCGCCAACTGCGGGAATTAAAACTAAAAAAATGAGCAAGGACAAAGGAAGCAAGGACAAGAAGAAAGCCCCCGCTAGCAAAACGGGTGGTAAGGAAAAGGTAAAATCTGCCTATAAAATGGAGGGTAAGGGCGGGGCGGAAAAGCCCGGTCTCAATGTTTTTAGCTCAAAACCCGATGGCAAAACAGCAGCGAACCCCAAGGCTTAAGCCTCAAAACCATGATTGAAGTCAAAAAGCATGGGGTCATCCTCCAAAAAACCATGCTCGGCTTTGAAAACGAAGGCGTCCTGAACCCTGCCGTGATACGGGAGGGGAATGGCGTCCACCTTTTTTACCGGGCAGTCAGTAAAGGCAACTACTCCAGCATTGGGTATTGCCGTTTGGATGGGCCGCTCACGGTGGTGGAGCGGAGCGAGGTGCCCGTGTTGTTCCCCCAGTTCGACTACGAGTCGCATGGGGTGGAAGACCCCCGAATCACCAAAAAAGACGACCTATATATCATTACCTACACGGCTTACGATGGCGTAAATGCAATGGGGGCGCTGGCTACCTCAACGGATTTGAAGCATTTCGATAAGCATGGCCTCATCGTGCCGCAAATAGCATATCATGAATTTAAACACCTTGCCGAATGTAGCGGGGTTTTAAATGAAAAATATGCCCGGTATAATGACCGGAGCAGTTTTTTTGTAAATGCAGATAAAAAGGTGCTGTTGTGGGATAAAAACGTGGTTTTATTTCCAAGAAAAATAAACGGGAAAATATATTTCCTGCACCGCATAAAACCTGATATCCAGATAGTTTCCGTCAATGACATGCGGGAATTGACCAAAGAATTTTGGGAGCAATATTTTCTGCGTTTCAGGGAGAATATCGCATTAAAACCCATGTACCACCACGAAGTGAGCTATATCGGCTGTGGTTGCCCGCCCATTGAAACGGCGGAGGGCTGGCTGCTGATTTATCATGGCGTCCATGATACCACGAAGGGTTTTGTCTATTCTGCTTGTGCAGCCCTTTTGGATTTGGAAAACCCAAAAGAAGAAATCGCACGGCTGCCATTTGCGTTGTTCAAACCAGAGCACGAATGGGAACTGAAAGGAGAAGTGAACAACGTGTGCTTCCCCACGGGGGCCGCCTTGTTCGACGACACTTTGTACATTTATTATGGCGCCGCCGACGAGCGCATCGCCTGTGCCTCTGTGAGCATGTCTGCGCTGTTGGCGGAACTGCTGCTCAACAACCGAAAAGATGAAAAATGAACCCGTTGTGTACCCCGCTGGATTAAAAGCAGAAACTACCCACATTGCCCCAAAATCCGTATCGCCTCCGAGCACTGGCCTGCCCGAAATCCTGTTCATCACCTCCTACCCGCCGAGGGAATGTGGCATTGCCACTTATTCGCAGGATTTGCTGAAAGCGCTCGACAATAAATTCCTCAATTCTTTTTCGCTGAAAGTCTGTGCACTGGAGGCCGGTATCAACGACTACGTTTACCCCGACGAAGTGAAATATGTGCTCGACACCACCGATGCCGGAAAATACATCGAACTGGCGAATACCATCAACAAGGACGACAGCATCAAGTTCGTGCTGCTGCAACATGAGTTTGGCTTTTTTCAGGAAGCTGGCGAAGCGGCTTTACTTCAATTCCTGTACACGCTCACCAAATCGGTCATCCTTGTTTTTCACACCGTTTTGCCCAAGCCTGACGAAGCCTTGAAGGAAAGGGTCAAACACTTGGCAGCGGCCTGCGCTGCCATTGTGGTGATGACCAAAAACTCCCAAAAAATACTGAAAGACGACTACGGAATCCCAACGCAAAAAGTGGAGGTCATTGCACATGGCACACACCTTGTTCCGCATTTGGACAAGAACGTTCTGAAAGAAAAATATGGCCTGACAGGCCGGAAAGTCTTGTCCACTTTTGGGCTGTTGAGTTCAGGAAAGGGCATCGAAACCACGTTGGACTCGCTGCCCACCATCATCGAATCCAACCCGGATGCAATGTTTCTGGTCATCGGGAAAACGCACCCCGGCGTGGTGAAATCCGAGGGCGAAAAATACCGGGACATGCTGGAAGCAAAGGTGGAGGCGCTTTCGCTCCAATCGCACGTAAAGTTCATCAACCGCTACCTTCCCTTGCCCGATTTGCTGGAATACCTGCAAATGACCGATATTTACTTGTTCACTTCCAAAGACCGCCACCAAGCTGTTAGCGGCACTTTTTCGTATGCCATGAGCTGCGGCTGTCCCATTATTTCCACGCCGATTCCCCATGCCAAGGAGGTGCTTCGCCAGCACACGGGCATCCTCATTGATTTTCAAAGCTCGCAGCAGTTGGCGGAGGCTGTCAACCGCCTGATGGGCGACGAGCCGTTGCGCAGCGCCTTCAGCACCAGCACTTTGCAGCGCATCGTGCCCACTTCGTGGGAAAATTCGGCGATTGCCCATGCCTCGCTTTTACAAAAAATAGCCGGGCAAACACCGAGCGAACCCGCGACCCAAAACAGGGGCAGGCACCAGCCCGCAAAAGCTGTCCCCCTGACCGAAAACTTCCCGTTGGATTACCGCCTGCCTGCCATCAACCTGGACCATGTGCGGAAAATGACCACGGCGGTCGGCATCATCCAGTTTTCAAAAATCAACCAGCCAGACCTGGACTCCGGCTATACGCTGGACGACAACGCACGGGCTTTGGTGGCCATGCTCATGCACTACCAGTGGTCGGGCGATGCCACGGATTTGGGGCTGATTCGTACCTACTTGGATTTCATCGGATTCTGCCAACAACCCGCTGGCGATTTCCTGAACTACGTGGACAACATCCGTCGCTTTACCCCGCAAAACGACGAGACGAACCTCTCGGATGCCAACGGCAGGGCCATCTGGGCATTGGGCTTTTTGGTCTCAAAAAGCGGCATTTTACCAGCGGATGTACTTGCAAAAGCCGAGGAAATCATGCAGCGGGTATTGCCCGTGATTGACACCATGCACTCCACCCGTTCCATGGCCTTTTCCATCAAGGGCTTGTATTATTTCAACCGAGAAAAGCAGTTACCGGAGGTCAAGCAGCTGATTATAATATTGGCAGATAGGCTGGTCCAGATGTACCGCCACGAAACGGGCCACAACTGGAAGTGGTACGAGGGCTACCTGACCTACGCCAACGCCATCCTGCCGGAAGCCATGCTCTGTGCTTGGCAAGCGACCGGAAACCCCGTTTACAAGGAAACCGCAAAGGCTTCCCTCGATTTTCTGCTGTCGCTCACCTTCAAGGAGGGCAGCATCAAAGTCATCTCCAACATGGGCTGGATGTACAAGGGCCGTGACCCCCTGCCGCTGATAAAAGGTGCCGAGCAGCCCATAGATATTGCCTATACCATCCTCGCACTGGAGCGGTTTTACGAGGTGTTCAAGGACGAGGCTTACGCCAAAAAAATGGCCACAGCCTTCAATTGGTTTTTGGGCAATAACCATCTGCGCCAAATCATTTACAACCCCTGCACGGGCGGCTGTTATGATGGATTGGAGGATTTGAACGTGAACCTCAACCAAGGCGCTGAGTCCACGCTGAGTTATTTGATGGCGAGGATGAGCGTTGAGATGGCAAAAAAAGCGCAACCCGATGCTTCAAATGCCAACTAGGATTCTTCTATTATTCACTTTTTGTGGACAGCCTTTTTAGGGTAAAACAAAAGGCATTTTTAGTTTATTAAACATAAATGGCATTATGGGCAAAAAGGTGGCGTCCGGCTATACGTCTACACGCAACCCACAACGCAATGGAAATCAAGCGGAAATACGAGGCTGTAAAAGTCGCTGCCGGAAAGAAAAAGTATAGCGTGCCCTTCAAATGAAAGATAGTCCAGACAGAACACAGTAAAAAAAAAGCTGCCTCGAAGCGTTGCTTCGAGGCAGCCAAACCTATAACCTTATTATGCCATTTTTTATTTGTAAATAAGCAGCTTTTGCTCGAAACGTTGGCCAGCCACTTTCACGCTGATGATGTAGAGGCCACTGCCGATATTGGCAACATCCACGCTTTCATTGACCTTGTCCACCTTCCCAAACTCCTTGTGAAGCATCAATTGGCCAAATGATGAATAAATATCCATACTCACTGCCGCTGCCTCAACAATCCCGTCCAGCTTGAATACGAACTCCGTAGATGCCGGGTTTGGTGCCAATTGGAAATTGATGGCTTGCTCCAACTTGTCCGTTGGTTTTATTGCCCTATCGGCAATGTCTGGTGAAGCAACATCCGCGTTTGTGCTACAAGCAACAACTTGGGCATTTTCCAGCCAGTTGGCGGTCACTGCTTCCAAGGCTTGATTCAATGCTGTGGCGTACACCAATGAATTGCCAACATTCAAGGACAGGTTGCCACCGAGGTAGTAATTGGTCAAATCCAACAGCCCACCAATCGTGTAAGGATAAATATGGGGGTTGCCAGTGGCATCAAATACCCTGAGCACACAGTTGCCACCCGCTGGGCAGAACACAATGCTCTGGTTCAAGGTAATGCACTCCAGGCTTTGTCCCAATATGCCCGACAAGGTTGCATCATTGTACTCCATGCTGTAGCGGATGCTCAAATTCAGGGCAATGGCGTTTGCAGCAAGTATGTTCTTAATGCCGCTTGCTGTCACTGGATTGCACCCTGAACAGTTAGTCTGGTGGCAATTGGCCAGTACGGCAGGCCCGCCCACTCCCGGTAGCATGTTGGCGATGCACTGCGCCTGTGTCAGTGTCAGGGAGCGGTTGCCGCCGCCCACTGTCAGTGGACCGTAGGTGTTCAGCAAATGCTGGATAACATTGAGGGTAATGCCCTCGCTGCCACTGGCTGTGCTTTGCAGCCCCCAAGTATTTTGGGTAAACGTCGTTATCGGCTGGCATACGCCGGAGTAGGTGACACTGCACAGATCGGGGAACTCGTTGCCGCACTGATCGGCAATGCTGAAATAGAACGTGCGCCCAAAAGTGTACACCCCATCGTTGTCCGTGTCCGAGCACTCCCACAGTGCCGTCCAACTGTCCAATTTCACCACGAGGTCATCGCCACTACACAGGTCATAGAAATTGCCTGCTTCCAGCAGTTCTTTAATCTTTGGCCCAAAATCGTAATCGTCCGGACAGGGCACTTCTTGGATGCAGCTCAGGTCCAGCTCGTCAACGCTTTTGACCGTCCCATCTGGGCAATTCCCAACAGGCGGCTCCTTATCGTTGGCATAGTAGGTAAAGTTCCACGGATGCGTGTGTCCGCCACAATCCGTATAAATGAACGTATAGGTACGCATGCCAGAACAACCATCCTCGTTGATGTCTTCGACCAAGAACGGCCCAGTAACCGCTATCTCTTGGGCGCAATTGTCATAAATGGTTGGTGGAACAGGCGGCTGTGCATAGAGCAGACAGCCCACATAATCCACTTGGTCTGGATAAGTGAAAAAGTCGTCAGTGTATTGGAACAGGTAAGTCTTGCTCCAAACATGGCTGTTGCCCTCGCAGTCAGCATAAGTCCAAGCGTATGTGCGGCTCGCTTCGCAACCGCCCGTGCCCTCGGTGCTCGAAATAACTGGACCGATAGGGTTCAGCAGCTTGCCGCAGTTGTCATGGACGGTGGGCGGTGTCGGTTGCAGTGCATTCAGCGGACATTCCACACTCACCGTTTGACTGGCTGGAATACTGAAATCCAAGTTTTCCACCGTATAAATAAAAGTCCAATCAGCCGTATTGCCTTCGCAATCAGTGTACCTAAAGACATAGTTGCGTTGGCCCTCACAGCCGTTCTTAGGTGTCACGTTGAATAAAACAGGCGTCAACACTTCCCCGCAGTTGCTAACCACCGTAGGCGGTGTTGGCTGTACGTCCGTGTCATCCGTGCAAGCCACCAAAGCGGTTCCAGTAGGTGCGTTGATGCCGAAAGGCAGGCGTTCGATGGTGTAGGTAAAGCTCCAGGAATGGCTATTTCCTTCGCAATCCGTGTACGTCCACGTGTAGGTGCGAGTCCCCTCGCAAGTCAGCGGACTTGGCACGTTGGTGATGACCGGGCCAGTCGGAGTAATGATTTCGCCGCAGTTGCTCTGCACCGTTGGCGGCGTGGGCTGTGTGGCCAGTGCTGGACATGCCACCGTTGCTGAACCATTCGCTGGAACGGCAAAGTCGTTGCGCTCGATGGTGTAGGTAAAGCTCCAAGGATGGGTATTCCCTTCGCAATCCGTGTACGTCCACGTGTAGGTGCGAGTCCCCTCGCAAGTCAGCGGACTTGGCACGTTGGTGATGACCGGGCCTGTTGGCACTATCGTTTCACCGCAATCGCTCAATACTGTTGGCGGCGTGGGCTGTGTGGCCAGTGCAGGGCAGGCGACCGTCGCAGCACCGTTTGCCGGAACGGCAAAGTCGTTCCTTTCAATGGTGTATGTAAACACCCACGGATGGCTGTTGCCCTCGCAGTCGGTGTACGTCCAGGTGTAGGTCTTCGTGCCTTCGCAAACTGGCGTGGCGCTGATGACCGGGCCTGTTGGCACTATCGTTTCACCGCAATCG
>Ga0075012_10001126_pt1 | contig 27782 bp, 19 predicted proteins | sample All_14_2_FD_71474 | JGI IMG/M metagenome (GOLD analysis project Ga0075012, IMG submission 71474) | Freshwater microbial communities in response to fracking from Pennsylvania, USA - Allegheny Zone_MetaG_DW_15 | ecosystem: Environmental > Aquatic > Deep subsurface > Groundwater > Drilled...
CGCTGCACCTGGCGCAGCAGCTTCTGGCCCGCCCCCACCGCGCGCATGATGGCGAATTCACGCGCCCGCTCCTCGCGCGTGGCGGTGACGGCGGCAAACAACACCACCAGCCCGGCCGCCAGCGTGAAGGCAAACAAAAACTCCACCGCGGCGCTCACCTGGTCCAGCACCCGCTGGATCTGGGCGATGGTGGCAGCCGTGTTGATGCTGGTGATGTTGGGGAACTGGCGCACCAGCGCGTTGTCAAAGTCCGGTTGCGCGGGCGCCCTAAACGCGCTCAGGTAGGTGGCGGGCACGTTGTCGAGCTGCGCCACCGGGTACATGGCGAAGAAATTGGCCCGCATCGAGCCCCATTCCACCTTGCGCAGCGAGGTGATTTTGGAGGTGATTTGTAACCCCCCGATGTCAAACGTCAGCGTGTCGCCCAGCGCCAGGCCCAGCGTCTTGGCAATGCCTTCTTCGATGCTGATGGCGCCGGCCTCATCGGGCTGCCAGCGTCCGGCCACGGTCTCGTTCTGCTGCGGCAGTTGGGCGCTGTGCGACAGGTTGAACTCGCGGTCCACCAGGCGGCGGGCGCGGTCCTCGCTGTAGTCGTCTGGCCCCACCTCGCGCTCGTTGATGGCCACCAGCCGCCCGCGGATCATGGGAAAGAAGTCAAATTGGGTCACCCCCGCATCTCTCAGCACCTGGGTAAACACCGGGCCTTGTTCGGGCGTGATGTTGATGACAAAACGGTTCGGCGCGTCTTGCGGCGAGGCTTGCCGCCAGCTGGCAATCAGGTCAGTGCGCAACAGTACCAAAAGCACCAGCGCCAGCAGGCCGACGGCCAGGCTGCTCACCTGCACCACCGCAAAAGCGGGCCGTGCCGAGATTTGCCGCGTGGCCAACACCAGCGCGGTGGGGGCGGTGGCGTCATTGACACTGACGCGCAGCAGCTTGACGGCCGCCCAGCTCAAGCTGGCAAACAGCACCGTGGCACCGGCAAAACCACCCACCGCGATCAGGCCGAGCTTGAGGTCGCTGCTAGCGGCCATCAAGAGCGCGGCAAACCCCACCATGCCCAGCCCCAGCACGCTGGCCGAGGCGGGTTTGAGCCCACCCACATCACGCCGGATCACCCGCAGCGGCGGCACCTGCGCCAGTTGCAGCACCGGCGGCAGCCCAAAGGCGATGAGCAAGGTCAGGCCCATGCCCAGGCCAAACAGCACCGGCCAGATCGACGGTGCCGGCAAGCTGGTGGTGACCAGCCCGGCCAGCAGGGCCACAAAACCCAGGTGCACCGCGTAACCCAGCAGCACCCCCAGCGCGCTGGCCAACAGGCCCACCAGCAAAAACTCCAGGCTATAGGCGGCGGCGATCTTGCGCTGGGGCAGGCCCAGCACCCGCAGCATGGCGCAGTCGTCCAGGTGGCTGGCGGCAAAACCGCGCGCCGCCAACGCCACCGCCACCGCACTCAGCAAGGCCGCCAGCAGCGCCACCAGATTCAGAAACTTCTCCGCCCGCTCCAGCGTGGTGCCGAGTTCCGGGCGCCCGCCTTCCAGCGCATCCACCCGCAGGCCGCGCACGCTGCGCTGCAGCACCTGGGTTTGCGCCCAGTCCACAAACACCTCCACCGCTGGGTCAGGCCCGGCCACCAGCAAACGGTAGGTGAGGCGGCTGGCCGGTTGCACCAAGCCAGTGGCCGCCAGATCGGCCTGATGGATCATGACGCGCGGTGAGAAGCTCATGAAACCCGAGCCCCGGTCCGGCTCGGTGACGATGATGCGTGTCGCGCGCAAAGCGCTGTCACCCAGCAGCAGCGTGTCACCCATCTGCAGGCCCAGGCTCTCCATCAAGCCGGGGTCGACCCAGGCCTCACCGGGGGCGGGGATGTCGCGGGTCAGGGCGTCCGGCGCGTTGGGGCCGGTGTTGACGCGCAGGCTGCCGCGCAGCGGGTAACCAGCTTCCACCGCTTTCAGGGCCACCAGCTTGGTCTGCCCGCCCTGCGCCTCAGGCGCCCGGGCCATGGTGGGAAAACTCAGGGTTTGGGTGCGTTGCAGGCCCAGCTCTTGCACCTGCGCCAGAAACGCGGCGGGGATCGGGTTGTCACTGACCACCGCGGCGTCACCCCCGAGCAACTGGCGCGCATCACGCTGCAGACCGCCTTTGAGCCTGTCGGCGAAAAAGCCGACCGCCGTGAGTGCCGCCACCGCCAGCGCCACCGCCACAATCAGTAAACGCAGTTCACCGGCGCGCAGGTCACGCGCCAGCGAACGCCAGCCCAGGGTCAGGAAAGAAATCGTCATGGCTGGAAGATACCGCAGTCAGCGCCTGGCCCCGGCCCAGCGTCTGGGTTGTCCCCTGAGCGTCTGATGGCAAAAGAGCAGTGATTCAAGCCACCAGCGCGGGCGAGACAGCCACCGTCGTGACGGCTTGCGGGGTGGCATCAGACCACAGCTGAATCCGATTTTTGCCCGCCGCCTTGGCCTGGTACATCGCCAGGTCAGCCTGGTGCAGCAGTTCGTCTGCCGTGCGTTTGCCCGCTTGCGGGTAAAAGCTCACGCCGATGCTGGCCGAGACCTGCACCGAGTGGCCCAGCGCGTCCATCGGCTGGGCGGCGACTTCCAGCAGGCGATGGAGCGTGGGCATAGCATCCCCCTGGGTGGGAAGGTCAGCCAGCAGGGCCACAAATTCGTCGCCGCCCTGGCGCGCCAGGGTGTCGCTGTCGCGCAAGACGGCGCGCAGGCGGCTTGAGAGGGTGATCAGCACCTGGTCACCGGCCTCGTGACCAAAGTTGTCATTGATGGCCTTGAAGCCGTCCAGGTCGATGAACACCACCGCCAGCAACTGCCGACGGCGCTGGGCCTGGTTCATGGCCTGGCGCAGCCGGTCATCCAGCAGCAAGCGGTTGGGCAAATCGGTCAGGGGGTCAAAGCGGGCAATGTGCTCGAGCTCGCTCTGGTAAGCCTTCATGTCGGTGATGTTGTTGAAAATCGCCACGTATTGCTGCACCTGACCACGCGAATCGGGCACGGCACTGATGGTCAGCATCTCGGCAAACACCTCACCGTCCTTGCGGCGGTTCCAGATCTCGCCACGCCAGTGGCCAGTGCCTAACAACTCGCGCCACATGGCCTCATAAAACGCCTTGTCCTGCCGCCCCGAGCTCAGCAACCGCGGGTTTTGGCCCAGCACCTCGTCACGGCTGTACCCGGTGATGCGCACAAAGGCGTCGTTCACGTCGGTGATGGTGGCGTCGGCCTGGGTGATCAAAATACCTTCGCGGATATTGGTGAACACACAGGCGGCATTGATGCGCTGCAGACGCTCGGACTCCAGCCGCTGTGCCTCCAGCGCCATCTGGCGCCGGTGAAAACCAACCGCCAGCACACTCAGGGCCACCAGCACCGGCATCAGCACACCCAGCACGGTGGTGACCACGGCCATCCAGCGCTGCAAGGCCACATCCCGGCGCAGGTGGGTCACTACGGCGAACGGGTACAGCGGCGACACCCGAAATGCCGTCAGCGCCGGCTGGCCCAGCGCCCCGTCGCTCTCCAGCTGGCCAAACTCCAGCTCCGAAAACTGCCGTGCCAAGGCCTGGTTGTCCGAGGTCCCGCCCAGCCTGTGGTCCGGGTCGGTGGACAACAGCCGGGTACCGTCCAGACGCAGCACCTCGGCCAATCCGGTCTGCCAATCGAGCTGCTGCGACATCAGGTTGACCAGATGGTCGGGGTTCAGCGCCACCAGCAGGCGCAGCTGCCCAGAGGCGTCTTGCAGCGGCACGGTGGCCGCAATCAGGGTGCTGGCAGCACTTTGCGCGGTGCCGGGGCGCAGCGCCTGGCCATCGGCAAAATCACGCCCAACCCAGGGTTCGCCCAGGCGCAACACGGTTTGTCGCCCCTGAATCACGGGCAGATAGTCGCCCGTGGGCACCTGCCGACCCACATTGGCGGGATTGCTGCTGGCCACGATGCGGTCATCGGCATTGATCAGCGACAGCGACCGCAGATGCGGTGCGCCACGCAGCATGCGCTTGAAATCCGCTTCCACCTCACGCCGGTCCGTGGCTTTGCCGGCCCCGGCCAGCACCTGCGTGGCCGCCTGGGTGGTGGCGTTGAGGCTCTGGGTGAGGTGGTGCTCGAAACTGCGGGCCATCAACGCCGAGACCTGAAAACTGCCCGCCAGCATCTCACTGCGCAGCGCCCACAGGGCCGACAGCGCGATGCCCAGCACCCCGATCACGCAGGCAGCCAGCACCACGAGAAAATTGCGCCAGGACGGCTTGCGCTGCAGCATCAGCGTGTCACGATGGGGTCGAGCTTGTAGCGCTGGGCCGCGGCCAGCAGTCGCCCGTCGCGCTTGATGTCCGTCACAAAGCTGTCGAGCCGGGCGTGCCAGGCATCGTCACCCGGCGCCAAAGCGTAGCCATACGGTGTGACGTGGTAGCGCCTGTCAGGCGCGACCAGCCGCGCCCAATCGGCGTTGGCCAGAAAGCGCTGGCTGTAGGGGTAGTCGGTCATGAACACATCGGCCCGGCCGGCCTGCACCTCCTGCTCGCGGGCAAACGGGGTGTTGAGCACCAGCAGCTGCGCGTTGGACAGCTTGGCTTTCATCACCGGTTCATGCAGCGTGCCCTGCGCCACAGCCACCACCGAGCCGGGCTGATCAATGTCAGCCCAGCTGCGAATACGCCGGTTGGTCTTGGAGGTCACAGCAAAGATGTCGCTGGCCAGATGGGGCTGGGTGAAGCGCAGGCGCTGTTGGCGCTCGGGGGTGATGCCCACCGCAAACATGGCCACATCACAGCGGTCTTGCAACAGGTCGTCGGCCAGCCGGGCAAATGAGCTGTCCACAAACGTCACCGGCACGCCCAGGTCCTTGCCCAACTCGTGCGCCAAATCAATGTCGATACCAGAGAGCTGCTGGGTCTTGGGGTTGCGGTAGGTGATGCTGTAGTAGTCGGGCCAGATGCACACCCGCACGCTGTGGGCCGATTGCACCCGGCTGAGGCGGCTGACACCACCGTCCAACGCTGCCGCCGGGGCCGCAGCCGTTTGTGCCAGCGACAGCGAGGCGGCCAGCAGGCTCGCCAATGCCCAGGGGATTGCCAAAGTTCGCATGAAGCTGCTCTTGGTGGGTGGGGTGTCAATAATGGTTGACAGGCGCCCATTTTGCCACGACCGGTTGGGCGCCCTGCCCCCGACGCGGTCGTCGGCGGCAGATCAGGTTTCTTTGGAGATCTTGATCGACGGGAACTTGCTGGAAAAGTCCTTGTTTTTGGCGGCAATCGCCAGCGCCACCTTGCGCGCCACCGCCTTGTACAGGCCCGCCACCTCGCTGTCGGGGTCTGAGGCCACGGTGGGGTGGCCGCTGTCGGCCTGGATGCGGATCTGCATCGCCAGCGGCAAGGCGCCCAGGTAGTCCATCTGGTACTCGGCGGCCATCTTCTTGCCCCCCTCGGCGCCAAAGATGTGCTCCACGTGACCGCAGTTGCTGCACACGTGCACGGCCATGTTTTCCACGATGCCCAAAATCGGCACACCCACTTTCTCGAACATGCGGATGCCTTTTTTGGCGTCCAGCAAGGCGATGTCCTGCGGTGTGGTCACCACCACGGCGCCGGTCAACGGCACTTTTTGCGACAGGGTGAGCTGGATGTCACCAGTGCCCGGCGGCATGTCGACGATCAGGTAATCCAGGTCTTTCCAGTTGGTCTGGCGCAGCAGCTGCTCCAGCGCGCCAGTGGCCATCGGGCCGCGCCAGATCATGGCTTCGTCCTGCGGCACCAAGAGGCCAATCGACATCACCTGGATACCGTAGTTTTCCAGCGGCTCCATGGTCTGGCCGTCCACGCTTTCGGGTTTGCCGCTGATGCCCATCATCATCGGGATGCTGGGGCCGTAGATGTCGGCGTCCAGCAGGCCAACACGCGCACCTTCGGCGGCCAGCGCCAGCGCCAGGTTCACGGCGGTGGTACTTTTACCGACCCCGCCCTTGCCGGAGGCCACGGCCACAATGTTTTTCACGCCGGGCAGCAGTTGCACCCCGCGCTGCACCGCGTGCGCGGTGATTTTGGTGGTGACGTTGACCGACACATTGGCCGCTGGCGCCACCGTCTTGACGGCGGCAATCAGGTCTTTGCGAAAGCCGGCGATCTGGCTTTTGGCGGGGTAGCCCAGCTCCACGTCAAAAGCAACATCGCCCGCGCTGACCGACAGGTTTTTGATGGCTTTGGTGCTGACAAAATCGCGGCCGGTGTTGGGATCGATCACGCTTTTCAGCGCGTCCAGGAGGGTTGGTTCAGTCACGGTCATGGGTTTCTCCGAAAACGCCGAGTCTAGCCAAGAGGCAAAAGCCTTTTGGGGGCACGCCTTCCTTGCATCAGGGTTTTCCCGCGCGGTGTGGCGGCGCACGCGATTTCGTGCCGGTGCGGGGGCACAGCTGTCGATAATCCAGCCATGCCGCTTTACCCCGCAACCACCCACCCTGCACCGCCCGCGGCTGAAACCGCCGCCGCCCTGATGCTCTCTGGTGGGGGCGCGCGCGCGGCCTACCAGGTAGGTGTGCTGGAAGCCATCTCGGAACTGCGCCAGCTGTGTGGCGCGCAGAACCAGCCCAATCCGTTTCCGATCATCAGCGGCACCTCGGCCGGGGCCATCAACGCCGCTTCGCTGGCCTGCGGCGCCGACCAGTTTGATGCCGCGGTGCGACGCATTGGCAATGTCTGGCGCAACTTCCACGCCGAGCAGGTGTACCGGGCCGACTCGGTGAGCATGCTGCGCTCCGGCGCAACATGGATGACGCTGCTGTCCATGGGCTGGCTGATTGCCAGGTGGCGGCGCGTCAAGCCCAAGTCGCTGCTGGATAACAGCCCGCTGGCAGAACTGCTGAAAAAGATGGTGCCGCTGGAGCGCATCCCGACGCTGATCCGCGACGGGCACCTGCAGGCGCTGGCCGTCACCGCCTCCAGCTACACCTCAGGCGAGCACTTCACGTTTTACGAGGGCGACAAACGCCTGCTGCCGTGGACGCGGTCGCAGCGGCGCGGCCTGCGCGACAAGATCACCCACGAGCACCTGCTGGCGTCCAGCGCCATTCCGTTCGTGTTTCCAGCCATTCCCTTGCATGTGGAGGGTGAAACCGCTTATTTTGGCGACGGCTCCATGCGCCAGTCGGCCCCGGTGGCGCCTGCCATCCACCTCGGTGCACAGCGCATTTGCGTGATTGGCGCCGGGCGCGCGCATCAGGCCAAGCTGCCCGGCAGCCTTGGCAACGCGGGCAGTTACCCCAGCCTGGCGCAAATTGCCGGCCATGCGCTGGCCAATATTTTTCTGGATGCGCTGTCGGTCGACATCGAGCGGATCCGCCGCATCAACCAGACGCTGAGCCTGGTGCCACCCGACATGCGCGCAGCCAGCAACCTGCGCCCGGTGGACCTGCTGCTGATTTCGCCCTCGGAGCAACTCGACGAAATCGCCGCCCGGCATGTGCATGAGTTGCCCGCGGCCGTGCGCAGCGTGCTCGGCAGTCTGGGCGTGTCATCACAAACCTCAGACGAGCGTGGCGCGCCGCTGGCCAGCTACCTGCTGTTCGAGACCGGCTACACCGGCGAGCTGATGGCGCTGGGCCACAAGGACGCCATGCGCCAGCGCGCCCAGATCTGCGCCTTTTTTGACTGGACCGACCCCGAGGCCGCACCCCAGGCGCAACCAAGCCACGCGCTGCCAGCGCCCCACTACCCAGAACGCCGCCGCGACCCGTTGCGCCTGCGCTGATGGCCGAGCTTGGCTTGGGGTGCGGTTCACACTGTCGTGGCATCTCTCGTGCCCAACGCTTCATGTCAAACCCGGCCCGGCGACTGGGTAATGCGCATGCGGTTTTGGGGTGAAATCACGCGCGAAACCCGGTGATCAGTACGCCAGCGACTATTGACGCGCGCCTTTCACCCCAAAGCCCGGTCGCATCACCCAATCACCCTGCCTGGCGCTTTTGGGTTACACCGTTCTTGCCACACGACTTCATTTGTCTGTCTGACCAAGCAGACCGGGCTGTCCATGACTTTCCCCCTGCCAGCGCACCAAAACCGCTCGCAAAATCAGTCGGGTGATGCGATTTGCGGAGGTCAAGGATGAGGCCGAAGGCCGGGGGACACGTAGCAAAGCGCATCGCCCGGCTGATTCGGCCAACAGTACCAACCCACCTCGGACCCAAAATCCATCTCATTGAAACCACACACTCAGCCAGATTCCCGCCCGCCAACTGTTGGCCCGCCAAGCAAGCTTGCCCGACTAAAATGGTGGGCTGTTTCAGAAAGACCCCGCCCCATGACCCGCCAACTTTTCGTCACCACCGCCCTGCCCTACGCCAATGGCAACTTCCACATTGGCCACATCATGGAATACATCCAGGCCGACATCTGGGTGCGTTATCAAAGAATGATGGGCAACGCGGTCGATTTTGTCGGTGCCGACGACACCCACGGCGCGCCCATCATGATCGCCGCTGAAAAGGCAGGCGTGACGCCACAGCAGTTTGTGGCCAACATCGCTGCCGGGCGCAAGCAGTACCTGGACGGCTTTCACATCAGTTTTGACAACTGGCACAGCACCGACGCCCCGGAAAACCACGAACTGGCCCAGGCCATCTACCGTGGCCTGCGTGACAACCCGGATGGCTCGCTGATCGAAACCCGCACCATCGAGCAGTTTTTCGACCCCGAGAAAAACATGTTCCTGCCGGACCGCTTCATCAAGGGTGAATGCCCCAAGTGCCACGCGAAAGACCAGTACGGCGACAACTGCGAAAACTGCGGCGCCGTGTACGCCCCCACCGATTTGATCAACCCGTTCTCGGCCCTGTCCGGCGCCAAACCGCAGCTGAAAAACTCGGTCCATTTCTTTTTCAAACTGTCAGACCCGCGCTGCGTGGCGTTTCTGGAGCAATGGACGCAAGACGGCAAACTGCAGCCCGAGGTGGCCAACAAAATCAAGGAATGGTTCACCGTCCGCACCAACCCGGACGGCACCCAGAGCGAAGGCCTGGGCGACTGGGACATCAGCCGCGACGCGCCTTACTTCGGCATCGAGATCCCTGACGCGCCGGGCAAGTACTTTTACGTGTGGCTGGACGCACCGATCGGTTACCTGGCCTCGTTGAAAAACCTGCTCGACAAACGTGGTCTGGACTACGACGAATACATGGCCAACCCCGAGCTGGAGCAGTACCACTTCATCGGCAAGGACATCGTCACCTTCCACACCCTGTTCTGGCCCGCCACGCTCCACTTCAGTGGCCGCAAAACGCCCGACAACATCTTTGTGCACGGCTTTTTGACGGTGAACAACGGCGAAAAGATGAGCAAGAGCCGCGGTACCGGCCTGGACCCGCTCAAGTACCTGAACTTGGGGATGAACCCCGAGTGGCTGCGTTATTACCTGGCCGCCAAGTTGTCTGCCCGCAACGAAGACATCGACTTCAACGCCGACGACTTCATGGCACGGGTCAACAGCGACCTGATCGGCAAGTTTGTCAACATTGCCTCACGCGCCGCCGGCTTTTTGAGCAAGCGTTTTGAAGGCAAGCTGGGCGATGTGCCCGAAGACGGCGCCGCGCTGTTGCACCAGTTGCGCATTGAGCGCGTCAGCATCGAGCGCCTGTATGACGAGCGCGAATTCGCCAAAGCCCTCAAGGAGACGATGCTGCTGGCCGACCGCGTGAACGCCTATGTGGACGCCAACAAACCCTGGGACCTGGCCAAACAAGCCGGGCAAGAGGCGCGCCTGCAAGGCGTGTGTTCGGTGTGTATCAAGGCTTTCCGTATCCTCACCTGCTACCTCAAACCGGTGTTGCCGCAGCTGGCCCAACAAGTGGAAACCTTCCTCAACATCCCGCCCTTGACCTTTGGCAATGTGAGTGAGCCGCTGCCCACCGGCCACGTGATCGGCACCTACCAGCACCTGATGCAGCGCGTGGACATCAAACAGCTGGAAGCCCTGTTTGAGCCCCCAGCCCAGGCAGATCAAGGGCCAGACGCTGCTGAAACGGCTGCTGGCAAGCTGCCCGGCGGTGAAGCCATTGCGCCCACGATTCAAATTGACGACTTTGCCAAGGTTGACCTGCGTATCGCCAAAATCGTTGCGTGCCAAGCGGTGGCCGGGTCAAGCAAGCTGCTGCAACTCACACTCGACGTGGGTGAAGTGGATGACGCGGGCCAGCCGACAACCCGCAACGTCTTCTCCGGCATCGCCAGTTGCTACCAACCCGAACAACTCACCGGCAAACTCACCGTGCTGGTGGCCAACCTGGCGCCGCGCAAGATGAAGTTTGGCATCAGCGAAGGCATGGTGCTGGCCGCCAGCCACGCTGACGAGAAAGCGCAACCGGGCATTTACGTGTTGGAGCCTTTCCCTGGCGCGCAGCCAGGCATGCGCATCCACTGAGCCCGCGGGGGCCGCATGATTCCCGTGTTGCGCGGCTGGACGGCGGTTCAGCGCACCGCCAAAAACAACCTGCATCTGGGTATCACGCTGTGTTTTGTGGCCGGTGCCACCAACGCTGGTGGCTTTTTGGCGGTGGGGCAATACACCTCACACATGACAGGCGTGGTGTCCTCGGTGGCGGACAACCTGGTCACCGGCAACACCTACCTGGCGCTGGCCGCCCTGTCGTCTTTGCTGGCGTTTCTGGGCGGCGCCATGACCAGCGCCTGGATGGTCAACTGGGGACTTCGGCGCCAACTGCAAAGCGCTTACGGGCGGCCTTTGCTGCTGGAAGCTGCGCTGCTGCTGGTGTTTGGTTTGTTTGGCTCGGGCATCAACCATTTTGGCGTGCTGTTTGTGCCGATGACGGTGCTGGTGTTGTGCTTCATCATGGGCTTGCAGAACGCCGTGATCACCAAAATATCCCGCGCCGAGATCCGCACCACCCACGTCACCGGCCTGGTCACCGACCTGGGCATTGAATTGGGCAAACTGTTCTACATCAACCGCCTGACCCGTGACACCCTGGTGCAAGCCAATCGCCAAAAACTGACGCTGCTGGCCAAGCTGATTGGCAGCTTTTTCATTGGCGGACTGATTGGCGCCATCGGTTTCAAGGCCATCGGTTACATCACCACGGTACCGCTGGCGATCTTGTTGATCCTGCTGGTTTGGCACCCGGTGCTCAACGACGCCAAAAACTGGATCGACCCGGACTGACCCTGAGCTCTGGCCACACGGTGCCGTCACAACGGTCATCCACTACAAAATACCACATAGGCTGGAGATAGACCGTTTAGTTCATATGGATACGCATTGGTATCGCATACTCCACCTGCCACATTTTTGGCGGTTCAGGTCTATCCTGATTTTGTTCGGAGTTACTGATGAAAAAGACGTTGATCGCTTCTGTTCTGGCCCTCGGCGCGGCTTTCTCTGTGCAGGCCAAAGACATTGTTGACACGGCCGTGGGCGCTGGCAACTTCAAGACCCTGGCCACGGCCCTCACGGCCGCGGGCCTGGTGGACACGCTCAAGGGCAAGGGCCCGTTCACCGTGTTTGCACCCACCGACGCGGCTTTTGCGAAGATCCCCAAGGCCGACCTGGACGCCTTGTTAAAAGACAAGGCCAAGCTGACCTCGGTGCTCACCTACCACGTGGTGGCGGGAAAAGTGATGGCGGCGGACGTGAAAGCGGGCAAGGTCAAAACCGTGCAAGGCTCTGAGTTGACTGTGTCCACTATGGGCGGCGTCATGGTAGACAGCGCCAAGGTCACCGCCACCGACATCGTGGCCGACAACGGCGTGATCCATGTGATCGACAGCGTGATCATGCCCAAATAAGGTGGCCAACGATGCGACAGCTGTTTTGCTTTTTGGCGGTGTGGATGCTCGGGGGTGCTGCCATGGCGGTTGAAGAACCCAAGTTTGAAGTTCTGGCTCAGGACGGCAGGTTCGAGGTGCGCCAGTACGCGCCCTTGATCGTGGCCGAAACCTGGGTAGACGGCGACATGGATACCGCCTCCAGCAAGGGTTTCCGGGCCATTGCGGACTACATTTTTGGCAACAACACCGCACCCCAAACGCAGCAAAGCAGCAAGATCGCGATGACCGCACCCGTGACCCTGGAGCCGCAAGGCCAGCCCACCCAGCTGGCCATGACGGCCCCAGTCACGGTGCAACCCGCGCCTGACGCGCCGGGTTGGGTGGCGGCGCAGCGCTGGCGAGTGCAGTTTGTCATGCCCAGCCAGTACACGCTGGCAACCCTGCCGCGGCCCAACAACAACACGGTGACCTTGCGCGAGGTGCCAGGCAAGACGGTAGCCGTGGCGACCTATGCCGGGTTCAACACCGACAACCGCATCCACAAGGAAACCCAGTCGCTGCTCGGCTGGATGCAAACACGCCAGCTGGTGGCGGCAGGCCAGGCGCAACTGGCGCGTTACGACCCGCCATGGACGTTGCCGTTCTGGCGGCGCAACGAGATCCAGATCGAGGTCAAAGCGACCGGCACCTGAACCCAGGCCCGTCAGACCAGCACCGCATCCACCGGGCGGCGCAAAGACCTGGGCAGGGTCGGCCCCCGCCCGAAACGCACCACCAGATCAGGTCGCTGTCCCCCCAGACCCAGGGTACTTGCCAGCTGCGGGCGCAATGCCGCCACCTCCACCGGCTGGTTCAGCATCGCGTTGCGGATGCACAATGCAGTGGCCTGCAGCGCAAAACGCTCATAACAGCGCCCCACCTCCACCCAGTGCGCCTTGTTGTTGGCCTGGCCCACAAACACCGCGATCCCTGCCGAGCTGCGCACCTGCCGCGCCAGCTTGTCGTTCTCACTTTTGGGGGTGACCACCCAGTCAAATAACCTGTCACCCAACCAGGCCGGCACACTCGGGTTGCCCGACGCCGCGCTGTACAAACCATCACGCGTGCGCACCGCGTCCGCGCCGTTAAAACGCAGCCAGCTCTTGAGTTCGGTGACAAAGGCCGGGTCAGCCAGCTGAGTCGTGTTGCCCTGCAGAATGAGATCCAGCACCTGCGCCATCGCTGCGGGCTCGGTTAACAACAGCAGCTGCACGCTGTTTGAGCTGCCCGCACGCTGCAGCAGCGCCAGCTCGGCCGTGCTGAGCGGCTGAGCGTCATAGTCGCCCCGGGTGCATTGGCGCAGCGGGATGGCCTTGAACACATCGGTGGCCTGCGCCGCCGTGGGACTGAATGCCACACGTAGTACGTCGGTGGCCGGGTCAAACTCGACGTCAGCGTTGAGCCCATGGGCCAGTGCGGCCTGAGCCAGGTTTTCGGCCGCGCAACCCAGCGACACAAACACATGGTGCAAGTCCGGGTCCACCACAGGACACAAACGCGTCAGGTCGGGCAGGATGTTGATAGCCTGGCCGCTGCCCGTCAGCGCGAACCTCCAGCACTGCGTGTTGTGGCTGGACGGCGCCAGCGTGGCGTAACGCACCAGCTCGCGCCCCAGCGCGGCGCCGTTGAACCCGGTCAGCGCACCCAGCCGCCAGGTCTGGTCGGCCACCGACTCGTAACTGTTTTCTACGGATTCTGATGAACAACCAGCGAGGGCCAGCGAACTGCCCAGGAGTGCCGAGGTGGTGAAGTGTCTGCGTGTGAACATGATGCTGTTTCCCTGCCTTGCAACGGCCTCAAACCGAGGGCGTGCTTTGGGGAAATTGTGCGCTTGGCATGTTTCAGAGCTGCGTGCGGCACCAGACAAGCGGCGAGGTTCGCTTGCTCCGGCCCACTACTTGCCATCGACACGTCTGGATGCGGGGGCTTCTAAAGACCCATAGGCGAAATAAATACTTGTGAATTGCCACCTTTAAAGCAATCGTAAGCTTCTACAACTGGACATTTGGCTATGTGGTTCTGATTTCAAAAACAAGGGACTCGACTTTGAGGTATTTCGGTTGTGGGGTAGAGCATTGACAACTCCGAAAAATGTCATACTCGAATTCATTTGGTCAATTGCTATCGGTGATCGAGGGGGCTAAAAATGATAGTGCCAACAACAGTCCAAGTCATTCCACAAGTTGTCTTGGATGCGGCCCTTGCGCTGCACCAACGAAAAAATTCAGATCTAACCTGCAGCCCCTTCAACAACGCAGAAGCAGCCACTACTGAAGGCAATCCGCTTTGGCGCTGTACTGAGGGCGAAATCGAATTCACAAATCTTGAAGCTCGCAATCACTGCGCGGCAATGGCGGCTTACCGGCAATTGATGCCCTTGAGCAGTACCGATGCGCTGTTTGACGCGGCATACAAACTTTGGCGAAAAGAAATTGGACACCGTGATTCAGCATCTGGTCGCCTATTAGGTTTCGCCAGCCAGGATGTAAATGTGCTTTTTGAGGCTGCGCAGGCCATACGAAACCAAAAACATCAAGCTATTGATGTTTTCGACGTGTTGCACCTGGTGGAGGCGGCACTGCCGCATTTGTTGCGTATCAGTGCAGAAGACGTTGTGGCAGTCGTTGATGCCCAACACGAATCCACAAAACGCGACATGGCCAGGGGAATGATCTTCAATGCCATTGAAAGTCGCCTACGGGTCGAAACTGGCATCGCGTGGGACATCTTGCGCATCACCAGAGGCAATATGTCGGAATCCATGCAAAGCCTGTACAGCACTGCCTTGCAAGCGTTGATGCACGCAGATCAACAATCTCTTGCGCTGGAAAAAGCCAGAGAAGATGCCGAAGACATTAACCCGCTTATCGCGGGGACTGCGCTTTGGACCCTCGGCAGGGGGATACAGGCTCACAAACTGAATGACAGTGATCTCGATAAATGCATTGCGGTCCTGTTGAGCAAAACCAGCGTAGCGTCCCTCGTGATTCAGCAGGCTGCGACTCGTGCTGTAGCCCACGCATCGTTGAAGGATGAGCGATTGATGTCAGAACTCATTCGATTGGCAGCGGGGCATGGCGACTACACACTTGCTGTGGTTGCTGGCTTTTTGTTCATGAATCAGGAAGACTTGCCAGTGTCTTCACCCCATTTCAAGCCCTTGTTGCAATCACTAATCAGACTTTCACCATCGCAGAAAGACGCCATCGACAACTTTGACTGGGTTCTGCATCAGCTTTATGAGACACCTGAACATCGCCCTTTGGTGCTGGATTGCTTGAGTCAATGGATCATCCATCATGGCAGCTCAAGCCTGCACGACAAGGACTTAATTGAGCTATTCGACCAGACCGTCATGCAAATTGCCAATGACAAACCTGGGTTTCAGGCGGTTATAACTCGCTGGCTGGTTGCGCCAGAAAAGCAACTTGCAGTGGCCAGCGGTGGCCTCATCAACTACCTGCACATTCGTGGCATGAAGTCGCCTGCGTTTTCCGTTGAAGTGCTCAATACCTTCACCTCGCAAGACTTTAGGTTCCTGGCTCGTCGAATGCTTGGCTATGTAATCTCTGAGGAGCCATTGTTGTCACTGACGCTTTCTTTGCTGGAAACAGACAACGCCCCCGGGCGAAGTTTTGGCTGGGTACTCTCACTGCTGACTGAGGAGGTAGGACGGGACTATGCGCACGCCACGATGGAGGCGTTGAAAGTGCGGCAAGAAACCGCCCATTCGCCAGAAAAGGAGTTGCTAGCGCAGATTCATGCCGTACTTCTTCAACGCAGTACCGCCATGGATGACTTGCCCAGGTTGCAGGAACTTCGCCCACCAATGCGGCTTCAACGGGCCATTGCACTGACTCGGGCACGGGAAATGGAGCAAGCCAGGAATGCTGCCGATGAGAAGTCAATCTTTCGCTCCTTATGCACAGAGGTTCCACTGAAAGCGGGTCGAGGCTGGTTCTCGGTTTCAGACAACGAGGTTGGACCAACACAGCATTTGCAGAGTTTCTCGTACTCAGTCAGCCTACCCAAACGCGCACTCACCGACCCTGTTGGTTACGCGATTGCCGGACTTCACTACCGTATTGGAAAGCGAGATGACGAATGAGGCTTGTGCTTGTCATTGCCGAGTACCTGCGCACACTCAAAGAGCGCAATGAACTGGACAGACTGTTGCCAGATTTGTTGGTCGAAATGGGCTACGTGCCCATTGCACGCCCACAAACCGGCAATCGGCAGTTTGGTGTCGATATTGCTGCCCGTGGCATCAGCCCAGAGACAGGGCAAGCTGAACTGCTGTTACTGGTGATCAAACAAAAGGACATTGGTCGACCAGAATGGGATGGCAGCGACCAAGCCGTCAGGCCTAGTTTGAACGAGATTTTTGACGTTTATCTCAAATCCCATGTTGAAGCAGAAGACATTGGTAAGCCTGTCCGTATTGCTGTGGTCACCAATGGCGAACTGAAACAAACCATTCAAGCTAGTTGGAGTGGGTATGTCAATGACCAGAGAAATCAGGCGCTGATTGAGTTTTGGGGGCTTGACACGATATCCACTTTGATTGAACGCCATTTGCTGGACGAACATATTTTTCATGACGAGGATAGGCGCGATTTGCGTCGAGCGTTGGCCTTGGCGGGCGATGTTGAATACGACCAAAGAGACTTGCACAGACTGATGCTACGAACCCTTGGGCTGACACCTGACGGCAAACTAGACGGCGCAAAAAAATCAAAGAAGGATTTGTTAAAAGCCTTGCGAGTGGTCAACTTTGCGGCCCATGCCTTTGCTTCATGGGCGCTTAGGGACGGCGATGGCCGCCAAGGACTGCGGGCGATAGAGCGTGCCTTGCTGTGGTCTTGGCACAGAGTGCGGGCTTTTGATGTTTGGGAATCAGACAAAGATATGACCCAAGCACTTGGATCAGTTTGGCAAGGGTATCTGACCGTTGGAAGACATTATTTCGAAAAACTGCAAGCGCATTGCTATGCTGAGGATGGTTTGTTGGGGTATGCCTCAGACAGTGCAGAACTGTCCTTGGTGGCATTTGAGCAAATCGGCATGCTGGCTTCCATTGGGTTGATCCATGTGTTATCCACTGCAGGCAGCGATGAAGAACGAATAGTTCAGCACCAAAATGCAGACACCGTGGCTAATGCTCTTGCGTCGCTGATCTCAAACAACGGCATTTGCAACTCGCCTTGTTTTGACCGGCACAGTCAAGACATCGTTCTTGGCATGATGCTGCTGTTACTGACTGGTCGCGTGGACACTGCCAAACAATGGCTCCAAATCCTGGTTCGCAATGTCGACTACGCTTTCAAAGCCAAACGCTACGTTCCGATTGACAGCGACTCCATCGACGATTTGGCGGACATTGGTGGCTGGCATTCCGGTCACACCGCCGACAAATTGATGCGAACCTCCTGGATGATGGCGGTTCTGGCTGGATGGTGTGCGGTATTGGGATTGGATGAGTTGTATCGCGTACTGAGGCAAGGGTTGGCTCAAGACTACCCAGAGACGTGCGCGCAGTTGTGGCATCCCGACGGCCAAATACACGAGCATCTGTACTTTCATGCGGCTCATTTTTCATCAGGGGCATCGGAGGCGCCCATCCGGCTACCTGAAGACATGGCGCAGTGGCTTGCACACATGCGTGCCATTGTGGAATCGGAGCAAGGAAAAGTGAGCCTTCAGACAATGGGCAGCAAAGTTGTCTTGCCAGCGATTGACCTGATTGCTTGCAGGCACTTTGGAACGCCTATTGCACCTGCCTTTTGGTACCAGCTCGTACCTGCAACCTGACCACCAAGTCATGGAGACCTCCGTGTCCGCAAGCGTTAGATGACGGGATCACAAATCCCGCAACTAGACAGCTTAAAAGCTGCGCGTAGTGAATGATTGCTCACACTGCTTTTCCCACAGAAAAAAACGCCCAGACTCCCCGTTCTTTTGTCAGTGTCAAAACGGACCGTACGATGGGAGGGAATGGGTTGGGGTGGCGGCCGATTTCTGCGCATTTGGCAGTACGAGGCCGCCGCCCCAACCCATCCCCTGCCACCCACAATCGCCGAGTCTTAAAGCTCTTGACTTGACTCCCCACACACCGCCAACACACACCCCCGTAACCAGCGGTGTGCGGCATCACCATCCATACGCGGGTGCCAGAGCATGGACACGGTGATCTCTGGTGCGGGCACCGGCAGGGCAAAGCTGAACAGGCCAGCGCGCAACTTACCGGTGTGGCGTTCGGGCACGGTGGTGATCAGGTCGGTGGCGCGCGTGATGGCCAGCGCGGCTGAAAAACCGCCGACATAGGCGCCAATCACCCGCTCCAGCCCCAGCGCGGACAAGGCCTCGTCCATCACCCCTTTTTCCAGACCACGGCGCGACACCAGCACATGTTGGCCTGCCGCATAACGGGCAGGTGTGATCGCCCCCTGGCACAGCGCGTGGCCCAGGCGCACCACACCCACAAATCGGTCATGGAACAACACACGGGTGCGGACCTCCGGGCCAGTATCGTCGCCCACCACACCGGTTTCCAGATCCACACTGCCGTCGCGCAAGGCGGTGCTGTGTTTGTCGAGCTTGGGCACAAAACGCAGCCGCACGCCAGGTGCTTGCTGGTTAACGCGCTTGATCAGGTCCGGGCCAAAGTTCTCGGTGAAGCCGTCGCTGACACGCAGGGTGAAGGTGCGCACCAGCTGTGACAGGTCCAGCAACGCGGCGGGGCGCAACACCGCCTGGGCGTCCTGCACCAGTTGACTCACCTGCGCACGCAGCTGCAGCGCGCGGGGGGTAGGCACCAGGCCGCGCCCGGCCCTAACCAGCAGCGGGTCGCCCAGAGTCTCACGCAGGCGCGCCAGGGCGCGGCTCATGGCAGACGGGCTCAGGTGCAGCCTTTGCGCCGCACGCGTCACATTGCCTTCGGCAAGCAGCACGTCCAGCGTGACAAGTTGGTTCAGATCAGGGGTAGACATGGGGTGGGCTGGGCGCTGAGAACTGGCGTCAGACGCAATCACACAATGCAAATGTAGCGCCTTCCGCTCTGGCACTGCCGTCCCTACGATCCAGACATCAACCCTTCAGGACAGAGCCCGACATGATTTCCACCCCCCCGGCACAGACCGATAGCGCAGTGCAGATAAAACCTGCAGCAACGTGGGTACTGCTGAGCCTGTCGATGGCCATGTTGTTGTCCTCACTGGGCACCAGCATCACCAACGTGGCGCTGCCAACTTTGGCGCAGGTGTTTGGTGTGTCATTTCAGGCGGTGCAGTGGGTGGTGCTGGCCTACCTGCTGGCCATCACCAGCCTGATTGTGGGTGCCGGTCGGCTGGGTGACATGCTTGGCCGCAGGCGGCTGTTGCTGGCTGGCATTGGACTGTTCACGGTGGCGTCTGTCTTGTGCGCTGCCGCGCCCACACTCTGGCTGCTGATCGCCGCCCGCGCTGTGCAGGGCCTGGGAGCGGCGATTCTGATGGCGCTGACCATGGCGCTGGTGGGTGAAGCCGTGCCCAAAGAAAAGACCGGCAGTGCCATGGGTCTGCTGGGCACGATGTCGGCGGTGGGCACCGCGCTGGGGCCCACGCTGGGTGGTGTGTTGATTGGTAGCGGGGGTTGGCAAGCCATCTTCTGGGTGAATGTGCCGCTGGGTGTGCTGACCTTTTTTCTGGCGCGGCGTTATCTGCCCATGGATCGCTCGGGGCCAAAACCGGCCTGGGCCAGTTTTGATGGGCCAGGCACGCTGCTGCTGGCGCTGACACTGGTGGCTTATGCGCTGGCGATGACGTTGGGGCGCGGCAGTTTTGGCTGGCTCAACGCGGCACTGCTGCTTGCTACGGCAACCGGGGCGGGTGTGTTTGTGTGGGTGGAGAAGCGGGCGGCCGCCCCCTTGATCCGATGGGCCATGTTCAGCAACTCGGTACTGAGCGCGGGCTTTGCCATGAGTGCCCTGGTGACCACGGTGGTGATGGCGACGCTGGTGGTGGGGCCGTTTTACCTGTCTGGCGCGCTGCAACTGGAGGCAGCCCATGTCGGCCTGGTGATGTCGACCGGCCCACTGGTGGCGGCGCTGGCGGGTGTGCCGGCGGGCCGCCTTGTGGATCGACTGGGTGCAGACCGCGTGAGCAACGGTGGGCTTTTCGCCATGGTGGCGGGCTGTGCCGCGCTGGCGCTGCTGCCAACCCGGTTCAGTGTGCCAGGCTACGTTGTGCCGCTGGTGGTTGTCACCGCAGGTTATGCGCTGTTTCAGGCGGCCAACAACACCGCAGTGATGCGTGATGTGCCAGCCGACAAGCGGGGTGTGGTGTCTGGCCTGCTGGGCCTGTCACGCAACCTGGGGCTGATCACCGGCGCCTCGGTGATGGGCGCGGTGTTTGTGGCCGGGTCAGCCGCCTCGGGAATAGCGTCAACTGGCCCGGAGTCTGTGGCGGCGGGTATGCGCGCCACCTTGGCTGTGGCGGCAAGTCTGGTTGCCGTCGCGCTGGTTATTGCGGCTGGCAGCCGGGCCAGTGCGAAGGCGCAGCAGCTGTGACAACACCTTGGCCGCGAACGCGGGCTGGCCGAAGGCTACAGCTCGGTGTATTTTTTGTTGCTGCCGCGCGCCTTGTCGACGGGGTACTTTTGGGCATTGGCCTGGATTTTTGACGCCACGGCAGCGTTGAGGTCAATGCCCAAATCGTGCGTCAGGTAAGTCATCAGGATGGCGATATCGGCCAATTCGTCGGCCATCTCGCCACGCCGCTCTTGGACAATCTCACGCGCCTGGCCTTCCGAGGCCCAGCGAAACGGCTCCAGCAGTTCCGCCGCTTCCACCATGAGTGCCGTGGCCAGGTTGCGCGGGTTGTGAAACTGCTCCCAGTCCCGCACCCGGCGGAATTCAAGAAGCTCTTGGCGCAAAGGGTCACTCAACACGTGTCTGGTCCTCAGGTTTTAAAACGACGGCATCCGTGGCTGGGCGGCCTCACTTACGTCACCCGCCGCCGCACCGCTTGGAGTATGCCGCGCAAAATGTCCACCGGCTCGGGCGGGCAACCCGGCACAGTGACATCCACCGGGATGACGTTGGCCACCCGGCCGCAGGTGGCGTAACTTTCACCAAAGATGCCGCCGTCACAGGCGCAGTCACCCACCGCCACCACCAGCTTGGGCTCGGGGGTGGCGTCATAAGTGCGTTTTAAGGCCATTTCCATGTTGCGCGACACCGGGCCGGTGACCAGCAGCAGGTCAGCGTGGCGCGGGCTGGCAACAAACTTGATGCCCAGACCTTCGATGTTGTAGTAGGGGTTGCCCAGCGCGTTGATCTCCATCTCGCAGCCGTTGCAGGAGCCCGCATCCACCTCACGGATGCACAGCGCCTGGCCCAAAATGGACAACAACTCGGCCTGAATGCGCGAGGCCTCGGCCTGTGCGGCTTCACCAATGTCGGGGGCCGTTTCGGTGCGGAGGCCGACCCGGGCAATTTGTTGGACCACTTTCCAGATCATGCTGCGGTCCTCACAGGTCTTGCCCCGAATAACTCAGGTTGAACGATTTGTTGATCAGCGGGAAGTCGGCCACGATGTCATTCATCACCGCGTGCTCCAGCACCGGCCAGTTTTGCCACGACGGGTCGTGCAGGTGGCAGCGCTGGATGCGGTGGCCCTGGTCGGCGCCGGTCAGTTCCAGCGCCACCACAATCTCGCCGCGCCAACCTTCCACCCAACCCGCACCGCGTGACGGCTGATCCGGCAGGGTGACCGGGCTGTGCACCTCGCCGTCAGGCAGCTCGTTGAGGATGCGCTCAATCAGCCGGACCGACTCCAGCACCTCCTGAAACCGCACTGATGCGCGCGCGCCCACATCACCGCGCGAATGGCTGGCCATCACCACCCGCAGCTTGTCGTAAGGCACAAACGGGTGGTCACAACGCACATCCCAGCTCTGGGCGCTGGCCCGCCCGGCCAGGCCGGTCATGCCCAGCTGCGCGGCCAGCGCGGGCACCACCCGGCCAGTGGTGATGAAACGGTCTTGCAACCCGGCATGGTCTTCAAAAATGTCGGCCAGCTTGCGCACGTCGGGCACCAGCGCCTGGCAAGACGCCCGCAGCCGGGTGATGCCAGCCGCCTGAAGGTCAGCCCTGACCCCGCCGGGCACGATGCTGTCCATCATCAGGCGGTGGCCAAAGGTCGCTTTGCAGGTGCGCAACCAGTCTTCACGCAGCCGCGAAAACTGCGCCAGCGCAAAGGCAAAAGCCACGTCGTTGCCCAGCGCGCCCAGGTCGCCCAGGTGGTTGGCGACCCGTTCACACTCCAGCATCAACGCGCGCAGCCAGGCGGCGCGCGGCGTGATGGTCGTCTGGCAAGCGGATTCCAGCGCCATGCAATAAGCCCAGGCGTAGGCCACGGTGGTGTCGCCTGACACCCGCCCAGCCAGCCGGTAAGCGTCGAGTGCGGACAACTGGGTCATGCGCTGCTCGATGCCTTTGTGGGTGTAGCCCAGGCGCTGCTCCAGGCGCAGGATTTTTTCGCCCACGATGGAGAAGCGGAAGTGTCCCGGCTCGATCACGCCCGCATGCACCGGACCCACCGGAATCTCGTGCACGCCGTCACCCTCGACCCGCACAAACGGGTAGTCTTGCAGGGCACCCGGCGCCGGGGCTGGCAAGGCCTGCGGGTCTTGCAGCAGCGGGTGGTGGTCCGCCGCCCAGGCGCCGTGGTTCAACCACGGGCGCTGGTCACGCGCACCGAGTGCCTGAACGCCTGAGAGTTCGGCCGCGGCCCGCTGCATGCGGCTGGCACACGGGAACACGGCTGACAAATCGGGGTAAGTGGCCGGGCCGTCTTGAGCGGCCAGCGGCAGCGCCAGCCAGAACAAGCCTTCCAGCGTGACATAGGCCGCACAGATGGCGCCAGCGCTGAAAGGTGCTTGAGCAACAGCTTCTGCAGGCACCGCCCCACCCGCCCACACAGCCACCAACCGGCCACCTGCGTCACGCACGGCCACGGCAGCGGTTTGCCACTGCGCTTGGGTCACCTGCGCCCAAAACACCGGCACGGGGGCAGGCAGCTCGGCAAACGCCAGGTCCAGACCGGGTATCTTCATCAACGTCAGCCTCCCAACATGCTGGCCGCCGCCACGTACCAGCCGTTCAGGTACGCCGGGATGTACAGGCCCAGTACCAAGCCCAGCGCCAGGTGCACAAACACCGGTATCAGCGCCGGGGGGTGCGCCAGCGGCTTGAGCTTGGTTTCTTCACCAAACACCATCGGCAGCACCCGGATCAGCATCGACGCAAAGGCCACACCCAGCGCCAGGAACAAAAACGGTGTGGCCCAAGGCTGTTCACGCATGGCGGTGGTCAAAATCAAAAACTCGCTGGCAAACACGCCAAACGGCGGCATGCCCAAAATCGCCATCACGCCCAGCATCAGGCCCCAGCCCACCGTGGGGTTGACCTTGATCAGCCCGCGGATCTCACTCATCACCTGCGTGCCGGCCTTTTGTGTGGCATGGCCCACGGTGAAAAAGATGGCGGACTTCACCAGCGAATGCACCGTCATGTGCAACAGTCCGGCAAAGTTGGCCACCGGCCCGCCCATGCCAAAGGCAAAGGTGATCAGCCCCATGTGTTCGATGCTGGAGTACGAAAACATGCGCTTGACGTCTTTTTGCCGCGAGATAAAAAACGCCGCCACCACCACCGAGAGCAGGCCAAAACCCATCATCAGCTGGCCAGCCATCTGGGTGCCCAGCGCGCCATCGGTCAGCACCTTGCAGCGCAGCACCGCGTACATTGCCACGTTGAGCAGCAGGCCCGAGAGCACCGCCGACACCGGTGTGGGGCCTTCGGCGTGGGCATCGGGCAACCAACTGTGCAAGGGCACCAGACCGATCTTGGTGCCGTAACCAATCAGCAGGAACACAAACGCCAGTGACATGATGGTGGGGTCCAGCTGGCCCTTGATGTCTGAGAGGCTGCTCCACAGCAGCGTGGCGTCTTCGGCGCCCAGCACCTTGTCAGCCGCCATGTAGACCAGGATCGTGCCAAACAGCGCCTGCGCAATGCCGACACCGCACAAGATGAAGTATTTCCAGGCCGCCTCCAGGCTCGCCGGGGTGCGGTAGACGCTGACCAGCAGCACCGTGGTAAGTGTGGCGGCTTCCATCGCCACCCAGATGATGCCCAAGTTATTCGTGGTGAAGCCCAGCAGCATGGTGAAGGAAAACAGCTGGTACATGCTGTGGTACAGGCGCATGCGCGGGGGCGTCATCTTGCCGTGGTCTTGCTCAATGCGCATGTACGGGCGCGAAAAAATGGCGGTGGTCAGGCCCACAAAAGCGGTGAGCGTGACCAGAAACACGTTGAGCGGGTCGATGTAGAACTGTTTCGCCCAAACAAACTGCGGCCCGCCGTCAATCACCTCGACGGTCATCACACAAGCGGCCAGAAAGGTCAGCAGGCTGAAGACCACGTTGATGTCACGCGCACGCGGTTGGTGACCCACCAGCGCCAGCACCAGGCCACCCAGCAGCGGCACACCCAACACAAGATAAAGCGCGCTCATGCTCAGTCGTCCTTGAGCGATTCGAGGTGGCGAATGTCCAGGCTGTCGAACTTTTCGCGAATCTGGAACATGAACACCCCCAGAATCAGCACCCCCACCAGCACGTCCAGCGCAATGCCAAATTCCACAATCATCGGCATGCCGTTGGTGACGGTGGTGGCGGCAAACAGCAAGCCGTTTTCCATCGACAAAAAGCCGATCACCTGCGGCACCGCCTTGGAGCGGGTGATCATCATCATGAACGACAGCATCACACACGCCAGCGCAATACCCAGGGCGCCACCGGCCACCGCATCCGACAGGCGCGAAATCGGCAGCGCCAGGCTGAAGGCAAAAATCACCAGCGCAATCCCCACCAGCATGGTGGTGGGGATGTTCAACAGCATCTCGACATCCCAGCGCACATTGAGCTTGCGGATCATGCGATGCAGCATCCAGGGGATCAGCACCACCTTGAGCAGCAGCGTCAGCCCGCCCGACACATACAGGTCCGGGTGGCCGGTGACATAGCCCAGCAAAAAAGACGCCGCGGCCAGCGCCGCACCCTGGATCATGAACAGGTTGATCAGCGACACAATGCGCCGCTGCGCCAGCATGGCAAACGACAGCAACAGGATCAGCGTGGCAAACAGGTTGATCAGCTGAGGGACAAAATGGCTCATTGCCCCCCCAGCAACACGTTCACCAGCAGACCGATCACGGCCAGCAGGAAAGCCGTGCCCAGAAATTCGGGCACGCGGAAAATGCGCATCTTGGCGCTCGCCGTCTCAATCATCGCCATCAGCATGCCACCAATGGCCAGTTTGAAAATGAGCACCGGCAAGGCCAGCAGCAAGGCCAGCGGCGCGTTGGCCTCGGCCACCCCCCAGGGGAAAAACAGCGCCAGACCCACACACGAGTAGGCAAACAGCTTCAGGCTGGCGGCCCACTCCATCAGCGCCAGGTGGCGGGCCGAATACTCCAGGATCATCGCCTCGTGGATCATGGTGAGTTCCAGGTGCGTGTCGGGGTTGTCCACCGGCACCCGGGCGTTTTCGGCCAGCGACACCATGGTGAACGCCACCCCCGCCAGCAGCAGGCTGGGGTAGATGGCCAACTCGCGGTGCGCCAGGGTTTCCACAATCACCGTCAGCGACGTGGAGCCGGTGATCATGGACGCGCCAAACATCACCATCAGCAAGGCCGGCTCGGCCAGGAAACCCACCAGCATTTCCCGCCGCGCCCCCAGCGTGCCAAACGAGGTACCCACATCCATCGCCGCCAGCGAGATGAACACCCGCGCCAGCGCAAACAGGCCCACCAGCGCAATCGCGTCGGCCGCGGGGGACAGCGGCAGGTCGGTGGAGAGCGTGGGAATGATGGCGCTGGCCAGCAGCATGCAGCCAAACACCACATAGGGCGTGAACCGGTACAGCGGCGAGGCGTGTTCGGCCATCAGTAATTCTTTGTTGAACAGCTTGTGCAGCGTCAGGTAGGGCTGCAGCAGGCTCGGCGCCGACTTGTTTTGCAGCCAATGCCGCCACTGGTTGATCCAGCCGGTCAGCAGCGGTGCCAGCAGCAGCGCCGTGACCAGCGCCATCAGTTGCGAAAAAACGCCCAGCGCGCTCATCGCTTCACCACCAGCAACACCACGATCAGGGTGACAAAGCTGTACATCAGGTACACCGCAATGCGCCCCTGCTGCAACAGCCCGACCAACCTGGACACCCGCTCCACCAACCGCGCCACCGGCAGATAAAGCCCGTACCACAACGGGTCTTCCAGCTTGACGCCATACACCGGCTTGTCATCGAAGGCGCTGGGCACCTGCTTGGTGATGCGGAAAAACGGATCGAATATCTGCCGGATGGGTTGCCCAAAGCCTTCGGCCGTGTCCTGCATACGGGCGGTTTGCCAGGGGTGACCGCAGTCCCAGGGTGGCACCCGGCGCAGCCGCCCGTGGTAGAGGCGGCGCACCAGCACAAAGGCCAGGCCAAAGGTCAGCACCACGCCCAGCAGGAAAATGGTCGGCGCGTAACTGGCCCGCTCCACACTCACCGGCACCAGCAGCCAGCCGTTGTCGGCCACAGTCTGCGCCAGCCCGGCACCCACCAGGTGGTGTGTCACCGGGTCCATCAGCGCGATCACCTGATTCGGAAACAGGCCCAGCATCACACAACCCAGCACCAGCCACATCATGCCCAGCCGCTCCCAGCGCCCGGCGTCGTGCGCCTGGGCCAATGTGTCCTCACGCGGCTGACCCAGAAAAATCACCCCGAAGTACTTCACCATGGTGTAGCCCGACAGCGCAGCAATCAGCGCAATCAACGCCGCCAACACCGGCACCAGCATGTCCAGCGATGAACTCGGCAGCCCGGTGGTGAACAGAAAGCTTTGCAGCAGCAGCCATTCGGCCACAAACCCGCCAAACGGCGGCAGGCCCGCACAGGCCAGCACCCCCACCAGCGTCGGCCAGGCCACCCAGGGCATGTAACGGATCAGGCCACCGAGTTTGCCCAGGCTGCGCTGGCCGGTGGCGTGCAACACCGCGCCGGTGCTGCAAAACAGCAGACTCTTGAACAACGCGTGGCTGAGCATGTGGTAGAGCGCGGCGGTCAGCGCCAGGGCCGACAGCGCCTGCATGCCGTAGCTCGAAAACAGCAGCGACAGACCCACGCCGGCACACATCAGACCAATGTTCTCGATGCTTGAGTAGGCCAGCAGACGTTTCATCTCCACCTGCACGGTGGAAAACACCACGCCAAACAGCGCGCTGGTCAAGCCCAGCCCCATCAGCAGCACACCCCACCACCACAGGCGCGTCTGCAGCAAGTCAAACCCCACCCGCAGAATGCCGTAGAGCGCGATCTTGAGCATGACGCCACTCATCAGCGCCGACACCGGCGAAGGCGCCGCCGGGTGGGCGTCGGGCAGCCAGGCGTGCAGTGGCAACAGGCCGGCCTTGGCGCCAAAGCCGAACACCGCCAGCACAAACGCCACCGACGCCCAGAACGGCGTCAGCGTCTGCGCGCGCATGTTGGCAAAGGTGTAGTCGCCCGTGTTGGCCTGCAGCACACCAAAACACAGCAGGATGCCCAACGCGCCAATATGCGCCACCAGCATGTACAGGTAACCGGCATGGCGGATTTCGGGCAGGCGGTGGTTCGCCAGCACCAGAAAAAACGACGACAAGGCCATGGTTTCCCACATCACCATGAACACATAGGCGTCATCGGCCAGCACCACCATCGCCATGCTGGCCAGAAACACGTGGTAGGCCAGGCACAACAAGCCTGGCGGCGTGCCCTCACCCTGGCGGAAATACCCGGCCGCAAAGGTGGACACGCCGGCCGACACGGCGCCAATCAGCAGCAGAAAAAAACTCGACAGGCTATCGAGCCGCAAGTGAAATGGCAACTGCG
>Ga0075012_10001127_pt1 | contig 27779 bp, 25 predicted proteins | sample All_14_2_FD_71474 | JGI IMG/M metagenome (GOLD analysis project Ga0075012, IMG submission 71474) | Freshwater microbial communities in response to fracking from Pennsylvania, USA - Allegheny Zone_MetaG_DW_15 | ecosystem: Environmental > Aquatic > Deep subsurface > Groundwater > Drilled...
GTACGTATCGAGGGCAACCAATATCATTGGGGGCATTTGGAGGCGCATTTTTTCGGCGGCGAGGCCAGCAAAAACAATCTGAGTGCAGGTACCGCCGCTTCTAACTACGAAGCCCTCCATATTATCGAATTGTTTATCGCAAAAAAGCTGGTGAGCGGTACGACCTCCGGCATACACGTTACCGTAACCCCCACCTATCAAAAACGTGCCCTGATCGCTGATGAACTGGTTTATAGCCTGAAATGGCAAGAGAAAAACGCAGCACAACAAATGGTCGATAAAGAAGAAATCATCACCATACGCCCCTGCTCCTACGAACGCAGTACACTGCTCGAAGAAAAAAGCATCGCCCACATGCGCAGCGCCAGCTCCTTGTCATCCGCTCCTTTGTCTGATGATGAAAACGAGGAAAATACACCGCGAATGTAAGGCCGTCGACACCGAGCCACAATCGGAGACCCTTCGCTCCGCTCTGGGCGACACGCTTTGAGCATCAGAGCGAAAGGCGATCTCTCAATCCACACCACAGTCCAAACGTGTCGCCCAGAGCGGAGCGAAGGGTCTCCTGACGCTCGCTCGCGGCTCGGATGCTTGTTCAGTTACCCAATGGTTTGAACTCGGCCGACACCTCTCCCGTCAATTCCATTTTGTTTTCCAAATCCAGCTTCATAACCGGCGCACCGGCTTCCAGATTAAACGCATCCAGATTCACCCAAAAGGTGTTAAAACGAACGGTTGAATTAAAGTAAAATACCCGGTTGGTCAAATCTGAAATCGCTCGCCAAATCGATTCAAAAATAATGCCGTTTTGCGTACGTTCCGGGCTGTTGGTGCCATACGGTTGACCGGCGTTTTGCATGATCGACAGCAGTTTGAAAATGGCTTCCTGATTCGTTTTGGGTTTGGACATTTGCGCAAGATAAAAAGACGCACGCACAAAACGATCCGGCGGAAAAGTCGCACCTGGTAGCGGCTTGTCGCCACCCAATCCTGCGTATTGTTTTACATTCTCCAGTTGCTTGTCGTAAGACGGATCATTGGTCATAACGGTGTAGCTTTTATCGTGATAAATAACCGGCTGGCCTTTGACATATTCGATGATGGCCGAATCGCCGCTGGCGTCTTCCATGGCCAGATGCATTTGCACTTTACCTGCACGCGGATCCACAAAGGTCACCACCTGAAAATCATGGCTTTGGGTATAACGAACCGCTTCGTCAACCGTCTGAAAATTATCGAGATAAAATTGCGCCCAGAGATCAATGGAGAGCCCTGGTCTTTGTTCATCGCGATCACCAAATTCAGCGCCATTCAAACCCTGTAAGTGTGCCGCAAAACCATGCTCGTTCATGCCATTTGACGCGGAGGGTTCGCCATACACCGTGGCAATGATACTGCCGTATTGTGAGCGCCAGTTCATGGGATTCACCCGAACCCGGCTGGCACGTGCATGGTCACGGGGAAACACCATCAGATCCGTGTGCATGTCTTCAAACCAGTCCATATTATCGCCCACCAAAACCGTACCGGCCGCGTTGGCAAATAATACACGCGTGCAGGCTTGACTGGGGCTAAACAAGGCGGGTGTTAAAAAGGCCGCAAGAAAAACAGCCAAAGATTGTGTACGGGAAAAACGGGATATCATGCTCAACTCCATTGAATGATTATAGCGCAATTACTCTATTCTTTTTTATTGGTTTTGGGAATAGCATCGCTTGCCGAACCCTCCCGGATCGGGTATAAAAACGAGTCCAAAATTTCTAACTATAAGGATATCGTTAATGAAAAAATTGCCTGGATTGATAGCCGCTTCTGCTATTTTATTGTTGAATCAATCGCTTGCGCACAGTAACGCGCTTCCGCAAAATCTCTGTATTAAAGCACTTGCCTATAAAAAAACCACCTTTACCTTTATTGATTTGAATCATTGCAGATTGAATGATGAGGACATGAATGATTTGGCAGATTTTATTCTGCAAAAAAAACTCAAAGTGGGTCTTTTAAATCTTGATCAAAATAATATTGGTTCAAAAGGCGCAAGCTTGCTGGTTAAACGACTAAAAGATATCAAACTTGAAGACCTGTCGCTGGATGACAATCATGTGGGGCCAGAAGGCGCTGCCGCACTTGCGAATTTGCGAGGCTTGTATCAATTATCGCTGAATAACAATGACATCGGCACAGAAGGCGCTTTGGCTTTGGCCGGCATGGCGTCGCTGCGGATACTGAATGTAAACAATAATAAAATCGGGGCAGAAGCTGTCACGGTACTTGCCAAAAATACCACACTGCAAACCTTGCATATTGCTGAAAGCACGCTTGATGAGGTGAGTATCGCAGCGCTTTCAATGAGCCGCAGTTTGCAGGATCTGGATTTATCGTACACCAATATGTCCGGCTCCGATCTGAAGGCCGTGTTTGACCTCCCGCAATTGACTCGTTTGAGTCTCAATGGGGTGAATATTGGTGCAAAAGAAGTGAAAGCGATCAGTGAGTTGAGCAATCTGCGATATTTAAGTCTCGCTGATAACAATATTGATGCCGATAGCGTTGCAGCATTAGGGCTCGATAATTTGTATCGCTTGAACGAATTAAACATCAGCAATAACCCGATCGGGGACAAAGGCATCATGGCCTTTATGAAGCACTCTGAATTCCCTTTGTATTACCTATTTGACTTGATTGCGGATGAATGCAATATCAGCAACGATGGCGCACTCGCTCTGGCCAAACAGATTAAGGCTCATCCAGGCACCTTGAGTTCTTTATCGTTGCGCTACAACCATATCGGCGAGTCCGGGATCAAAGAGTTGCAGCAAAATATCACCAAATTGAAGGTGGATCATAATGATGGCGACCAGCTTAAAAAACATCATTAATCACATTTTTTTCAAGTAAAAAGGAACTTGTCTGATGAAAAAATTCAAATTATGTATGACCGTGACAGCGGCGCTCTTTCTTGCTCCTGCTATCGCTTTTTCCGCACTTCGTCCCGTGAATCCCTGTATCAAGAATATTGGCGATCATGTTAATCGCGGCATTCTGGAATTAGACAATTGTAATCTTAATGATCGGGATATTCCTGCTCTGGCTGAATACATTGCCCGCATTAAAAGTTTGCATACCGTTAGTTTGCGCCACAATAACATCGGCTCGGAAGGCGCTATTTTGCTGGCTCAGCCTTTTATGGCCAAAAACCGAATCGCACACACCATCAATCTGGACGACAATCATATCGGGCCGGAAGGCGTAGCTGAACTGGTAAAAATGCCTGGATTATACAGTTTTTCCATTAACGACAATAATATCGGTACAGAAGGCGCGCTCTATCTGGCAGAGCAAAACACAATCGTCTCCCTTGCCGTCAACAATAATCACATCAATGCAAAAGGCACCGCGGCGCTGGTACGCATGCCAAAATTGAGCGAGCTGAAGATCGCACAAAATGAGCTGGACGCGGAAGGCATCGCGACCCTTGTTGCTAACAAAAATATCAATGAGCTTGATGTGTCCTACACCAATTTTGGGTTCGAAGATTTGCAGGCGTTTCTGCCCAGACCCAAACTTTGGAAATTATATGTCAATGGATTGCATCTGGGTGATGAAGGCGCCAAAGCGATTGCCGCTGCACGTTCGATTGGAGGCGGCGGGAGTGAGAGCACGGCATTGACAGCGCTCGGAATGGCTGACAACGATTTGACGGATACCGGTCTGGCTTACTTGAATCACAGCACCTTGGGCTATATTTATTACTTGAATATCAGCCAAAATCCCATCAGTGATCAAGGGGTGATCGCCTATGTGAAGTCGATTAATTATTTCTGGAGCAAATATCTGACCCTGATAGCGGATGAGACGAATTTAACGGATCAAGCGGCCTGGGAAATTGCAGATCTTGCCAACCGTCACAACGAAGCATTCACCACGCTGTCGGTCAATTTTGACCATATCGGCCGCTTTGGCCTCGAGGCATTGGAGAAAGCGTCCATCAAGCATGTATATGCAAAATATAATGATGGTCCTGGTACTTCGATTCATTGATACTGTCTTGTCATCCAGAGCAAAGACCCTTCGCTCCGCTCTGGGCGACACGCTTGAGCATCAGAGTGAAGGGCTGCCTCTCAACCCACACAACAGTCCAAACGTGTCGCCCAGAGCGGAGCGAAGGGTCTCCTGATGCTCGCTCGGGGCGGTCCTGACTTAATGATAGTGAATTTAACGCTGACCTGGACAGCTGCTTGATGCTGCGTACGATTGATCCGCAACGTTTTCCAGCAAGACAGGTGCCTGATAGATCACCTCTGCTTTGTCGTTAATCTCCAGCTTGGGCAATAAACCGCTCTTTCGCCAGTCCGCTACTATCGGAGACAAGAATTCTATGTAGGCGACAGTTCGGTAGCATAGCGGTGTGCTTTCGGGAATGTTGCCTGCCTCGACCCCTTCGTTGTATCCCTGCGTAGCTACTTGTTGAATATGGGAAAACAAGGTCAATGCTTCGGAAACAGAGCATTTTAATGATTTTGATGACAGCAAATTGTCCAATATAGTGGGTTGATAGGTTGGCGTCACTTTGGTGTTATGCAGTTGATGTTTGAATGACTCCAGACGCGCCGCCTGGATATCTTCCGGCAAGCTTTCAAACCAGGCTTTGATTTCCTGGCCAATCGATGGTGAATACTGTCTCATCTGGGCGCCCAGATAAGCAAAATAATGATTATCCACCTGCAATTGCTCCGCCCTGAATGCCAGATAATTATCCAGAACCGGATGTGCCGGGTTGGTGAATAATTGATTCAGTTCAGTCAATAATGCTTGCATACAGGCAGCGACAGGTTCAGTCAGATAACTGGATCCCTGTGATTTTACATGTCCATCCAGGCCCGCGACATTCAGGATCCATCTGGCAAACCATAAGGCAAATTGTTCGGGATTCATCGCGCCCGTTTGTATGCTTTGGCGAATGCTGGAAACTGTATTGTAACCGCCTTCCATATCCAGCATATGTCGCCCGTGCGCAAGCTCAGGGAAAGCCGAGCGCAGCAGGTCTTGTTCTTCGGGTGTCAGCATGGCGCAAATGGGCAACACATCGGGCTGATGACTCACAAGATCGGTAATGAATTGTTCGCTATCCGTCGATAATGCTTTTCCGGCCGGCCAAACCGCTTTGATGGCATTTTCTGCGCGTCGCGTTTTAGTAATAAAACAAGTGGCTATCAGAACATGTCTGAACGGTTCAGGCAGTTTTTGAATCAGCGCCGACAGCTGTACAAACCTGGAAAAAGTCAGGGCTGTTTCTGGTGCCTGAGCCGCAATAAATTTATCCCATGCAGCCTCGTCTCCCTGTAGCAGCAATTGGGAACAGGCATAACGCGCCAGTGTGCGTTTGACTTCCATATTAATGGAATCCGGTTTGATTTCATCGTTCGACTGACTGGTGATAACGGAATTGTCCTGTATCCAGGATAATTGCTGCAACATGGCATCCGTAATGGGTAAATCAGGAAATTGTTGGTCGCAGAATTTTTTTAACAATATGCTGTTATCGGGGTGCTGAATGACCGGGGTATCGGGAAAAAATATAGTGCTTCCTTCTTTTTATGCGTTTAAATTTCGCTGATTGTATCATAAAAAGATAGTCGTGGAATGATTCTCCAGGGTTGATGCCGTGTACCGCGCACAAAGCGCGGTACAACGAGGCGTTACGAAAATGAAAAAAAAGAAGACGAAGGTGCTGGCTCTTCACGCCTTATCTGTATATTCGCAATCGGTAAAGCGTCATCCTCCGGCAACACATCGTCCGGTTTTCTTATCCTCGACACATAATAATTTTCAGACATCACCGGTGTTGCCTGCACTTCTTCCGGAGATAAAAAATTCAAGATGCCGAGCATCTGCCTGGCGTGTAATCGTTCAAAGGGTGAAAAACCATGCTCGAACAAATGCCCGGGCGCTTGTTCTGGTGTGAAGCTGGAACCATACACTTCGTTGGTCTGACGTAACAAGGCCTTCATTAAGGTCGGACGGCGTTGCTGGGTGCTGTCCATCAAACCCAGCAATAACTGGCTGTCAGGTGCCAGCAGGGGTAACAGTTTGGAGTACCAAAGCGTAAGCTGTTCAGGCGTCAAATACATGGTAAAGCCTTCCGCCGCGATGAAGGTTGGCTTGTTTGGATCAAAGCCGCTGGCCATCAGCGTGTCAGGCCAATCGGGGAGCGCCATGTTGCCCTCAACGTAATGAAGGTTTGTGCCCGGTTCACTGACATCATAAAGCGGTGCTGCAAGTTCACGCAGTGCTCGAATCATGATCGCGTTGTTCTCCGGCTCCAGAGCCGCTTGTCTCAATTCAGCCACAGCTCGTCGCTTGAACTGCCAGTGTAGCCCGCGATCCATCTCAAAAAATTCAACAGTCGGGTGGCGGCGATGCTCCACCAGACACATCACATCAAAACCGCCGCCAACATATAAAACCTGCTCAACACCATCCTCGATGGCCCGGTTAAGTGCATGTCGGACATATTGCTTGCGCATGGCCAGATGCAGAGAGTAGAAGGGTGCGCCAAACATCTCATAAAATTTATTGTTCAGCCAGGCAGAAGACGCATCCTGAAAGCTGGTAATGGCATACGATGTACCCCAGGGGTACGAGCGCAGCACATGAGCCAGAATGAATTTTGACCAGCGTTTGGTTTCCTCATCAACCAAATCGGGAAACTCGCTGGTGTAATGAAAGTTGGTTCCAATAAATCCTTTCAGCACGGATAAAGCCGTAAAACTGGGCGGATCCTGGGTGATAACATGCTCAGGTGTGGCAGCCATATTTAATCCTTAAATAATAGACCCGTGAATTTGTAGCGTAGCTGTCTATTGAAGTCAATCGAAAACTCATCTGCGCAAGGTATATTCAGTAATTTGTATAGCGTCTCAAAATCATCAATAACGTAATAAACCGATTGCATGTTATCGAGGCTGTATTCAGTGTTGATTATTTCAGCCACGTCCAGCGTTTTGCGCGTTGGTATGCTGCTGTCCAGGGAATAGATGCTTTCCTGGTATGAGGATAAAATACCACCGCCGTAGATTCGTAAACCATTGGGGGTGTGAATCAGGCCTGTTTCGATAGTGAAAAAAAACAGTCGTTCCAGGGCTGCTCTTTGTTCGTCGGTCACTTGTAAAGCTTCTTGCCCGTATCGTTGCAAAAAATCGGCGTAGGGCGCGTGCATGAGCATGGGGCAGTGGCCGACAATTTCGTGGAAGATATCCGGTTCGTTCACATAATCCAGTTCATCGCGTCGCCTGATAAAGGTAGCAACCGGGAACTTTCGTCGGGCTAACATCGAAAAAAATTGATTGGGAGGAATCAGAGACGCTACAGGTTCCAGCGTCCATGAACCATGCTGCTTGAGGACGCCATTAAGGTCGGATAATTGTGGAATTCTGTCTTCGGGAAGCGCTAATAATTCCAGGCCTTGTAAATAGTGATGGCAAGCTCTTTCTTTCAGATTCGGTAGTTGTTTTTGTAATAGAATTTTCCATGTTTCGTGTTCTTCAGCACTATAAGATACGCGAGTATTTCTTTTTGAAATGGTGTTAATCATCACTACTCCTGGTTGCCCGCTAAAACTCACAAGACAGCAATTGCCTCTCCAGCCAATCGCTCACCATTCGCCATTGAATATGGGTCAATGTTTTAAAGCGGTCATACATTTTGTTTAATAATTGTTGTTGCACATGCTGCTGTTTTTTAATCTCTGAATACGGGATTCGTGTAAAAGCGAGCAAGTAGCGGTAAGGTTTAAACAAATCGGGGTATCGCTGGCTTAATTGAATGCTGGTCTGTTCAAAAAACTGATGTTTTTTCATGTTGTAATTCGGGTGAAATTCCTGATATTCCGATTCAGACATATCAATGATGGCATCGGTATTTTCTCGCCTTGTGTTTACAAAATCCGGGATCGCCGCTTCCCAGCATTGATGATGTTTCTGCAAGGATTCATTAAGCAATTGACAGTCTTCAAAGGCACAATTGGTACCTTGTCCTAAAAATGGCAGCATGCAGTGTGCAGCATCGCCCAGTAACAAAATCGAATCTGTATATTGGCAGCGTATTTTTAATGATTTCATGCTATTGAAATGCTGGCTCATATCTTCCTGAGAAAACAACAGATTGTTGAGCTTGTTTACGTTAACGACAGGTAATACCAGTGTGCTGCTAAATCCATTTTTTATATCGGGATGCGCGAGAATGCTGAAGGTATCTCCCACCCATTTATACATACTGTTATGCAGAAAATCTGTTTTGCAGGCGGAGGGAATCCGGTTTAAATCTTTGTACAGGAAGGCGGGAGAAATGTGGCGGGAATCACCGTCATTTAACAGCGTGCCAACAACTGAATTGACACCATCGCAGGCCAATAATCTGGCGTAGGGTTTGTGTACCTTGTGTTGTGATTTGGTTCGTTCAAAATGCAGCATGCGATTGCTTTTATCGATGGATATCAGCTTGTGAGACAGAAAGATTTTAATCGAGGATTCCTTTCTGACCGCCGCAAGCAAAACGGAATATAAATCTGATCGGGATGTATTATAAATTCGGTCGTCTGGATGCTGCCCATGCGGAATAGAGATCTGCGTTTTATCCTGAAACGTCAAGACCCGATTCCAGGTTTCGATCGATTTTGCCAAAACCTTGTCCAGCAGATTCAACTCAGATAAAGCGGACAGTGCTCGTTTGGACAGATCCAGCGACGTTTCCCGCCTGGACGCACTGGCGTGTGTTTTGAAATCACCGATGCGTTCATAAATTTCAACGGGATGTTTTTGTCTGGCCAAATACAAAGCCATCAACATGCCCGTCAAACCAAGACCAATAATCACAATCGTGCTATCTGTATTATGTTTCATGATGACTATCCCTGTTATGTCTGATTCAGCTTAGAAAAGATTTCCGTTGAAATAAAGTGACATTTCATCCATGATTTGTTCCATATGGAGACAAATAGACTTAAACAATTTTGTGTGATCGCAGAAACCGGCAGCATGACCAAAGCCTCCAGATTGCTGCATATCAGTCATTCCGGTCTGTCAAAATCGATGAAATTGTTACAGGAAGAGGCCGGTTGCGTTTTGCTGCAAGCAGCAGGGCGGGGCTTGTCGCTGACCGAGACCGGCGTTGAAATTTATCATCGCGCCAAGCAATTTATCCTGCAAGAGGCGCATCTGTTCGCCCTGGATAAAAAACCATTATCACCCATCTCGAGAATCGGGATTCCGGGAATTTTTCTATTGCCTTTTTGCGCGACCCTGAAACAGCATCCGCTCAGTGCATCAACCCTTGCTGTTCTGAATGTTGAGCCTGGCAGTATAGAGCAAAGCATTGTCAACAAACAGCTGGATCTGGGGATTACGAACGCGCCTTTTCCCATGGAGCAAGTAGATATCATGGAAATCGGTCAATACCGCTCCGGTTGTTATCATTTGCAGGGAACGTTTGCCGGGCAAGCGCTGGCCGATATTCCCTTTGTCGCCCCTGTTCATGGCTTGGCCAGCAACTCACTGGGTATCACCGAACTGGATGGATGGCCAGAGCATCTTTACCCGCGCAATAAAAAATTCCGGGTTGATCGTCTTTTGACCGCAGTTGAACTCACCCTGCAAGGCGTTTGCGCTATTTATATCCCCGACTTCCTTGCCCGTCATATCAATGCGTCTCGCCATGCTGACAACCAGTTGGTCGAATATCCTCTGAGCAAGCGCCAAAAAATCGTGCATCGGGTCTTTATTTTAAAACATAAAGAGCAGAGCAATGAGCTGCTGTATGAGCAATTAAGCGCTCAGGTCAAAGAGATCATTTGCTCGCCTTGAGCTTTACGGTATATTGACGGAGTTAATAACAACCCTGATAAAAAATGGAGTGTAAAATGATAACGGATGTTTATATTAGTTTGGAGGCACATCAATTGATGGAGTGGCCAGGTGGGTACGGAAAACCCTGGACGCTGGATGTATTCAAGTTTATTGCTGACCAGTTAAAGAAGCAATTCAGTGGCGCTCAAACACTGGAGCGTGGAGAGTGGGTGTCTCTGAAAGCCCTTCAGGTTGGCATGAGTGATTTGGAAGCTATAGCGATAGTCAATCAGCGCTCGCAGTGCATATTACCCGTCATCGTGCATGTTACACTTGATGACTCGAATTTACTTGAGACAAAGCAGAGCGAAAAAGATCTTTATCCTGGCATTGCTTCGGCCAGAACGACAAAATTCCCCTGTTTAAAAGCCGATACAACATTGTCAGCTGATCAGATTGTGTCATTCAGACCCATGAGGCCGGGAGAAGTTGGTATAGCACTGAGCAGAAAAAGCGGTCAGGATTTGCATTTGGAAGAGTGGCCTGGCATGGGCAATGATACAAAAGGTCTCGTAAAGCGCAGTGATTTTGAAGCCAGGCCGTCTGCAACCACGATTCCCCGCTCCGGGCCCTTTTTCTCCCCCGTACCGGATTCTCCGCGAGCATGTTCGTCTACTGATAACCCCAGCCAACATTTAAGTTCGCCATAGCAGGGTCAATAATTCGACCCCAATAATCAGCATACAAAAGATCCCCATAAGGAGAAAAACGACCTTGTGGGCAGATATCTGATAGTGGGTCGGGAGTTTGCGCAGGTATCTGCCTGACCAGGCCAGCATCAGGGGATACAAGCCGAATAAAACCGTGGATATCAGGCCGACAAAGCCGAGTGCCGTAAGAAACAGGCGTTCTTGAGTCAGTGCGATGAGCAAGGATGGCAGGAACGTTAACACCAGCAGCATCAGTTTTCCGCGTGGATTTTTGGGGATACGGCAGCCATCCGCAAGAAAATCATACAGTCCCAGGGAAATGCCCAAAAACGAACTCACAATGGCAAATAAAACAAATAACTGGATGAACAATGCAATTGCCGGACGCACGGCCTGTGAGGTCAGCGTATTGGTCATTTGTTTAATCGGTTCCACCTGTTCCAATATCATTTGCAAGCCGCCCTTCCCGGAAACCGGGATGACGCCCATCACGACCGTTATCCAGATGATGTAAAAAATCAAAGGAATCAGGCTGCCAAGAATAATGGCTGTTTTAATTTTTTTAATGTCGTCATCAAGCCAGGTTCGAAGGCCCGGGATGACGATTAAAAATCCAAAGGAAGTAAAAACAATCGGGAGCGCCATCACAGGGAAACGGGTCGGCGTGTTAAACAGCGTATCCATCTCAATATGCGGGATAATCAAAAAGACCAGTATGACAAAGGCCAGGAACATGGCCGTCACAATCAAACGATTAAAACCGGACACAGACGTCATGCCAAAATAGATGGGCAAAGCTACGGCCATCACGGACAATACAGACAGGTAAGTTGATGGAATAATGATAGCGTTTTTTTCCAGAAACCCCCCGATAATGTCCGTCATTCCGGCAATGTAAACACACATAATCGTATACAAAAAACCAAGGCAAATGATCCAGGTCAACCATTCAAAACGAGGTCCCATTAATTGTTTGGTCATTGAAATCAAATTGGTTCGCGCCGGCAGATAACAATTCGCTTCCAAAAAAATCAAGGCAATAATCGTATTGAAAAACCAGACCGCGGTCAGGATGCTGACAGCGGACAGATAACCATATACACCAATCACCGCTGGCAGCATGATCATTCCGCCGCCAATCGAGGTGCCTGTGACCAGAAAAATACCGGACATTAATTTTTTCATGGGTTGTTTATCCTGGTTCGTCCGAGATGTTGTTTGAAAAAAAATCGAGGCTTAATTCAGGCATATTGCCCAGGAAAAAGGAGTAATGTTCATGCGCTTTTAACTCCTCCCGATGATCTCCTTCCTGCCAGGTGACCGGGTGCATAAAAACAGACAGCCCTTGGCGATTGCACATCAGCCAGCCAATGGGAATGCCAATTTTTGATAAAATCGTTTGATCATTCGTCTCAAATTTCACTTCCCAACCGCCGAGCACATGCGGGCCATTTTCATATGGCGCATATAAACGCGTGCTGGTGGGTCTTAAATTTTCGTTCAGTAGATACACCAAAAACGCATCAAATATATTTAAGGCCAGTGCCGATTCTTCGTCGGAAAAGTCCATGTGGATATGGAAACCCCTGCTGATGAGCTGTGCGGGATCTTTAAAAAGTTGATGGCTGTCAGTCGCATTCAGGGCAAGCAGTGCGGTTTTTTCACTGTCAGAGAGAATACGGGCTGTTCTTGTATCGATCATCTGATTGTGTTCATCTTTGGGCGGGTTGAAAAAAAAGTCCTGATTTTGCGGTACCCGGTAACCAAACCATAACGCATTGGCCTGGTTATCACGACCTTCTGCCGCGAGCGCCTCTTCTGTTGACAAGGCCGTGTTCTGCATCATTGGATGTATATAAGCGCTTAGACCGTGACGGTTAACCGCCATAAAAGCGATGGCCAGCCCCATTTTTTCCAGGACCTGATCGCTCGCGTTTTCGACCCGCAATTCCCACATATAATCCAGATGCGGTCCGTAACCGGGCTTGATCACATCGTCATTGTTGACGGGTATCTGATGCTGGTTCAAAAATGCCGCGGCATTTTTTTGTATCAACATTACCTTGATGAAATCATCCAGAGGTAATTCCTGGTGTACGTGAAATCCCCATATTTTTTTGCGTGGATCTTGCCATTCAATATCAAACATCATATTTTGCTCGCTCTGATTTGTACATAAAATGCACTTTACAGGGCTTTGAGTTATATGTAAAATATATGAAGACTATCTATATCATAGGTAATACCTATAGTTTGAGCGGCAAAAAATTGGCTCGAAGTGCTCGACTGTTTCTGACTTGGGGGAGGGAATTGGTCGAGTGCGGAATTGAGAACGGTCTTCTACGTCCCTGACTTGCTCTCAATTGCACGCCTCGTATCCAAAATATTATCAAGCACATCACATGCCTGTATACGGAATCAAGATTGATTTTATGTAAGAAATATCTCAAATTACCTTGAGGAAAAGCTCAAAGCTTATGTCGCCGGTGATGGAAAAGCATTCCCAACCCAGAAGTCTTTTTGAAAAAATGATATCCTTTGTTTGTCTTCTTTTGCTATAAATCCTGCTTCATCCAAACTCGTCTGGCATAGCCAAGTGGTCATTTGTGCAGGTACTTTGCTTTGAAAGGCTTCAGGAGTAAACAGTGCTACATTTTTACCTTTGTTCCTGTCTCTTGCGGAAATGTATTGAACAATCTCGACACCGGATTCCCGCATCCTGGAGCCCAGTTGTTGCGTGTCAACATAAGATGATGGTGAGGTTAACGTTGATTCGTATGTTGAGAAAGGAAATTGATCTAATAATATACTGTCGTCGCTTCTCACTTTGACTGAAAAAGATGAATATTGATTGGATATTGGATGTTCGTAGGGTGTTTCCGGGCCAAGCATATATACAAATCTATAATATGCCGTTTCTGACAAGGCGGTATGGATGTTTAATGATCCATAAAATATTCCCTGTTCAAATGTTGAACCAAAACGAGAGCCATATTGAAGCGGGGGATAACGAAATGGCGTTGTCAATAAATAATGCAGGGCGCGGGTATCGGCGGGGAGTGGGTGCTTGGTTGATTCGATTAATTCCTCCAATATCCCTTGCTCATATACATTATTTACCAAACCCAGAGTAGCTATTTGTTCTTGAGATTCCACCAGGCGATAGATTTTGGCCATCAAGGGTTTTATTTGATTTTTTCCATCCGATGCCAACCAGATATCGAGCATTTAAATTTTCCCTCTGATCGCATCCAGATAATTAACCACTCGGGATAATCCCAACACCGTTTTCATGGCCTCCAGAGGAACGCCTTGAATATGTCGATTATTGGTTTTTAACCAATGTTTCATTGCTTCTACATTACCGCCATTTAGTGCAAATAAAGAACGATAAATCCGTATCAACAATAATGAGCATTCTCCTTCTTTACTTTTGGGTTCAATTTTTTTGTTATGTAATGAGCGAGCCAGAGTATTACGATGAACGCCAATAATGTCACTCATATCATTATTTGAAATGTTTAATATGTCTTTCAAATTTTCCAGAGCAATGGCTAATACCTGACTTTCATCCGGTTTTGATTCAACGTTCATCATCTTTCCTTAACGCACTATAAGGTTGATTATAGCATGAATTGCACTATTTGGTGCAATTGAAAGTCAACTTTAACTCCAAACCCTGCCTGTACGCCTGGCAGGCTTTGTCTTGTTCGCCGAGTTGTTCGTATAATCTTCCCAGGGCAGCGTATGTTTCCGGGTTGGCGTGCAGGTTGAGGCTTTTTTCGTAACAGGTTTTTGCTTTGCCCCATAAGCTGTTGGTCATGCACAGGTGGCCGATGCATAAATAGAGCGCGGCTGAGTCCGCATGTTTTTTCAGCAGGGACTCAGCAAACTGTAACTGTTTTTCGCCGCCGTCAATCTGGCTGTACAAGTTGATTAATTTGTCGTGGTATTGCCGGCGCAGGCACCGATTTAAAATGGATTCGGCCAGTTCTGTCTGATTGTTCTGGATGAGGAAAGAACAATAGCAGGCCATCAAATCGGTGTCGTGTTGTAAAGGCCTGGGTAATTTTTCTACCATGTCAGTTAAAGCATCGGCTTGAGATAGTCGGGCCAGATCCGTCATGGCTTGCAGCCAGGCGTGTTGGCGCAGGGTTTCGAATTCGGCGTTGCTGATGACGCTGTATTTTTTCAGCTCGGGCAGCAGATCAATCAATTGCGGCCAGTCGCGTACTTCCTGGTATAAATGCATCAAGAGTTTGAGCACATAAGGATGATGCGGCGCCATGTCTTGCAAATGCCGCAGCGTTGCCAGCGCTTGTTCCCATTGTTGATTGGCCAGTTGCAATTGCGCCTGGGTCAGTTCGACGGCGATTTTGGCATCGGGCATCGATTGTTGTGCTTCGCGCAGATAATTGTCGCGCAACTGGTTTTCACCCATTTCCTGAGCGGCGCGCGCGGCGGTTAAATAATTCAGCAAGGGCATGTCGGTGTCTGGCAGGGCTTTGAGCAAATGGTTTTTGGCCGCTGACCAATAGCCTTCACTGAATTCAATCAATCCACGCCGCGTTGTGGCTTGTGCTTTTTGAACGCGTCGGGCAGCTCGCCAATGCTGATAGTTGCTCGATAATTGCGTGGTTTGGCGTAAAAAAACCAGGAAACCGTGCAGCAAGACAAAGCTGATGATCAGGGCCATGATGGCAACCAGCAAGGTTGATTCAATCGTCCAATGGTTGATGCTGATCAATAAATAACCCGGATCCTTGCTGAAATAGACTCCCAGCGCTACAGATATCAGCAGCAGTATAAAAACAAAGAATATTCGAATCATGGTCTTTTTTCTCCCGTTCTGCCTGAATCAATAATCTGATTCAGCTGGGTCAATGATTCCGTAATAGAAGGCCTTTCAGAATTGAGTGTTTGTTGTTGCAGGCTTTGCAAATGCTTAATCAGGGCTTGCGTTTGACTGGCTTGGCTGTCGAAGCTGCGGTTGATGTCATTCAGCGCTTGTTGCAGCGAATGTTGGTACACCGTTGTGTTGTTTTGCAAGATGGCCCATTGTGCTTCCTGCAGGTTCATGCGGATGCTTTCACGCAGAATGGCTTGATACAAGGGGGAGAGCAGCGGTTTGATGTCTTCGTCATTATGTTTGATGACAACCAGCTTCTCCAGCATGTTAATGTTGTCCCGCAATTTGCTGCGCCAGGAAGCGGGTGATGCGTTGTTGCCTGGTGCGGCGTCGTTTGGTATATGGTTGAGTGCGGCCGATTGAATCGGCAGGGTCGCTACACTGCTTTGCGCGGCATCCAGTTTACTGAGCAGGCCGGCAACATCGACAACCGGTGTGGCTTGCAAGCGGGATATCTCGGCGGCTATGGTTTGGCGAACTTGAAACACGCGTTGATCGCTAATGTCTTTCAGCAGGGTGTCTGCTTGCTGTAACAGGGCGATGCTGGCCTTGTTGTCAGCGCTCCAATGCTGGTTGACCTGCGCCAGCTCCAGATAATGTCGTGCTTTCAACAAAATCCAGTCTTGTTGTTGATACAGGCGTTCCTTAAGGGCCTTGTGTAAATTGTCGTTTAGTTCCTTGATTCGGGTTTGTAATTTTTTTTCCAGGTTATCTATGTTTTGTATGTTGTCGTGCAGTTTGTTGCTGGTCGCAATTTGTTGTTGTTTCAAGAGCAGGATGCTGGTCGCGTAACTTGCGTTTTCCTGATACATGAACCAGGCCAGATAGAGGCTGTTGGTGGCAACTACCAGAGCCAATATAGCAATCAAAGGAGCCAGCATTTTCTTTTGGCGTAGACGAGGCCGCGCCGTGCCGGCATGTTGCTCGGTATCGCTTACGTTTTTATTGTCCATGATCAAGTCCTTTATTGAATTGGTGCAGCGTTTCCAGTATCTGGTCTATTCGGGAAACGACCACGGTTTTCATGCCTGACCCTTGGGCGGCTTCGGCCAAACGCGGGCTAACCACCAGGCAAGGTATACGTTGTACATGGCTTATGTTTTGATGGCCAACCATGGCAAACAGGTTATGTAAAGCTTCCTGACTTGTAACCAGTATAATATCCACGGCCTTATCTTGCCACCATGTGTTTGCAAGGTCGGGGGTGATGAGGGGTTGGCTGCGTCGATAAACGCTCAGTTCAGTCAGATTTGCACCGCGTTGACGCAAGGTGTCGGCAATCAGCGGGCGGCCGCCTTCGCCTTTGAATAACAGAATCTGTTGTTGCTTTATTTGTTGCAGGCTGGGCAGCAGCAACAGGTGTTCGCTGTCTGCCTCAACGGGCATGGCATCGACCCGAAAGGCATGCTGGCGCAGACTACGAGCTGTGCCGGGGCCAATGGCGCTGACCAGTATGCGCTCAGGCCAATGGCTGGCCAGACGATCGGCTGCGTATGTGACGGCATTGCTGCTGACAAACACAGCTTGATCGACCTGATTCAAATCCGGTAATTGATTGATCCATGCTTCATCGCTGGCCTGAATGTCCAGCGTCGGGAAGGCAATAACCTGACCCTGAGCGGCGATAATCTGACGGCTCAGCTCGTCAGCCTGCGCGCGCGGGCGCGTGTTCAAGACGCGTAATCCGCTCAAATTACATCGGTTCACAGGGCGCTCAGCAAATGATCCGCTCCCTGGCTTAGCAAGGCGTTGGCGCAGGTGTCAGCCAGATTCATGGCATCATCGTATGCGCCTTGTTCTTGATGGTCGATGGTGATTTTTCCATCCAGGCTCAGAACTTTGGCCTGCAGGTGCAAGGTTTCCGGATCTTTAGCCTGGCAATAGACAGCCAGAGGCACATGGCAGTTTCCGCCCAACCGTGCGTTAACCTGACGCTCGGCACGAACGCAGGTAGCGGTCAGCATGTCGTGCAGGGGTGCCAGATGCTCCTGTACGAAGGCGTCATCGCCACGGCATTCAATGCCAAGCGCACCTTGTCCGCAGGCTGGCAGCATGACCGCCGTATCGAGCAGAGCATTAATAGATGAATCCAGACCCATGCGCATCAGACCCGCGGCCGCCAGAATAATGGCGTCATAGTCTCCGTTGTCCAGTTTGGCCAGACGGGTGTTGATATTGCCGCGCAAGGTTTTGATGTTCAAATCCGGTCGCCAGGCCAGCAATTGCGATTGACGGCGCAAGCTGCTGGTGCCGATGACGCTTCCGGGCGGCAAATCGTTCACATTCAGGTAACGCTTGCTGACGAAGGCGTCCAGCGGATTATCGCGTTTGCAAATGGCGGCCATGATCAATCCGGGCGGCAAATCGGCGGGCACGTCTTTCATGGAGTGAACCGCCAAATCTGCACGCTTGTCGAGCAGGGCTTCTTCCAGCTCCTTGACGAACAGTCCTTTGCCGCCAATATCTTGCAATTTGTCTTTGGTAAAGCGATCGCCCGAAGTCAGCATGGGCAGCAACGCTATGTCCAGCCCTGGCCATTGTTGTTTGAGTTGCTCGCCAACATGTCTGGCTTGCCAGAGCGCAAGGGGGCTTTTGCGGGTTGCAATACGTAATAGAGTTCGGGTCATGGCCTGTATGATACGCTGAAGATAGTAGGCGTATCATATCACCGTGATGGCGCCTGCGAAATGATTCATTTTATGCTGCTGGCTTCCAGATTTTTTATCCACAGGCTGCGGTTTTTTTCGCCCATATCGGCTTTTTTAATCACATAGTGCAGCACATAAATACCGTCTTTGCCGCGCGTTACTTTTTGCAATTCGTCCTGAATCATGTTGTCTGGCGTGGTGATCCGGAATTCAAACATGACTTGATCAGGCGTGTCGCTCAAAATAGTAATCACTGGATTAAAGCCGCCGTCTTTTAATTGCTGAATCATGACTTCAACGAATTGTTTGGGCGAAAACTTGTCTTGTAGATTCGGCATGAACTGGCTGGTGATCAACTCGTTCCATTGCTCGACATTTTCCCCTGCTGGCACGTATTCCACCGTGGTGATGAGGTCGGTCTTTTTACCCCAGGCGGCTTGCCAGGGACGTTGATCAAATTGTATCTTTTGTTTTTCATAGCTTCTGATTGCCGGGTCGACAGGCGGCTCTTTGCTCGCTTCAGTTGAGCACCAGGCTTCATTATTAATGGTGTACCAAGTGACACAGGCTGGATTGTTGGTCGTGTTGACCTTGATCAGGCCCCCGGGAAGATCGGCGGCGATAACCGGCAGGGCTATGCACACCAGGCAGATAGTTGTTGAAAATTTGCTTAATCGTGTCATATGCATACTCCTGCCCGTTTTTATTTCAGTGTAGACGCCGAAACAATTTCCTTCCATTCTTGACAAATGTATATAAGTCCTACTACAATAAAATTGTGCAGTGCAACATAATCGGGAGAAGGTCATGAATCAAGAGTATTTTGAAAAATGGTCAGAGCTGGCCAAAAAAGCTCAGGAAAATTTTCAAGCTATCGCCAAATTGAATGTGGAAACTTTGCAAGGTCTTGCTATCAAGCCTGAAGAGTTGGCCAATTTGAAAAAACCGGAAGAATTGCTGGAAAAGCAAATCGGTCTGGCAGTTGAAAATGGACATAAAGCATTGGGTTATATGCAAAAATCGTTCGATATTTTTGAAAAATCCATGCTGTCATTTGTAAAAGAAGTGAAAGATGTAAAAAACAAAGTGGATGGTAAAAAATAAGAATTTGAAATTGGATCAGGGCTAAAAATGGCCCCTGATCCAATCCATCAACCAGGTAATAAACAATGGATTCTGTTTCCACGCAAAACAAGCACTCATCAACCCCTTTTACAAAACGTCTGTTAGCCACGGTCCTGGTCGGGATAGCCTCGGGTTTTTTCGGTATGTTTTTGGCCATGCTCTTGCATGCCATTCAGCATATAGCTTACGGATACAGCCTTAACCAAATCATCAGCGACGAGAGTTTTCTCGAGGGCGTGCGCGCGTCATCAGCAGAACGGCGGGTGACGATACTGATGATATGCGGCTTGATTGCCGGCCTGGGTTGGTGGGCTTTATATCGTTATGGCAAGCCTTTGGTCAGCATTGCGGAATCGCTTAAATCCGGCAAACCCATGCCGTATCTGTCAACCAGCATCCATGCTTTGTTGCAAATTGTGACCATTGCCCTCGGTTCTCCTTTGGGTCGGGAAGTCGCGCCGCGAGAGATTGGCGCCGTGTCTGCACGCTGGATTTCTTCACGGCTCGGGCTGAATCCAGTCGAGGGAAAAATCATGCTGGCCTGTGGTGCCGGTGCAGGCCTTGCTGCGGTTTATAATGTGCCCTTTGGTGGTGCGCTGTTTATTTTGGAAGTGTTGCTCTGTACCTTTAGCTGGTCGGCACTGCTGCCGGCACTGGCCACCTCTGCCATTGCGGTTATCGTATCCTGGATCGGGTTGGGAAACGCACCTTTGTATCATGTGCCGGAATTGGTGATTGATTATTCATTGATCATCTGGGCCCTGATCGCCGGGCCAATTTTTGGTTACGTTGCTTATTGGTTTATTGCCGTGGCCAACAAGGCCAGGGCGCGCGCCAGGCATGACTGGCATATGCCCATCGCCTGTTTTTTGAATTTTGCGATCATTGGTTGTTTGGCCATTTATTTTCCTTCTTTGTTGGGGAACGGAAAAAGTCCGGCGCAAATTGAATTTGCAGATGCAGTCAGTACGGGATTGAGTTTTGTGTTGTTGTTACTGCGGATGTTGATTTGCTGGTCCAGTCTTGGCGCCGGTGCCCAGGGCGGCTTGTTGACGCCTTCCCTGGCCAACGGGGCATTGCTGGCGGTGGTGCTGGGCGGTTTTTGGCGCTTTTTCTGGCCGGATATTCCCCTGGATGCTTTTGCCATTGTCGGTGCGGTCGCCTTTCTTGCCGCGGCGCAAAAAATGCCGCTTACTGCCATTGTATTGATCTTTGAGCTGACCCGGATTCATATGGATTTTTTAATTCCCATTATGTTCGCTGTGAGCGGATCGGTTGCCACGGCCAACTGGTGTATAAATCGATCGGCGTAGATTTATCCTATACTGAAACTATTCCAGGATGGAGCACATATGAAAATAGCAATCGTGGGAACTGGCGGTGTGGGCAAAGCCTGCGCGATGGCCGTCATTATGCGCGGCTGCGCGCGTGAGCTGGTGTTGCTGGATAAAAACCGGGAACTGGCGCAAGCGGTGGCAGTGGATATGCAATATGGCGCTTTATTGTCGCCCAATATTACAGTCAGAGCCGGTGAGTATGAGGATTTGGCCGGGGCCGATTTGGTGATGATCACGGCCGGTGTCAATGAAAAAACCGGGGGAGCAACCGATCGCAAGGATCCCGTTGGCCGTCTCAAATTATTGAAAACCAATGTGGGTATTTTCAGCGATATTATCCCTGCGGTGGTGAAAGCCGCACCCGATGCGCTGTTGTTGATCGTCTCCGATCCGCCGGATCCATTGGCGGATATCACGCGCCAATTGGCTGGACATGATCGCGTCATTAGTGCCGGAACTTTTCTCGACAGCCTGCGTTTTCGCTATCACATTGCCAGACATTTCAAGATCAATCCCATGGATGTCAACGCCCAGGTCATCGGCGAACACGGCACCTCGGCGGTATTTTTATGGTCGTCGGTGAGTATCGGCGGCAAGCCCTTGTCCGGTTTTATCAGCGAGGGTTTACAAGAATTTAAAGAGCAGGTCGAATCGGATGTAAAATTTGCCAACATCACCATCATAGAAGGCAACGACGCCAGTCAATACGGTATCGGCATGGTCTGCGCCCGTATTGCCGAAATGGTATTACGGGACGAGCAAGACGTGATAACCGTCGGCTCCTGGCACGCAGAATACGGCGTCACCTTTTCCATGCCCTCCGTGCTGGGACGTCAAGGCGTAAGCCAGGTAATCACCCCGGCGATGTCCCTGGAAGAAGAGCAATCGCTGGAAGCGGCCGCAGGTATATTGAAAAAAGCCCTGCAATTTTGAGAAAAGAAAACAGGCAATTTGTGTTACAATTACTAACATATATACTGGAAATTGATGATGAACATCGAACGCCACAAGAACTGATTGGCTTGATAGAAAGTAAATTAACATCGAAGACGGGGGATGGTGTGATGAGTGTAGCGGATATGCTTAGAGAAGAAGGCAGAGAAGAAGGCAGAGAAGAGGTCAGACTTGCGATGGCAAAACGATTGCTCTCTGAAGGTGTGGAGCCGGCATTCGTAGCCAAGGTCGCTCAATTACCACTGGAAAAAATTTTGGCTTTGCAAATCAAATAACTCAAGCCCAGACTTTCGTTTCATACTCATACAAGGCAAAACACAATAACAAGCCATATGCTATCCATGCGTGGTTTGGGAGGTGGGTATACCGTATTGCGCTGTAAGCGAAGACCGCGCTTGCCAGGATGGGTGTGAACCGACGTATGGGTTGCCAGATTGTTATTAAAATCAGTCCGGTCAATGCCCCTGCCAGTACATCGTTCAAGCTGTGAAATCCTTTGTAAACCAGTGCCCAGCCAATTCCTGTTAACAAGCTCAACACGATAATCGGTGAAATTAATCGCGGAATGCCTGGTTTTTTCATGACATACCAGGCCAGTGAACCATAAAAAACCGTTGCCGCTTGCATATGTCCGCTGGGCAAGCCATAACCTGGGTGGCCGGGTATCAAAATCAGTGGAACCTGAAAGGTCACTTTCAAAGCCACGTTGATCAAAATACTGAACAACAGCAGATACGTGATGTCGAAAAAAAGACGGCGGTTTATTACGATCATCCCGAGCAGCAAGGGGATGATCATATATTGACTGTCAAAGACCAAAAAAATCCCTGCTATTTCCCTCATGCTTTGTCGGCTGGCTTCTGCTCGCTTTGCATGACATAAGAGCCTGGTGCGTCCATCAAGGCGTCTTTTATAACGGGTGGATCGATCAGGGTTTTGGACTGTTTTTTCAACCAGGCCACCCATTCCGGCCACCAGGATCCTGGATACTCTGTCGCGTGAGCCAGCCATTCATCCGCGGATTCTGTCGTGCTGGTGTTGACGTAATAATTGTATTTTTTGCCGTTTGGCGGGTTCACAATGCCGGCGATATGTCCTGATCCGCCCAGCAGAAATTGTTTTTTACCCTTGAATAATTGAAAACCCAGATACGTTGTTTGCCAGGGAGCGATGTGATCTTTTTTGGTGGAAACAAAAAAAGCCGGTGTATCAATCTGGCTGACATCCAGGGGGGTTTTGTTTAATTTGATTTTACCGGGTTTGATCAAGTCATTATGTAAATACATCCAGCGTAAATACTGGGAATGCATTCTGGCCGGCAAATTGGTGGAATCAGCGTTCCAATAAAGAATATCAAAAGGAACCGGACTTTTGCCTTGCAGGTAATTTTTGATAAAAAACGACCAGACCAAATCGTTGGCGCGTAAAGAATTAAACGTACTGGCCATGGAATTTCCATCCAGAAAGCCACTGACGTTCATTTTTTCTTCAAGACTGGTGATTTGATTTTCATCAATAAACACGGAAATATCACCCGGATCACTGAAATCAATCAATGTCGCCAGTAAGGTGGCGCTGCGAATGGACTTGTCTTTATGCGCTTTGTTCAAGGCAAGCAGGCAAGTGAGCAGGGTGCCGCCAATGCAAAAACCGAGCGCGTTAACCTGCGGCACATCCAGATGCTGTTTGATAAATTCTATTGCCGCCTGCGGGCCTTCTGTCAGGTAATCTGACAAGCCTTTTTGGGCGTGGCTTTCATCCGGATTCACCCATGAAATGATAAACACGGTAAATCCCTGTGACACGATCCAGCGAGCATAGGAATTATTTTGGCTCAAATCCAGAATATAGTATTTGTTAATCCAGGGCGGAATTATCAACAAAGGTACGGCATGTACTTTTTCCGTACTGGGGGAAAACTGAATTAACTCCATCATCTCGTTACGAAAGACCACTTTTCCGGGGGTGATGGCGATATTTTCACCTGGTTTAAAGGCGTCCATATCCGTCATTTTGATGATTAAGCGAGACGATCCCGACTCCATATCTGTCAACAAATTTTGCAAGCCACGCAACAGATTTTTACCATGACTTTGCAAAGTTTCTGCCAGAAGCTGCGGATTGGTTTGTAAAAAATTGGCCGGCGACAGCGCATCGAGGTATTGGCGAGCGAAAAAACGAACGCGTTTGGACAGACTTTTTTCACCAAAATCAATGTGTTCCAACAGGGAGTTCAGATGCTCATTGGCCAGCAAATATTGCTGACTCAACAAATTGAAAAAAGGATTGTTGACCCATTCATCGCTGCTGAATCGCTTGTCGTCAATCGGCAGCGCTTTGCCTTCCAGCCAGTGGGTAAAATGATCTTGCATCAAGCTCATGGAATCCTGCCAATACGCCATTTGCATGCTCCAGACCTGCTCGGGATTTTTCAGCAGCCCGGAAATCAAAGCCTGATAATCATTGGTCAGATCCATAAATTGTTTGATTTGCGCAGGCGCCTGGTTGCCTGGTTGTTTCATATTATTGATAAATTGCAGACTTTTTGCCGCAACCGACTGCATCAAGTCTCCAAATTCCTTGTCATGTTGCATGGCTGTTCCCTCATTGTGTTTCATTAAACTTAGCAGGTAACAGTCAATTCAGGCAAGTTTCCTGATACGGTGATGTAAGGTATACTCAATTTCCTTTTTTAAACAGCGTTTCCCATGCAACTCAAACAGTTAAAACTGTCCGGATTCAAGTCCTTTGTGGACCTGACCACCATTCCCTTTCCGGGGCAACTGGTGGCGGTCGTCGGCCCCAATGGCTGTGGAAAATCGAATGTCATCGATGCGGTGCGTTGGGTGATGGGTGAAAGTTCGGCCAAAAATTTGCGTGGGGAGTCGATGGCGGATGTCATTTTCAATGGCTCATCCACCCGCAAAGCCGTTGGTCAGGCCTCGGTTGAGTTGGTTTTTGACAACAGCATGGGGCGATTGACCGGCCAATACGCCAGTTATCAGGAAATTTCCGTCAAACGCCTGGTTACCCGTGATGGTGATTCGTCTTATTTTCTGAATGGCGTGCGCTGCCGCCGTCGTGATATTACCGATATTTTTCTCGGTACCGGCGCGGGCGCCCGCGGTTATTCCATTATCGGTCAGGGCACCATTTCCCGCCTGATTGAAGCCAGACCCGAAGAGTTGCGAGTGTTTCTTGAGGAAGCTGCTGGCGTGTCCAAATACAAGGAACGCCGCAAGGAAACGCTGAGTCGCATCACCCACACGCGCGATAATCTGGCCCGGGTCGCTGATATCCGTGATGAGCTGGGCAATCAGCTGCAAAAACTGGAGCGACAGGCGAAAACAGCTGAGCGTTATCAGATCCTCAAAACAGAAGAACGCGCCTGCAAAGCCGATATTCTGGCCCTGAAATGGCAGCATTACCATGACGAACAAGGTCTGCTTGAACAGGCATTGAACCTCAGTCAGCTTGAATACGAACAGCATCAAAGCGAAGTGACCAATGCCCAGCGACACAGCGTTCAACTGCGCGAGCAACACCAGGATGAGAATGCCCGTTTTCAGGACGCTCAGGCGCGTTTTTATCAACTGGCGACCGACATTGCCCTGCTGGAAGAAAATCAGCAACAACAGCAGCGGGAAAAACAGCGCTTGATGAGCGAGCAGCAGCAAATACAATCCGATTGGCAAAACCAGAACAGTCAGTTTTTACAAGACAGCGAAACGCGGCAGGCCAGCGATCTTCGTCTGGCAGATATTCAAAAAAATCTGGATGATTTGCAAGCTGAACTGGCGCAAAAACAACACATTTTTCAGGACATTTCGCAGCAAAAAACAGCCTGGCAAGAACAGGTCGAACAAACACAGGCCTTGCTGGCCAACGCATCCCGCGATGAGCAGGTCGCCCAGGTGCAATTAAATCACCTGCGCCAGACACGCCAGGACGCTGTGTTGCGTCTCGAAAAAATACAGGACGAATTGCATCAATTGACAGATGCCTGCAATCAGACCGGCTCTGACGAACAACGAGCCGTTTTGTCGCGTTTGCAGGCAGAATTGGCCCAGGAAGAACAGAGCTGCCAGTCCTTGACGGCCCAGGGCGATACGCTGCGCACGCTCATGAGCGAAAGCGAAGCGCAATGGAATCGGCAACAGGATCGTTTTCAACAATTAAAAGTGGAGCAAGCCACCCTCAGTGCATCCTTGCAAGCCGCTCTGGGTGCGGAAAAAAGCAATACATCCAGCGATGCCTGGTCCCAATATCCGCGATTGATTGAGCAGATGACAGTAGACCCGACCTGGCAAGCCGCTTGTGAATGGGTGCTGGGTGCCAGTCTGCATGCGGTGGTTGCTGAATCCATGAGCAATCTGTGGCCTGATCTGGGCGCCATGACCGGCGTAGCACGAGCAATTACAACACACAAAAAAGCAACCGTATCGACAGCGTCTCATCCGCGTTTGTCAGACAAAATTCAGGGAACCCTGCCGAGTTGCCCGATTCCTCTGGATAAAATATACACGGCCAGTTCCATGCAGGAAGCTCGTGCCTGGCTGCCCGATCTTCAGGACGATGAATCGATTATCACCGCCGATTGCTGCTGGATCAGTCAGGGATGGCTGCGTATGCCGGGGGTGGAAACACAGCAGAATTTACTGGCTTGCCAACAAGCGTTACAGGATGTGGGGAAAACCCTGGCCCTGGCTGAAAGCGAGCTGGAACAGTTAAAAGAAACCCGCGATACTTTGCGAGACGATATTAGAGCGCAGGCTGATAAGCTGGTTCAGGCACAGCAACAACTAAGCCAGTGCCGGGAAGCCAATCGCGCTTGCGAAGCCGATATTCGCGAACAGGAACGGGTCGCCCAACAGATACAGACCAGCCGGGCACGCCTGAACGAAGAATGCGAGGATCTGCAATCTCGCCTTGAAGATCTGTTGATTCAACAAAGTGAGAGGGAGCAAACGCTACAAACAGCACTTGAACAACGACAACAATACGATGAGCAAAAAAACCGCATCCTGGCAGAGAAATCCCATTGGGATGAGACCGTGTCTATGCACCGGAAAAACCTCGACAACGCACAACAGGCGCGACATCAAGCCGAGCTGGAGCGGGAGCGCGAGCAATTGCTGATCAATCAGTTGAGCAAAAGTCTGGTGCGCGATGAACTGCGACTGGAACAAATGAGTGAACGCATGGAGGCCATCGCCGAACAATTGATCGCATTGGAAACCCCGGATTCAACACTCAGCGCCAGCTTGCAAGACAAGCTGGCGCTGCATCGCGAACTTGAAACGCAACTGGAAGGCTGTCGGGAAACGTTGAATACTCTGACCCAGGCGCTCGAACAGCAGGAAACAAGAATCAAAGACGAAGAAAAACTGAGCAAGGCCATTCAGGAACGCATCCAGGAACAGCAATTACAACGACAATCCTTATTGGTCAACGAAAGCAATCTGCTCAGTTCACTAAACGACATGGAGCAAGAGGCAGGCAGCTTGCTCGCAGCCATGCCAGCGGGTACGACCAGCAATATGCGTGAGCAAAACCTGGCCGATATACTCGAAAAAATCCGCCGTCTGGGTGCTATCAATCTGGCTGCCATCGAAGAATACGAAACAGAAGGTCAGCGCAAACGCTATCTGGATGAACAATACGATGATCTGATCGAAGCCCTGCAAACCCTGGAAAGCGCCATAGAAAAAATGGACGGGGAAACCACCCAGCGTTTGCAGCAAACCTTTGACGAGGTCAACCGCGCCTTTCAGGCCCTGTTTCCGCGCTTGTTCGGCGGCGGCAATGCCCGTCTGGAATTAACCAGCGACAACCTGCTCGAAGCGGGCGTTGTGGTTATGGCGCAACCGCCCGGCAAACGTAACAGCACGATTCATCTGTTATCGGGCGGCGAAAAAGCGATGACGGCTGTGGCGCTCGTTTTCGCTATTTTTCAGTTGAATCCTTCACCATTCTGTATGCTGGATGAAGTAGACGCGCCATTGGATGATGTAAACGTTGGACGTTTTTGCACTTTGGTGAAAGAGATGTCACAATTCGTGCAGTTTTTATTTATCACGCATAACAAAATAGCAATGGAGATGGCCGAACAATTGATCGGAGTGACCATGAAAGAGCCAGGCGTTTCCCGTATCGTTGCGGTTGATGTGGAACAAGCCTTGGCAATGACCGGCTTATCATAATATAGTATCTTTTATAGATATCGTTTTTATACGAATTCACCAGGGGTAAAT
>Ga0075012_10001129_pt1 | contig 27747 bp, 7 predicted proteins | sample All_14_2_FD_71474 | JGI IMG/M metagenome (GOLD analysis project Ga0075012, IMG submission 71474) | Freshwater microbial communities in response to fracking from Pennsylvania, USA - Allegheny Zone_MetaG_DW_15 | ecosystem: Environmental > Aquatic > Deep subsurface > Groundwater > Drilled...
TAGTTGTATTGTACGAAATGATTGATTTTTTATGGGTAAATATGTGATATAAAAAAAGCTGTCTTGATTGCTCAAGACAGCTTTCCTTCTAAATTAATTCTGATTGCTTATCCTTCTTATTGCTGCAACATCAAACGTTTTCTGGCCTTCAATTGCTCAGACCGGACTTCCAGAATATAAATGCCTGGGGCCAGACTGCCTAACTGTAAAGAAAGACTGTTTTTGCCGGCTGATCCGGCACCTTTCTGTCGCAGTACTGCAGTCCCAGTGAGGTCGTAAACGATCAAGCCAAACGCCTGAGACTCCGGCAGATCAAATTCAAGGAATACCTGCCCGTTTGTTGGATTCGGGGAAAGGGCCACTTTAAATTCAGGACTTCCTTCCGGGATATTCTCCTGCTCCGGCCGTGGGGAAGGACCATTGGGCAGAACGGTTACCACCGAGGTGCATGTTGCTGCGTTTCCGCTCCAGTCCTTGACCGTAATCGGCAGGTTATACACTCCGGGTGCATAATAGGTTTGTGCCACCGGAAGATAGGAGGTTACCGAACAGTTATCAAAACTGCTGTCCGCTAACATGGATGGTAACACGGTTACACTTCCATTTGCCCCCAATACGACCGTTGTATTGTTACATACCGCCGTCGGTGGAGTAATATCCCTGACCGTGATCATGGCAATACAGGAGGATACATTCCCGGATGCATCCTTGAGCGTCAGGGTGTTATTCACCGGGGAAGCAATGTCACCACAGTTAAAATCGTTGCGAATAAGGGTTCTGCTAACAATTCCACAGTTGTCCGTGCTTCCATTGTCCACCTGCGCAGCAGTAATGGTTGCCTTGCCCTGATCGTTCAGGAAAATGGTCAGGTTCTTACACAGCGCAATGGGTGCGGTCACATCCTTTACGGTGACCCGCGAGGTACATGTGCCGGTATTTCCACTTAGATCCGTAGCCGTCAGGGTCACCACATTGATCCCGATATTGGAGCAGTTGAAAATCGAAGGGTTCACACTGAGGCTAAAACTGCAGTTGTCCGAACTTCCATTGTTTACTGCTGTTGGTTGCAAATTGATCATCCCGTTGGCATCCAGATTGGCCGTGATGTTTTTACACTTCGCCACCGGGGCGATCAGGTCCTGAACCGTAACGGTGGCCGTACAAGAGGCCGTGTTATTACTCTGGTCTCTGCCGCTGAGGGTCACGCTGTTGTTCCCCAGATCCGCACAGGTAAACAGGGTTTTACTCAGGGTAAATGCAATGATGGTACAGTTGTCGAAACTTCCGTTGTTGATATCTGCCACCGTCAGGGTTGCCTGACCAGCCGCATTCAGATTGATCGTTGCATTCATGCACAACATGGTGGGCCGAATGGTATCCAGCACCGTTACGGTTCCCTGGCAGGTAGCGGTATTGCCACTCTGGTCCGTCCCGGTCAACGTCACCAGATTTGCTCCCAGGTTGGAACAGTTGAATGCCGTTGGCGCCAGACTGAGTCCGATCAGGGTACAATTATCGAAACTTCCGTTGTTGATATCGGCAACTACAATCGAAGCCTGTCCTGCTGAATTTAGATAAACGGTTTTATCCTGGCAAAGCATGGTAGGAGGGATCAGATCGACCACCGTGACCACTGCGCTGCAGGAGGCGGTGTTTCCATTCCCGTCATTTACGGTGAGGACCACGGTGTTTGGCCCCAGGTTGCTGCAATTAAAGGTGTTCGGGATCACAGAAACCTGATTGACCACTCCACAGTTGTCTGCACCACTTTGGTACACATCTGCGGTAGTAATGGTGACTGTTCCCATTGCATTCAGCGCGGCCGTAAATGGTTTGCAGACCACCGTTGGTGGCGTGATATCCTTCAGGGTCACGGTAAAGGTGCAAAACTGAGTATTCCCATTGCCGTCGTCTGCGGTGAGGGTCACGATCTCAAAGTCATTGTGTCCGTTGAGCAGGGTAGCAGGCGCCGGGCTCTGGGTCACCGTTGGATTTGCCGTGCAGTTGTCGCTGAGCGTTACCGGGGAATAGGATCCCACCGGACTACTACAGTTTGCATCCGCAGAAAGGGTCAGGTCAGCCGGGCAGGTGAGGCTCGGCTTGGTCACATCTTTCAAGGTCACGGTTAAGGAACAGCTTGCGGTATTTCCGTTGCCATCGTTCGCCGTAAGGGTCACGATTTCGAAGTCATTGTGTCCGTTGAGCACGGTGGAAGGCGCCGGGCTCTGGGTCACGCTTGGGTTTGCGTTGCAGTTGTCGCCGACCGAAACGGGGGAATAAGCGCCCACGACTCCGCTACAGTTTGCATCTGCTGCAATGGTGACGTCAGCCGGGCAGGTGATGCTTGGCGGAGTAATGTCTTTCAAGGTAACGGTGAAGGAGCAACTGGCGGTATTGCCGTTCCCATCATCCGCGGTAAGGGTGACGGTTTCAACATCGTTGTGTCCATTGAGTACGGTGGCAGGCGACGGACTTTGGGTCACGGTTGGGTTGGCATTGCAGTTGTCATTCACGGAGACCGGATCATGAGCGCCTACGACACCGGAACAGTTGGCATCTGCGGCTACGGTCAAATTGGCCGGGCAGGTGATGCTTGGAGGGGTAACGTCTTTCAGGGTAACGGTGAAACTGCAACTGGCCGTGTTTCCATTGCCATCGTCTGCGGTAAGGGTGACGGTTTCAACATCATTGTGTCCACTCAGGACGGTTGAAGGGGCTGGGCTTTGGGTTACGGCAGGATTGGCGGTACAGTTGTCACTGACCGAGACCGGGGAATGTGCTCCTACGATACCACTACAATTGGCGTCAGCGGCCACGGTCAAATTGGCCGGGCAGGTGATGCTTGGCGGAGTAATGTCCTTTAAGGTAACGGTGAACGTGCAATTAGCGGTATTGCCATTGCCGTCGTCTGCGGTAAGGGTGACAGTTTCAACATCGTTGTGACCGCTAAGCACCGTGGATGGCGCCGGACTTTGGGTCACGGTTGGGTTGGCATTGCAGTTGTCGCTGACTGAGACCGGCGCATGTGCACCCACCAAGCCTTCACAATTGGCATCTGCAGCGACGGTCAGATTGGCCGGGCAGGTGATGCTGGGCGGAGTCACGTCTTTCAAGGTTACGGTGAAAGTGCAATTGGCCGAGTTGCCATTCCCGTCATTGGTGCTGAGGGTCACCGTTTCGACGTCATTGTGTCCGTTAAGCACGGTTGTAGCATCCGGACTTTGTGTCACCACAAGGTTGGCTGTACAATTGTCACTCAAGGAAACAGGAGCATGCGCCCCAACCACACCGCTACAAGTACTATCTGCTGCTACGGTCAGATTGGCCGGGCAAGTAATGCTGGGTGGAGTTACGTCTTTGAGGGTAACGGTGAAAGTGCAGGATGCCGTATTTCCATTGCCGTCATTGGCCGTAAGGGTGACGGTTTCAACATCGTTGTGGCCACTCAGTACGGTAGATGGCGCCGGACTCTGGGTCACGGTCGGGTTGGCTGCACAATTGTCGCTGACCGAAATGGGTGCAAAAGAACCCAGCTGGCTGCTGCAATTGGCATCTGCTGCCAGGGTAGTATTGGCCGGACAAGTGATCATCGGCGGTTCTACGTCGCCAATCACTACGGTCGTAGTACCTACGCCGCTACAACCATTTTCTGTGATGGTTAACGAATAGGTGCCTGCAGCAGCCGGGATGGCCGGGAAGCCGGCAGGTATTCTCAGTGTAGAGGAATAGCTGTTTGGGCCTGCCCAGGAGTAGGTAACCCCTGCAGCTATGAATGGACCACCGTCCAGTTGGATGGTTCCGTTCGGACAAACCGGGCTGTTACTGGTAGGAACGGGAATTGGCCCGTCCACCAAAACAGTCACGGAGGCTGTTCCCTTACAGTTTTTAGTATCGGTAACCGTTACGGTGTAAACGCCGGCGCCATTGGTGAAAATAATAAATGGCGTTGGATCCTCCATAGAAGAACTATAACTGTTAGGACCTGTCCAGGAGTACCCGGAATAAAAGCCCGAACCACCTGTTGCTGTTGAGTTGAGAATCAGATTGGTGCCGCCACAAACCGGACTATTGCTACTTGCCGTGATACTAGGCGCATTCAGGGTGGAAATTGACACACTGGTAGATGCTGTTGCGGTACAGCCCGCATTGTCGGTCACCGTCACACGATAAGTGCCTGCATTGGCAATCGTGATCGGGAAATCGGTTGGATCTTCCATCGTTGAACTGAAACCGGCCGGGCCAGTCCAATTGAACGATGTATAGTTGCCGGAACCGCTGCCCGGGGTCGAATTAAGGTCGAGGTTGGCTCCTGTGCAAACAGGCGAATTACTGCTTGCGGTCAGGGTTGGCTTAGGATTGATGACCACGGTTGTGGTCGCAGTTGCGGTACAACCATTGCTATCTGTCACTTTTACCTGATATACTCCTGCAGAAGCAGCTGTTGTAGAGAATGGGACCGGGTCTTCTACCGAAGCGACATAAAAATCGGGTCCTGTCCACTGGAACAGACTGTAAATTCCGGATCCTCCGGAGGGCGTGGAGGAAACAGTGATGTTTGAACCATCACAGACCGGACCATTGTTCATCGCGGTGATGGATGGAAGTGAATTGATCACAACGGTCACAGAACCTGTAGCCGTGCAACCAGCAACATCGGTTACGGTCACAGTATAAGTGCCTGCTACTAAAGGAGTTACCGGGAATGGAGCAGGGTCCTCTACGTTGGCTGAATATCCATTGGGGCCAGACCATGCGAACCCGGAGTATTGTCCGGAACCCCCTGTAGCAGTTGACCCGAGGGCAACAGTGCCATCGGTACAAATCGGACCCAGTAAGGTTGCAGTGATGGATGGAAGCCCATTGACGGATAAAGTAGTGGTGCCTGTGCCTGTGCAGCCAACAGCATCTGTCACCGTGACGGTGTAAGTGCCGGCAGATAAAAGTACCGCTGGAAAGCCTGCTGGATTCTGAGTGGTTGCGCTGAAACTGTTGGGCCCGGCCCAGTTGTATTGGCTATAAGGTAATGTGCCGCCTGCAGGTGTGGAGCTCAGCAACACCGTGCCACCCACACAAATAGGGGTATTAACGGCCGCTGCGATGGTAGGACCTGGATTCACGATCACCGTCGTGGTGCCTGAACCAGAGCATCCGGCATTGTCCGTGACGGTTACGGTGTAAGTTCCTCCGGCTAAGAGGGTGGCCGGGAATGGCGCAGGATCCTTGGATGCAGAACCAAAGTTATTTGGGCCCGCCCAACTGTACTGGGTGTAAATCCCGGAACCGCCGCTTGGGGTAGAGCTGAGGGCGATATTAACCCCGACACAAACCGGACTGTTGCTGGAGGCGGTGATTGTCGGGGAGGAATTGGTCGTCACGGTGATGGTCTTGGTGGCCGTAGCACTGCAACCTGGAGTATCCGTCACCGTTACGGTATAAGTGCCAGCGGAAGCGGCAACTGCCGGAAAACCTGCGGGGTCTTCCACACTGGACGAAAAACCATTGGGTCCTGCCCAGGAGAAAGAGGCATAGGGTGGGGTGCCACCGGAAGGCGTGGAACTCAATTGAATGGTGGCTCCGAGACAAACATCTCCGTTGTTGCCGGCAGCGGTAATGCTGACTGGTGGTGCAATAACAATAGAAGCGGAATCAGTACATGCGCCGGAACTGGTTGCAGTTACGGTATAGGTTCCCGCAGTACTGACTGTAATGGACGCGTTGGTCGCTCCAGTACTCCATACATAGCTCATACCACCGGAGGCGGTTAGATTGACATTTCCGGTAGTACAAAGCAGGTTAGTGCCCCCATTGATCAGGGCCTCAAAAGGTTCAACTCCCTGGTCAGTAATGGTCACGGTTAATGCCAGTACATCTGTCAGGTTTGTGGAATTGGTTACCTGAATATTGACCTCGTATTTGTTATCTAAATTGGCATCTGCCGGAATTTCAAAGTCAGGGGAAAATCCGACTGCCCAGTTCAGGATACCGGTTACCGCATCGATCGCGAATCGGCTCACATCTGTGCCACCAGCCAGGGAGTAGGTCAGTCCGGCCCCTTCGCTGTCATTCGGATCCGAAGTTTCGGTATCATAGAGCACAGCACAGGCGTTTTCCTGAAAATTAACCGTAGATGCTGAGGTGATCACCGGACGCACATCGTTGGTGATGGTAAAAACTGCCTGCGTAGTATCCCTGCGCTGATCCGGATAATCACAATCCCAAACTATAAAATTGATTGGGTAGGAGCCCAGCCAGGAGGTATCCAGAATTGCAATGGTCATAATTCCATTCGCATCAAGCGAGGGTAGGAGCGGGGAGAGCTGGATCAGATGTGGGGAGGAGATACTTCCAACGGAGCCACCAGCAACAAAATTGAGACTGGAACTATCTACATAAAGATATTGATTATCAGCATCATAGAACTGGAAGGTGATTTTTCCTGCCCCAACATTGGCCAGGGTCAGATCGTAGGTAACGTTTGGCGGATTACCGGTAGGGGATGCCCAGCCTGCCAGGTTTCCAGCCACAAACCCAGCCAGCTTGGCGCCAGCGCCAGCCAATTGGATATCCGCAAAAAGCGGACGGGCAATGACCGTCATCGGATTGGCCCCCGGCATGATCACAGGCCAGTTCGGGTCCGGATCACTTCCTGTAAACGGGAATACATCAAAATCAAACTGGTGACATGGGCCCGTATAGGTCAGGTAATCATCCAGGTCAAAATCGGCAAACTCTTCTCCCTGGAAAATGGTCTGATCCGGAATCGTTTGCCAGACCGGTGGACCGTAATCCTCCAATACTGTAAACCAACCTGTGATGGTATCAGCCAGTTGGTTGGGCGTATTTTCGGTCACAATGATTCTCACAGAATCTGTACCGATCCAGGTGTTCGAAACGGGGGTAACCGTCAGAACACCATTTACGATCATCGTAGTGAGGTTTGGTCCGGGTTGAGCCGACCAGGTAACCGGGTCGCCATCGGGGCTGACGAGATAATCTGTCAGGGTGATCAGATCAAAAGGAATATTCTGAAGGGTGGTATCCGCCAGAATCGGTTCCAGTTCAGGAGGAAAATCCGCATCCGGGTCAATATTGAGCCAAAAAGGCATCGCAATAGACCCAATGGTCGAATTGTGAATAAAATTGGCATCCTCCATGGTAGGATAAACCACATCATCCGGGGCATAATACACCCGAAAATTCATGGTTTCCCCAAAATATTGGTTGGAGTAGGCTGTAATGTAATAATAGGCATCTCCCAGGATCAGAATTGGCGTGGCTACCCCACGCAATTCATTCCCGACAAACACACCTACCATGTTATTGAGTAAGTTGCTTGGATTGCCTTCATAATTGACGCGAACCACCAGGCTCATATTGAACTCAAAATCGTCCGGGTTGATGGCCCAGTTGGGTGGAGCCGCAGCCGAAACGACCTTGTTTTCTGAAGGGGTTGGGGCGGTAGCCGATACCTGCGAGGCTGCAAAGAGCAGAAAAGCAAGCAGGCAAATTTGCAAACGGCCTATTTGTAAAAAGAAACAATTCATCTTTTCGTATTTTAATATAAAACCAAAGAAGGTGATTTGCGGTGGAGTGTACTTAAGCCATAGCCGGTACGACCCCACCGCAGTTCATCTATTGTAAAACCACTTTTTTAACTACACTTCCGGATTCTGTCTGAAGCCGGATGAAATAAACCCCAGACGGCAACTGCGATCCGGAATCGGAGATTCCTTTCCAGACCATTGTGTTCATGCCTTCCCTGGCCGGGGTGCCCCAGTGTGCCACCAACTTTCCATTGATATCCGTAATGCTCAGATGGACCTCCTGGGTCTCCGTCAAAGCAAAGCGGATCAAGGTCTCGGTATGGAAAGGATTGGGATGAACGTCCAGAGATTGCGAAGCAAAGGCTTCCTGGGTTCCACTGCTGAGCAGGCTGAACGGTACAGCTGCCTCGATACTTCCCTGGTGCAGGTCCGGAGAGAAGGTCATTATTTCGCTCAGATCCTGAACTTCACCCGTGCCGTTGTCAAACAGCTTATACCGGATCTGTTCGCCGCTCGTGTTGGCATAGACCGTCATAAAGAAGAGATAGGCCTGCAAAGGTTCAATGTAAATAGCCTGACCGGTTCCGCGAACCTGACCACCGGCAAATGCTCCGAGTTCCATGGTGGCTGTGGTTGCATTGATTCCATTTAACTTGAACATACCGATCAGGGTCATGCTGTGTTCGTATTGGGTCGCATCAACGTTCCAGAAACTTACCGGAGGCTGACCAGGACCTCTTTCAAGGATTTCAGCCGCTCCACCACCCGTCAGGTTGGAGGAGGCTGGATAGATCAGGGTGCCCGGGGTAGAAAGTTTCAGCTGGTAGCCATTGGGTGGACTCATGAACTTCAGGTTTCCGATCCAGCCAAAGGTTGAATTGATATACTGGGCAAAAGAAAGCTGGCCCTTAATTAAATCCCCTGTTTGAGGAGATAAGCTGGACAAGGCTTCATTGACTGGCAGGGAATAATTGGGAACGTATCCGATCCAGTTCCAGCCGGTTACGACCGGGATTGGCGTGTTGGCCGGACTGATTACATTGCCCACCATCATAAGCGTGTCTGGTTTGTCTGCCCGATAAATATACATGGACGTATTGCCCAGGGTATTCAGAGAGCCGAGCCAACCGCCACCGACCAGGTGGGTAGAAAAGGAATTTTGCCCTTTCATCAGATCGTTTTCCGGGTGGTTCAGGGTAGCCAATGCAGCATTGATCTCCGGATCCGGAAAGTCCAGGTTGAAGGACAACCAGTTCCAACCAAAGCCGAGAGGCACCTCACGCAACACCAGACTATTGGTATGGATCACCTGAGGTGACAATGGATCTCCGATCACATCATCCGGCTGGAAGAGGAAATCGTTTTCCTGAACAGCATAGCGCAAACATGCGGAGGCATCCCAGATCTCGAGGCGTAGGGTATCCAACACATGATTCGGATTGCCGTAGATCGTAAGGTAAGCCAGATACTTGTTCAATTCCGGGACGTATTGAACGTTTGCCCGACCGCAGAGGGTGTCGCCAATAAATGCGAATACCATATCCTCCACATCGGTCGAGAGCTCGCCCTGAATGTTCAATTGAAGCACCATATTTTCGGAGTTCTCGAAAATACCGGCGTTAAGGTCCGTATTTGGCGGACGGCAGATCACCCGCACTCCAACCGGTAAACCTTCATCCCCACCCATAAAGAATGGATTCTGACCAGTCTCCGTATGTAGCGTGATCGAGTCAGACCACAAACCAAAGGCCAGGCTGGAATCTACGGTAAAGCTGATCGGCCGGATCTCGTTGGGAGCAAGGGTGCCCTGATTGGGTACCACATGCACCCAGGCAGGAATATCCTGGATTGTGAATGGAACCGGGTATCCTCCGCGGTTATGGATGTTGGCCACCACTGTTTTGGTCTGGTCTTCGTATTTTGTCATACCAAGACTGTCCGTCAGCCAGCCAAGCTCATTTCGGTCTACATAGAATTCCCACTTCAGGAAAGTACTTTCATTGCCTGTCAGGTCTTCAATGCTGTGCAGTTCCGCCCGCAGGATGCGATTCTCAAAGAATTCATTTTGAAAATTTGGATCCAGGATGATCTTGTTTTCATAACAGGTAAAGTCAATATCAATCAACAATCCCGTAGTTGCATCATACAGTCCCACATTGTTGGCCTGGGTAATATCAGCCTGTATGATTTTGTCACAATTGATTGGCTTATTGAACGTGAAAGAAATTTCATCCCCAACATTATAAACACCATCAGAAGGCTGCGGTACACCAACTAAACTGGGTGGCTCCCGATCTATCCTTCCTTTAATGATCTCAGAAAACCCAGGCATATCGGTAGCGTCGCCGGTGCAGACCGCCCAGGCATGGATTTCATAGGGTCCGTCAGAAAGTCCTTCGGTTTCCCAGAAAAACTGGGTGAAACTTGCCCCAAGGGCGGGTGGTTTTGGATCAGGAAGGAGATCATACCCGTCCCAATTAGGATTGTAACGCTCATAGACGTCGTTTGGAATATTGATCCAGGCGCCATCGCCATCTGAACGGCGATACTGCACCCGAACCAATTGGAAATCAGTGGAATTCAGATCATACCCGGAGACGGTAATACGCCGTAGGGTTCCGGGTTGTATCGGGTCGTTATTCAATACCACCCAGTTTTGTTCCGGGGCGTTAATGTCCACTTCGCTACAAGGACGAATGAAATGGGCGCCCAAATTGATTGAAGAGAAAAACTTCGGATCATTGTCCAGCGGTAGTGATAGGGCAAAGTTGCGAGCCATTTCACACTCAGATACAAGCGCAACTACCAAGTCGTCGTAATCGTATTCTATAGGCCCGCGTTCCACCGTAAGTGTAATCGGGATGGTAGTGCCATAAGGTACGATATACTGGATCGTGTTATTATTCAGCGGCTGCCCATTGAGCTTGATAATTGCGCCGTGTGGATTACTTGCGGCGATCGCAGTAAATCCGTAGGTCCAATCCTCATTCGTAGCACTTAAATTGCCCAGACTCATTTTAAAAACAGCCGGGTCATGAGCAGGCACATTAATGGCTGTGAATTGAGATCCCTGGTCTAACGCCAGGTTCGGTCCTTCCCGGTTGGCGGTACCCTCCTCCCAGGGGCAGGAAGATTGCCCTGCGTACGTTTTGAACACCGGCGTATTATACACAGAGTCCATTAGTACCGTCACACTAAAGGCGTCGAATGGGTCGTCATCGGCCAGCGTAAAGCCGGTTGTTACTCCGGCGGATTGTTCTACCCCGTTTCCAGTCGTAGTACTGGTGGAGCTGGAAATATCAATGATGGCCTGGACTCCAAAGTCGGCTAGCTGAAACCCGATGTGTGAGACATTAGAAAGATCAAGGCCAGAACCGTTTGAACTGGAATTATTCGTTACATTTTCGCTGGTTTCGGCATAATCGAAACTGTTAAGGGCGTCAAAGGAGATGTTGCGCTTAAATTTTGCTTTTTCTTTAAGCCCTTTATTCCTTGCAACAATATTGGTCCACCTCGTGATTGAATTATCATAATCCAGCCTTTTGAGGGAATCTGTCAATGGATCATCCCTTAATTTTGTCAGGTACGGTATCTGATAGCCGTTGATATAAGCCTGAGAGTAAATGAATGTGGTGGGCTGATCTCCGGGCTCAATGTTGATCAGCACGGAAGTGCTGGCTACACAAGTATCGAAGGTAACCTCATCTGCAAATCCGAACCGGATGTCAATTGCTTGACCCATATAAAGATCAGCATCTTCTCCCACGAACACTCCTCCGCTGCTGGTTGAAACTTTTGTGTCATAGGAGACACAGGATTGCAGGGTACTATCTGAGGTTGTATTTAAGGTGTAAATCGCTTTAATTTCGGAGTCTATAATGGGTCCGGAATTTACAATGGTTCCCACCCCAAGTGGGGCTGCAACGATCTCAATATCACCTCCAAGATGGATTTCCGCGCCGCCACCTATACCGGCATTACCGGAAAATGCAAAAGTGTATGTATTGCATATTTTTGTATTTTCTTGTAAGAAGGAGGAGCTTCCATCCCCGGGCGGATCACGCAGGATCAAGGTTGGGGTTTCGGGTAGAATAGTAGCAAAGGTGGGATTCTTATTCACAATCCCGGTTACGATAGCCTGTTTGGTCAAACTTCCTTCCCGGTTAGCCAGAGAAACTCCAATGATCTGTAAGGTTTTTAAATACGGTGGGGATGGATTGGGGTTACCTACCTGAAACTTATACTTCAGTTCTCCATTCGACATGGCAGTATCCAAAGTCATATCGGCAAAACCATTGATGATGTTGAAATGAGCAGTGTCCAATGGGCAAACACCATCGTCCAGGATCATCCCCATATTGTCCTTGATCTGTACATATTGCTCTACCATTGAAATTTTCAACTCGACAAATTCCCCTTTATCCAGCACGTAAGTATCCGGACAACCTGGAAATGGATCGAGGCCACTGTTGATGGCTACTTCCGGTGGGGCAAAGTAGGTAAAGTCTATAATGGTGTCTCTTTGGGTCAAATTAACTGTGGAACCTCCCAGTACCTGAAAAGCAGCCTTTACATCAGGGTCTGAGTGTTCTACTACGGCCACGGTCAGGCTCTTCAAAGGGGGCAGACTCGCAAATTCATAATCACCTTCCTGATTGTCAAGGATGATCTGGCGTACCAGACAGCCGTCTACCGATGCAACTTTTACAATACAAACGGTACCCTGACCCATACCTGGCGGGGCCTCAATGACTGATTTCTTGCACAGGCCGCCCGCAATTCTGCCCTTTATACTGCGGGTAGTAATATCGTTGAACAGGATTCCTGCAATGGGGCTGACCACATTGGTAACATCCCAGAATGCGGGTACAAATAAATGATTCTCAAATACAGGAGTAAGGGTAGCCGTTGTACCGGGATCAAAATCAATGGTAAATTTACCTGTTGAGTCCGTAAATATTTTTGGGGCAAACGAAGCCCCATTGACCAGAATTTCAACATTCGGCGCAAAACAGTCGGTATTTTTATAGCGTACATAACCGGATACCGCCACGCTGGAACGATCTACAAAATCCACACCGTCCACAGAGGTCACACTTGGATTGAGGGTTACTTGTCGGGTTACCGGGGTGAATTCGTGGGGTTCCGTCATCTGGTTGGCTGCAAACGGCGACCAGTCAGCGCCCATGTTAGTGCCTGAGCCCAGGAAAGCGGATCCACTATTATTCAACCGAATACCATTGCCTTCATCCAAGGAATAATAAACCCGCAGGCCCTTTCCTTGCATATTCCGGGACTGTTGAAAGTGGCTAAGGATAGAATCAATGTTCAAGATGGTATCGTACAAAGCTACCTCATCCAGGAGTCCACCATAATGGTCGGTAAAAGCGCCACCGCTCGGCCGGGCTCCCAGGATCCAGTTTTGGGTAGTGTCTGAAAAGTTGCCGGTACATGCAAAAGTATGCGGCGTACCAAAGGGAATTCCATTTTTATAGGCTGCTACCGTGCGGCTGTTGCTGATGCTGTCTAAGGTAAAGGCCAGGTGCTGATAGCCCATGCCAAGGGCGCCAAAGTTGTGCTCTTGTCCGTTTAGATAAAACCAGACCTCACTTTCCAGGCCATTTTGCTTCAACAGCAGGCGAAAATCGTTGCCCGGCCAGCGTTTGGAAATCAGACACTGCTCCCCGTCCGGACCGGCGCTATTCAGCCAAAGTTCCAGGGTAGCTTTTGACGTGACTGAAAAATCTGGCAATGTGGCATAATCGGTCTCATCCCGAACTATTTTCAAGGCACGGTGCATATAAAAATCCTTCATCGGGCTTGCCAGAAAGGTCGTTCCCGTACCATAACTGGCAGATTCAATGCGATAGTAGCCTTCGTCATTTGTTTTGCCGGAGGTATGTACCGGAGGACGTTCCGCATCAAAAGTGGCCCCGCAGAAGTACAATTTATGGCGATTCAAGATGTCATAAGATCGGATTCCCTGCTGCTCATCCATCTTCCAGTAATGGCTTAAATTAGGCGTCAGGGAGGATGCGGTACCATCCATCACCTCCCGATAATCCAGTTCGTCTAACTGCTGGTGATAAATACGCAATTCATCCAGTTTGCCCGTCCAACCGCCTGAACCAGCCTGACTGCCAAGGTTTAAAAGATCTGCCTGGGCAATAATATTCATAGGAGCCTGTGCAGCCAGGATTCCGTCAATAAATAAACGGCCCTGTTCGCCACTCCCATCAAAACTCAGGGCTACATGATGCCATCCGTTTTTGGTGCTATCAGTAAAAGCTCCGGAGAGAAAAGGTGCACCTGCTGCGGAAGTTGATATTTCCACCCCTTCCTGGCCGCCGGAACTTTGCAGTGCCCGAAAATAAAGTGGGAAGGGACTTAACTCAAGAATTCCGGCATTGGCCAAAGCTGAATCTGTCTTGATCCAGTAAGTGATTGTCCAATCGCCTCCCGGAGCTGGCATAAAAGGATTGCCACTGGTATCGGCTTCGGCAAATGCAGCGTCCTGAGGTCCAAATGCCGCAGAAAAACCTTGCATGGGCATCAGCGTAATGATTGCATTGGTGACTGCGCTGCCATTGACGGTTTGTACCCAACCGGTAACCACACCATTGGGCACCTGAAAGCCAATCGCCTTACCAGGTCTGCCTTCTCCAAATAAATTAATACCGCGAACCTCATAATTATACACCCGTCCTGCGATGACATTGAAGTCATTGTAGTTACGGGTATTGTTGTCCAATAGCGCTAAAAACACCCCATCCCGGTATAATTTGAAACCTGAGGTAGGCTGTGCGCCCAGGGGTTCAACCTGCCAGCTGAGCTGGATCCGGTCGAGTAATTCACCCTGAGAAGCGGTCACAGCGGGCTCCAGCGGCGGGATGAACAGTCGCGACCAAAACCCCATCATGGAATTGTTGGAAGGGGAAACGCCAAAACCTACGACGGGCTGTCCTATGGTGTAGCTCGAACGGTTTTTGATGGTATAGGCGTTGTTTGCATTCCCGTAACTGAAAAACACTTCTCCCTTCCTAACCAGGACGGCATCATCCGGAGTACATTCAGGAGCCTGCGCAATGGCTGGAATTACTATGCCCATGCACAGGAGGTGCAAAGCATAGACTATTATTCGATTGAACATAATCAATTAACGTTTAGATTTTAAAGAAAAACTGGAATGAATCCACCGTTAATTGATACGGATATATACCCACATGTTCATATTTACAGGACGGGTTTCAGGACCGCCGGTGTTTTGAATGCTTATTCCGGTTCCAGATCCATTGGTTGTATCTGAATCGTCTACAGTACTGTTATGCGCGACCGCGCCTGAACCAGCGCAACCACACTTATCACCCCCGCCCGGGTGACGTGTATCAGCAAATCCATGCGTATGCCCCGGGTCATTCACGCCGTGAGCGTGTGACTGTATCGCTTCCGTTTGAACGGTTGCAATGGGAGAGGCAGAGGTCCTGCTCTTGTCATAGTCAGTACTGTTACTGAACTCCTGAGACCGCAGGAATAATCCGCCACCATTGGGCAAGGTCGTCATGCCGGTTACCTGCCTCAACTTGTCGGTGGCCACCAAAGCACGTCCATCCATGGGAACCCAGCAGCCTCCGTTAACCGCTGCAAATTGTGTTGGATTCAAAATGGAGTATTTCACATCTCCCAGGGCGCCTGAACAAGCCACCGTTTGAGCTGCAAAGACTGAAAAAGCATAAGGAGAATAGGAAAGTTCACTCCGCGGAGTCAATTCATAGGAACCAACTTTTACACCTAAATAAAGCGTAGTATCAAAATCATTGGCATCTAAAGGATTCACGCTTCCCAGATAATGGCTGTAAAGACTCCCGATTACCTCAACGATCGTGTCCTCATGCCAAAGGGCAGTACCTCCACTTGCTACATTATATAGGTTAAACCTTACTGCATACTGACCATCCGGAACCGAAGCACCATTCGCAGACTTCAAGGTGCCTTGGATACTGATCTTTGGAGTGCCTTGGGCACTGAGGTTGGCAGTGAAACAGCATGCCAGGATTGCAATCAATAAAGTGCGGGTAAGGAACACGTTCGTTGATAAAGCCTGGTTGAATAAAATTGTAAAATTTTTCATGAGCAAGGTGAACTATAAAATTTTGAATAAAAAACTTGATGAATGACTGTTAAATCAATGTATAATTGATTCATTTATAAAACTCTTATTCAATCCAATAAGGCTTTTTAAACCTTACTGGACTGAATAAGAAGGATCTCTACTGTAACACCACTTTCCTGACCACACTACCATTGGCCGTTTGCAGCCGCACAAAATAGACTCCGGCAGAAAGGGTGGTTCCTTGATCCGATTGGCCTTTCCAGACCATCGTGTTCAGGCCCGCAAGGGCAGTGGTATGCACATTGGAGACTATCCGACCACTGACATCAGTGACCGTCAGGGAGATCTCCTGGGTGCTGGGTAACGCAAAGCGGAACATCGTCTCTGTATGGAACGGATTGGGCTGAATCTCAAAGGATTGAGCCAGTGCCAGATCCTGGGTTCCGCTGCTTGGCAAGCTGAATGGCACTGGATTTTCAATGCTTCCCTGATGCAGGTCGGGCGAGAAGTACATGGCTTCATTCAGTGCCTGAACACTCCCATCGCTGCTGTCAAATAGTTTGTATTTGACCTGTTCGCCGTTGGAATTGGCATACACGGTCAGGAAGAAAAGGTACGAATCATACGGCGGGATATAAATAGCCTGGCTGGAGCCGCGCACCTGGTTTCCGACAAAAGCGCCGAGTTCCATCGTACTGGTGGTTGCATTGGAATCGCTGCGTTCCAACATGCCGATCAGGGTCATGCTGTTTTCAAACTGTGTTGGATCCACCGACCAGAAATTGGAAGGGGGCGCTGGATCAATCGGACCTCTTGAATGAGCAATATTGCCCGGACCGCCGCCCAAATTGGAATTGGGTGGGGGGTAGGTCAAGGTACCCGGGGTAGTCAGTTTGATCTGATATCCTTTAGGGGGCTGCATGTACTGCAGGTTACCGATCCATCCAAAAGTTGGGTTGATGTACTGCGCAAAGGCCTCCTGGCTTTTGATCAGGTCACCCGTCTGAGGAGTTAAGGAGGAAAGTGCCTGATTGACCTCCAGGGAATAATTGGGAATGTACCCGATCCAGTTCCAGCCACTCACCACCGAAATAGGAGTGGTGGCCGGATTGATCACATTGCCCAGCATTTTCAGCGTATCTGCCTGATCTGCCCGGTAAATGTACATAGATGTGTTGCCCAGGGTATTCAGGGAGCCCAGCCAGCCAGCGCCGTTCAGATAGGTAGAAAAGGCATTTTGTCCCTTTACCAGGTCATTCTCCGGGTATTTCAGCGAAACCAGAGCCGAATCAAGGTCCGGGTTCGGGAAATCCAGGTTAAAGGAAAGCCAGTTCCATCCAAATCCCAAGGGTACATCCCGAAGTACATAACTATTGGTGTGGATCACCTGTGGGTTCAGTGGATCTCCGATCACATCATCCGGTTGGAACAAGAAATCATCTTCCTCCACCGCATAACGAAGACAGGCGGAGGCATCCCAGATTTCAAGCCTCAAAGGCAACAAAACATGGTTTGGATTGCCATAGACCGTCAGGTAAGCTAAATATTTATCGAGGGCAGGAACATAACGTACGTTGGCTTTGCCGCACAGGGTATCCCCAATATAGGCGACCACAATATCTTCCACATCCGTAGATGTTTCACCCTGAATATTCAGCTCAAGCACCATGTTTTCGGAATTCTCGAAGGTGTTGATGTTGAAGTCCCAGTTTGGCGGGCGACAAACCACGCGTACCCCGAATGGCAGGCCCTCATCTCCACCCATGAAGAATGGGTTTTGGCCGGTCTCTGTGTGCAAAACAATGGAATCTGACCAGAGTCCAAAAGCCAGCGTAGAGTCCACCCGGAAACTTATTTCGCGGATCTCATTGGGCGCCAGGGTGCCTTGATTAGGAACCACATGCACCCAATCCGGAATTCCCTGGATGGCAAACGGAACAGGATACCCGCCCCGGTTGTGGATGTTAGCGATGGCCGTTTTGGTCTGGTCCTCAAACTTGGTCATGCCCAGACTATCTGTGAGCCAGGCCAGTTCATTGCGATCTACGTAGAACTCCCATTGTGTATAAACAAGTTTGTTACCGGTCAGGTCTTCAATATCATGCAATTCTGCCCGGAGGATTCTATTTTCAAAATACTCGTTGTTGAAACTTGCATTCGGAACCAGAATGATCTTATTTTCATAACAAGTAATATCGATATCAATGGGTAAATTGGTTGTGGCATCAAAAAGATCTACACTGCCGATCGGTTTAATTTTGGCACAATTAATCAGCTTGTTGAAGCTGAAAGAGATCTCATCCCCCACATTATACACTCCATCAGAAGGTTGAGGTGTACCGATCAAGCTTGGCGGAAGGCGTTCGATTTTGCCCTTAATGACGTGCGAATACCCGTTTTTGTCGCCACCGCCGGTACAGACACTCACTGCGCGGATTTCATACGGACCATCGGCCAAAGGTGGACTACCACCAGTATCCCATTGATAGGTGGTGAAAACAGGTCCCAGTTGGGCTTTTGGGATATCCGTAGGTGGTGTAATATTGATCCAGGCACCATCCCCGTTTTCAGGCCGGTATTGCAGGCGGATAGATTCAAAATCTTCATTATCCAGGTCATAACCAGACACCGTAATGGGCAGGATATTTTGCTCTGCGGGGTTTAAATCATCTGGTTTTACCACCCAGCCTTGGAAGGGACCCGTAATGTCAACTTCGCTGCAAGGTTTCAGGAAGTCAACTGACAGGTACTTGGCTGAATAGAGGTACGATTCAAAATCGGGCGCAAACCCAAGTTCGGCACTCCGGTCATCATGACATTCGACATAAAAAACTATCTCGGTGCCATGGTAGCTGTATTCAGTGGGGCCTCGCTCTGCGGTGATTGTGATTGGAATGGTAGTGCCATAAGGGACTGCATACTTCACCGGTTTGTCCAGTACGATGCCATTCAGACTGATAACCAGTCCATCCGGGTTGCTCTCCGGACCAGTGTTCATAACATAAGTGAACGTTTCACCGGTGGAGGAGGTATTCTGAAGCTGAAAGTGAAAAACGGCCGCCTCATTGGAAGGTACATTCGTTCGCGTGACACCATCCAATTCAATCATTTTAACGCCCTGTCTGTGGGCGGTACCCACCTCCCATGGACATGAGGTCTGTCCTGCTTTAATGATAAAAACGGGTGTTTTGAAAATCGGGTCTTTTTTGACATCCATAGTCCAGGTATCACCCGGGTCATCATCCTTGAGCACATATCCGGTGGTCACCGATTCTGAATTTGCAAAACCGCTTCCTATCAATCCTTGCAATCCAACAGTTGCTGTGAATTGACCACTGGTTAGAAACTGGACGGGTTGCTGTATTCCAATGGTATAGTCGACTTTAATCTCTTCTTGTATTCCAATTGCGACAGATTGCTCGAATACGGTAGATTCATCGATTGTTTGAGAGGATTCATACTCCACTCCAGCATCGAAAGAGATATTTTGTTCATAAATGGCAGCTTTTTTGGCTATCCTATTCAGATTCATAAAAGCCAGCCAACTCTTTTTAGATTTTGAGTTGATACTATCCTGGTCAATACCATTAGCGATCAGGGTATCCAGATAACGAATCACATTGTTTTCAATATTCCATTCAGAATATTTGTAGTTGGTGACAAATGTATCTGGTGAGACTGTGACGATATTATTCAAATTTACCGCACAGATCGTGTCATTAAACTTTATCTGTTTGCTTTCCGAAAAGATCACATTGAAGCCAACACCCACATAAACATCGTTTCCGGCAAGGGTATCGCCATCTCCAAGAATGGTTTCGCTGCCTACCACCAGGTCTCCATCGTCGGTAGCAAGACGTTCTTTATTGGATACACAGTACTCCAGGGTAGTTTCAGTCTTCTGTTCAAGGGTGGTGGTAAACTGTGTGTTATAACCAAAGGATGCAACAAATGCAATGTGTGTTCCGACAAATGGGATGGTAAGTTCTGTGTTTGGCCCGGCATCAGTGCCTGCCCCGGTCGCCAGTTCAAGGGTTGCAGTTTCGCCAAATTTCAAAGAATTGCAATGTTTCGTGTCCTTTTCCAGGTAAGCAAAACTTCCATCCCCGGGAGGGTCTCTGAGTATATAACTGGGTAATACAGGCAACTGTGTTGTGAATTTTGATTCCCCAACTATGATCCCTGTAATAATTGCCTTATTCTCATATGGCTCACTTTTCCTTCCCATATCATCCGCAGTGATCTCTATGTACTGCTCATGTGGAGGAAATTGGTTGGGGTGGTCGGCCACAAACCGGTAATGAAATTCCCCACCCGTATAAAAGGTGTCCAGAGGAGCCAGGAAATCATAATAGTAATCAAAAGTGTTGTTGATCGAGAGGGTTGCGCTGTCAAGATAGCACCGATCATCTGGATCCTGGCCACTGCCATATTGTTCAAAAGCTTTGATGTACAAGTCAACGATGTCCATTCTTCCAATCACGATCGGTTGATCCGGGCAGTCATCCTTAGTATAAGATTCAAAGCCAGATACTTGTACCTGCGGTGGAGCAATGTAAATAAACTCTACTCCCAGAGAATCCTTTTGCAACAGATCAATCGTTCGACCGCCCTGGGCTTGAAAGTCATCGTATATGTTGGGATTATTATGTTTTGTAATTGCAATGGTGACTTCAAGCGGTGGAAGATCTGCAAACTCATATAACCCTTCTTCATTATCTACAAGTATTTCCCGCTCATAACATTTATCCTTCGTACTGACCGTTATTCTGCAGTCAGTAGGGAAGGCTGATCCGGTTGGTGAAATGATCGGTAATTTGCAGTGGCCACCTGCGATCTGACCGGTTATTTTTCGCTTGGTTAGATCATTGAAAAGAATTCCGGCAATGGGTGCATTCACATTATACACTTGTCGGGATTCCGGTGAAAATGTATGATCTTCCAATCTTGGGGTTAAAACTGCCGTAGTACCCGGATCCAGGAAAACAATAAATTTTCCGGTAGAGTCTGTATAAACAGGGGGGGAGTAGGATGCTCCATTGATTAAAATTTCAACTTGTCCCGCAAAACAGTCTGTATCCTTATACCGTACAAAGCCTGACACAGGAATGGTGGATCGATCCGTAAAATCTACCTGATCCACAGACGTCACACTTGGATTCAGGGTTACCTGCCGGGTGGCCGGAGTGAAAATGTGTGGTTCGGTTGTTTGGTTCGCGGCAAAGGGCGACCATTCAGCGCCGACATTTAACCCTGGAGTTAAAAATACGGATCCACTGTTATTCAGGCTATTACCACTTCCTTCATCTAGTGCAAAATAGACCCGAAGTCCTCTTTCCTGCATTTCCCGGGAGTTTTGGAAGTGGCTGAGTATGGCAGAAGCACTTAATGTTGTATCGTACAAGGCCACCTCATCCATCAATCCGCCAAAATAATCGGTATAGGATGCTCCGCTGGGGCGTGCACCCAATATCCAGTTTTGGGTGGGATCAGACCAGTTGCCGGTACTGGTAAAAGTATGTGGAGTGCCGAAAGGTATTCCATTCTTATAGGCTGCAACCGTCCGGCTGTTTCCACTGCTGTCTATGGTAAAGGCAAGGTGCTGATAGCCCATTCCAAGGTTGCCAAAGTTATGCTCCTGGCCATTGAGGTAGAACCAGACTTCATTCAACAAGCCGTTCTGTTTGACCAGAAGCCGGAATTCATTGTTTACCCATCTTTTGGAAACCAGGCATTGTTCACCATCCGGGCCTGCACTGTTTACCCAGAGTTCAAGGGTAGCTTTTGATGTAACTGAAAAATCCGGTAAAGTGGCATGGTCTCCCTGATCCCGAACCATTTTGAGCGATCGGTGCATGAAAAAATCTTTCATGGGTTCTGCAAGGAAGGTAGTGCCGGTGCCATAGTTGGCGGATTCAATGCGGTAATAACCCTGTTGATTGGTCTTGCCAGCTGTGCGTACATTAGGCCGTTCGGCATCAAATGTGGCGCCACAGAAATATAACTTGAGCCGTTTCATGAGGTCATAAGACTTCACACCAAGCTCTTCATCCATTTTCCAGTAGTGGGTCAGGTCAGGCGTCAGCGAGGATGCTGTGCCTTCCATCACTTCCCGAAAATCCAACTCATCCAGTTGCTTGTGATAAATACGCAATTCGTCCAACTTACCGGTCCAGCCTCCAGTTCCGGTACGGCTTCCCAGGTTCAGTTCATCTGCCTGGGCAATAATATTCATCGGCGCCAGATCTGCCAGTACTCCATCAATATATAAGCGTCCCATTTCGCCGTTGCCATCAAAACTCAAGGCCACGTGATGCCAACCATTTTTAGTGCTGTCGGCAAAATGAGCGCTCAAAAATGGCGCGCCAGTAGATGTGATGGATATTTCCACACCTTCTTGTCCGCTTGCACTGTTGATGGCGCGGAAATAAAGTGGAAACGGAGCCAACTGGATCAATCCGGCATTCGCAATGGCCAAATCCGTTTTTATCCAAAAGGTCATGGTCCAGTCTCCTCCAGGAACTGGCATAAATGGGTTCCCGGCAGAATCAGGCAACGCAAATGCGCCATCCATCGGACCAAATTTAGCAGAAAACCCTTGCATGGGCATCAGGGTTACAATGGCGTCCGGCACAGCAGCACCCGTAGCGGTTTGAACCCATCCGGTTACTACGCCATTGGGCACTTGAAATCCCAGTGCAGAACTAATAGCTCCTTCTCCATATACATTGATACCTCGGATGGTATAAACATATGGGCGACCTGCGATCACATTGAAATCGTTGTAATTTCGGATGTTAGGGCCTACCGTAGCCAGAAAAATCCCATCGCGGTAGATGTTAAAACCCTCATTTGGGGTGGGCCCCAGGGCGTCAATTTCCCAGGACAATTGAATGCGATCCAAAAGATCCCCCTGGGTTGCCGTCACCTTTAAAGGAAAAGGCGCCAACAGAAAACGGGAATAGAATCCGAGGGTACTGTTGTTCATCAACCCATCCATGTAACCGACAAAAGTTTGGCCGACCGCAAAGGCGGTGCGATACTTTTGGTTGGTGCTACGTGGCGTACTGCCAAAGTTGAAAAAAGCGGAGCCTTCAAAACCTAAGGTATCCACTTCAGGTTCCGGGCCACAAGGAATGGTTTGAGCTGTAAGTTGCTGATTCAGTGAAAAGCAAAACAGTAAGAGTAAAAGTATCGGGTAAATATGTCGCATGGCTTAGTTTTAATTAAGTGGAAGCATGAAAAATGAAAAGCTTATCGGACATAGACTTCTACAGCGCCAACTGCAAATGTTTCATTGGCTGCATTTTCACTCACCGCTGCCCCGATATAAACCCAAAAGGAGCTGCCACTAGCCAATTGAGTTATTTCCACATCATTCCAGTTGTCCACCTGATTGTCCTCACCTTGAAATTGGGCAGCTGCCAGGAATTCTGTTGTGCCTAAATCCGGACTTCCATTCAGTTTGTAAAACATTTTATCCCAGGCAACAAATAGACCACCTCCGCTTGCATTACCTGCAAAAGCCGCCCAGGCCCGGTCACCGCCGCCCCAATCCCAAGTATCAATAAAGTAATAGCGGAATTTGACTTTGATTTGAGTGAAGGACCCGACACCAGTCAAATTGAAGTTTTTCTTTAGCACATAATCGTTATTCCCCGGCAATAAGGCATCGCCGGCAAAGCCCCCCCAGTGCACTAAATCGGACGCTCCGCTACTGGTTCCATTGTTCCAGCCCATGGATTGATTACCTGCTTTATCGTACACTTGCCAACCCTCTGCACTGCTAACGAAATTATCTGTTTCCACCAGGCGCCAATCACTGAGGCCATTATAGACCACTGAGCCACTGCCCGGCAAGGTCAGATTGTCGGTTTTTACATTTCCATTAACCTCCAAATTGGTATTTGATTGAACATTGGTTGGAGTGACCGTTAAAACCTCCGCATTGTTGGCATAAAGCGCCACTTTACCGTCGGAGGTAGAAAAAAGCCCGCTGTCGTTGTCGCCATTATTGCCAGAAAAAGCATAGCCATTTTTGTTCACACCATTTGGACCGGGTGCTCCGCCACGGGCCAACATGCCACCTTTTAGCACGATACTATCTGCTTTTACCACACCGGCACTGGGAAACTTGTTGCTTTGACCAATAAGTGAAAGCGCATACGGCGCAGAGGTGAGCAGGTTGCGGGGTGCCAACTCGACAGGACCAGTACCTACTGTGACGCCCAGAAAGTAAAGTTCCTTAAAAGATAAGGCGAGTGGGGTAATGGTACCCAACGTAGTGCTGTAAATTCCACTACTGATTGGTACAGCAGGTTGTATCTCCGTCCAAAGGGAGGTGCCACCGGTTTCTACATTATATAAATTAAAGGTCAGGCTATAGACGCCGTCCTCAACGGCCAGGCCATCGGATTTTTTTAGAATGCCCTGGATATTAAGTGTGGGGTTAAACTGGGCGTAACCCTGGGCAGCGCATGCCAAAAAGCAGCATAAAAGAAGCAGGGAGCGTACCATAATTTTCATGAGCAAAATGATTACTGAAAATGGAAAAAGTGGTGTTTTTTAAAATTTATAGCCTGCATTGCAGGGTTATCTGACATATATCTCTACCGCCCCAATTGCATAGGTTTCATTGGCGTTTTGTTCATTCACGGCAGCACCGAAAAACACCCAAAAAGAACTACCCGTGGCTTTTGCGGTCATCTCCCCGGAATTCCAATGGTCCGTATAATCACTGGAGCCCTGAAATTCGGTATTTGTCCTGAATTGTGGATTGTTCAGGTCCCCATTGCCCGTATCAGCAAGATAGGAGGGGAGTTGTTCCCAACCAACCCTAAGTCCACCCCCAGCTACATTGGTCGCAAAAGCAGCCCATGCCCGATCCTGGCCATAATCCCAGGAGTCGATGTAGTAGTAACGGAATTTAACTTTGATCTGGGTGAATGATCCAGCTGCAGCCAGGTTGAAGTTCTTCTTTAATACCTTATCTGTGCTTCCGGGCAAGAGGGCTTTGCCGGCAAAGCCTCCCCAGTTTACGGTGTTAGAAGCGCCACCGCTGGTCGGATTGTTCCAGCCAATGGTTTGCCCCATCAATTTATCATAAACTTCCCAACCATCCGCCCCGGTTTCGAAATCATCGATGTCCACCAAACGCCAGTCGTTGTTGCCGTTATGACTAACCGACCCCGTTTTTGGCAGGGATAAATTATTCGCAGTCAAACTTCCGGTTACGCCCAGATCGGTCGTGGTTTGGACATTGGTAGGGGTGGTCGTTAACACCTCCGTATTGTTGGCATAGAGTGCTACTTTCCCATCTGCGGTAGAAAAAAGACCGCTGTCCTTATCGCCATTATTGCCAGAAAAAGCATACCCGTTTTTATTGACGCCATTCATGCCAGGGGTTCCGCCCCTCGCCAGGATGCCTCCCTGGACCACCATGCTATCTGCTTTTACAGCGCCTGCACTGGGAAACTGGTTGCTTTGTCCCAGGAGGGAGAGTGCATAAGGGGCCGTGGTAAGTGGGTTGCGCGGGCTCAGCTCCGTGGAACCAACCGTGACACCCAAATAGTAAAGTTGATTGAACGGTATGTTAAGTGGGGTCACCATGCCGAGAGTAGCACTGTAAATACCGCTGCTCACTTCCACTTCAGGCTGAATTTCAGTCCAAATGGCAGTGCCACCGGTCGGTACGGTGTATAATCTGAAGGTCATGTTATAGGCTCCGTCATTGACCGCCACACCGTTGGATTTTTTTAGAATACCCTGGATACTGAGGGTAGGATTGATCTGAGCATTTGATTGTACGGCAAATGCCCAAAAACAAATAAGAAGGAGTACTGAGCGTACCATAATTTTCATGAGCGAAATGATTACTGAGTATGAAAGAAGGTGGTAGTTTTCTGCTGTAGAGGACTGGAATGGATATGAATCAGCCAGCGTTTACCTGACATATATCTCTACGGCGCCTACGGCAAAGGATTCATCGCCAACAACATCGTCAACGGCGGCGCCAATAAATACCCAAAAAGAGCTGCCGGGTGCTCTTGCGGTCATCTCAACATTGTTCCAGTGGTCTGGCCAATTCTGATTGCCAGTTTGGAAATTGGTAGCCGCAACGAATTCAGTGGTATTAAAGTCTCCTTGACCGTCATTCAGCAGGGAGGCAATCTTATCCCAGCCAACCCGGATGCCGGTCCCGGATGCATCGCTTGCAAAAGCAGCCCAAGCCCGATCGCCTTGGCCCCAGCCCCAGGAATTTAGAAAGTAATAGCGGAATCTGACTTTGATCTGGGTAAAGGGTCCAACTCCAGCCAAGTTGAAGTTTTTCTTAAGCACATAATCATTATTCCCGGGAAAAAGGGCATTGGATGCACCGCCGCCCCAAACTCTTATATCGGAAGCGCCACTGCTGGTTGAATTGTTCCAACCCATGCTTTGATTACTCAGCTTATTATACACTTGCCAACCTTCAGCATCATTGTTTGAGAAATTATCTAACTCAACCAGGCGCCAATCATTTAGACTGTCATAAATTACGGAACCTGTGTTTGGCAGGTTCAAACTATTGGCACTCACATCTCCGGTAACCTCCAGATTGGTATTGGTTTGTACTTTGGTCGGCGTGGCGGTTAACACTTCCACATTGTTGGCATAAAGCGCCACCTTCCCATCGGCCGTTGAAAAAAGCCCGCTGTCCGTATCCCCATTGTTGCCAGAAAAGGCATAGCCGTTTTTATTGACACCATTCAAACCAGGGGTGCCGCCATCCGCCAAGACTCCTCCTTTGACGCCAATACTGTCTGCATTTACCACCCCGGCACTGGGGAATTTGTTGCTTTGACCGATCAGGGAGAGGGCATAAGGCGCCGCTGTAAGCAGGACGCGAGGAGCCATTTCAGAGGAGCCAAACGTGACGCCCAGATAATAAGGCTGATTGAAAGGTACATTGAGCGGGTTAACGGTGCCCAGGGTAACACTGTAAATTCCGGTGCTTACCTCCACGGAGCTCTGCGTTTCATTCCAAACTGCAGTTCCACCGACTGCTACAGTGTACAATTTGAAGGTAACACTATAGATTCCGTCATCTACGGCAACGCCATTGGACTTTTTCAGGATGCCCTGAATACTGAGGGTGGGATCCAGTTGAGCATGAAGCTGAACGGTGCAGGCCAGCAAGAAAAATACAAGGGAGTAAAGCAGTCTTTTCATGAGAATCTTAAGATTGATAAATACAAGAGGAATTGGAAATCAGAGGATTAGAAGTTGACTTTGCAAAGGTTGGGACGGGCGAGGTAAGTGTTTCCCACAAATCTCTCAAGGAGGTGGATAATTCTCTCAATAACGCACGCCAGTGCCCCAAAAAACGACGTTGGGGTAGTTTCGTGTTCAATATCGGGGAGCGGCCCGGGTGCCTGGACATTCTTCTCCGAATGCTTTGAAATATTGTCCGAAGAAAAGCTTTGGTCGACCCAATCCAGCCAGGTTGATTTGCAGAATCGTCTTTTTTTCTTTGGGCTACAGGGCGTCCGAACGCTCCGAACTGGGCGTTTTTCCGAATTCCTCCGTATAAACCCGGCTAAAATACTTGGCGTCATTATAGCCCACGGCATACGCGATCTCGCTGATGGAACGATTCGTGGTTTGTAAAAGGGTGCGGGCATGTGACAGACGAACAAGCCGAATGAACTGGACGGGACTGAGATTTGTAAGGGAACTTAGTTTGCGGTGCAGACTTTGATAACTCATGGTCATCAAACGGCTGAGGTCATCCACGGTTAGATCACTTTTATTCAGATTTTCTTCAAGGTATCTCCGAATTTTCTGAACGAAAGCATCTTCCATCTCAAAGGCAGGTATTTGGGTGTCCGGAACAGGGTCCGTTTCAACCAACACCTTCCCAAGTTGTAAACTATACCTTGCTTGCAATACTTTTCTTACTTTTAGCAGGTTGTTCAGGGTCAGAAGCAATTCCTGCTCCTGAAATGGTTTTGCAAGGTAGGCATCCGCGCCCCGCTGAAGGCCTGTGATCCGACTCTCTATGGCCGCCTTGGCGCTGAGAATTAAAATGGGAATGTGGCTTGTGTGCAGGTC
>Ga0075012_10001130_pt1 | contig 27701 bp, 30 predicted proteins | sample All_14_2_FD_71474 | JGI IMG/M metagenome (GOLD analysis project Ga0075012, IMG submission 71474) | Freshwater microbial communities in response to fracking from Pennsylvania, USA - Allegheny Zone_MetaG_DW_15 | ecosystem: Environmental > Aquatic > Deep subsurface > Groundwater > Drilled...
TGGGTTTTGCCGAACAGCGCGATCTGCTGACGCAGCAGTTCCGGGTGGTAAACCAGGCTGTCGAAGTAGAAGCGCCTGGCCAGTTCCAGCGGCGCCTCACGCATCACTTCTTGCAAGGCCGGGAAAATGTTCCAGGCGTGGTTCAGCCGTGCCGCCAGCGCCGGGAAGGAGCCGCCGCCATGGCTGAGCGCGATGCGCAGCGACGGATGCCGGGCCAGCGTGCCGCCGGTTAGCAGCGAGGCAGCGGCCAGGCCGGTTTCGCACGGGAAGGCGAGGACCTGTTCGAGCAGGGCGGGGCCGAGCAGTCGCTCCATGCCGCAGGGACGCAGGGGATGGATGAAGATCGCCGCTCCCAGGCTGGCGGCAGCGGCGAAAAAGGGTTCGAATTCGGGCGCACCAATTGGCGCGCCGTTGACGTTGGTGCCGATCTCGATGCCGGCCAGCCCGAGTCGGTGAACTGCGTACTCTAGTTCGTCGATCGCTCGTCCAACATCCTGCAGTGGTACGGCACCGAGGCCGGAAAAACGCTCGGGATGAGCGTGCACCATGCCGGCGATGGTCTCGTTGAGATGGCGCGTCAGGAGCGCTGCATCACCGGCATCCAGCCAGTAGGAGAGCAATTCCGGCATTGGCGACAGAACCTGGCGTTCGATGCCCAGGAGGTCCATGTCGACGATGCGTTTGCCGCTATCCCAGCTCTTGTCCGGGACGGTGCGAAAAACCTTGCCCGAAATCATCACGTGCCGGTGACAGGCTTGAGCCGGTGCCATGCTCGGCCAGGGCACGGTGTTGCCATTGCCCGCGAAGACCGGGAAGTTTTCCGGAACGACGTGGGTGTGGATGTCCACGCCATGGCAGCAGGTTCCGCTCATCGTCACCGCTCCGTCAGGCGCTTTCGGCGCCGCTGACCTTGCCGGTGTGAAAGAACTCGCAGGTCACTGCGTCGAATTCTTCCGGGACTTCGTACTGCGGCCAGTGGGCCGCGTCACCCTTCATGATGTAGAGCTGGCTAGCGGGAACGCGGGCCGCCGCGGCACGGGCTGTCTCCAGGTCATGAATCGGGTTGTCCACTGTCCATAGGAAAAGGGTCGGGCAGGTCAGCTGTTCGACCGGAATCAGGAACTCGTCGTGACGGTTGATGATGCGGTTGATCGTCGGTGCCACGGCGCGCGTTTCCGGGCGCAGGTAGATGCCCAGGCGCAGGGCGATCAACTCGTCGTTGACCAGATGTCGGTTGTTCTCGTGCATCAGCCACTCCAGCCGGGCTTTCACGCTCTGCTCGGTTGGCACGTTGTTGACGTTGCGCTCATTGAGGCTGATCAGGTTTTGCAGATCCGCCTTACCCTTGGCCGAAACGACTGGCAGCCCGCCGGCGGTGTTGAGCATCAGGCGCTTGACCCGGTGGGGATACTTGATGGCGAACAGTGCGGAAACCCAGCCGCCGAGTGATTCGCCGGAGAGATGGGCTGCTTCGAGATCGAGTGCGTCCATCAGTTCGCCGAGCTGCTCGGCGAGCAGCGGTGGGGTGTACTCGAGCGGCGGTTTGTCGGAGAGCCCGTGGCCGACATAGTCGAAGGCGATCACATGGAACTCCCGAGAGAGCGCCATCAGGTTCTTGGCGTAGGCCTCGAGATGGCCGTTGATGCCGTGCTGGAAGAGGATGGTTTCGGCCTTGCGGTCACCGGCTTCGGCGATCCGGATGCGTCCGAAATTCCTGGTTTGGACGAAGCGGATCTCCGTACCGAGCATATCGAGCCACAGACTCATTGCAGTATTCCTCGCTTGGGTGCTTGTTCAGCAATCTTCAGGTGAATGCCGGACTGCTTTTTCTCGTAGAGATCGCAGGCGGCATGGTAAGTGATGCGCTTCAGGCGTTCGAAGCGATCGTTGTCGAACTGCCAGAGCATGCGCACCGACAATCCGCGAATGGCACTGAAAATCAGCCATAGAAGGTCTTCCGCATCGGGTCGCGGCAAACCGCGAGCGATCAGCAGATCGACCCACATCTGTTCGACCAGCGAACGCGTCGCGCGCGCCGACTCGCTGACGGCGTCGCGCAACTCGGGGTCGCGTTCAGCGGCGCCCAGCATGTCCAGACCCATCGGGAAATCCGGGCTCAGAAAGAACTCGGCGGCGTCGACCAAAATGGCGTCGATCACGTCGTCGTTCGGCTGGATGCCGGCAATTCGTGCCCGGCTGGCTTCGCTCGCCTGGTTGAAGACGGTGGCGAAAACGGCCAGCACCAGTGCGCGCTTCGACGGAAAATGGTGCGTCTGCGCCCCCCGCGAAACCCCGGCTTCGGTCGCCACGTCGGCCACTCGGAAGCCGGCGAAGCCCTTGCGGCGCAGTACCGTGATGGCGGCTGCCGTGATCCGTTCGCGGGCCTCCTGGCTGCGTTCCGGCTGGGTTTTCTTGTGTGCGTTGCCGGTTATCCGCTCACCTCGCCCTGGAGACGGAGGCGTCACGCTTGCCGCGGGGCTGGAGGTGGGCTCGGGAGTTTGCATTGTCATCGTGTCTAGAGCATCGTGCTGCCGCCGTTGACGCTGATCACCTGGCCGGTGACGAAGGAAGCGTCCGGCCCGGCCAGGTACACCGTCATGCTGGCGATCTCGTCGACTTCGCCGGCGCGCCCCAGCGGGATGACACCCAGTACCTGGCTGGCGAATGCCGGATTGACCTTCTCGACATGATCGAGGGCGGCAGTACGTACGGCACAGGGCGCGACGGTGTTGACGGTGATGCCGTTGCCGGCAAATTCCCGGGCCAGGCCGGTGGTCAGTCCGTGCACCCCGCCCTTGGCGGCGTTGTAGGCGGCGTGTTGCCACAGGCCGTTGCGCACCGAATCGGCACCGATATTGACGATGCGGCCATAGGCCATGTCGAGCATGTCGGGGATGAACATCCGGCAGCACCAAAGCGCGGTCCACAGGTTACGGTCAATGGTGGTGCGCAGCGTTTCCGGGGTGTGCTCGAGGAAGGGACGGATGACGCCTCCGCCGGCGTTGTTGATCAGGATGGCGGCCGGTCCGAAGGTGCGGCGCGTCGCCGCGAGCAGTCCGGCCACGTTTTCTTCTTGCGCCAGATCGCCGACCCAGGCGAGCGTCTCCATGCCGCTCGCTGCCTTGACCGCGGCGGCCGAGGCGTTGATCGCCTCTTCGAGAACATCGGCCATGACCACCCGGGCGCCTTCGGCGGCCAATTGGTGGGAGATAGCCAGGCCGATGCCGTGGGCGGCACCGGTGACGACGGCCACCTGACCGTTCAGGCGTTTTTTTGCCTCAGTCATGGTCGGCCTCGATTTCCCCGCCCTTGCCGAAACGCTCCTTCGGCGAACTGCCCCAGATGTCCATCGTGTTGGGATGCATCTCGAGCATGCGCGGCTGGCGGGCGGTGGCTTCCGGCAGTTCTTCCATGCCGAAGCTGAATTCGATGGTCAGGCCGTCAGGGTCGAGGAAATACAGGAAGATCGAGGTCGAGGGCAGGTGGCGACCCGGCCCGAAGACGACCTCGACGCCGGCCTTCTGCATGCGATTCAGCGCCCTGCCGATGTCGTCGATATCGGTGACCATGAAGTTGACATGGTGCAGGTGGTTGCGGTCGCTGTTGCCGATGGCGAAGGTGTGGTGCAGCGGATTCGGGAAGCAGCGCATCCACGAGAACTTACCTTCGACGTAGTCGGAGATGGCGAAGTTGAATATGGTGTTCAGGTTATGAACGGCCCGCTCGTATTGCGCCGAGCCGACGACGACGTGCCCGATGCGGGCAATCTTGGTCAGCGCCGCCTTGAAGGGCAGTGCCATGTGGGTCATCTGCTCGTAACACTCGAACAGAACGCCGGATTGCGGCTCGCGGACGCGGAAGGTCGGGCCTTGCTTCAAGGCATGGCATTCCTCCATGCTGATCCAGGCCGGGTGGAGGCCTTCGGCGAGATAGTGTTCGTAGGCCCTGGTCAGGTCCTCCGGCGATGCCAGCTTATTGGCAACGCGTTTCAGGCCGGCGGTTTCGGCCTTGTAGAGCATCAGATTGTGATGCTCCGACGAGCAACGGAGATAGGCGACGGTGTCGGTTTGCTCGACCAGGTCCAGGCCAACCAGATCTCGATAGAAGGCGACCGAGCGATCGAGATTCGTGACATTGAGCGCGGCGTAGCCGAGCTTTTCGTAGCGGAATGGAAGTTTCACGGGCAAGTTTCCCAGCGAGATGAGGTTTCGGCGAACAAGGGGCTGGCGGTGCCGCCAGCCCCTCATGGCACCAGGACTTACAGCAGGATGCTGACGCGGCCCTGCGGGCGCAGACCGTCGAGATCGAGCGTGCAACGCTTCTTGCGGATCTTCAGGCCATCGGCCTCCCGGCGCAGGATGTAGTCGTAGCTACCCACGTAGAGGTCGGTGTTCTCCCACTTGGTGCGATAAACCGCGAAATTGGCCTTGACTGTTATGTCCTCTCCTTCCATGCCCAGCACGCGGACGTTGGTGACCAGGTGACGGAGCTTGGAGCGTGGATACTCGGACCACATCGTCTTCTTGCCGAGGCGGATCACGCGCTGTTCCAGGCGCATGAAATCGTCAGCGATATAGAACAGGTTGTGCTCCGGATCGGCCCCCTTGGGCAGGTCGGTGGACGGAACCTGATATTCGCTGTCCTGGGTGTACAACTTCAACCAGTCCTTCAGTTGCCAGTTGTCGAGCAGGTCGGCCTCGAAAAACAGAAAATCTTCAACTTCACTACGAGTCGGCAAACTCATGTCGGCTCTCCTTATTTGGCAACAGCATCTTGAACGCGACGATTCCACTCTTTCCAGAACGAACGCATCTGGATTTCATCGTCGTACATGGCATCCATCCCCATTCCCTTCGAGATGTCGTTCCACTCGGCTCCGCTTTCCAGGGAATTGGCATAGCCGGCCTGGCAGGATTCGAGGGCCTCGACATCGTCGGGGGTGGCAAAGCCGCCAGGGCCGAGGAATTCCAGGAAGTTGTTGAGGCGGTACTTGCGTGCCCACTCGGTTTCATTGATCGGCCCAAGCGCCCAGCCGCTGACGTTCATATAGTTCGATGCCAGTGGGTAGAAGGTGCGGAAGGTCACGGCCATGATGTCGTTGATTACCAGGTTCGGGAAAATCAGCAGATTGCGGTTCTTGAAGCAGATGCGATCGGCCTTGGCCTTGCCGTGCTCCTGCTCCAGGCGGGCGTGGATGCGATCCATTTCCACCTTGCCTTCCTCGCCCCAGACTGGTATCCAGTTGGCGATCGGGCGGCCCCACGGTGCGGTGTATTCGACGACGGCATGGCCGCCCCCGAGTTCGCGGCCAACACCTTCCAGCGCAACCTTGTTGAGGCCCTTGGCGTGCGTGTTGGCCAGGTAGTCGAGGTAGGTGGCGTGGGTCATCGCCGCGTGATAGCCGTCGTTGCTGTTTTCAACCAGCAGCTTCCAGTTGGCACGGATGGCGTAATCCTGTTGGCCGCTGATAATGGTCATGCCTTCAGATGATTGGTCAAGAACCAGATCGAGATATTCCTTGGCATTTCCAAGGTAGTCGATCAGCGAGCAGGCATTCGGGTCGAAATTGACGAAACAAACGCCGCGATAGCTTTCGAATCGGGGCACCGGCACCAGATTGCCGCGCTTCTGCTCCTTGAAGTCGGCGCTGTAGCGTTCGTTACCCGGCAGGTTCTTGAGTTCGCCATCAGCGCTGAAGATCCAGCCGTGATACATGCAGGTGAAGTGCTTGGAGTTGCCCTTAGCTTCGCGACAGACTTCGGCACCGCGGTGGGGGCAGGTGTTGAAGAACGCATTGACCTTGCCAGTCGAGTCGCGATTGAAAATGAGATTGCGCTTGGCGACGATGCGCCGCACGAAATCGCCTTTCTTGGCGACTTCCGATTCATGGCCAACATACAGCCAGCACTTGTTGAACACCTCGTCGTATTCGGCCTTGATGATCTCCGAATCGGTAAAGGCCTTGCGAGCAACCCTGAAAAGCCCTTGCTTCTCATCATCGCTCACGAGTACGTCGGTATTGGATGCACCCATCTAGTCCTCCTTTGGTTCTGCCAAAAATTGCTCCCAAGTCCGCTCTGACGGTTGTTCGGGAGGTGTTCTCTGTTGTGTGCGCCTGCGATACCCACCGATTGCGTCGTGTCGTCGCTTTCTGCGGATGCTCAGTCTTCTTGCTGTTCGTATAAACAAACAGACAGTACGGTCTGTTGTTGTGAAATTTAATGGCAAAGCGAAACGAGGTCAACGGGGCTGAGCAGTTTTTTTTGCGGCTCGCTGTTTCGAGACCGTGTGTGCGGATGGCGTATCGATTTAACAAACTGAATTAACGAATAAATCGGTGCTTCTGTTAGTGCTGGAATTGTGTTCGCGGCGGCGGGGGCTGAAGGGGGGCGATCATTGTTCTCGGTACATGCGGCTGACTTGCAGTATCGAAAATTGAAAATTGTAGACAGACCGTACGGTTTGTCTCTAGACTTTACTCAGATTTGAACATCGGCTGGCGAACTTTCCTCGCGCTCTTCATGCCACGTCACGGCGGCTGCATCCAAGAAAGGAAACAATATGACTGATCCAGATAACACCAGGGAGCAAAACGCGGTGCTCAGCGCCGAATCCGCTGCCGCCCTGCTCAAGGCGGCCCACGCCGGCCGGCAGCCAATTGCGCCGTTGCGCGACCGCCTGCTGGCGACTTCGGCCGAGGCCGTCTATGCCATCCAGGAGCTCAATACTCGGGCCTGGCTGGCTGAAGGACGCCGCCTGGTCGGTCGCAAGATCGGCCTGACCTCGCTCGCCGTGCAGGCCCAACTCGGCGTCGACCAGCCCGACTTCGGCATGTTGTTCGCCGATATGGCGGTCGGCGACGGCGAGCCGGTGGCCCTCGACCGGCTGATCCAGCCAAAGGTGGAAGCCGAGGTGGCGCTGGTCATTGGCCGCGACCTGTCGCACGAACGGCACACCTACGCCGACCTGATCGCCGCCACGGAATACGCGCTGCCGGCCATCGAGATCGTCGACAGCCGCATCGCCAACTGGAACATCAAGTTCGTCGATACCGTCGCCGACAACGCCTCCAGCGGCCTGTTTGTTCTCGGCGGCCGGCCGGTGCGCCTGGCCGATGTCGATCTGACCGCCTGCGTCATGGAAATGCGCCACGGCGACGAAGTCGTCTCGCGCGGTAACGGCCGGGCATGTCTGGGCAGCCCGCTCAACGCCGCCGTCTGGCTGGCCGATGTCATGGTCCGCTGTGGCCGTCCGCTGCAAGCCGGCGACATCGTCCTCACCGGGGCCCTCGGACCGATGGTCGCGGTCAGCCAGCCTGGCCGCTTTGATGTCGCCATCGACGGCCTGGGCACGGTCAGCGCGCTGTTCGCCTGAACCTGCCACCAATCCCCACGGAGAATGAGATGAAAAAAATCAAATGCGCCCTGATCGGTCCCGGCAACATCGGCACCGACCTGCTTTACAAACTGAAGCGCAGCCCCTTCCTTGAGCCGGCCTGGATGATCGGCATCGATCCCGAATCGGAAGGCTTGAAGCGCGCCGCCGAGATGGGCCTGAAGACCTGTGCGACCGGTGTCGACGGCTTCCTGCCGCACGTGCTGGCCGACAACGTGCAGATCGCTTTCGACGCCACTTCGGCCTACGTGCACGCTGAGAACAGCCGCAAGCTGAACGCCCTCGGCGTGCTGATGATCGACCTGACGCCGGCCGCCATCGGCCCTTACTGCGTGCCGCCGGTCAATCTGAAAGAGCACGTCGGCAAGCGCGAGATGAACGTGAACATGGTCACCTGTGGCGGTCAGGCCACCATCCCCATGGTTGCTGCCGTCTCCCGCGTGCAGCCGGTCGCCTACGGCGAAATCGTCGCCACCGTGTCTTCCAAGTCAGCCGGCCCCGGCACCCGCAAGAACATCGACGAATTCACCCGGACTACCGCCGGTGCGGTCGAGAAGGTGGGCGGCGCCAAGAAAGGCAAGGCCATCATCATCATCAATCCGGCCGAGCCGCCGCTCGTCATGCGCGACACCGTGCATTGCCTGACCGAAACCGCCCCGGATCAAGCCGCGATCACCGAATCCATCCACGCCATGATCAGGGAAGTGCAGAAATACGTCCCCGGCTATCGCCTGGTCAATGGCCCGGTCTTCGACGGCAATCGCGTCTCCGTCTATATGGAAGTCACCGGTCTGGGCGACTTCCTGCCGACCTACGCCGGCAACCTCGACATCATGACCGCCGCCGGGGCGCGCACCGCCGAGATGTTCGCCGAAGAAATGATCAAAGGCACGCTCAAGCTCGAGCCCGTCCACGCCTAAGGAGAAAAGAAAATGAGTTTGCGCGGCAAGAAAATCACCGTCCACGACATGACCCTGCGTGACGGCATGCACCCGAAGCGTCACCTGATGACGCTCGATCAAATGGTCAGCATCGCCACCGGCCTCGATAACGCCGGCGTGCCGCTGATCGAAGTCACCCACGGCGACGGCCTCGGCGGTTCCTCGGTCAACTACGGATTCCCGGCGCACACTGACGAGGAATACCTCGGCGCGGTGATCCCGAAAATGAAGCAGGCCAAGGTTTCGGCGCTGCTGCTGCCGGGCATCGGCACCGTCGATCATCTGCAGATGGCGCGCGACCTGGGCGTCAATACCATCCGCGTCGCCACCCACTGCACCGAAGCCGATGTCTCCGAGCAGCACATCACCATGGCGCGCAAACTGGAGATGGACACCGTCGGTTTCCTAATGATGGCCCACATGAACAGCCCGGAAGGCCTGGTCAAGCAGGCCAAGCTGATGGAGGGCTACGGCGCCAACTGCATCTACGTTACCGACTCGGCCGGCCACCTGCTGCCGGAAACGGTCAAGGCCCGGCTGTCCGCCGTGCGTGAGGCGCTGAAGCCGGAAACCGAACTCGGTTTCCACGGCCACCACAACCTGGCGATGGGCGTCGCCAACTCGATCGCTGCCATCGAAGTCGGCGCCAACCGCATCGACGCCGCCGCCGCCGGGCTGGGTGCCGGCGCCGGCAACACGCCGATGGAAGTCTTCATCGCCGTGTGCAGCCTGATGGGCATCGAGACCGGCGTCGATGTCGCCAAGATCACCGACGTTGCCGAAGACCTGGTGGTGCCGATCATGGATTTCCCGATCCGCATCGACCGCGACGCGCTGACCCTTGGCTATGCCGGCGTGTACGGCTCCTTCCTGCTCTTTGCCAAGCGCGCTTCCGTCAAGTACGGCGTGCCGGCGCGCGACATCCTGGTCGAACTGGGCCGGCGCGGCATGGTCGGCGGCCAGGAAGACATGATTGAAGACACCGCCATCACCATGGCAAGGGAGCGTGGCTTGCGTACTTCTTGATATATGGTGTGGTAACATACCATGTGTGATGGTTGCTGGTAGTTTCTTGCTGCCTATCCAGGCTGGCAACCATTTAAAGGAGGCGTATGACCAGAAAATCCCAGGAAGATGCAGAGAGCACGCGCCGTTCGCTTATCGCATGCGGCGCATGCAGTTGTCTTCGAGTGTGGCGTCAGTCGTGCTTCGCTGGAAAAGATTGCCGAGGTTGCAGCCACCGGTGTATCGGTACGTTGATGTAGTGCGCCGACCATGACGCCTTTCGAAATTCGCCAACTGAAGCGCACCATCCGAAAATCGGTTGTCTCCGAGGCTACCGAGGACGATATATATCAAGCGCGTAGCTCGGCAATCGTACTCTTGGAACACAGCATACAACGGCGCCACAAACGCCTCGCGGTAATCCGCTTTGCGGCGGCGATTCGGGCGGGGGCGACGATCAGGCTCGCAAACTGGAAATATTGTGAAGAGGTGTTGGCTTCGGTTGGCGACGACAAGTTGCGCCAACTCGTGATCGATGCGATCGACGGGGACACCAAAAGTCCAGCCATCGGGCTATAGCACTGGCGGCCAATATTCGGTTGCGCGCCAGGAGTCTCTTTCTGGTCAGATACAGTTGGGGCGCATGCCGTTTTAAGGAGATGTATGGCGAGAAAAACCAAGGAGGAGGCCGAGGTCACACGTCGCTCGATCATTCAAGCGGCGCGTACGGTGTTTTTCGCGCGCGGCGTCAGCCGCTCATCGCTGGAAAGGATTGCCGAGGCGGCGGGGGTCAGCCGGGGGGCTATATACTGGCACTTCAAGGATAAAGCCGAACTATTTTACGCCATGCGCGAGGGAGTCTTTGCGCCGATGGTCGAACGTACCGACGCTATTTTTTTTGGCGGGGGCCACGAAAATCCGCTGGATGCCATAGAAAGCGCGGTCAATGAATTTTTCTGGGTCATCGAAGACTGCGAGGGCGTCCGCGCGGTCTTCGAAATCATGCTTTCACGTTGCGAGTACGTTGACGAATTTGCGGCGGTTCAGATTGAACTCGGTCAGCCGGTCCAGGTTTTCCTGGAGAAAATGGAGCGCCTGTACCTGAAGGCTTACGAAATGGGCAAGTTGCGCCCAGGGATTGACCCGCTGGTGGCCGCCCGCGACACTTGGGCCTTCACGCATGGTTTGCTCGATCTGATGCTGGGTTGCCGGAAAGGCACGGGATTGGAGAAGCAAATTCCGGCGATGATTGCCGGGCACATCGCTATGCGGCGCGCTGAAGAGGCGTTGGTTGCGGCTGATTGATCGGAGCGATGTTCATCGCCCCAATCAATCGGAAGTCAATCAACGATAGATAAGTACCGGAATATCGCAGTCGGCAAGCAACGAGGCTGCAGTGCTGCCCAGCAGCAATTTGCCTACCCGCGAGCGACCATGGGTTCCCATGACGATGACGTCGCAGCCTTTCTTTTCCGCGTAGTCAATGATTGCGGCTTGCGGTGATTCGCCCCGGATAGCTGTGCATTCGTAGGGAATTCCGGCTGATTTTGCCTCTTGAGCAAACGCATCCAGAATCTTGTCAGAGTGCTCGTTGAGCCCTTCGTCGAGTTCGCGTACATAGGTCGGATCGGTCACATAGAGACCCGTAATCCGTGCGCCCAAAGCCTTGGCTAGATCTACGCCGGCTTTGGTGGCACGTTCAGAGCGACTGGACCCATCGGTGGGGACAAGAATGTGCTTATACATTGTTTAATCGATTCGTTAATTATTAACAAAGAATATATTATTGATGCGGACGATTCAAGTGGCGAGACTATGCGGTCGTTGAATGTTCAAGGAGCAATACGCTGTTCCAGATTCGATGTCGGCATGCTGCTCGGAATCATCCTGGGCGTTAAGGCTGCGCCTCCGGAATTTGCAGTTGCATACCGTTGAATTCCGCTTTGGCAATGAGTTGACAGCTCAACCGGATGCCCCCCCCTCCCAGCCCAGAAAATTCCAGCATCTGTTGTTCCAGTGAAGACTGTTCCCCGGCAATTCCTTGGGCGTCCAGCGGAATGCAGACGCGGCAGGTGCCGCAGGTCATGGAGCCGCCGCAGTCGGCATCGATGCCCGGAATGTTGTGATTGACCGCCGCCTGCATCAGAGACATCCCTTCCGGAATGTCGATGGTGTGGGGCGTGCCGCCATGTTCGATGAAGGTGACCTTGATCATGAGAGCCTCGGTGTGGGGTGAAAGGCTGGCCTATGCCGCCAACTCGTTGAGGGGAATGGTCGTATCGGCGAGCTTTTCGCGTGGGACCGGCTTTCCGGAGGCGATCAGCTTTTTGCCGGCAAAGAACTCGGGCGGGGCGTTGATCGCCTCGACGGTGACCACCTTTCCGGTGCTCAGGTGAAAAACGGCGAACTTGGCTTCATCCGGGTTGCCGCGAACGACGGTTTCGTCGACCGCGAATGGCAGACCGGCGATCTGCAGCTTGAGATCGTACTGGTCCGACCAGAACCACGGCACTTCGGCCGCGGCCGGTTCGCGTCCGGTAATGCAGGCGGCTACCCGCTTGGCCTGTTCCATGCAACTCGGCACGCTTTCGAGTCGCAGCACGCGGTCGTACAGCGGATGAGGCCGCTTGGCGACGTCGCCGATGGCGAAGATGTGCGGATCGGAACTGTGGCAATCGGCATCGACCAGAATGCCGTCGTCGCAGCGCAGGCCGATCGCCTGGGCCATCGAGGCAGTCGGCATGGCGCCGACGCCGACCAGCACGGCATCGCATGACAACTCGGTGCCATCGCTGAGCAGCACCGACTCGGCCTGGGTGTTGCCGAGAATGGCTTCGATGCCGGCGTTGAGCCGGAAGGCCACGCCCTGGTTTTCGTGGAAGCGCTGCAGGAAGGCGGAAACCGGGGCGCTGGCGACGCGTTCGAGCAGTCGCGGTGCGCGTTCGAGTACGGTGACTTCTGCGCCCAGGGCGCGTGCCGTGGCAGCGCATTCGAGGCCGACGTAGCCGCCGCCGATGATGACCAGTTTCTTGCCCGGTCCGAGGGCGCCGCGGATGTGTTCTGCATCGACCAGGGTGCGCAGCGTCATCACGTTGGTGAAATGCACGCCGGGAATGGGCAGGGTGCGGGCGTGCGCACCGGTGGCCAAAACCAGATGGTCGTATGGGATCTCCTGGCCGCTGGCGAGGACGACGTGACCGGCATCAACATCGATGCGTTCGGCGCGGACGCCGAGATGCAGGTCGATTTTCTGTTCAAGGTAGAAGGCAGGGGGGCGCAGGGCCAGGCTTTCCTGGGTGACCTCGCCCTTCAGCCAGGCCTTCGATAGCGGCGGTCGCTGGTAGGGCAGGACGGTTTCATCGCCAATCAGGGTGATGTCGCCGGCAAAGCCGTATTGGCGCAGGAAGGCGACGGTCAGGCCGCCGCCGTGACCGGCGCCGATGACGACCACGTGTTCGCGGTTCTGTTGATTCATGGGGTGTTGTTCTCCGGGGGTAGATTGGCAATGAAGGCGCAGGCTGGCCTCGCGCCGTCATTGCCTGGCGGTCAGTCATCCATCGGCACGAAGGAGGCCTTCAGGGCGCCGCAGTTGGGACACAGCCAGTCATCCGGCAGCGCCTCGAAACGGGTGCCGGCCGGGATGCCGTCTGGTGGACTGCCCAGAGCCTCGTCGTAGATGTCGCCACAGGCCAGGCATTGCCATTTGCGGTAGGGGGTTGTGCTCATATGAAATTCCTCTTCACTTCATCTTGAAGCGGATAGGTACGTACTTCGGCCCGCAGACGAATTCGGACTCCTGCCATTTGCCTTCACCGGCCATCTCGACCGATTCGAGGCGGGGAATCAGCTCCTCCCAGAGCAGGCGCATTTCGAGGCGGGCAAGATGCTGCCCGACGCAGATGTGCGCGCCATAGCCGAAGCCGATGTGGCGGTTCGGTGTGCGGTCGAGCCGGAACTCATAGGGGGCCTCGAACATTTCCTCATCACGGTTGGCGGAGAGATAGGAGATGTAGAGCAGGTCACCCTTCTTGATCTGACGGCCGGACAGTTCGTAATCCTCGGCGGCGGAGCGAATGAAGCACATGGCCGGCGTCGTCCACCGGATGGCTTCCTCAACGAAATTGGGAATCAGCGCCGGTTCGGCCTTGAGGCGGGCGAGGAGTTCAGGCTTGGTGGCCAGCGTCCACATTGAGTTGGCGATGGTGGCGGCCGTCGTGTCGTGGCCGGCGGTAGAGGCGATGACGAAATAGGAAATCATTGAGCGTTCGTCCATCGGGCAGCCGTTGATCTTGCCGTTGGAGATGGTGCTGGCCAGATCGTGGCGCGGGCAGGCCTGGCGATCCTTGATCACCGAGCTGTAGTAGCTCTTGAACTCGTCGTAGACGATCTGCCAGGTCTTGATCTGCTCCTCGGGGTCGGTCAGCACCGAACCGGGGCGGCACAGGTCGGGGTCGGCGTAGCTGAGGAACCACTGGGTCAGGCGGAGCATGATCGCGTGGTCTTCCTTGGGCAGGCCAATCAGCGTGCATACCACTTCGAGGGGGTAGTTCATGGCAATGTCGCCGGCGAAATCACAGGTCGAGTCCATGCCGGCCATCTGGTCGACATAGCGGCGGGCCATCTCGCGGATCGTTGTCTCGAGTGCTGCGATGTTCTGCGGCATGAAGGCATCCTTAACCAGGTCGCGGTGCGCCGTATGGTCCGGCGGGTCCATGTGTACCAAGGTGCGGAAGATGTGCGGTTTGCCGCCGCTATAGTCGCGCATCATCTGCTCGGCGATCAGCGAGGCCGGCGTCTTGGAGCGATCGCCGCTGTGGAAGATGTTGTCCTGGCGGGTGATTTCGCGGACATCCTTGTACTTGGTGACGATCCAGTGCGGGTCGTAACCGGGAACTTCCGCCTGCGACAGGGGGTAGTTGTGGCGCAGGTTGGCGAGCATTTTTTCCATCCGCTGGCGATCGGCGTAGCTGGCGGGATTGAAGATGGGGGCAACCAGCTCTGTGGGGATTTTGAGATCACTCATGAAACGTCTCCTTTTAATAATGGTCTATGCGCCAGTCCGACCTTCGGGTGTGGCTGGCAAAAGCGACAGGCGGATGCCGTCAACTCTCTGGGAATTGAGTATAGGTAGCTGCATTTGCCCTTAAGTGGTACTAAAGTACTGTTTTGCGGCAACCGGACATGCCGCTGCAGCTAGTACCGATGGCTTGTTCGTTTGTCCTCCGCAGGCTCGCATTTGTATCGCTTGAAAGCAGTGAACCATTTGAAGGAGCAGCGTTGTTGAACGTTTCGAGTTGTTACGACAGGCACGGGGGCGGCTGGTGAACTACGCCATGATGGCCATGCCGGCCGCCAAGATTCAGGAGCGCAGCGTCCGGAACACCGATCCGCCGGAATTCATGTTCCAGCCAGTGCGGACGCCGGTGCTGGATGACCTGCTCGGCCGGGACGGCATCCGCCACAAACTGGTCAGCGTTGTCGCGCCGGTCGGCTATGGCAAGACGGTGCTTATGGCCAGCCTGTGCGCTCAACTGCAGGCCTGCGGCGAGCAGTGTTTCTGGGCCGCCCTGGACGAACGCGACAGCAGTCTCGAACGCCTGCTCGGCTTGCTTGAGGAAATGGCCTACGGGCCGAGCGTCGGCCTGCATCCGACGCAGGCCCTGTTGCGCGGCGACCTGCCCGTCTATGGCCGGATCGAGGCCCTGATCAAGGCGGCAGTGGATTTCGGCGCGCCCTTCACAGTCTTCATCGACAACCTGAATTACTGTGCTGATACGGCTGTTGGTGAATTCCTGGAAGCTCTGGTCTTCAAGACGCCGCCGACGGTTCGCTTCGTTTTTTCCAGCATGGCGGAGTTGCCGTTCAGCCTGGCGCGCGCCAAGCTGGCCGGGCTGGTCCGCCAGGTCGGCTACCGCGAACTGAGCCTCGATGCCGGCGAAGTCGGCGAAATGCTCGGCGCCGACCTGTCTGCCGCTATCGGTTCGGCCGGCGTCGAGACAGTGCAGCGGCAGACCGAGGGCTGGCCGGCGGCGGTGCGCATGGCGCAGATCATCCTATCGGCGACTGACCGGCCGCTCGAGGCACTGGAGCGCTTCTCCGGATCAGACGAGGATATCGCGGCGTTGCTCAATCAGCAGGTGCTGTCCGGCTTTCCCTATGAGATCCGGCAATTCCTGCTGAGCATCGCCCATCTGCGTACCTTCAGCAGCGAGCTTTGCCGTCATGCGACCGGTAACGCCGAGGCGGAGCAGTATTTGGGCCTGCTGCTGCGCCGCAACGTGTTCATCATTCCGCTCGATCGCAATCGGACCTGGTATCGGCTGCATGGTCTATTTCGCGAGTTTCTGCTCGGCGAGTCCCGGTTTTCGCTCGATCCATATCGCCAGCAAGCGGTTCTGCAACGGGCAGCGGCGTGGTGTGAACAGGGTGGCTATTGGCGCGATGCCATCGATTACGCCATCGCTGCCGGCGACATCGCGACGGCGGCGAAGATTCTCGAACATACCGCGCAGACCTTCGTCGGCGACCGCGGCGACCTGATGCAGTACATCGACTGGGTCGAGGCGCTGCATACCCGGGGACTGCAACTCGATTGGGAGGCGGAGTACTGGTACACCTGGGCGCTGGTGCTCAACCGCCGTTACGAGCAGGGCCGGCAGCAGAACGAGCGGCTGGCGGAATGGGTCCGCTTGGGTCGAGACACGGAAGATCCGGCGCGGATCGAGGACTTTCAGCGCCGGGTGGATATCATCAGTGCCTGCGTTGGCATCTTCACCGATCATCTTGAAGAAGCGTTTCGCAATGCCAGCCACTGGCTGGCCTGCGGCGGCTCGGATGACCCGTTCAATGCCACGGCGGCAGACTGTACCAAAGGCATTTACCATATCAGTGCTTACCAGTTGCGCGATGCCCGGCTTGCCCTGCAGGGGGCTCAGGGAGCGGCCTTCCAAATCAAGGGGGCCTATACCGATGGCTGGATTGCCGCACTCAACGGACTGATCACGCTGCTTGAGGGCGACTCGGCCAGCGTCTATCAAGAACTGATGACGGCTCAGGCCGCGGCCCGCCAGGCCTTGGGTGAGAATGCCGGTATTGGCGGGACAATCGCCTTGATCGCCGCCGCTGCCGCCGTCGACATGGGGTTTGATCAGGAAGCCGAGCGGCTGCTGGTGCCTGCATTGCGCCTATCCAAGTTTCACGGTTTCGTCGATGCGGCAGCCTGCGGCCTCGATGCCGCGATCAAGTTGTGGAACGGGCAGGATCGCGATGCGATTTCCCTGCGCGAGTTGCGTGATTTCGCCGCCTGTTATCCGCCGCGCCTGTCATTCATGCTCAACTGCTATCTGGTCCAGCGCCTGATCCGGCTGGGCCGGCTCGACGAAGCGGAGATGGAGGCAGCGCGCCTCGGACTGCGTGCCGACGAGCCGGAGCGGTCGGGAGGCCTGCCCGAATGGGCCGACGTCGCCCGTTGTCGCGATCTGTTTGCGGCCACCGAAATCGAGTTGTGCATTGCCCTCGGGCGGCATAAGCGCGCTGAACAACTGATTGCCCAGGAAATCCGGCTGGCCAAGGCCGACGGCCGTGCCGCACGGCTGGTCGAACTGGCGCTGAGCGAAGCGGTGATCGCCGGTCAGGCGCACAACGTAGCGGCCGCCAATCGCCATCTGACCCGGGCCGTGACTCTTGCCGCACGACGCGGCATCGTCCGCCCGTTCCGCGACCGTGCCGGGGCGATTGCCGACCTGGTCGAAGACACCAAGCCGTCGGCCTGGGGATTTGCCCTGGAGGTCGAGCGAAAATTTTTCGCCAGCATCTGCCGCGAGCTGCCGATCAGCAATCCGCAGTTGCAAGAAAAACTGGTCGCGCTGAACATGGACTCGCAATTGCTCGAAACGCTGACCGCGCGGCAAATGGAGCTGCTCGGCCTGCTCGCCGCAGGCTTGACCAACCAGCAGTTGGCCGACCGCATCAATGTCACGGTAACCACCATCAAGGGGCATTTGCAGAAGCTTTACGCCAAGCTGGGGGTGTCGAGCCGTTCGGCGGCATTGGCCAGGGCGCGGGTGCTGAATCTGTTGCCCTGAACGGATACTGACTGCTTGTGGTGTGCTAGCATACTGAATGTCGTGTATTTCGTACCGGCGCCTCGTGTTCGCGGCGCGCTCGCCCGGTTAAGCCGCTCCCCATCTGGCAGGAGATCCTGTAATGATCCATAACACACTGTTCGCTTGCCGTGTTTCGGCCGATTCGGGGCGCCGCTTTCCGGTTCTGCCATGAACGCCGGCCTGCCCGTTGGCAACCGGCGCCTGGTTCATTACGCGCCACATCAGTTGCACCGCCTATGAACGTGCGGACGGCCTGCTCGATATTGAAGGGCATCTGGTCGACAGCAAGCCGTTTCCGCTGGAGTTGTCGGAGCGTGGGGCGCTGGCGCCCGGCGCGGCGATCCATGAAATGCTCCTGTGCCTGACAGTGGATCGTGGCCTGACGATCCGGGACGTGCGCGCCCGGACGATGCATGCGCCGTACGGCATCTGCGGCGCCATCGGCGACAGCTATCGGCAGTTGATCGGTCTGCAGATAGGCCGCGGCTTCGTGCGTCACGTTAAATCGCTGTTCCGCGGCGTTGCCGGTTGTTCGCACCTGACCGAATTGTTGGCGCCGATTGCCACCACGGCTTATCAGGCACTGTGGGGCGATCCCCAGGCCAAGGGCAAGGACGGCCGCTTTGCCGCCAGCCTGAAAACCCCGTCGCCGGTCGACGGTTGCCACGCGCTGCGCCGCGACGGCGAGATCGTGCGCAGCAATCCGCAACGTTTCCAGCAGCAGGATTAGCCCGGTAGAAGCCGGCCTCAGAGGCTGCGCGAGACGAGTTCGCGCATGATTTCCGAAGTGCCGCCGTAGATGCGCAGCACCCGGGCGTCGGCAAAGAGGCGACAGATTTCGTACTCGCGCATAAAACCGTAGCCACCGAAGAACTGCAGGCATTGGTCGACCAGGCGGCCATGCATCTCGGTAATCCACAGTTTGGCGATCGAGGCATCGGTGCTGTCCAGCTTGCCTTCTACGTGTTTGGCTAGGCACTGGTCGATGAAGGACCAGCCGACGGCCAGGTCGGCCTTGAGATCGGCCAGCTTGAAACGGGTGTTCTGCATGTCGCCGATCGGTTTGCCGAAGGCCGTGCGTTCCTTGACGTAATCGCAGGTGATGTCGAAGGCTTTCTGTGCCGAAGCGAGCGACTGGATGGCGATGGTCAGCCGCTCCTGCGGCAGTTCGCTCATCAGTTGGGCCATGGCCCTGCCTTCTGTGCCGAGTAAATTGCCGACTGGCACGCGAACATCGTCGAAAAACATCTCCGACGTATCGGCCGAGTGGTGGCCGAGCTTGTCCAGGTTGCGGCCGCGGCGGAAGCCGGGGCGGTCGGTTTCGACCAGAATCAGGCTGAAGCTTTGCGAACCTTCCTCGCGTGCGGTGCGGGTGACGACGATGACAAGGTCGCACATCTGGCCATTGGAGATGAAGGTCTTCTGGCCGTTGATGACGTACTCGTCGCCATCACGCAAAGCCTTGGTACGTATGCCGCGCAGGTCGCTGCCAGTACCCGGTTCGGTCATGGCGATGGCGCAGATGGTCTCGCCGGAAACCATGCGCGGCAACCATTTCTGCTTTTGTTCCTCGCTGCCGTAGGACAGCATATAACCGCAGCAGACGTCGCTATGCACGGAAAAATCGGCGGCCGGGCCGGCAAAGCCGGCGTACCAGAGTTCTTCCAGTACGACCGCGTTGAAGCGAAAGTCGGCGCCGATACCACCGTAGGTTTCGGGTACGAGCGGGCAGAGGAGGCCGGTGGCGCCACCCTTGGCCCAATAGTCCCGATTGACGACGCCGGCCTGTTCCCATGAGGCGAAATGAGGGGTGATTTCCTCGGCGGCGAAGCGCCGCACGGTATCGCGGAAAAGATTGTGTTCGTGTTCGTAGATCGGGCGGTGCGGCAGCATGGGGTCTCCGTTAATGGGCAGGAGGCGCGGCCTCCTGGTTTTGTCTTGCAGGTCAGTTGGCGATATGTCCGGAGCGGGGAGGTTTGGCGTGCCGGAAAAGTCGGTATGATGCGATGCTTATTAATACGCTAGCAGACAGGTTGTGTCTACCCTGATTTCTAGGTTCTCTGACGTCCTTCACTGTCACCTTCAGAAGTCTTCTCTGCATGAACACCACCCTTCTTCTCGGGCTTTTCATCTTTTTCGCGACCCACTCCGTCCGCATCATTGCCGATGACTGGCGCTCGGCTGCGATTGTTCGCCTCGGGCCGCTACCCTGGAAGAGCCTGATCGTCATCCTCTCCCTGATCAGCTTCGGGCTGATGGTCTGGGGCTATGGCACGGCCCGCAGTGCGCCGGTCGAACTCTGGTCGCCTCCCAGGTTGGCCGGGTATCTGGCTGCCTTGCTGACCCTTCCAGCCTTCATTCTGCTCGTTGCGGCGTATGTGCCGGGCAACCGTCTGAAAGCGGCCGTTGGGCATCCGATGGTCGCAGGTGTCAAGCTCTGGGCGCTGTCGCACCTGCTGGCTAACGGCAATCTGGCCGATGTGCTGCTCTTCGGCAGTTTCCTGGTCTGGGCTGGCCTATCGTTCAGTGCTGCTCGTCGCCGCGACAGGAGGGCAGGTACGTGCTACCCGGTCGGAACGTTGCTGCAGACGCTGCTCACAATATTCATCGGTGGCCTGGCTTGGATCATATTTGCCGTCAGCCTGCATGAAATCCTGATCGGAGTCCGTCCCTTCGGCTGAGGCTTTATGTTTTTCTATTGACCTTACGCCAACATATGATATGTTTTGTGTGTCTGTGATTGAGGCGCTGGTACTTGACCGGGATCGCCTCATGCCGCGCCACCAAGATCAATGGAGAAGGCAGTGCCTTACAATTCGGTTTTCAAACCCGGCCTGTTTGCGGGCCAGGTCATCATTATCACTGGCGGTGGCAGCGGTATCGGCCGCTGTACTGCCCACGAACTGTCTGCGCTCGGCGCCACCGTCGCCATCGTCGGGCGTGATCCGGACAAGCTGGCTAGCGTCAAGAGCGAGATCGAGGCCGAAGGCGGCAAGGTCAGCACCCATGTCTGCGACATCCGCGAGGAGGAGCAGGTCTGCGCAACCATCGATGCGGTCCTTGCCGTCCATGGCCGGATCGACGGGCTGGTCAACAACGCCGGCGGGCAGTACCGCAAGGCCCTGAAGGACATCAGTACCAAGGGATTCGAAGCGGTGGTCCGCAACAACCTGACCGGCGGCTTCATCTTCATGCGCGAAACCTACAACCGCTGGATGGAGGCGCATGGCGGCAACATCGTCAACATCACCGCCGACATCTGGAACGGTTGGCCCAACTATGCGCATTCCGGCGCCTCGCGCGGCGGCATGCTGAATCTGACCGAAAGCGCCGCCTCGGAATGGGCGCCGGCCGGCGTCCGGATTAATGCTGTCGCCGTCGGCGGCGTGGCCAGCAGCGGATTCGACACCTACACACCGGAAGCTCAGCGCGAGATCCTGAAGTTTCCGCCGACCATCCCGATGCAGCGCTACGGCACCGTCTCCGAAGTCTCGGCGGCGATTGTCTTTCTGCTGTCGCCGGGAGCGTCCTTCATCACCGGTTCCTGCATCCGGGTCGATGGCGGGGCGCCGAATGCCCGCAGTTGCTGGATCGAGCTGAAGCCGCACCAGAAAGCCCGGGCGTTCAACGGCTTCCACCTGGATAGCCCGCCGAAACTGCTGACCGAAGGTCCGAAGCAAGCCTGAACGAATAGGGCACGGCAACGAAGGTAAAACAATAACGGCACTCAAGAATGCCGTTCGTAGTTCAGAGACAACCGAGGCATCACATCCGCCAAAGGAGATTGCGATGATGATCAAAACCTGTCTGGTGCTGTTGGGTACGTTGATCTTGCTACCCGAGATGATTTCCTTGACTGCTGGCGGTGGCGACCACAACCGCCAGTCAGTCGTTCCGCACAACGAGGCAGCCCGGTTATTTGTCGTCAATCAGAGCGACGGAAACTTCTGGCGTTGGTGATACCCGTGTTTGCCTGGCCTTGTCGCCGGCATGGCGACTGGCCCTAGCGCCGGAAGGTCAGGGCGTAGAGAGCGACGACGTCCTTCATGTCGCAGATCTCGCCGGTGGCAATCTTCTCCACGGCGTCGGATATGGGCAGTGGGATTGGTTCAATGAACTCCCCTGGTTCGCCAGGGTGGCCGGTGAAATGCAGACCGGTAGCCAGGAAGATCGTGGCGCTGGCAGAGGTGTAGGCGACGGGCAAGCGCAACGCGAATTGTTGCTTGAGTACGTCGCACTGGTAGCCGGTTTCCTCGAGCAGTTCGCGACGAGCCGCCTGCTCAGGCGTTTCGCCTTCGTCAATCTTGCCCGCAGGAAACTCCAGAGTGTGTTTGCCGGCAGCGTAGCGGTACTGGCGCACCATCAGCACCGTCCGCTCGTCCAGCAGTGGGATGACCACTGCTGCATCGCGATGGACCACGTATTCGCGTACGGACTCCTGGCCGTCGGGCAGGCGCACCCGATCACGGTGGAGCGCAAGTAGCCGGCCTTGGAAAAGCTCTTCGCTAGCCAGTAGTGTTTCCGTGAAATTTTTCATGGTGGGCTGCTGGTTGCCGGCATGTGGGCAGCAAGGTAATTCCGGACGTGAGCGGGTAACGTTCCCGGCTTGCGGCTATTTTCATCGATGAGTACCAGCAATTCGTCACAACTGGCGACACAGTGCTCACCATGGAAGAGTCCATGTCCGAGTCGGCAGGAACTGTTGCCGAGGTCAAGTACGCATGTTCCGACGTCGACGTGCGCCGGCCAATGCACCTCGCCGAAAAAACTGACATTCATTTGTGCCATCAGCAGAAGGACACGTGATTGGGCGTCATGGGAGATCAGCTTGCGCAGGAATTCTGTACGCCCGGTTTCAAAATAGGTAGAGAACGACAGGTTGTTGACATGGCCGACGAGGTCGGTGTCTGACCAGCGGACCCGCTCGGTCAGCCAGTGTCTGAAGAATTCGCGCTTGAGCAGGCGGGAATCGCGGGGCAAGGGGGGGAGGAGGGACATCGGATATCAGTTCCGGTTACGTGTGTGTGCTCGCCAGATAAGCGACGAGCAGAACTGCAGAGATAATCAGTACCCAAGCCTCGAACAGTCCGCGCCAAAGCGCTGGAGCGTGGCGCAACTCCATGAAGTCGAGGACGACCAGACGGCCCTTCAGGTAGGAAATGAGCAGGGTGGCGATACCGGCATAGGTGCCGATGGCGTGGTTGTCGCTAATGCTGAAGGTGACAAGCGTGGCGGCAAGTAGCACGAGCCACGAACGGTTGGCGTGGATTCCGATGAAGTCGAACATGTTTTATCTCAGTAAATACAACAAGGGGAACAGGAATATCCACAGGAGATCAACCAGATGCCAGTAGGCGGTTCCAGCCTCAAGGCCCGACAGATTCTGACGGTGATATTTTTCTTCCTTGGCATTGAGCAAGAGCACGCTCAGGATTACCGTTCCGGCCATGACATGAGCCAGATGGATCATCGTCAAGGCGAAATAGAACATGTAGAAGTCATTGGTTGTCAGGTTGATGCCTTCCGCAAACTTGGTCGTGTACTCAAAGTACTTGACCACGATGAAGGCCAGAGCCAAGGTGATGGCACCCGCCAGACGGCTGACAATTTCCCGACTTCGGTTGGCGCGTGCCGATGCGACCGCAGATACTGCCAGCCATGAACTCGTGATCAGGAAGATCGTATTTATCACTCCCAGGTCGCGGTCTAGTGTCTGTTGCGAGGCGTTGTACAAGTCCACCGATGTCTGCCGGTGAACGAGATAGGCAACGAAGAAGGCACCGAACATGAGAAGTTCAGCAAAGATGAATATCCAGACATCCCGGTCGCCGGGAAGGTGCCTAGCAAGGGGGGGTGGAATGACCTGCGTGGTGCTCATGGGGTTTCCTCGGTGCTCGCAGAAATCCCGCCGGGGCGGGCTGCTCCTCGATATGCCTTTGACACGTCTTTAGGCGGTTGCTCCGTGTGTCACTGCCATCGTGTCGCCCTGTGCATCGCTCTCGCGCATGCGGCGGCGGACATCCTTGATCATGTATAGGCTGGCCACGGTGAACCAGCACAGCCAGCAGAAATAGGGGATGTAGTAACTGAGCATGCCATCCCAAGCAAACGGGCCAGTCTTGAGCACGCCGGTCAGGCTTGCCGGCAGGAAGCTCAAACCGCACCAGATTGTCAGGAAACAAGCCCAGCGCGGAAACAGTGGGGTTTTGCTCCGCTCGGCGAGGCCCACCATCGCTGCAGCAACCATCTGCAGCGTGGTGCAGGCGTATTGCAGATCGATACAAAGCCACCCCAGGTCGGTTAGCAACTGGATCAATACCGGATCGCGTTCCGGCCGGAACGCGGCAGTGACCCAGAAAAATGCGCTGAAGGAAACCACCATCACCGTCAGTCCGCCACCCAGCAACTGCAAATAGGCCATCACCGGGAACTTTCCTTCGATGCGAGCCATCTGGGCAGCGAGTAGGGCCGACCAGGGCATATAGAAGACGATGATGATCAGCGACATGATGAAGCCGAGCCGAATGTCGTTCAAGTTGGCGATGTAGCGTGCGGCCAGGTCGGTAGCGCTGAGGTCGGGTGATGGATTCGGCAGGTTCTGTCCGATCACGCCCCAGAACACGACGAAGGTAATCAGGAAGGCAGGGCCGCACCAAGCGCTGATCAGTTGAAATTTCAGACTGGTTTTTTCGTCCATGTAGATTGCTCCTCTTATTGATACGCTTCAATGAAAGCCCGGAAGGGCGGTGTTTAGTTATTTCCTGGCTCTGGCCTGGCGCCCTTGTCGAAGGACAGGATGGCCTTGCGCAGCAAGGTGCCCAGCATTGCGAACTCGTCGGGCGTCAGGTCGGAAAAGGCATGCCGAAGCGGTTCGGCCAGATTTGGAACGTTACTCATGGTGAGCTGCCGTCCCTTGGCTGTTACCTGGATCAGATGCCGGCGTGCATCCCGCGTCTCGAACTCTCGGGAGACCAGCCCCTCCTGTACCAGTCGCTCAAGGATGCGCGTCATGTTGGCCCGGCTTGTTCCGACTAACTCGCTCAACTCACTGGGCGAGGCGCTGCCGGTGTCGTTGGCTATCAGCAGGCAAAGCACGTGGAAGGCGTTTTCGCTCAGGCCGATTTTGCGAAAAACCGGTTCGAAATAATCGGTCATGCTCGAGATGGCGATTCGCAGCAGGCGAACCATGACGGTTTCCGGCATGGGCAGATCGGGCAGAGCTGTCGCCATTGCCGGCGTACTGCGAGAGACCGAGGTGAGTTTTAGTTTGCCGTGCATAGTGGTATGATTGCCATATAGTTCGTATGTAAACTATAATAAAACATACCAAATGTGCAAGCCATGAATCGACGGACGCTGCCAGCCATGGCCGGTCGATTTCACTTCCGGTTACCAATGGAGCGTTACCGAATGCAAGAAGCCCTGTCCAGGCTGCCCCAGAGACGTCTCCTCAAAGGCTTGTTTGCCGGCCTGGTTGCTACCTTGGCAGGGTCTGTCCAAGCCGTGACCGTCGACGGTGGTGATTATGCATACATGCCCCACGGCAGCACGCTGGGGGTTGTCTATCAGCAGCATTTTGGCGGGCGCGATCTTTACGCCAAGGGTCGAAAAGTCTCCGGCGATGCCAAATTGTCTGTCGATCTGACCATGCTCCGTGGTGTCTGGTACCGCGATTGGGGCGACGACCATGCTGTTGTGCCGCAGTTTCTCGTCCCGATTGGGCGAGCTCGCACCGGAGGGGAACTGGCTGGGCAGGAAGCCACCAACGGCATCGGTGATCTGCTATTGGTGTTCCCCTTGCACTTCATCAAGGATCCGAGTGGCCGCAACGCTTTTTCCATCTCGCCCTGGCTATGGTTGCCTACGGGAAATTACAACGCGGACAAAGCGCTGAATCCGTTCGCCGACAACCGCTGGAAATTGGCTTTCCAGGTTGGCCGCAACTGGAAGGTGAGTGAGAGCATCTCCCTGGAATTGGTCGGCGACGTACAGTTCCACAGCGCCAACCGCAATTTTGGTGTGGACGGTGCGACGCTGACTCAGCGCCCGCTATGGGAGGTGCAGACACATCTCCGTTATTTTCTCAGTGCCGGAACCTTCGTTGGCGGCATGGTTTCCCATATCACCGGCGGTGAAACGCGCGTAGACGGAGTTGCACAGAATGACCGGCAGAGCCTGACCAAGGTACTGTTCACGGTCGGACATTTCCTTGACAAGGATATCCAGCTTCTCATTTCTTAGGGACAGGACGTTTCGATCAGGACCGGTATCAAGGAAGATGCGAGATTCAATCTCCGACTGCTGAAACTGTTCGGCAGGTAGTGCCTCTGCCCGGCAGGAGTGGCTGGTGGCGGGGGGGCTCAAAAACCGTTCTTTTGGTCAGTATTGCTTTCAGCGGGATCGCGCAAAATTTCGAGCTACTTCGACAAGCCGCATCAACTCGAAAGAAAGCAATGACAGACGTCCTGCACAACGCCAATGCCGCCCTGATCCATTCAAGCCTGGAGCATATTGCCGAGCGTATTTCAGACCTCACGCCGGCCGTATATGCTCGTTATTTCGCCCGGCAGCCGGATGCGCGCGCACTGTTTGGAAACGATGATTGCGATGAACTGAAAGGGGACATGCTGTCGCGCCTTATCGTTCAGATCATGGAATATGCGGAAGGCCGTGCCAATCCGGAGATTATCGTTAGCTGGGCAGCAGATCATGTTGCCTACGGAGTAAGTATGTCCATGTTCCCGGCGATGTTCGAGAGTCTGGAAGAAACGCTGCGTGAAATTGCCGGCGAAGCATGGACTCCAGAAGTGGGCTACGCCTGGCGGGAGCAGTTCGACGGCCTGCTGGAGCTGATTGAGGCCGCTTTCAGACGCTTCGCACCAGGAAGTCTGGTGGCATGAACCGGCGGACGAACCGCTCGTTCTAATGGACGCACTCTAGTAGTAACCTGGCGAACAAATGCCGTACTTAAGGAGGGGCAGGGGAGGGGGCGCCGGGTCCAGTCTTCCACACTGGCGAAAGTGCTCACCAATACGGCCATGGCCGCCGCTACCGGGCGCCGTGAGCGGGTTTCCAGTGGTCGGCACGACAGGGGATGAATGGCGATGCGGCGAAAACAGAATGCAGACCCGGCGGACAGCAAGGCGGAGCGCAAGATCGGGCGGACGGATCCGCCGGTTTTCATGTTCCAGGCCCTGCGCACGCAGATCCTCGATGGTGTTCAGACCAGTGCCGGGCTGGCCGGCAAGGTCGTCGCCATCGTGGCGCCGGTCGGCTACGGCAAGACGGTACTCATGTCCATGTTGCTGGCCGATCTGCGGCGCCTGGGCAAGCAATGTCTGTGGTTCGGACTGGACGAGCGGGACAGCACGACGGAGAGCATCGTCAGTGCCCTCGGTGCATTGCTCGACGAGCGCGAGTTCGAGCAGCACCCGACCCAGGCCCTGTTTCGCGGCAACGAATCGATCGAGCGGCGCATCGACGCGCTGGTCGAGCTCATCGATCGTTACCCGATCCCGCTCACGCTCTTCATCGACAATCTCAATTACTGCAAGGAGCCAGCTCTCGGTGCCCTGCTCGACAAGCTCATCTTTCATACCCGGCCCTCGGTCCAGTTCGTTTTCTCCAGCACCGAGGAACTGCCGCTGAACGTATCCCGGGCCTGCCTGGAAGGGCTGATCCGCCAGATCGGTACGGCCGAACTCAGCTTCAACCTCGAAGAGGTGGGCGGGTTGCTGGGGAGCGAGCTATGTACGCGGATCGGCACCCTGGGGCTGGCCGAGGTCGCACGCCACACCGAAGGCTGGCCGGCGGCGGTACGCATGGCCCAGATCATCTTGAGCAACACCCAGCAGCCACTGGCGTCGCTGGCCAGTTTTTCCGGTTCCGACGAAGGGCTGGCGCACCTGCTCAACCGTCAGGTCCTCTCCGGCTTTCCGGCCGATGTACGGGATTTTCTGCTGTGCATCGGGCAACTGCGCACCTTCAGCCTCGATCTCTGCCGCTTCGCCACCGGCAGCGACCGGGCCAAGGACGATCTCGCCTATCTACTACAGCGCAATGTCTTCATCATCCCCCTCGACCGCAACCGTAGCTGGTACCGCCTGCACGGCCTGTTCCGCGAATACCTGCTGAACGAGGCGGAACGGGTGTTGACCAAGGCACGGCGCCAGGAGGTGCTGCAGCGGGCCGCCCTCTGGTGCGAAAAGAACGGCTACTGGCGCGAAGCCATCGATTACGCACTGGAGGCGGGCGA
>Ga0075012_10001131_pt1 | contig 27696 bp, 22 predicted proteins | sample All_14_2_FD_71474 | JGI IMG/M metagenome (GOLD analysis project Ga0075012, IMG submission 71474) | Freshwater microbial communities in response to fracking from Pennsylvania, USA - Allegheny Zone_MetaG_DW_15 | ecosystem: Environmental > Aquatic > Deep subsurface > Groundwater > Drilled...
TGACCTGCGAGGCCCCTATGGCCTGGGCGGTCTCGGTCTTTATCAGGCGGGCGTTAACCTCTATCTCGCCGGCCTGCATCTCCACCAGGGTGCCGGTGATGATGGCTTCCACGCCCAGCACCTTGCCCAGCTGCTGGGCGCTCGAAGCGTCTATCATGCCGGAGGACTGCAGTTTGAGCTCGGCCATGACCTTGTCGAGCACCGAGCGCTCGATGATCTCGAACTTGCGCATGTTGATCATCTTGATGGTCAGGCGCTCGGAGATGACGGAGCCGTCCTTGGCGGCGGCGCGGCCGTCGGCGTAGGAGAACGGGATGATGGCGATCTTCTTGCCCTGCAGGTCCGAACCGGCGGTCGTCAGGTCCTTGGCCAGCTGGTCGTATTTATCCTCGGCCCTCGCCCCGGACGCCAAGCCCAGGAAGAGTACCGCAAACAGTATTTTAGAGAGATTTTTCATATTCCCCTTACCTTGTTTTGATTCCCCGCAAATTCTTTCTGGCGCTTCCGGCAACAGCCCGTACCCGCGCGCCCGGTATTAATACTTAGTTATATCATATTCGGGTTTGTCTGCGGTAGTCGCCGGTCCGGCCGCGCGCCGTTTCGCTTATTTCCCGCGCTTGTCGCGCATGTGGGCCCCGTCGCGCTTGTAATGCACCTTCATGATCTCGGCCAGCACCGAGACGGCTATCTCGCCCGGCGCTTTGCCGCCCAGGTTAAGGCCCACCGGGGAGTGCACCCGGGGGTCCTTGAGCGGGTAAAGCCTTTTTTTACCCAGCAGGCGGAAGATCTCCCCCACCTTGTCGCGGCTGCCTATCATGCCTATATAGGCCGCCGGCGTGCGCATCACGGCCTCCAGGCATTCCCTGTCCAGGGCGTGCCCCCGCGTGACTATAACCACGTAGGTATCGGCGTCCACCCCGGCGGCCTCAACGGCCTTATGCGGGAATTCGTTGATGACGGCCAGCGCGCCGGGGAAGCGCACGGCGTTGGCGAACTCCTTCCTGTCGTCGGCCACCAGGTAGGGATAGCCGGCCAGGCGGCAGGCCTCGGCGATCTTCAGGCCCACGTGGCCGCCGCCCAGGATAAGCACTTTAAAAGGGTTCTTATAGACGTCCACGAAAACTTCCATCTTGCCCATGCAGATCATGCCGGTATTGCCCTTGGGCTTGAGGTCGAAGACGAACTTGCCGCCCTCGCCTTTCTTCAGGCAGGCCACGGCCTGGCGGATGACCAGCGCCTCCACCGAGCCGCCGCCCACGGTGCCCTCTATGGAGCCGTCGGCGTAAACAAGCATCCTGGCGCCGGCGTCCCGCGGCGTGGAGCCGCCCACGGAAATGACGGTCACGAAGGCCGCCGCCCGTCCGGAATCTATGGCTTCCGCCAGCATTTTAATGATGTTTTTTTCTTCGTTCATGGTTTATTGAGCGCTCCTGTCGATAGTCGCCCGGCCTTAGGCAGCCGGGAGCGGATCGCGGCCTCCAGCGCGGCCGGCTCGTCCGTGCCGATACGCGCTATCTTCCCGTTCCTAAAACGCAGTTCCACGGCCTCCAGGCCGGCCACATTGTAGAGCCAGCCCTTGCCGATGTAATGTATCCCCCAGCCGTGCAGCCAGCTGTTGCGCACGGCCGCAACCGATTCCACCTCCGAAAGCTGGAAGCGTTTTTTTATCAGGCCGGGACCGAAACTGAGGAAAACCGAATCCGGCTCCACTGAAACGGTCAGAGAAACGAACTGCCACAGCGCCGCCGCCGGCAGCAGGAAGGGAAGGACCGCCAGGAAAGCCAGCGGAGGGAATTTATCCCCGTAATTCCCGGCCACGACCCAAAGCGTGTAAAAAAGCGCGCCGCCCAGCGTCAGCATGGCCCCCAGGAATAGGCGGATCATAGGGGAATCCTGCGTGTGGAGGTACATCAGACCACCTTGTAGATCTCCTGTGTTTCGGATTTGCCCTTCAGCGGCACCCTGCCCAGCGGCTCGAACTTTATGCCGCCGCCCAGCGAGCCGCGGGCCTTCTCCATGGCAGCGGCGCTGACGATTATATCAGTGTTCAGCTCCTTGGTCTTGGACTCCAGCCGCGAGGCGATGTTCACGGTGTCGCCGATAAAGGTGTACTCGAGCCTGGCGAGGGTGCCGATATTGCCGGCCACCAGCTTGCCGCAGTGGATGCCTATGCCGAACTCCACCTTGCCCGGCGCTATGCCCGAGGCGTTGAACTCGGCCAGGGCCAGGCGCATGGCGGCCGCCGTGCGCACCGCGTCGGCCGCGTAGTCGGCCGAACCCAGCAGGGGCGTGTAGATGGCCATCACCGCGTCGCCGATGAACTTATTGATGACGCCGTTGTTCTCGGTTATCGGCGGGGTGATGTAGCGGAAATAATGGTTGAGGAAGTCCACCAGCGCCGAGGCGCTCATGGTCTCGGAGAGCGGGGTAAAGTTGCGGATGTCGCAGAACATCACCGCGGCCTCCATATCCTCGCCGCCCAGGTTCACCTTCTTGTTGTGGATAAGCTCCCGGGCTATCTCGATGGACAGGTATTTGCCGAAGGTGTCCTGCAGCTCCTCGCGCTCTTTAAGGCCCTCCACCATTTCATTGTAGCCGGCCTTGAGGTTGGCGATCTCGTCCGAGAAAAAGATGCGGGTATTCGAGTATTCCCCCGCGGCCAGGCGCCGCATCTTGGCGATGAGCCCGTTGAGCGGCACCTGTATGCCGTTGTACACCGTGGAGACGCCGGTCGCGAGCAGGACGCAGCACAGGAACAGCAGCATTCCGAAATCCCCGGCAAAAGTGTCCCACGGCACCCTGTTCAGGAAGAGCAGGTAGATGAGGGCGAAAGGAATGATGGCGAAGCCGAATACAAGGGACCCTATCTTCAGGTAGATGGGGATGGCGAAGCCGGGCCGCAGGCGCGACAACTCCTCCGGGGAATAAAGGCTGACGATGAGCTTCTTCTGCTTGGAAAGATGCGCGTCGATATGCGCGATGAGCAGCGCGGCCTGCGCCACGAAAGCGATACCCGACGACACCCAGACCTGCCACGGCAGGATGCCGAAGAGCATTACGGGGAGGGCCAGAGCTGTCCCCTGCGAGATCAGCAGCAGGAGGAAAGCGTCGCGGTAGACATGCTCCAGGCGCGCGCGGATCTTGGCTTTGAGCCCCTCTTCCGGTTTGCGGACATAGAGGTAAGCCGGCCGGGCCCAGATATAGACCAGCAGGATCATCACGATGAACGGCAGGCCAATGTTAACCCCCTGGTGCCGGGCGCCCATCATGACATTGAGCGGCCCCCCGCCGATGTCCGGATTACCGGAGAGGGCGGCCATGGATGTGCGGTAGAAGGAGGAATAGACAAACCCGAGGAACATCGGGATTATCAGCAGGTTGAAGAACTCCCGGAGTTGCTCTTTGCGCGCCGCTTTTTCGGGATCGCCGAACAATATAATGTCTTTCATATGAACCTCAGGAATGCCCAGTATATTATGCCATTTATGAAAGTGAGCGGGACCCCGGCGCGGGCGAATTCCAGGAAGGTTATGGTCTGCCCTGCCTTCCTCTCCGCGTTCTGGATGATGATGACGTTGCTGGCCGCGCCCAGGATGAACAGGTTGCCGGCGAAGGTGGAGGCCGCCGCCAGCGCCATCAGCTCCGGCGTGCCCGCGCCCGCGTGCTGCAGCACGGGCAGGTACAGCGCCACCAGGGGCACGTTGGAGATCAACTGGCTCATTACCACGCTGACGGCCATGACCGGGCCCAGCCCGGCGATATTGACCCCGGAGCGCGAGATCAAAGTCTGGAAGAAGCCCGTATCCCAGACCGCCTGCATCAGCACGAACATCCCGGCGAAGAAGGCCAGCGTGCTCCAGTCCACTTTGCGGATTATTTCAAGGCGCCGCCGGCTCAGCAGCAGGCCGGGCGCCGCCGCGGCCAGCGCTATCCAGGTCAGCCGGAAATCCAGGGCCGGATCCACGGAGACCAGCAGTACCTTGGCCCCTATCATCACCGCCAGCACCCCGGCGGTAACCTTGGCCAGGCGGGCCAGTTCTTTATCCTTGACCGGCTCCTGGGAATGCTTCAATTCGACTTTCTGGAACTCTTCACGGTAAAAATAACGGACCACCAGGAAGACCGCGCCCAGGTTCAGCAGCGTCGGGACGGCGAGATATTTTAAAAAGGTCAGGAACGGCGCGGCCAGTTCCCCCTTGACCGCCACCAGCAGGTTCTGCGGGTTGCCTATGGGGCTCATCACGCTGCCGACGGTAATGGAGAAGGCCAGGGCCAGCAGCAGCGCCTTGGGGGAGATGTCGTGCTTGCGCGCCAGCAGCAGCGCCACCGGCGTGCCCACTATGGCCAGCGTGTCGTTCATGAGCAGCGCCGAGGCTATGCCCATGAAGAAGACCAGGATAAAGAGCAGGCCTTCCTCGGTGCGGGCCCGCTTGAACACCTCGTACTTGGCGTGCGCCAGCCAGCCGCTCAGCTCCAAGACCTGCCCCGCCGCGAACATCCCGAACAGGAAGACCAGCACGTCGGGATCTATGGCGCGCGCGGCGTAGGCGGGCTTGATGTCTCCGGAGACCAGCACCGCGGCGGCGCCGGCGCACATCACCTGCCAGATCTCGAAGCGGAAGCCCCGTACCTGCCGCACGGCGGTGAGCAGGAATACGGCAAACAGGACTATGACGGGGAACATCTAACCGGCTTTTACGAGGGCTTCGTAGTCCTCCGGCGTATCGATGTCGCGGATGATTTCAGGGTCCTTCACTTCCAGGTCGGCTATCTTTACCGACGGGTGGTGGGTTACCCAGTGCAGGCCCTTTTCCAGCGGGCCCTCGAAACAGAGGCCGCGGTGCGCGGCCGGGATTATTATCGGGTGGCCGCGCTTCAGCTTTGAGTCCGCGGCCCTCAAGGTGCGCGGGATGGCGATGGATTCCTTGTTGGAATTCCAGAACTCTATGATCCTTTTATAGGTATCCACGGGCACGGTGGGCTGGTCGGCCAGGCAGACCATGAACCCCTCGGCGGTCGGCGCCGCGTCCAGCAGCCCGCAGCGCAGCGAGGAAAGCTGCCCGTGCTCCGGGTGCAGGTTCACCGCAACCTTCTCGCCGGCCGGCGGCCAGGCCGCCAGGATCTCGTGCGAGGCCGCGCCCAGCACTACTACCCGGTCCTCTATCCCGCAGCGGCGCAGCGCGTCGCAGACATGTTCTATGAAAGGCTTGCCCCGCCACTGCAGCAGGGCCTTGGGCTTGCCCATCCGCGCCGCGTCCCCGGCGGCCAGTATTATAGCCGACAGCATAGTTCCCCCTCCTCAGGCCCCGAAACAGATGCCCAGGTCGCGCGCGGTAAGGATGCTGTCGCAATCGGGCGGCACGGTCTTCATGCGGCTGGTGGCAAGTTTGAGCGGCACGTAGCGCACCTTGGGCGGATCGAGGGCCACCATCACGCCGCTGTGTCCCTCGTCGAGGGCGCGCACCGCCGCCGCGCCGAAGCGCAGCGACAGCAGGCGGTCGAAAGTGGTGGGGCTGCCGCCGCGCAACAGGTGGCCCAGCACCACGGTGCGGCATTCCTTGCCGGTCAGCGGCTCCAGTTCCCTGGCGACGCGCTCGCCGGCGCCGCCAAGTTTCTCCTGGCGGCCCAGTTCCTTGCTGATCACGCAGGTCGTGCCGCCCCTGGGCCTGGCGCCTTCGGCCACCACCACTATGGCGAAATGCTTGTTGCGGTCCTTGAGCGCGTTAATGGCGGCCGCCACCTTGTTGATATCGTAGGGGATCTCCGGGATCAGGATAACGTCGGCCGTGCCGGAGATGCCCGAGTTCAGGGCTATCCAGCCGGCGTAGCGGCCCATGACCTCCACCACCATCACGCGGCGGTGCGCCTCCGCGGTGGAATGCAGCCGGTCCAGGCAGTCGGTGGCGAAAGAGACGGCGGTATCGAAACCGAAGGTGGCCACGGTCTTGGCCAGGTCGTTGTCTATGGTCTTGGGCACGCCCACCACGCGCAGCCCCTTCTCGGCCAGCAGGTTGGCGATGCCCAGCGAGCCGTCGCCGCCCAGCGCTATCAGCGCGTCGATCCTGTTCTTCCGGAAGGACGCCACCAGTTCGGCGGTGCGGTCCTTCTCGTACCAGCGGCCGTCACGCCCCAGCGTCGGGTACTTGGCCGGGTTGCCCTTGTTGGTGGTGCCCAGGATGGTGCCGCCGAGGTGCGTGATGCCGCGCACGGTCGCGCGCGTCAGCGGGAAGATGCCGCCCTGCGGATATTCTTCGGGCCTCATCAGGCCGTTGTAGCCGTCCCGGATGCCGTAGACCTCCCAACCGCGGTTGAGCGCGGATATTACCGTGGCCCGTATCACCGCGTTGAGCCCGGGCGCGTCCCCGCCCCCGGTGTTGATCGCTATCCTCTTTATATTGGTTTTAGCCATAATTCCCCCTTAACAGATCTCAAACCCCGGCTTTGCGGTAGAGCGAGGCGGCGGCCTTGGTGGCGCGGGCGGTGAGCTCGCGCTCGTCCACCCGGGTGAGGCGGCCGTTCTTTACGACCACCTTGCCGTTGACCACGGTGTACTTGGTGCGGTGGGAGGCGCCGCAGAACAGCAGCGACGCGAGCGGGTCCGCCTTGGAGCCGATATAGTCCAGGCCGCTCACGTCGAAGACGGCTATGTCGGCGGCCTTGCCGGGCTCTATGGAACCGATGTCGGTGCGGCCTAGCACGGCGGCGCCGCCGCGGGTGGCCAGTTCCAGCGCCTTGCGGGCCGGCATGGCCTTCACATTTTCGAGGCGGTGCACCAGCATGCACTGGCGCGCCTCGCCCAGCATGTCCGAAGAATCGTTGGAGGCCGAACCGTCCACGCCGAGACCCACCGGCACATTGTGCCTGAGGAACATGGGGATGGGCGCTATGCCCGAACCCAGCCGCAGGTTGGAGCAGGGACAATGGGCTACGCCGGTATGGGTGTGGCCCATCCGCTTGGCCTCGGCTTCGTTGATATAGACGCAGTGGGCGAACCAGGAATTCCCCTCTTCCACCCAGCCGACGCTTTCCATGTATTCCAGCGGACGCATTTTGAAGAGCTTCTTGCAGAAGGCTTCCTCGTCCTTGGTCTCGGCGAGGTGGGTGTGCATGCGCACGCCCCATTTCTTGGCCATCTCGGCGGTTATCTTGAGCAGCTCCGTCGTGACGGAGAAGGGAGAGCAGGGCGCCATGGCCACGTTGGTCATGGCGAATTTTGCGGGGTCGTGGAACTTCTTTATGACCCGCTCGCAGTCCTTCATGATGAAATCTTCGCTCTGCACCACCGAATCCGGCGGCAGGCCGCCCTTGCTGCGGCCGCGCGACATGGAACCGCGCGTGGCGGTGAAGCGCATGCCCAGCTCGCGCGCGGCGGCTATCTGCGTGTCTATGAAGAAGCCGCTGTCCTTCTTCGGGAAAAGATAAAGGTGGTCGGAGCTCGTGGTGCAGCCGGTGAGCAGCAGCTCGCCGAGACCCGCCTGCGTGCTGGCGTAGATGGCCTCGGGGTTCACGTGCTTCCAGATGTCGTAGAGGTAGATGAGCCAGTCGAAGAGCTCCGCGTCCTGCACCTTGGGCAGGTTGCGCGTGAGCGTCTGGTAGAGGTGGTGGTGGGTGTTCACCATGCCGGGCATGACCACGCAGCCGGCGGCGTCTATGACGGTATCGGCCTTTACCTTGAGGCCTTTGCCCACCTTCTTTATCTCGGGGCCTTCTATATAAACGTCGCCGCCCTTTATCTCGCGGCCCGCGTCGTCCATGGTGGCCAGCAGTTCGGCGTTCTTTATCAGAAGGGTCTTGGTGTTCATAGTGTCTCCGTCAAAAGGTTCTTCACTTAAAAATATTATAGTAAAATAAAATTTAAAGCAGCCTAGCACGACTTTTTTTGGAGACCACATGAAGAAGATAACTTTCCTGACCGACGCGCAGCTCAAGACCGAGGCCGAGCGCTGCCTCTACTGCGAGGACAAGCCCTGCCAGAAGGCCTGCCCCGCCGACTGCTCGCCCGCCGATTTCATCATGGCCGTGCGCCAGATGGCCGATTCCGATTTCAAGCGTTCTACCGCCCTCATCATGGGGCACAACACCTTCGGCGGCGTCTGCGGCGCGGTCTGCCCCGACTGGTTCTGCGTGAAGGCCTGCTCGCGCAGGCTCTTCGACAACCCCATCAATATTCCCGCCGTGCAGGCGGCCGTGGTGCAGCGCGCCAAAGAGCTGGGCGTGATGCCGAAGTTCAAGCAAGCCAGGCCCAACGGCAAGAAGGTGGCCGTCGTAGGCGCGGGCCCGGCGGGCTTCGCCGCGGCGGGCACCCTGGCCCAGCTCGGCTACAAGGTGGACATTTTCGAGAAGGACAAGAAAGCGGGCGGCGCCTGCAATTTGATCCCGGATAAGCGCTTTCCCAAGCAGGTGCTGACCACCGAGATAGAGTGGATAAAGAAGCTCGGCGACATCTCCGTCAAGACCGGCGCGGCCGTCAAGAACCCCGCCGACCTGCTGAAGAAATACGCCGCGGTGATAGTTACCGCCGGCGTGGAAGAGCAGTTGAAACTCAATATCGAAAACGAGAGCCTGGGCGTGGAAGGCCTGGAATACCTCAGGAACACCTCCAAATATAAAGTTAAAGGCAAAAACGTGGCCGTGATAGGCGGCGGCGCGGTGGCGGCCGACTGCGCCATGAAGGCGCTGCAGCTGGGCGCGGCCAGGGCCGAGATCTTCACCCGCAAGAACATCGGCGCCATACAGCTGCCCGAGCACGAACTGCGCGACATCCTGAAGGCCGGCATCGACATCAACGCCAAAAGCCGCATCACCGGCATCCTGAAAGGCGGGAAGGGCATAAAGGTGGTCCGCCTCGACGATAAAGCCAAAGACATCCCCGGCACCGAACAGGTCCGCACCGATATCCAGTTCGTAGTGCTGGCCATCAAGAACATCCCCGTCTTCAAGGACAAGGGCGAGAAGGGCGTGTTCCTGGCCGGCGACTGCAAGGAGGGCGCGGCCTCCGTGGTGGAAGGCGCCGCTTCCGGCAAGAACGCCGCCATGGCAGCCCACGCCTACATACAGGGCCAGAAAGCGCCCGTCATAAAAGACCACAAGAAGAGCCACGTCATCCTGGCCGGCCGCGACCTGACCCCGGTGGACCTGACCACCGACTTCTTCGGCCGCAAGCTGAAGTCGCCCTTCATCATTTCCGCCTCCCCCCACTCCGACGGCTACGACCAGGTGAAAGCCGCCTACGAGGCCGGCTGGCCGGGCGTGGTGATGAAGACCGCCTTCGACGGTCTGCACATCCACATCCCCTCGGAATACATGGTGACCTTCACCGAGAATACCTACGGCAACTCGGACAATGTCTCGGGCCACCCGCTGGACCGCGTCTGCGCCGAGATCAAGAAGCTTGTGAAGGAATACCCGGACCGCCTGACCGCGGCCTCCACCGGCGGCCCGGTGACCGGCAACGACGAGTTCGACAAGAAGGGCTGGCAGAGCAATACCCTGAAGCTGGAGAAGGCCGGCGCTATGGCCATAGAGTACTCCCTCTCCTGCCCGCAGGGCGGCGACGGCACCAAGGGCGACATCGTCTCGCAGGACCCCGAACTGTCCGCCAAGATCATCGGCTGGGTGATGGAGGTGTCCGACCCGAATATCCCCAAGCTCTTCAAACTGACCGGCGCGGTCACGGCGATCTGGCAGGTGGTCAACGCCATAAAGCAGGTTTACGCGAAGTACCCGCACAAGAAGGCCGGCATAACGCTCGCGAACTCCTTCCCGGCGCTGGCTTTCCGCAACCGCATGAGCGGCAAGGGCAAGTGGGAAGAGGGCATGATAGTGGGCATGAGCGGCGAAGGCGTGGCCCCCATCAGCAACCTGACCATCTCCAAGGCCGTGGGCCTGGGCGTGCCGATCTCCGGCAACGGCGGGCCGATGGACTACAAGGCCGCGGCGCATTTCCTGGCGCTGGGCGCGAAATCGGTGCAGTTCTGCACCATAGTGATGAAGTACGGCTTCCACATAATCGGCGACCTGGAAGCCGGCCTCAGCCACATGCTAGAAGAGAAAGGCTACAAGTCGGTGGGCGACTTCATAGGCTGCGCGCTGCCGCAGCCCGTGACCAACTTCCCCGACCTCACGCCCGTAAAGAACATCCCGTCTGTCGACCCGGAACTCTGCCGCCATTGCGGCAACTGCGAGCGCTGCGGCTACCTGGCCGTCAAGCTGGACGGGCAGAAGGTGCCGCAGTTCGACGCGTCGAAGTGCATAGGCTGTTCGCTCTGCGTGAAGAAATGCTTCTCGGGGGCCCTGAAGATGCGCAAGCGCACCCCCGCCGAGCTCAAGGTCTGCCCGGATTAAACTATGGCTAAAAACATACTCATCAAGAACGGCATAATAGCGACGCTCGGCGAGAAGAACAAGGTCCTGACGGGCCACGCCCTGCTCATAGAGGACGGCCTCATCAAGAAAATAGCGCCCCAGAAATCCTTCAAGGGCAAGTACGGCAAGGTCATCGACGCCTCCGGCAAGCTGGTGATGCCCGGCTTCATAAACGCGCACATGCATTTCTACAGCACCTTCGCGCGCGGCCTGGGCAAGGCGGACCCGTCCAAGAGCTTCGTGGAGATCCTCAACAACCTCTGGTGGCGGCTCGACAAGAAGCTCACGAACGCCGACTCCTACTACAGCGCGGTCATCCCGCTCATCAACGCCGTGCGCAAGGGCACCACCACCCTCATCGACCACCACGCCAGCCCCTTCGCCATCACCGGCTCCCTGGCCGCCGTGGAGAAGGCCGTGCGCCAGGCCGGCCTGCGCGCCTGCCTGTGCTACGAGGTCTCCGACCGCGACGGCAAGGAGCGGGCCAAAGAAGGGCTCGACGAGAATTCCGTCTTCATCTCCACCTGCCAGACCCGCGACGACAACATGGTGCAGGCCATGTTCGGCCTGCACGCTTCGTTCACCATCTCCGACGAGACGCTGGAAGAGGCCGCCTACCGCGGCCACAAACTGGGCGCCGGCTTCCACATCCACACCGCGGAATCCACCGCGGACCAGCTGCACTGCGAGTCCCACCACAAGCTCCGCGTGGTGGAGCGCCTGCGCGACTTCGGCATCCTGGGCCGCAAGTCCATAGCGGCGCACTGCGTGCACGTCAACGAAAAAGAGATCGAGATACTCAAGGAAACCGATACGGCCGTGGTGCACAACCCCCAGTCCAACGCCAACAACGCCGTTGGCATAGCCGACCTCACCGGCCTGGCCGCGCAGGGCGTGCTGGTGGGACTGGGCACCGACGCCATGACCGTGAACATGCTGGAGGAAGTGCGCTGCGCCCTCTGGCTGCAGCACCTCAAGCGGGACCCCTCCCAGGGCTTCATGGAAACCGCCAACGCGCTGCTGGTCAACAACGCCAGGATCGCCAACCGCTATTTCAAGAACGTCGGCGAGCTGAAAGCCGGCTGCGCGGCTGACATAGCGATAATCGACTACCTGCCCCCCACCCCGATGGACGCCTCCAACTTCGCGGGGCATTTGATCTTCGGCATCAGCCAGGCCACGGTGGACACCACCATCGCCGCCGGCAAGGTCCTGATGGAAGGCAAGAAGCTCAAGCTGGATATCGACGAGGAAGAAGTCTCCCGCAAGTCCGCGGAGCTGGCGAAGAAGCTCTGGAGCCGCTTCTAAAACAGGGCGAGCAGCAGGCGAAAGAAGCCCGGGCGACCGGGCTTCTTTCTTTTTCCGGCCCTTGACAAAACGGGGAGCGCCTGCTAGACTATTAGTGTACTAGCAAGGTAGTACACTTATGATCACACTAAACCAGACTTCACAGGTCCCTATCTACGACCAGATCAAACTGGGGTTGAAGGGCCTGGTAAAAAAAGGGCTGCTGAAGCCCGGCGACGCCGCCCCTTCCATAAGGAAGATGGCGGGCGACCTGAAAGTAAACCCCAACACCGTGGCCCGCGCCTACCGGGAACTGACCGCCGAGGGTTTCTTCGAAAGCCTGCGCGGCCAGGAGAACATCATTTCCCCCCGCGCCTGCGGCCTGGCCGAGGACGCCTCCCGCAAAGTGTCGGAAAGCCTGGCCGGAGCGCTGAAGGGCGCGCTGGAAAGCGGCCTTACCTGGACCGAGGTAGAAAAGATGATCGCCGCTATTAAGAGGAAACTTATATGAACGAATCCATCCTTGAAGCGAAGGGCCTGAAAAAAGCTTTCGGCGCAAAAGAAGTCCTGAAAGGGCTGGACCTGGTCGCCGCGCGCGGGGAAGTGGTAGGAATACTGGGCCGCAACGGCTCGGGCAAGACCACCCTCTTCTCAATCCTGCTCGACCTGACGGCTCCCGACGGCGGCAGCGCGGAAATACTCGGGCTCAGGCCAGACGGCAGCGGCAGGCTGCGCGGCCTGATAGGGTATGTCCCGGAAAAGCCGGCCTTCCACGGCTTCATGACGGCCCGGCAAGTCCTGGAGTTCCGCGCCGGCTTCTTCCCCCGCTGGGATATGGCCAAGGCCCTCGACCTGTGCAAAAAACTTGAGCTGGACCCGGCCTCCAAAGTCTCTGCCATGAGCAAAGGCAACCTGGCCAAGCTGGCCTGGATAGCGGCTACGGCCCATAACCCCGAGCTGCTGCTGCTCGACGAGCCTACCTCGGGCCTGGATTACCTGGTGCGGGACCATATCCTCAACGGCCTCATCCACGAGCTGACCGAGGGCGGCAAGACTATTATAGTTTCCAACCACCGCATGGGCGAGATGGGCGGCATCCTGGACCGGGTCTGCGTGCTGAAAGACGGCGTCATAGCCGCCAGCCACAGCGCGGCCTTCCTCTCCGAAGAGGCCTTCCGCGCGGCCGCCCGGCTGGAGTCGCCGGCCGCGCTGCCGGAAGGAGTCATTGCGCTCAGCGGCAGCGGCGCGCTGCGGGAATTCGCGGTGTTCGGCCGCGCGCGGCTGGAGAAGCTCAAGCTGGACCCGGCCTTCGCCGGGGCGGAGGTCTCCCCCCTGGCCCTGGAAGACTCTTTCAAAGTGCTGCTCGGAGAATAAGAGGAAAACATTATGAAGAACCTCATCAGACTTCAGTTCAGGAAAAGCCTGCTCCCCTTCCTGGTGCTGGCGGGGGCCGTCCTGCTGTCGGTTCCGGCGGCGCTGCTGCTGCGGCCCGACACCCTGACGGGCCCCGAGGCCGTCAACATCGCCATGCTCTTCTGGGCCCTGGCCGGCCTGCCGCTGGCCCTGATGACTTTGGCCGGGACGGCCGGCTCCGACGCGGCCTCCGACTCGTCGCGCGCGGCCGAGCAGCTCCTGCCGGAAAGCCAGTACAGGCAGGTACTTTCGGGCCTGGCCGTTGCCGCCGCCGAGTCGGCGCTGCTGCTGCTGTCCGTCTACGCCGTAATGGGCTTCTCTGTGCCGATGGACAAACTGACGTTCGTGACGGCCCACGTGGCGCGGCACTACGCGTTCTACGCGGCTTTCCTCATACTCTACAGCTTCACCCTCTCCTACGCCTTCCGCAACGCCGTGGCGGGCGGCCTGGCCGCGGCCGCGCTGCTGGGCGTAACGGCGGTGCCCCTGATGTCGGCGGCCCTCTTCCGGGAGTTGCTGCTGGACCTGATCCCGCTGACCCTGCTTAATTCGCTGACCGCGGTATTGGCCCTGGGCGGGGCGCTGGGGGCGCTCTACCTGCTGTGCCGCGCTTTCGCCCGCAAGGAGGCCGGGAGGGCGGCCAAGGTAGTCTTTTCCGCGCTTCTCCTGGCCTTGCCGGTGGTCCCTCCTTTCATCGGCCTGGCCGTCCTCCGCGGCAAGGCCGCGGAGGTGACCTGGCCCGTATTCCCACTGACCATCCAGTCCGACAACCCGCAGGACGCGCGCGGAGTAATGCTGGTGCAGAAACCTTTCACCGGCGAGGCCTTCCTGATAGACGAGGCTGGCAGGCGCGCCGTAGTCTTCCCCGAAGACTCGGCCCGCGGCCTGCCCAATTATTTCTTCCCCGTCCCGGCCTTCATCCGCGGCCAGACGATGGCCGCCCCGGACGGCACCGTATGGGTTTACTGCGACCGCTACGACAAGCCGGCCGTGCTGATGAGCGGCAATGCCGGCACGGGGCTGAAATTGCGCGCTACGCTGCCCGACTCCTGGCGTGCGCACTTCGTGCGGGGAAAGACCCCGGGAATAGTAGAGCGCCGGCGGGACGGCTTCTATTACGCGCAGCTCAACCCCGGCGACAAGCCGCTCAAATGGGAGAACATAAGGAAGATTTCCGGAGAGGCTGAAAAACGGTGGATAGCCGGCACCGGGGCCGAAGCCCTGCTGGACGCCTTCCTGCGCGCCAGGTTGGCAGGGGCCCCGGGCGTGGCCGTGATCTCCGCCGACGGTAAAACCGTTACCGCCGGGGGCGGAAAATGGACGGTGCCCGGCGCCCTGGGGCCCAAAGTCCCCCTCATCGGCCTGCAGCTCGGAGACGGGGTGAATTACGTGGTCCCGGCCCGCGAAGGCAAAGGCTCAGCCTCATACCTCTGCCCCCCCGGGAAGGCGGCCCGCAGGCTCTGGGGGGATTATTTCCGCCCGGGCACCAACTTGTGGGCCGCCCCCGACGGCACGCTCTGGGGCTACAATAAACGGTTCGGCATAGTCCTGACGGCCAGGAAGCTTTTCGGCGTGACGAAGAAAGAATTCGACTCGCCGCAACTCTACATCCTGACCCGCGAAGGGAAGTCCATCGAATCCTTCAGGCTCGACAGCATACTGCGGGAGCTCCCGGACGTCGAAGGCGAGATCGCGCTGGCCAGGGAAGAGAACGGCTCGCTGTGGTTCACGATCGGCAACGCCTACCTGGTAAAGACCGGCGAGAAGCCGAACGGCCCCTATTCGGCCTGGAAACTGCCGGAAAGCGTGCGGGAGAAATACTGGCGCAGCACGCTGCTGGCCACCCGCAACGGCATAATGATCGCGGCGATGGACGGCGTTTATTTCATGGACTGGGAAGGCCGCTCGAAGAAACTATAACACTGTGCAGTAAATGAGAAAGGGCCGGCAGGAGCCGGCCCTTTTCTTCTTCTACCGCACCGCCTCAGAACGTCTGCGTCACCTTGTTGAGGCCCTTGGGGTTGTCGGGGTTGAGGCCCTTGGCCAGCGCCAGGCGCAGGGCCAGGCGCTTCATGCGGATGTCCACGGGGATGCAGCTGAAAGGGAATTTCAGCGCGCCGGGCTTCACGATGTGGTAAGGGGTGCCGCGCTCCTTGAGCGCGAGGCGCACCTTGCGCAGGTCCTCGGGCAGGCGGTCCGACGGGGTCAGCAGGAAAACCAGGTCGTTGGGGGTATAGGCGCCTACCGGGCCGTGCAGGAATTCGGCGGCGGAGTAGCCCAGCGCGTGGGCCTTGGCCATCTCGCGGAACTTCAGTGCGGAATCCTCCGCCACGGCGTTGAAGGGCCCGCGCCCGACGAAGCCCAGCATGTTCGCCTTCATGATCTTGCGCACCAGCGCCTCGCCGCCGTAATTCTCGCCCGCGGCGCGGCGCGCCGCGGCCGAAGTAGCCCAGAATTCCTTGGCCTCGAAGCAGCCGCTCCAGGCCTGGGCCGCCCACAGCACGGTCCAAAGCTGCAGCACGAAGCTCTTGGTGGCCGCCACCGGGACTTCCTTGGAATCCGAAAGCAGGATATGCCGCCCCGCCAGCCGCGCCAGCGGGTTGCGCTTCAGGTCCGGCTCGTTGGTGACGGCCACGCCTTTCGCCCCCCACTGCATGAGCTTCTCCAGGCAGGCAGTGATGTCCTGGCTGCGGCCTGACTGGGAGAAGGCCCAGACGGCCTGGCCTTTGAAGTTCAGGGGCAGCTTGGCCTCGAAGATAGAATGCGGGTGGACGATGTTGGTGATGGTGCCGGCGTAGGTTTCCCAGATGTACTTGGCGAACAGCGTGGCCGTGCCCGACGAGCCGCGCCCGACCAGGTACACTGTCTTGTCCGAGGCGCGCAGCGCCAGGCCCTTCAGGCCGCCGGCCCGGGCGGAGAAAGCCTCCAGCAGCTCCGGGATCTCCGCGATATCTTTGTAAGTGAGGGTGTCTTTGATCTTCATTTGCCTACGGCCTTCCTTTTTGCCTCGCGCAGTTTTTTCATACCCAGCCGGATATCGCGCAGGTCCATGCCGGTGCGGCCGTAATGGGCGTGCTCGATGGGCGAGTCGGGGCAGATGTAAGTGCCGCGCTCTATGCCCTTCGGGTCCTTCTCCAGCCCCAGCCAGATGAGCCAGGGCCGCAGGTCAGAGAAATCTTCCGCCACCAGCTCCGGGTTGGAGCGCATGACCAGGTCGCGCTCGCCGAAGCCGTCCAGCACGGCGCCGCTGTGGTAGCCGGCTTCCTTAGCCGCCTGCACGTCGCGGTGGGTGTCGCCGATGACGAACACCTGCCCGTCCTTTATGGGGGTCTTGGCTAATTTCGCGGCGCGCTCCACGGCTTTCTTGAGCACCTCGCAGCGGTGGTGCGAGTCGCAGCCGTAGCCGCCGAAGGCGAAATGCCGCAGCAGGCCCGAGGGCTCCAGCTTTATGAAGGCGCCTTCTTTGAGGTTGCCTGTGCCCAGTCCAAGCAGGACGTCCTTGCGGCCGGCGAGTTTCTCCAGGAACTTCTCCACGCCCTTTACCTTGAAATATTTTTTAGCTTTGACCGAGGCCAGGACCTCCAGCGGCAGGCGGTCGACGTATTTCTGCGTAAGGACGGCCAACTGCTTCTTAGTCGGCTTGCGGCCGGCCCCGGCCTTAAAGGCGTTCTCGAAGTTGGCCTTGTCGGTGGCGCCCTGCAGCTGCACCTCGGCGCAGGCGTCCCTGGCGCCGGTCATGGCCTCCACGGCGTAATTCAGTGCGCGCTTGCCGGCGCCGCCCGCTTTAACCAGCGTCCCGTCAATATCAAAGAGGATAATTTTCATTTTACACCGTGCACGACTTTTCCTTTCTTAACCGTCATCACGCACTGGCTGGCGCCGAAATAGTAACAGAGCTCGCGGTAGTCGTCGGCGGTGAAGAAGGCCAGGTCCGCCTGCATGCCGGGGGCTACGGCCCCGCAGCGGTCCCCGATGCCCAGGGCCCAGGCGCCGTTGACCGTGGCGGCGCAGAGGGCCTCTTCCGGAGTCATGCCGCAATGCGTGCAGGCCGCCGACAGCACGAACTGCATGTTCCAGCAGGGGCAGGTGCCGGGGTTGAAGTCGGTGGCGAGCGCCACCGGCACGCCGGCGGAGATGAGCTCGCGCGCGGGCGGGAACTTGGACAGCCCTAGGTAGTAATTGGAGGCGGGCAGCAGGGCCGCTATGGTGCCGGCGTCGCGCAGGGCGGCGATATCCTCGGCAAAGACGTGGTCGGCGTGGTCGGCGCTGACGGCCCCGGCGGCAGCCCCGGCGCGCGTGCCGCCGTAGTTGGAGAGCTGCTCCGAATGCACCTTGGGCCGCAAGCCCAGGCGGGCGGCCTCTTTGAGGTAGGCCGTGGTCTGCGCCGGCGTGAAATAGCCTTTCTCGCAGAAGATGTCGGCGAAGACGGCCAGCCCCTCGGCCGCGGCCTTCGGGAGGATCTCGGCCGTGACGTAGTCCAGGTATTTCTGGGCGTCGCCGTTAAATTCGGGAGGTACGCTGTGCGCGGCCAGCAGGGTGGGCAGCAGTTCCAGCGGGGTGAGCTTCTTCGCGTCGCGCACGGCGCGCAGCATCTTCAGTTCGGAGTCCAGGCTGAGGCCGTAGCCGCTCTTGACCTCGGCGGTGGTGGTGCCGCAGGCCAGGAACTTCGCGGCGCGCTCCGCCAGCTGCGCGGCCATCCGCCCGAGCGGCTGCTTGCGCACGGCCCCGATGCTCGACACTATTCCCCCGCCGGCGGCCTTGATGTCGGCGTAGGAGGCGCCGGCGGTGCGCATGGAAAAATCCTTCAGGCGCGGCTCGGCGAACACCATGTGGGTATGGCTGTCCACGAAGCCCGGCAGGCAGACGCCGCCCGTTTCCACAACCTTCGCTTTTTTAGCGAGCCGGTGGCGGTGCACGGCGGCCCTCGGGCCGGCGGCCTCTATTATCCCTTTCTCCACGAGCACGGCCGCGTTATTTACCAGGCCTGTCTCGCGCATGGCCGCGCCCGCGCGGGGACCGGGGTCCCCCGCGAAGGTCAGCAGCTGTTTAATGCCCGTGAAGAGTGTCGCCATCAGCGGAAGTTCTCGAACTGCAGGGTTATACCGTAGTCGCCGTTCCGCAGCAGGGCCATTACGCTCTGGAGTTCGTCCTTGGACTTGGAGGTGATGCGCAGCGTGTCGCCCTGTATGGAGGCGTTGGCCTTGAACTTGGCGTCCTTGATGGCCCGGGTCATCTCCTTGGCCTTGTCCTGCGGTATGCCCTGCTGGACTTTCACGGCCATCTTGGCGGTGCCGCCCAGCGCGTTCTCCACTTTCTGCCCCGAGAAGTTCTTGACCGGCAGGCCCCGCTTGGAGATCTTGGTCAGCAGCACTTCGTAGAGGGCTTTCACCTTGTAGTCGTCCGACGACTGCAGCATGATGGTATTGGCCTTCTTGTCGAAGTTGACCTCCGACTTGGAATCCTTGAAGTCGTAGCGGTTGAGCACTTCCTTCATGGCGATGGCTATCGCCTCGTCCACCACGGTGTACTCCACCTTTGAAACCACGTCGAAACTGAATTCGCTTGCCATGTTAATTCCTCCGTTACTTGAGCATCGGTATCTTCACGCCTTTCTTCCTGGCGAAATCCTTGGCCAGCTTGTAGCCGGCGTCGGCGTGGCGCAGCACGCCCATGGCGGGGTCGTTGGTGAGCACCCGCTCCAGGCGCAGCGCCATCTCTTTGGTGCCGTCGGCCACTATCACCTGCCCGGCATGCAGCGAGTAGCCCATGCCCACCCCACCGCCGTGGTGGAACGACACCCAGCTCGCCCCCGAAGCGGTATTGATGAGCGCGTTCAGGATGGGCCAGTCGGCGATGGCGTCGGAGCCGTCCTTCATGGACTCGGTCTCGCGGAACGGGCTCGCCACCGAGCCGGAGTCCAGGTGGTCGCGGCCTATCACGATAGGCGCGGAGACCTTCCCCTTCTTCACCAGGTCGTTGAACATCAGGCCGGCCAGGTGGCGCTCGGCGTAGCCCAGCCAGCAGATGCGGGCCGGCAGGCCCTGGAAAGCCACCTTCTCAGCGGCCATGTCCAGCCAGTGGTGCAGGTGCGCGTTCTTGGGGAAGAGCTTCTTTATCGCGGCGTCCGTGACGGCGATGTCCTTCGGGTCGCCCGAGAGGGCCGCCCAGCGGAACGGGCCCTTGCCCTCGCAGAACAGGTCGCGGATGTAGGCCGGCACGAAGCCGGGGAAGTCGTAGGCGCGCTTTACGCCCTGCTTGAAGGCCATGGTGCGGATATTGTTGCCGTAGTCGAAAGTCACCGCGCCGGCCTTCTGCAACTTCAGCATGGCCTCGACGTGTATGGCCATGGAGGCCATGGAGAGCTTCACGTATTTCTTAGGGTCCTTCGCGCGCAGTTCGGCCGCCGCCTTGAGCGTATAGCCCTTGGGGATATAGCCGCGCAGGGGGTCGTGGGCCGAGGTCTGGTCGGTCAGCACGTCAATCTTAACGCCGCGGCGGGCCATTTCGGGCAGCACCTCGGCGCAGTTGCCGAGCAGGCCTATGGAGAGCGGCTCTCTGGCCTTCATGGCCTTGTGCGCCATCGCAAGCGCCTCGTCGAGGGAGCGGGCCATGGTGTCCACGTAGCGGGTCTTGAGGCGCATGGCGATGCGGGTCTCGTCGACCTCCACCACTATGGCCACGCCGCCGGCCATGGTCACGGCCAGGGGCTGGGCGCCGCCCATGCCGCCGAGGCCGCCGGTCACGGTCAGCTTGCCGGCCAGGTCGCTCTTGAAATGCTTTCGGGCGAGCGCCGCGAAGGTCTCGTAGGTGCCCTGCAATATGCCCTGCGTGCCGATATAGATCCACGAGCCGGCCGTCATCTGGCCGTACATCATCAGGCCTTTCTTATCCAGCTCGTCGAAGGTCTCCCAGTTGGCCCAGTTGCCCACCAGGTTGGAGTTGGCGATGATCACGCGGGGAGAATGCTCGTAAGTGCGCAGCACCCCGACGGGCTTGCCGCTCTGTATGAGCAGCGTCTCGTCGTTCTCCAGCTTGCGCAGCGAAGAGACGATGGCGTTGTAGCAGTCCCAGTTGCGGGCCGCCTTGCCGCGGCCGCCGTAGACCACCAGCTCCGAGGGGCGCTCGGCCACCTCGGGGTCCAGGTTGTTCATGAGCATGCGCAGGGCGGCCTCCTGCTGCCACCCCTTGCACGAAAGTTTATTGCCGCGCGCCGCTCGTATGACCTTGTTCATGGTTCACCTCTCTATTAATCCACAAAATGGCCGCTGAGTATGCTCTCTGCCACGGCCTCTATGCGGCCGGAGAACACCTCGTCGCCCTTGAAGGCCGGGGACACCTCGCGCAGCTTCGCCAGGGCGGCCTCTACGCGCGGGCCGGACTTGAGCGGGCGGTGGAACTCTATGCCCTCGCCGGCGGCCATCATCTCTATGGCCACGATGCGCGCGGTGTTGCGCACCACGGTGCTGAGCTTGAGCGCCGCGGTCATGCCCATGCTCACGAAGTCCTCCTTGTTGGCGGAGGTGGAGATGGAATCGGCGCTGGCCGGGTGGCTGAGCACCTTATTCTCGTTGCACAGCGCTGCCGCGGTGACGTGCGCTATCATGAAGCCGCTCTCCAGCCCCGGGTTGCGGGCGAGGAACGGCGGCAGGATCTTGAAGTCGCTTACCAGCTGGGCGATGCGGCGCTCGGAGATATTGCCCATGGCGGTGATGGCGATAGCGGCGAAGTCGGCCGCGAAGGCCACGGCCTGGCCGTGGAAATTGCCGCCCGACAGCACTTCGATGGAGCCCTTCTTTTTCCCCTCCACCACCAGCGGGTTGTCGGTGACGCTGCCGAACTCGGTCTCGAAAACTTCCAGCGCGTACTCGATGGCGTCGCGCGCGGCGCCCATGGCCTGCGGCATGCAGCGCAGGGAGTACGGGTCCTGCACCCGCTTGTCGTTGACGGCGTGCGAGGCGCGGATCTGGCTGCCCTTCATCATGTCCTGCAGCATCTGCGCCACCTCCAGCTGGCCCGCGTGGGGCTTCAACCGGTGGATGCGCATGTCGAACGGGGCCGGGGTGCCCTTGAGGGCCTCCATGGTCATGGCCCCGGTCAGGACCGAGGAATAGAACAGGTTCAGCGCCTCGAAGAGGGCCAGGCCGCCCACGGCCTTCATGGCCTGCGTGCCGTTGATCAGCGCGAGGCCTTCTTTCTCGGCGAGCTCTATGGGCTTGATATTGGCTTCCTTCAGCACTTCGGCCGACGGGCGGAAGCGCTCCTCGCCGGCGAACTTGGCCTCGCCCTCGCCTATCAGCGTCAGGGCCATGTGCGCCGAAGGCGCCAGGTCGCCGCTGGCGCCCACGGAACCTTTGGACGGTATGAAAGGGATCACCTGCTTGTTGATGAGGGCGGCCAGCGCCTTCACTACGACGGGCCTGACCCCGGAATTGCCCATGGCCAGCTCGTTGGCGCGGGCGAACATCAGGGCCGTCACCTCGGCGTCTTCCAGCGGCTCTCCCACGCCGCAGGCGTGGCTGCGGATGAGGTTGACCTGCAGGCTTTTGAGGCTTTCGCGCGAGACGCGCTGGCTGGCCAGCTCGCCGAAACCGGTATTGATGCCGTACATCACGCGGTCCCCGGCCAGCAGGGCCTCCAGCGCGGCGCGGCGGGTTTGTATCAGCTTCAGCGCCTTGGGCGGTATTTCCACCCTCCGGTGCCCGTAGGCGACCTCCGCGAAATCCACTATGTCCGGGGCCGACCCCAGGGTAAAAGGCTTTTTCTTTGCGCTCATGTAGTTTTCCTCCCGCACTTTTCAATCAGGTCCGCCACCGTGACCGCGCCCGCGGCCTTGAAAGCGGCGATAAAATGGCCGAAGATCTGCCTGGTCATCTCCACGTCGCTGAGGGCGCGGTGCCAGTTGCCGTTGGCGATATTGAGCTCCGCGGCGATGTTGCCGAGCCGGTTGCTCTTGAACTTCCAGCTTTTGCGCGCGATGGCCAGCGTGTCCACGTAATAAAGCCTGGGCAGTTTAAGGCCCACCCGGCCGAATTCGGCGCCCAGGAAGCCCAGGTCGAACTCGGCGTTATGGGCGACCAGCACCGAATTTTCCAGCAGGGCCAGCAGGCGGGGCGCCACCCCGCCGAAAGAGGGGCTGTCCTTGACCATGGCGTCCGTGATGCCGTGTATCCGCGATACTTCCGGCGGGATGGGCCCGCCCGGGTTGATGAGCTCGGCCAGCGTGGCTACCCGGTCGGGGCCGCGGAAGCTGACGGCCGCCACTTCGCAGACGCGCGCCTCCCGGGGCGAAAGCCCGGTGGTCTCCACGTCGATAAAGGTAAAGACCGCGTCCTCTATCTTCAGCTTTTCCGTCAGTTCAAGCATGCTGCGTTACCATCGGCCCCGCGGCGGCGCGGCTTACAGATAGCCGTAATAGATCACCCTGGTCCAGAAACCCACCAGCACGGCCATCCCCACGCTCAGCCAGACGTTGATGCCGCTGAGGTCCATGATGCGCTTGCGCTTCACGTACAGCAGCTGGAAGATCCAGGCCGCGGCGAAAGGGATCCACCAGTAGCCGGCGGTGAAGAAAAAGGCCCAGACGACCACCCGCTCGAAGATAAGGAAGTATTTCTCGTCGAAGCTGGGAAAGGGCTTGCCGAAGAGGTCCTTCTCCGCGAAGTAGATGAGCACGGTGGTAAAATGCGTGACCAGGACCGCCATGCAGCCGATCGCCACCCATTTTTCTCCCATCAGCAGGCCGGGGCCGTCTATGACCACGGGCGAGATCAGGAACAGCACGTAGACATGCATCAGCTGGTCGGCCAGGAAACTCAGGGTGTTATCCCTCCAGCCCAGGGACCGCATGCTGTAGACGCGCAGCTGGTCCACGGCGAAATGCACCGCCAGCATCAGCGCCAGGGCCGCCCAGCCGTTCACCTCCACGCCGCCGGCCCTGAACCAGGTGTCGCCCAGGTAGTTCCAGGTAAGCGCGGCCGACACCACGAAGTGCGTCGCGCAGTGCAGCAGCATGCCCCACAGGCTCCTGCGCTTCAGGCGGTTCACGGCGTCGAACTGCAGCGTGAAGTCCGCCAGCAGGTGGGAAAGTACCAGGCGCCAGAATATCACCATGAGGGTTTAGCCTTTCTCCGTCAGGTTGAAGGACTGGTCCCAGCCCTTCGGGGGTTCCTTGGCGAATTTCTCGGCGTTATCTATGTAGAACTGCGAGGGCCCGTCGCCGGGCAGGGCCGCCAGCGCCGCCTTGAAGTCCGGCAGCGAGCCGGCGTAATCGCCCTTGTAGAACTTTTCGATGCCCGCCTCGTAATGCTTGAGCATATTCAGCACTTCCGGCGCGGCTTCGCCTTTGCGCGCGAAAGGCTCGTAGACCTTCACCGGGATGGCCTTGCCGACCACCCTGATGCTGCCCAGGTAGCGGTGGTCGAACTCGCCCTTGAGGTCGCCGAAGGTCATCTCGCTGGTCATGATCTTGGAGTGGAAGTACTTGTTGGCGCCTTCCATGCGGGAGGCCATGTTCACGGTGTCGCCCATGACGGTGTAAGAGAGGCGCGAGCGCGAGCCCATGTTGCCCACTACCATCGGGCCGGAGTTCACGCCCACGCGGCATTTGGGCTTGATGGTGAACTGGGTGAGCGACTCGTTGAGGCGCGCCATCTCGTTCTGGCAGTCGATGGCCGCCAGGATGCCCAGCCTGCGGTGGTCCGCCTGGTCCAGCGGGGCGTTCCAGAAAGCCATGATGCAGTCGCCGATATACTTATCCACGGTGCCGTCGTGCTTGAGGATCACGTCCGTGAAGGCAGACAGGTATTCCACCAGCATCGCGGTCAGTTCTTCGGGGGACAGCTTCTCGGACATGGTGGTGAAGCCGGCCAGGTCCAGGAAGAAGGCGGTCATGTCGCGCTTCTCGCCGCCCAGCGACAGCTTGGACGGGTCCTTGGTGATGAGTTCCACCACCTTGGGCGACAGGTACTGCCCGAAGGTGTTCTTGATCCACTTCTTCTCGCGGCCCTCCAGGACTGCCTTGTGCACGGTCACGAAGATGAAAGGCACCAGCATGGTTACGAACACGCTCAGGAACGGCATGTCGTAGCGATTGACCAGCATGATAAAGTTAAAGACCAGCAGCAGGCCGACGAACCCGGCAGAAGCAAGGGAGATGGTCTTTATCGTGAACCTGGCCAGCAGGATGGGGAGCCAGGCCGCGAACAACATTAGCAGGAAGAACAATAATGCCGGGAACGGCTTCAGGAAATCCTCGTGCAGCAGATTGTCGGCGATATTAGCGTGCACCTCGACCCCGGGCCAGGTGGTGTAGAACGGGGAAGGGTAGTGGTCGAAGGCTCCGGTAGCGGTAGAACCTACGAACGCCAGCCCGCCCTTAATGATCTCCCTTTCCTCCTTGGAAAGCCTGCCCTCAATAATGTCCAGCACCGAAATATGCCTGTACACGGAATCGTTAAGATGATCGCCTTCTTTGCTCTCCCAGCCAGGGTGGTAAGGGCGCTGCTGGGGAACCCGGAAGTTGATGCGTTTAGAATCGGTGCCATAGACCGCCTCGAGGTCGGCCGGGGTCTTGCCGGTATAGATCGAATAGGCCGCGGACGCCAGCAGGGGCAACCCGGTGCCCGCGCAGTCCTTTCCGCACCGGGTCTTTATGGCCAGGTCATCATAGAGGAAATTCTTACTGAACAGGGCGACGCGCCGGACCTGGCCATTCGCTTCCATGTCATCCTCGACATGGGGGTGAGAAACAATGGCCGCGGCTTCGCCCAGCCCCTTGAACGGATACAGGAACTTGTTGTCCTGCGGGCTCTTGTAGACCAGTATCGAGACGTTGCCGGCCTTCCGCACGGAGTCGTTCATTTTGAGGTCGCTGGCGGGGTTGTCCCTGTCCGGGTCGGTAAGTATGACGTCCACCCCTATCGCCTTGACCCCCAGCTTCTTCAGGCTGTCTATCAGGGTCCCGTAATGCCTCCGCTTGAAGGGATAGCCCATTTTTGCGACGGTATGCTCGTCTATGGCCGCGATAAATATCCTGTCGTCCGCGTGCCTGTTATAGTACTTACCAAAGCTGCCGATGAAATCAGGGCTGTCGGAAGCGGAAAACCAGTTGGGCATGAACATCCGGGTATCGGCCCATTTATTGTCGAGCGGCCTGATCCACCACCCTCCGTTCAACAGGGCGTCCAGGCCCATGCTGGCCACCACGAACAGCGTAAAGAAAATGCCGAAAAGATACAGCGCTTTTGAACTACCGGAAGAAGCGGACTTATTTTCCATTTTTAACCCCTAGACCGCAGAATGTTTCCCCTTACAAAAAGGCCAGGCCCACAAAGCCGGTCCGGCTCAGATAACCACCGTGAACGTGCTCCCCCCCGCGCCGCCCTCGGCCCGGATACTGCCTCCGTGGAGCTCCACTATCTTGCGGGAGATGGCCAGGCCCAGGCCGAAGCCGGACCCGTCCTCCCCCGATTTGAGGCGCTTGTACTTTTCGAACACCGCCTCCAGCTGGTCGGCCGGGATGCCCGGGCCGGTATCGCTGACGGTAAAAATCACTTTCTCCCCTTCCGCCCTGACAGAGGCCGTCACCTTGCCGCCGGCCGGGGTGAACTTCCAGGCGTTGGAGATCAGGTTCTCCAGCACGCGGCGCAGCAGCGAGGAGTCCCCTGAAAGCTCCGCTTTCCCCGCCCCGGCCGTTTCCACGGAGAAGGCCACGCCTTTCTCCTCGAATATGGCCCGGAAGCCGTCCGCGGAGGCGGAGAGGAATTCCGCGGCGTTTATTTTTTTAAGTTCCGGCTTGAGCTGGCCCGCCTCCATGCGGGAGATGTCCAGGATGTTCTCCAGCAGCTTGAAGAGCCGGTCGCTGGAGTCCTTGACGTTGCGCACGTAGCCGGCCTGTTTGGCCCCGGGCTCGAATTCTTTTTCCAGCAGCTTGATATAGCCCTGCATGGTCAGCAGCGGGGCGCGCAGGTCGTGCGCCACCGAGTGGAAGAATTCCTCTTTCATCTTCTGGATCTTCCGCTCCAGGGTGATGTCGCGCAGCACCATGAAGACCGCCGGGTTCTGGGTTTTGGCCGAAAGGGTCTGTACGCTGAGGCGGTAATACCTGGTCTCCCCCGCCAGCTGCAGTTCGATGACGCCGCTCCTGGACCTGGATCTTTTATCCACCAGGTCGGCCACTTTCCGGCGGATGGCCTCGTTCTCCCCGGGCACGGCGCCGGGGCCCAGGATGTCCTTGGCCGCGGCGTTGGCGTAAAGCAGCTCCCCGCGCATGTCGCTGAGGATGATGGCGTCGTGGATCAGGCTGACCAGCAGCTCCAGCTTCTGCTTTTCCTCGAAGACCTTCTCCACCTGGATGCCGTGGTAGCGGTCCACCTCGCGCATCATGGAGTTGAAGGCCCTGAGCAGTGCGGAAAGCTCGGTAAACTCGGTGGCCTCGCTCACCGGGACGCGGAACTCCCCGGCCGAAACGCGGCTGGCCCCGTCCATGAGGGCCGCCACCGGGACTCCCAGCCTGCGGGTGAACAGCAGCGCCGAGAAGTAAAAAACGGTCAGCACGGCCAGCACGAAGAAGGCCATCAGCCAGGAGATGCGGTTGATGCCCGCGAACGCCTCCGCCCGGTTCTCCAGGGCCACCATGAAAAGGTCGAAGCCCCGCACGGGCGCGGCCGCGCCGATGTAGGCCCCCTCCCGGCCCTCTATGCTGAAAACGGAACCGCGTTTGAGGATGTCGCGCACCTCGGCGGGATTGAAATTCTCGAAGGAGCCGGACAGCGGCAGGGCCTTGCCCTGCGCGTCGGCCAGCAGCAGGCCGCCGGTGGCGCCCAGGCGCTGCGAGCGCAGCTTCACGAACAGGTCCCGCAGGTTGACCACCGCGAAGGCGTAGAAGCCGCCCCCCATCGGGTAGACCAGGCGGCAGACGGGCATATCATAGATCATCTCGAAGCCGCCCAGCGCGGTCCTGCCCTCGCGCGAGGCCTTCTGGAACTGCGGCTCACGCGACAGGTCCACGTAGCCCCCGAAATAGCGCTTGAGCTCCGGCGCGCCCCCGCTCATCAGCCCGCGCCCGTCGGCGCGCGCGAAGGCGAGGAAGAGGAACTCCGGGTTCTTGCGAAGGGCCTTGTCCAGGGCGGCCTGGTTCACGTAAGAGGAGTCGGCGTCCCACATGCGTTCGAAGCGGCGCGACAGGTCCTGGGCCTCCCGCTCCATCATCAGCGAGCCCATCTGGGCCACGTTCTGCTGCAGGCTGGAAATGTCCTGGCGGGCGCGGGACTGCAGGTAGAGCAAAAAGAAACCGGCCGGGGCCAGCGGGATGAGCCCGGCCCCGAAAACGATAAGCAGCAGCCTGTTTAACAGCGTCACAAATTTATAGGCAGCGGCGCCCGGCTGTCCGGCCGCCCCCTGCCGGTCACTTCCCGTTCTTCAGCGCTTCTATCAGCCTGGGCACGATCTCGTGCGCGTCGCCCACTATGCCGTACTTGGCGACGTTGAAAATGGGCGCGTTCGGGTCCTTGTTGACCGCCACGATCACATCGGAGGCCTTCATGCCCACGATATGCTGCACCGCGCCAGAGATGCCGAAAGAGAGGTAGAGCTTGGGCGACACCGTGGTGCCGCTCTGGCCCACCTGGTGCG
>Ga0075012_10001132_pt1 | contig 27687 bp, 19 predicted proteins | sample All_14_2_FD_71474 | JGI IMG/M metagenome (GOLD analysis project Ga0075012, IMG submission 71474) | Freshwater microbial communities in response to fracking from Pennsylvania, USA - Allegheny Zone_MetaG_DW_15 | ecosystem: Environmental > Aquatic > Deep subsurface > Groundwater > Drilled...
ACCTCTGCCACCTCTGCCACCTCTGCCACCTCTGCCACCTCTGCCACCTCTGCCACCTCTGCCACCTCTGCCACCTCTGCCACCTCTGCCACCTCTGCCTCTTTGCCCCTCTGCGGCAAAACCGAACGTCCCTCGACTCCCCACTCCCCACTCCCCACTCCATCAATCCATCAATCCATCACTCAATTCGAATCGTCACTCGTCATTCTCACCTCCCCTTCCTCCCACCCCTCTTCGGCTTCCCATACACCACGCTCTTCCGCTGCGCCGGAATGCCCCCGCTGTCATCCGCATTCAGCCCCGCCCGCTTCTTCAGCTCACGGATCTGATCCCGTAGCAGCGCCGCGCGCTCATACTCCAGCTTCATCGCCGCCTCCGCCATCTCCTGCTCCAGCTCACGGATCGTCTCCGTGATCGCAAAATCCCCGCCACCCTCGCGCACCACGCTCTCCTCCACCTCACGCGCCTTGCCCAAGATTTGCAGACTCTCCTGCACCGCGCGCTGCACCGTCTGCGGCGTGATCCCATGCTTCTCATTGTGCTCCATCTGCACCTGACGCCGATACCCGCTGATGCTCAGCAGTTGCTGAATGCTCTTCGTCTGCAAATCCGCAAACAGCACCACCTCCCCGTTCACATGCCGCGCGGCACGTCCCGCCGTCTGAATCAGCGACGATTCACTGCGCAAAAAGCCCTCCTTGTCCGCGTCCAAAATGCACACCAGACTCACCTCTGGCAGGTCCAGCCCCTCGCGCAGCAGGTTGATCCCCACCAGCACATCGCAGTCCCCCGCACGCAGGCTCCGCAAAATCTCCACGCGTTCGATCGCATCAATGTCACTATGCAGATACCGCACCTTGAAATCCAGATTGCGCAGGTAGTCCGTCAAATCTTCGGCCGTCCGTTTCGTCAGCGTCGTCACCAGCACACGCTCACGCTTCTCCACCCTTTGTCGGCATAGCTCAATCGTCTCATCAATCTGCCCCTTCAGCGGCTTGATCGTGATCACCGGATCCAGCAGCCCCGTCGGCCGGATCACCTGCTCCACCACCAGCGTCCGCCCCTTCGTCGTCACATCAAATTTCTCAATCGGCTCCGCACTCCCGCTGATCCGCACCGTCCGCGTCATCGGCAGCGCATCCGTCACCTTTGCCACATAGCTGGTATTTCCCACCACGCTGTTCTCAATCTCAAACCGCGCCGGCGTCGCGCTCACATAAACAAGCTGCCCCACCTTCCCCATGAACTCCTCAAACCTCAGCGGCCGGTTGTCCAGCGCGCTTGGAAGCCGAAACCCATGCTCCACCAGCACCGTCTTGCGCGACTTGTCACCCTCATACATTCCGCCTATTTGAGGAATCGTCACATGACTCTCATCGATGAACATCAGCGGCGGCTCCTTAAAAAAATCCAGCAGCGTCCCCGGCGTCGCACCCGGCGCACGTCCAGTCAGGTGCCGGCTGTAGTTCTCGATCCCCTGGCAGAACCCCATCTCCTGCATCATCTCGATGTCATACTGCGTCCGCATCTTGATCCGCTGCGCCTCCAGCAGCTTCCCCTCCTTCTCAAACCACGCCACCCGCTCCTCCATCTCCTCGCGGATCTTCACGATCGCATTGCGCATCTTGTCACCCGGCGTCACGAACTGCTTCGCCGGAAAAATCGTGTAGCTCGGCATCTTCAGCGTCACCGTCCCCGTCAGCACATCCACCGCGCTGATCCGGTCAATCTCATCGCCAAAAAACTCAATCCGGATCGCCTCGTTCTCCAGATATGCCGGCACAATCTCTATCACATCCCCCCGCGCCCTAAATTTCCCGCGCGTCAGCTGCACGTCGTTCCGCTCATACAGCATGTCCACCAGCTTCGTCAGCAGCGTCTCCCGCGTCATCTGCTGCCCCACGTTCAGCGGCAGCATCATCCCCTCATAGTCCTCCGGCGATCCCAGGCCGTAGATGCACGACACACTCGCCACGATGATCGTGTCCTGCCGCGTGATCAGCGCCCCCATGCTCGCCAGCCGCAGCCGCTCGATCTCGTCATTCACCGCGCTGTCCTTCTCAATGAACGTGTCCGTCCGCGCGATGTACGCCTCAGGCTGGTAGTAGTCGAAGTAGCTCACGAAGTACTCGACCGCATTATTCGGGAAAAAATTCTTAAACTCCGAGTACAGCTGCGCCGCCAGCGTCTTGTTGTGCGAGAAAACCAGCGCCGGCCTCCCCACCTCCGCGATGATGTTCGCCATCGTAAACGTCTTCCCCGAACCCGTCACCCCCATCAGCGTCTGGTGCCGGTTCCCCGCACGCACGGACTTCGTCAGCTTCGCAATCGCCTGCGCCTGATCCCCCTGGGGATTGTACTCCGTGTTAAGCCGAAAAACAGACATGATAGAACGTACGAGTGCAGCTCAGCACTGTGCTGAATATTTTTGCTGCAAGGCGCGGCAAAAAGAAAACACCGCAGCAAAACCCGGCGTGGCAGGCTCTCACTGCGGTGTTGAAATTCCGAGGCTCCGGCCTCCCGTTAGGACATCCCAGGCCCGATCTCGCTCGGCGCAGGCAGATCCGCAGGATCCACTTCCTCCGCCTTCGCAGTCACCGGCTGCGCATAGCGCTGGCGGTATTCCTTCCACGAGATCAGCTTGCGGTCGCTCTCATCCCACAGACGCAGGTTGATGCACTTCAGGCTCTTCCAAAATGTCAGCGGCGGGATCGAATAAAACATCGGGTGCGAGTTATGGCACTTCTCCAGGTAGTAGTTCGGGATCCGTGAGCTCAGGTGGTGCACATGGTGGAAGCCGATGTTCCCCGTGAACCACTGAAGGATCTTCGGCAGCTTGTAGAAAGAGCTGCCCTCCAGCGCTGCGGTCGTGTAGTCCCAGTCCTCGCGGTGCTCCCAGTACACATCTTCATACTGGTGCTGCACATAAAACATCCAGATCCCTGCGATGCCCGCAAACATCGTCACCGGCAGTTGCATTAGCACGTAGTTTTTGAAGCCAAACACGTAGCTCAGGCCCACAATCATCAGCACCAGCGCCACGTTCATGATCATCACCGACTTGCGGTCCTTCCCCTTCGCCCGTGGTGAAGGAAAACGCTGATGGATCAAAAACAGCGCCAGCGGCCCCACCACAAACAGCGTGATCGGATTCCGGATCAGCTTGTAAAAGAAGCGCCGCGTCGGGCTCGCCTCCTGAAACTCCTTCACCGTCATCGTCCAGATGTCCCCGTCGCCGCGGCGGCTCAGGTCACCCGAGGTCTGGTGGTGCACCGAGTGCTGCCACGTCCAGTGCAGATACGGCGTAAACGTCAGCATCCCGCTGATGAATCCCAGCACGCTGTTTGCCCGCTTCGACTTGAAAAACGACCCGTGCCCGCAGTCATGAAACATGATGAACACACGCACCAGCAGCAACCCCGTCACCGCCGCGATCGCCAGTGTCAGCCAGTAGGAAACAGACAAGCTCCAATACATCGCCCACCAAAGCAGCGCATAGGGCACAAAAGTGTTAACAATCTGCCAGGTGGCACGTGGAATCGAAGGAACCGTGAAAGGGGCGACAATTTTTTTCCATTCGGAAATCGTGGCCTGGGGCTTGGATGGTGTCATCTCAGGGGCGCTGCTCATAGTTGGGTGGAGACCTCTTATATAGCACATCTCCGTCATTCGTCCCACACTCAATTTGTTAAAAAACTCTCCTTTATGGCGCATTCTTGACACTCCATTGCCATTTAAACACCTCAAATTGAGCCAACTAAATCTTGTCCCACCCCTCTCCGCGCCCCTGCCCATCGACAACCCGCGACAACCATCCACAGACTCCGGACGTCCCCTGGCTTCTACCCGCAAGGCCTGCCGGGTAAGGTCAGCGCGATTGAGTCTTTTGAAATCCAAGGATCGGATCCGGAGAAGAATGCTCTCCCGACGAGCCTTGGAGATTGAGGCCTGGAGCACTTCGCCCCCAAAGGAAGTGTGGCCACGCTCATGGGCCCCGGCGCGTTGGAGCATTTCCAGTTTCAAAAAACTGGGACACTCTAAAATGCTGCCCCGCACATCGCGGGTTTACCTTCCCGCCACACCCGCCGGTTTGCGGATCTTCATCAGAATCGGAAAGCTGGTCTGCAGTCCGGCGCTGTCGTGTTCATTGCGGGCGGAGCTGAGGGCGGCGTGGATGAGCTTGTCCTGGTCTTTGACCCAGTTGGCGGCGCGGAAGAAGATGGGGCGCTCGTTTTCTTTCTCGCGGATCTGCACGCCGTTGAGGCCGATGTCATCGACGATGACGCCGTGGGGCAGGCCGTGCACATCCAGGTTGAGGATGCCTTCGTTGCCCATGCGCACGGCGCGGATCCAGGCCTTCACTGTCTGACCCGGCACGAGGGTGATTTCGAGGGGCTTGGTCTCGTTTTTGATTTCCCGCATCACCGGTTTGCCTCCTGCATCCGGCTCCATGACGATGACGAACTTCGGCGCGGCACCGAGCGTGACTTTGCCGAAGGTGCCGGCGTCGTGCGTGAGGGCTTTGGATTTCGCGGTGATCTTGAGCTTGCTCCAGTCGGCATTTGCAGCGGCATCCGGCGCTGCACGCAGACTGCCGCTGATCAAATCATGCCCGGCTTCGATATGAATCGGTGAGGAGGCGTAATAACCGGCGGGAAGGCCGGCGATGTCGATCTGGATAGGATCATCAAAACCATCCACCCTCTCTGCACGGAAGGAAAAGCCGATGGAAGCGCCCGGCATGACCGTGGGGTTCATGCCAGCAAGCTTCACGCTGAAGTCGGGCATCGGCTGCCGGATGGAAAGCGCATAGACGTAGCGCTCGCCGCCCCAGCCACGGGTGTCGGTGACTTTGATGATGTAATGACCGTCCGCAGGTGCGGTGAAGGTGAGGCGCGAGTCACTGCCGAGCTTGCGATCTCCGCTGTCGTCGTTGGCGTAGTTCAGGGTGAAGACGGGCAGACCATTCGGCACGATGTGGCTGCCAATGGGCTTGGGCTCGACGATGTAGCAGGGTTCGTCGAGCGAGTGTGAATTCGCCGTGGTGTCAAAGTAGGCGCGGCGTTTGCCGCCGGAGGTGTAGAAGAAGCAGCCGCCATCCGGGCCGCGTGGCATGCGGATGATCTTCATCACGTCGCCGTTGAAATAGGCGAACTCGTTGAGCTCCATCTCCTCCCAGTTTTGCAGGCGGATGTCGGGATTGTTGGCATCCACGCTGCGGAAGTTGTTGTAGCTGTCGCGCACGGCTTGGAGCTGCATGCGCTGCACAGGTTTGCCGTCAGCATGCAGGACCTCGATCTTGGTGTCGGCAGGGGAGCCTGCCAGATCGGCAAGTGTTTCGATGATCCATGCCTGTCCTTTTTTGGCATCAAAAGCGAAGCAGTCGGTGTCGCCAGCTTTCGCGAGAAGGGCATTCACCGTGGCGGGTGTGGTGATGTTTTGCGCTCTGGCGATGTCATCGTTGCCTTCCACTTCTTCGATCTGCTCCAGGCTGCTCACACGCAGCACCGGCATGGAACGGAAGCGCAGGGCTTTGGCATCCAGTGGCACGTTGATCATGCCTTCCTTCTCGGGCTTCAGCGTCACGGTGGCTTTTTCGCCGAGATGATGGCCGATGAGGGTGACTTTGGTGTCCTTTCCGAGTTGCGCGAAGAGCGGCGACCAGGCGGTGACGTAAGGCACTGCGCCAAGGGTGAGGCGGTAGGCGTGATCGGCGCTGCCATCCATCGTGGTGTTGCTCACGAGCACCATGTAATCGCCGTCCGCAGGTGCTTTCCAGGCGAGGAAAGGATCGCTGCCGCTGTCGAGTCCGCGATTCACCGCGAGCACCGTGCGGTTTGTGTCCATGATCTCCAGCGTGGGCGATTTCGCCGTGCTGCCGACCTGCGCTACCGCAAGATCGAACACAAGTTCCTCGCCCGCTTTGGCTTTGAAGAGATACGCATCATGCTGGCCGACCTCAGTGAGTGTGCCCCAAAGGCTGGCAGGCAATGACGCGATGCTGAGAGGGGCCGCTTTGAAATCAGCCGACTGGGTGATGGTGGGTGCAAGATCATCGGCATGGATCTTCATCCGTGCAGACTCGCCAGCGGCGCTCTTGAGCCAGACTTCATGCACGCCACGCGGCACATCAGCCGTAGCGGTGATTTTCAGGCGTGCCGTGGTGGGTTTGACCGAACTCTTGGCGAGCTGCACTTTCAAGCCGGGATGCGAAGCAATGACCTGCATGTCTGCAGTGAAACCCTTGCCTGCAATGCTCACCATCAACTCGCCGCCAATGTGTGCGGCACGCGGTGAAATGCGTGCGAGCTCGGGCTTCACGACTTTGGCCGGTTTCGTGGGCGCAGGTGCCATCACCGTCTTTCCAGTGGCTGAATCATAGACGCTGAGGCTGCCATCCACACGACCGGCGACAAGCTGGGCTTTGTCGGTAAAGGCGAGCGCGGAGGACCAGTCCGGCTGGTGTTCCAATGGAACTTTTTCCGTGAGATCGGCGGTATTCCAAAGCCGGAGGGATCTGTCAGTCGAGGTGGAAGCCAGAAGCTGGCCGTCGATGGAAAGCGCCAGATTCAAGATGCCGCCTTCATGCGCAAAATGACTCGTGACAATCTTGTTCGCCCCCTCCTTGGCGTCGGCGCTGATGTTCCATACGCGAATGCGGTTGTCGCCACCGGCGGCGAAAAGCTGTTTGCCATCCGCGCTGAAGACGACGCTGGTCTGCTCTTTGGTTGGCTGCGACAGCGTATCGAGCCGCTCTCCCCTGGGAATGCTCCAGAGTTTCACCGTGCGGTCAGCGCTCGCGCTCGCGAGCACTTTGCCATCTGGGCGGAATGACAGGGCGTTCACGGCGCCGTTGTGACCTTTCAGCAGGGCAAGCTCCTTGCCGGTGGCCGTGTCCCATAGGCGAATTTTTTGATCGTAGGCTCCTGTGGCGATCATCTTGCCATCGGGCGAAACAGCAAGTGCATACGCGGCATCAAGATGACCTTCAAACGACTGCAACAGCGCACCATCGCTGGTCTTCCAGCTCTGCACGATGCCCACAATCCCCGCCTCGCCACCAGCGGCATATACCATCGCGCCATCGGGTGAAAACGCGACCGCATTGGCCTTGCCCTTGAAGCCAGTGAGCTTGCGAATCACGGCGCGCGTGACCGGATTGAGCAGTTCCACCTCGCCAAACCGGCCTACCGCGATGAGCTGTACTTTCGGCGAAAATGCCACGGCTTGGATCGCATGCTTCGGCGGCACCGTCGGCATGATTTTCGGCGTGATGACCTCGCGCGGCATCGGCTTGGCCTCAGCCATCGCCGGCCCTTTCGCGCCGGTGTCGATCCAGGTTTTGATCAGAGCGATCTCTTCGGGTTTCAGCTTCTCGCGCTTGCCCGGCGGCATGAACTCATTCTTCCCGCCACGCCCCGAATGACCCTCAAGGAACTTCACCAGCATCGAGTCATTCGCCCTTCCCGCAACGACCGCCACACCCTCCTTGCCGCCCTTCATCAGGTTCGCAAACGTGTCCAACTGGAACTCCCCGTCCGCATCGGTGTCATCATGGCAGTCGATGCAGTAGGTGTCCCACAGCGGTACGATCTGCTTGATGTAATCCACGGTCTGGGCGTGGATGACAACCGAGGAAAAAGCAAGGAGAAGGATGGAACGGAAAGGGATCATACAGTGTTCCTTGTTAGTGATTGAACAAAAACTCCTTCGAGCTCATCAGGCCCCAGAAGATGTCCTCCAAGGTGGTGCGGCGATCTTCCGGTCTGGCGGTGGCGAGCATCTCGGTGGCCTTGGAGGTTTCGCGTTCGGTGGGGAGGCGGGCAAGAGCCGTGAGGTAGGCCTCCTCAATGATCTTCTCGTTGCTGAGCTTCTCGGCGAGCAAGGCATCGAGGCGGTTGTCTTTTTGCGCGAGCTTTTGGTTGAGCGTGTCGCCATTGGCGATGTGCAGGGCCTGGGCCATGCTGGGTTCATTGGTGCGTTCGCATTCGCAGGTCGCCACGCGGTCGGCACGGCCGAAGCTCTTGAGGAAGTAACTGGCGATGTTGCTGTCTGGCAGTTGCAGGGCGCGGAAGCCCATGGGGTAGCTTTCGCTGGTGCCACGGTTGGCGTTGCGCTTGTCGATCTTGAAGGTGGTGGGGGCGGCGGTAACCTGGGAAACGGTGTCGAGCAGCACTTCGGCTTTCAGGCGACGCGGAACGTAGTGCGAGCCGTAGCGGAGGTCGGTGATGTTTTCGGGCAGGGTGATGCTGCTGCGCTGGTAGGTCTCGCTTTGCAGGATGGTGCGCATGAGGGCCTTCAGATCAAATTTCTGCTTCACCAGATGCTCGCAGGCGGCGGCGAAGAGAGGCTCGTTGCTGGCGGGATTGGTCACGCGCAAATCATCCACGGCTTCGACGAGCCCGGAGCCGAAGAAGTTGGCCCACACGCGGTTCACGATGGCGCGCTGGAAGAGTTTATTATGGGTGCTGGTGAGCCACTTCGCGAGCGGCACGCGTCGGTCCTCGGTAGAAGACATGGAGACAGCCGTAGTAACGTCCAGCGGGTGCGGTGGCTGCGGCTTGCCGGTGAGGGGCTGCACCAGTTCGCCATCCGCGGCGGAAAACAGCACACGTTCATCGGCCTGCGCGCCATTCTTGGTGCGCACGCGCGAGAGCATGTTGGCAAAAGCGAAGTACTCGTTGTTCGTCCACTTCTCCATCGGGTGGTTGTGGCACTTCGCGCAGGCGATGGAGGTGCCGAGGAAGGCGACGCTGATGGTTTCGGCGCACTTGGTCGGCTCGTCATTCAGGATGAAGAAATTGCCCGCGCCGTTTTCCAGGGTGCTGCCAGTGGCGGTGAGGAGATCGCGCACCATGACGTCCCAGGGCGTGTTTGCGGCAACGTTGCGGCGGATCCAGTTGTAATAGGACCACATGGCCTGGGGCATGAGCTTGTCGCCATTGACGAGCAGGAGATCGCTCCAGCGGTGTGACCAGTAATCGACGAACTCGGGACGTTGAAGCAGTGACTCGATTAGGCGGTCACGCTTGTCAGCAGCTTTGTCCGCGAGGAAGGCACGGGTTTCCTCCAGGGAGGGCAAAACGCCGATGGTATCAAGAAAGGCGCGGCGCAGGAATTCGTGATCCTCCGCGCGCCCGGAAGGCGGAATGTTCAGCGCGCGCAGTTTCGTCAGCACCTGCTCGTCGATGAAATTGCGTGGCTTCATCTGCGCAAACGCCGGCTCATCGACCACGCCATCGCTCGGCACCACCAGCGTGGAAATGGCCAGGCGGCTGAGATACCACGCACTGATAGTTGTCTCCCCACGGCCGGTCGTTTTGACAATGCCCTGCTCATCCACCGTGGCCACGCTGGCATTCACGCCGTTGTATTTGGCCCAGCGCGTCACGTCTTCGCTATGTCCGTCACTGAACTTGGCGGTGACCTTGAGCGGCAGCGTGACGCCGGGCTTGGTCACGACCTGCTTCGGCTCCACATCCAGCGCCACGATGAGTGGATCGCTCGCCTTTGGCCCCGGAGCACCCGCAGCGATCCAGTCGGCGATGGCCTTGTATTCCGGAGAGTTCACCTCGAAACGCTTGTCCCCCTTGTGCGGCACCGCCTTCACGGCCTTGAGCAAAAACAGACTGCGCGCCGGATCTTCCATCGTGAGGCGGCGGCCATTTGCGCTGCGCGTGACGGAGATCCAGTCCCCTTCGTCATCGAACCCGCGCAAGGAAAGACGAAATCCCCCCTGCCCCGCAGCGGCACCATGACACGCGCCCATCGCGCAACCATAGCGCGTAAGGATGGGCTGGATGGTATTGCGGAAGGATGGAGCTTCAGCGGCAGCAGCCGAAGTGAGAGCCGCAAAGGCGATGAAGGAACGGAACATCATGAATGACACGCGGTGAGGGGTGGCGGGAGGCGGACACTCGTTCTACGCAAACAGCTCTTTGATCGCCTGCGTGCCGAAATCGACGACGGGATATGGCCTGCCCTGCGGCCCAGGAAGCTCGGTGGTGAGATCGATTCCAAGCGCTTGATAAATGGTGGCCACGATCTCCTTCGGCGCGACGGGGCGCTCAGTGGGGTAGCCGCCGATGTCGTCGCTCTTGCCCACAACCTCGCCGCCCTTGATGCCGCCGCCGGCGAAATTCACCGTCCAGCAGTTTGGCCAATGGTCGCGGCCACCGGCGGGATTGATCTTGGGCGTGCGGCCGAATTCGGCGAGGCAGGTGACCATGGTGTCGTCGAGCATGCCGCGCTGGAACAAGTCCTCAATGAGAGCACTGTAGCCCTGGTCATACATGGGCGCGACGATGTCGCGCATGCCTTCGATGCTGGTGAAAGGTTTCGAGCCGTGGATGTCCCAGGTGATCTCGCCAAACACGGTGATGAAAGTGTTCACGGTGACGAACCGCACACCGCGCTCCACCAACCGCCGCGCCAGCAGGCAGCTCTGGCCGAAGCGGTTCAAGCCGTAGCGTTCGCGGACCTTGAGCGGCTCCTTGGTGAGGTCGAAGGCCTCGCGCGCCTGCGTGCTGGTCATGATTCGGTAGGCGGACTCAAAATTCGAATCCATCAGCTTGGCCTGCTCGCTGTACTCGAAATTGCGCACGCTGCTGTCCACCAGCTCACGCAGTTCACGGCGGCGTTCGAGGCGCACTTCGCCGATTTCCTTCGGCGGCAGGAGATCGGGCACTTTGAAATCTTTGACCGAGGGATCGGCATTGAGCACGAAGGGATCGTAGGCTTTGCCGAGGAATCCGGCGTCCTGGCCGTGCGGCATGTTGCCACCCGTGGGGCCCATGGACTCCGGCAGAATCACATGCGCGGGCAGGTCGCTGCGGCGGCCTTGCAGGAATTCCAGGGCGCTGCCGACGTGCGGCGTGTTCACGCCTCCGGTGAAAAGCCGACCCGTCTGCATCATCTGATGCCCGGTGTCATGTACCGCAGCAGCGGTGTGGTAGCAGGAGCGGACGAGGCTGAACTTGTCCGCGATCTTGGCGTGCAGGGGCAGGATCTCGGAAATCTCGAAGGCATTGCTCTTGGTGCGGATGGGTTTGAACGGGCCGCGAATCTCACTCGGCGCATCCGGCTTCATGTCCCAGAGATCCTGCTGGCTCGGCGCACCGAGGTTGAAGATCATGATGCAGGCCTTGTTGCTCTTTTTGGAGTCCACCTTGCCCTCGGCTTTCAATTTGGCGAATCCAGGCATGGTCAGCCCGATGGCGCCGAGGGCGCCCGCCTGCAGGAAATCGCGACGCGAAATGCCGTCGCAATTGGTAATGGAGCCTTGGCCGGAGAACTTGAACATGGTGCGCGTAGGGGGTGAACTACTTATTAATACGCTGTTCCAGGAGGAATCTGAATGGATGATGCCGCTTTCGAAGATGGGCCTTTCCGGCCCCCCGGCCATGTTCGGAAGAAACATTCCCCCAAAGAAAGGGTTGTTCTTTCGTGCGGCGCTCGTGCTAGTCTTCCCTCCTCCCATTCCCATGAAAGCCCTCTTCATCATCCTCTCGTTGCTTCTTACGATTCCTCTGCAAGCGCAAAACACCACCCCCAACAACGGCCAGACGACGCCGCAGGATACTGTGACGCAGGATGGTCTGTGGCAGGGCAAGTTCCACGGGGGCAACTACGTGGTCCGCTGCAATTCCATCATCGCCCTGTCAAAACACGAGTACATCTCCGACGGCGTGGCGCGGGTGGTGGAGGTGAACCTGACACTGAACTCCGCCATGATCGTGCGCTTTTACTTTTTGGAGCCTTACAAGCCGGAGTCTGGCAGCAACACCTTGGGGGCGGCCACACAGGCGCTGGACAAGGCCAAGGGCCTGTTCGAGCAGGCTGCAGGCCGGGTCTCCCCGGACCTGGTCAACCCCAAAGTGGTGAAGAACTACCCGGCATCCACCCATGCGCACACCATCGAATTCTCCCTCAAGGACGAAGCCAGGCTCAATGCCATGTACGGCAGTCTGGAGCGCTCATTCCGCACGGGCCAGGGGCGTGCCTGGACCGAGTAAGGCAGAATTCAGCGGGCAGGCCCCGCTGAAAAACTGAGCTGCGGACTTCACGCCCGCAGCACTTCAGACGTTGAAGCGCCATTCGACGACGTCGCCGTCGCGCATGACGTATTCCTTGCCCTCAATGCGCCACTTGCCCTTTTCCTTCGCTTTCGCATTGGAGCCGAGTTCGACGAGGTCATTGAAATGGACGATTTCGCCGGCGATGAAGCCGCGCTCGAAGTCGCCATGGATGACGCCCGCGGCCTGCGGAGCCTTCATGCCCTTCGTGATGGTCCAGGCGCGGGTTTCCTTCTCACCGGTGGTCAGGTAGGTCTGCAGGCCAAGGAGGTCATAGACGCCCTTGATCAGGCGCGAGACCCCGCTGTCCGTCACGCCGATGTCGGAGAGATAGGCTTTGGCTTCTTCGTCGCTGAGGTCGATCAATTCGCTTTCGATGGCAGCGCTGACGACGACGGCGCTGGCCTCATGAGCATGCTTGACGTATTCACGCACCTTGCCAACGAAGGGATGGTTGTCAGGATCATTGGAAGCTGCCGCAAGATCGTTCTCGGCGACGTTACAGGCGAAGATGCAGGGCTTCGAGCTGAGCAGGAAGAAGGATTTCACCAGCTTGCGCTCCTCCTCGGTCATTTCGAGGGTCACGGCGGGCTTTCCGGCGTCGAAATGCGGGATCAGCCTTTCGCAGATGGCGAGTTCGGCCTTCGCGTCTTTTTCGCCTCTTTTCGCATTCTTTTCGGCCTTGTCCTTGCGGCGCTGGATGGCGTCCATGTCCGCGAGGATGAGCTCGGTATTGATGACTTCAATGTCGCGCACCGGGTCAATCGTGCCGCTGACGTGGGTGATGTCACCGTCTTCAAAGCAGCGCACCACATGGACAATGGCGTCCACCTCACGGATGTGGCTGAGGAATTTGTTGCCCAGTCCTTCGCCCTGGCTCGCGCCTTTGACGAGACCGGCGATGTCCACGAACTCGATGGCGGCAGGCACCAGTTTCGAAGACCCGGAGAGCTTCGAAAGCACGGCGAGGCGCTCGTCCGGCACGGTCACGACGCCGGTGTTCGGCTCGATGGTGCAGAAAGGATAGTTGGCTGCCTCCGCCTTGCGGGTGCGGGTGACAGCGTTAAAAAGGGTGGATTTGCCAACGTTGGGAAGGCCTACAATACCGGCTCTGAGCATAAGGGCGGCGAGATTAGCGGTATGCCACGCCAGCGCAAGCCCGGTTCTTTGATCAAGGCCGAAATCAAGGCGCGCCAGCCGGGGCAGTAGTGCTGCCATTGGTCACTTGGAAGGTCAGCACCCCACCACCACCGGCGGGCGTGAGTGTTACGCCACCCGGGCCGGTGACGTTCAAATTGCCACTGATGAACTGCTGGGCCGCCGCGCCTTGCAACACAAGAGTGCCATTGTTGAGGGTTGCCCCCTGCACAGTCTGCGGACTACTGATCGCAAGAGTGCCTGAGCCGGCTCTGACCAGCGAGGCTCCTGAGATCGCATTGGCATTATTGGCACTCAGGGTCAGGCTGCCCTGATTGACGATCTGCTGCGTGCTGCCATTGGCCAGCACCAATTGACCGGAGGTGGTCGCGTTGGGATTCACCGTCAGGCGCTGCAACTGGCCCTCAGCCCCTTGTGCCATTGACGCACCCGTGGATACGCTGCCCGCCGTGCCCGCGCTGGCGAGAAAAACATTGCTGCCGGAAACCTCGCCGGAAACCCTCAGCGCGTTAATTCCAGTCGAGGACATGGAGTTCACATTGGTCGTTTGTGCCTCCGATGAGTTCCCGCCTCGAACCTGCATCGTGGAGCCGGTGGCATAGGTCACGCTTCCTGCATTGCTGGTCGAGGCACCGCCGCCGAAAATACGGGTCAGCAGACCGGGTCCGTCAGTTTTCGCCTCAGCCGGTTTCAAGTCGGTGGCACCAGCAGTAATGACATTCTGAGTGCTGGCACCGTTGTTTCCCGAGAGCGTTAAGGTGGCGCCAAGCAGATGGGCCTGCTGCGCCACTTCCTGACGAATTTCTGGCGCGGCGGGCAGCGGCTGCTTGAAGCTGGCACTGTCGAGCAGCGTGCTGGAATGCGTGAGGGCGTTGAGATTTACCTGCACGGTGTCACGCGTGCCTTCGGGGCGCTGCACAATCAGGTGGCCAGGGCTCAGGGCCGTGTTCTGCCCGCCCAGATCCCCCCGCACGCTGCCTTCGAGGCAGGTCATTTTCACGGAACCGTCCGGCAGGGCGGCCACGATGGCGGAGCCACGCACGGTGACATCCCCCTGCGGCGTTGTGACATGGACCGCCGGACGACGCAGAAATCCATCGCCGGAAGAGACCAGCACCACCCCCTTGGAGAGTGAAACATCTCCACGATCCCCGACCTGGGCTGATGTGTTGGAGCCAAGCCGGACCACGCTGCCGCGCTGATCCACCGTGGCCTGAGCACGGGCATTGCTGCCTGTGATCACCTGATTGCCAGCTGTTTGCACTTTGCCGCTGGAGAGGGTGATGGAACCTGCGGTAAGAGTCGTGCTGTGCATGACAGCAATTAGGGAAAGGAGGACGGAAGCTTGCTTCATAGGTGTAGGTGGATTTAAGCCATTTGTGCAGATGCTGCCAATAAAGCCGATGCGGCGTCAATGCTGATATCACCAAACATGGGACAGCACCAGCCCCATGCCGGTGTTCAGGGCCTTGTAATCGAAGGCGTTGACATCGGAGTGGTTGAAAATGCCGCTGACGTAGATTTGCGCAGTCAGGTTGCTGGTGACTTGATACCCCAGGCCGAGAAACAAGAGGTGATTGAGATCATTCCGGCTGACCTGGACGTAGTCAAACCACGCGAAGCGATACAAGGACGTAAGGGCCAGCTTCGGGGTGATCTGCCACGCTGCCCCGGCTTGGGTGCTGAATTCATGGCGTCGAAAGGCGGAGGGCCCTCCCCCCACACTCACGGCGGCGTTGCCACCCAGCCAGACACTGACAGTGGGGCTGAGGAGCCAGCCTTTGCGCAGGCCTGTCTCCAGGAAATGGTTCTCATAGAGCCGGTTTCCCCAGTTCCACGGTGAGGTGAGGCGTTGATAGCGATACTGAGCCCAGACATTCAAACGGGAGAGGCCGCCCGTAAGCTCTCCCCGCCCCTGATGGTACTGCAGGCCGATCTGGCTGCCAAAGTCATCAAAATCGAGCTGCTGCTGGTCTGCATAGCGCCACAACGAGTAGTAGGCCGTCGCCAGCAGGTTGACATGGTCAGTCAGCTTCGGAAACCATGCGCCCCTCAGGCCTGTGCGGCTCACCCAGTCCGAGCTTTCCGGGCCGGGGGCCAGAGCGGCGTTGGAGGTGAAGAAACCGCTGGCTTCCAGCGACATGAGAAACTGCTGCTGCTTCGGCCGCACCAGTCCGCTGATACTTTGCTGGCCAAACTCACGGTCGAGCAAATTGATCTCCTCCTGGGTGGCGGGGGAAACCGTCCGCTGATCCCGCGACTCCCTTTTCGTCATGCGCAAAGCTTCACGAATGGTCAGGTCCGTCACCGCCCGGTCCACGGCAGGGCTTTGGGCCATCGTGGAATTGGCACCGGCTAAAATGCTCCAAGCGGTCAGGGACAAAGCGATAAATGATTTATTTAAAGACATGCGGGCGGGTTTTTATGAAGATGGACCTATTCCGTCAAGTCCGAATCGGCTCCCTCGCCTGCCTGCTTGCGCTTTCCACCTCATCGACGAGAGTCCGCGCCCTTTTTCCGCCCCCGCCATGTCTTTTGAGCTTCTCGCCACCGATCCTTCGTCCCACGCCCGCCGCGGACGGTTGACGACGCCCCATGGCGTGGTGGAGACGCCGGTGTTCATGCCCGTGGGCACGCAGGGCACGGTGAAAGCCATGCACCCGGAGGAATTGCGGGCGCTGAATTCGCAGATCATCCTCGGCAACACCTACCACCTCTTTGTACGCCCCGGCATGGAGATCATGCAGGCGGCAGGCGGGCTGCATAAGTTCGCCAACTGGGACCGGCCGATTTTGACGGACAGCGGCGGCTTCCAGGTTTTCTCCCTGGCCAAGCTGCGGAAAATCAAGGAAGAGGGCTGCCACTTCCAAAACCACCTCGACGGCACGCCGATGTTCATCGGCCCGGAAACCTCCATGGAGATTCAGGCGACGCTGGGCTCGGACGTCGCGATGCTGTTTGATGAATGCACGCCCTACCCCTGCGAGGCCAAGGAGGCCGAAAAGAGCCTGGACCTCACCCTCCGCTGGGCCAAGCGCTGCCGGACTTGGATCGACGAACACCGCCCGCAGACCGGCTGCGGGGCGCAGCAGCACTTCGGCATTGTACAAGGCAGCGTCTATAAAGAGCTTCGGGAAAAATCCGCCCGCGAGCTAGTCGCCATGGGTTTTGACGGCTACGCCATCGGCGGTCTCAGCGTGGGAGAGCCTGAGGAGGACATGATGCGCATCGCCGAATGGACAACGCCGCACCTGCCCGCCAACCAGGCCCGCTACGCCATGGGCCTGGGCACGCCGCCGCAGGTGGTCGAGCTGATCGCACGCGGGATCGACATGTTTGACTGCGTGCTGCCCACCCGGCTGGCACGAAATGGCGCCGCCTTCACCCACGAGGGCCTCATGAACCTGCGAAATGCCTGCTACGCCAAGGATTTCCGTCCCATTTCCGAAGACACCCACCCGCTCTGCCAGGGCTTTTCACGGGCGTACATCCGCCATTTGGTTCAGGCACAGGAGATTCTGGGTTTGCGGTTGATTTCTCTGCATAACCTGCATTTCTACGCGTCCCTCACGTCCAGGGCACGTCAAGCGATCGAACAGGGTTGTTTCGCCGAGTTCCGGGCAGAGGTCGTCGCGAAATACAAGTCCACCCCCGCAGCCTCCGAATCATGATCTCCATCTCTCTCGAAAACACCCTTCTTCTGGCTCAGGCCGCACCTGCCGGTGCCCAAGGCGGCCTCCTTGGCAGCCCCATGATGCTGCCGATCCTGATGATCGTGGTGATGTACTTCGTCATCTTCCGCCCGCAGCAGAAGCGCATGAAGGAGCACCAGAAGCTGATCGCGAGCGTCGGCGTGAGCGACCATGTCGTCATGGAAAGCGGCGTGCACGGCATCATCACCAGCGTGAAGGACCGCACCGTCATGGTCAAGATCGCCGACAACGTCAAAGTCGAGTTCGAGCGCGTCAAGATCGCCGCAGTGACGAAAAAGTCAGACGTCGTTGAAGCGACCGAAGCCTGATTGGCTCCCTTTTTGTTTTTCCCAACCCACCAGCCCACCTGTCCATGAATCCCTTCGCCACCTTTTTTGTCGGTGCCTCCATCTTGATGATGCTGCTCGTCTATGTCGGCACCGCCGCCCATAAGACCAAGCGCTGGGTGGGCACGATCCTCGTCGCGGTCACCGCCTTCGCGGCCATTTATACGGTGAAGACGATGGGCCTTCAGAAAGGCATCGACCTGCAGGGCGGCAGCGAGTTCATCGTGAAACTGGAACCCGGCAAAAACGATGACGGCACTCCTAAAGCGGTGTCCTCTTCTGATGTGCAGCAGGCCATCGACATTCTCTTGAGGCGTCTCAGCCCCAATGGTGAAAAAGATGTCTCTCTGCAGCCGGAAGGCACGGACCGCATCGTGATCCAGATGCCCGGCATCTCGGATGAGGAGATCAAGGACGTGAGAACCAAGATTCAGCAGGTGGCACATCTCGAGTTCCGCAGGGTGCATCCGGACAGCCAGGCCAAGCTGGAACAGATCAAGGCACGCGGTGGCATCAAGGAGCCCGGCTGGATTGAAATGCCTTACAGCAAGCCCCTCAACGCCAAAGATGGCAGCGTGATGGAGCGGTCCGAGCTTGTGCGCGATACTCCTGACATCGAGGGCAAGTACGTCTCCAGGGCGTTCCGCACCGTCGATGCCGAAGGCAACAAAGTCTCGCTGCAGTTCGACAGCGCCGGCGCCAAGCTGTTTGATGAGCTGGCCGCAGCACACTATCAGAAACAAATGGCCATCATCGTTGACGGCCAGATTCACTCAGCACCCGTGCTCCAGGCCAAGCAATTCGGCGGCAGGGCGGAAATCTCCGGCGGCAGCAAGGGATTCACCCAGCAGGAGGCAGACACGCTGGCCACGCTGCTGAGCAACCCGCTGCAGAACCCGATGAAGATTCTCTCCGAAAGCTCGGTGTCCTCGGCCTACGGCAAGGCGGCGATTGATCAGGGGAAATGGGTGCTCGTGGCCGGACTCATCATCACCACGATTTTCATGCTCATCGTTTACCGCCTCGCCGGCATCGTGGCGATTGTCGGGCTCCTCATCAATCTTGCCGTCCTGTTTGGATCCATGGCGCTGTTTGGATTCACGCTCACCATGCCGGGCATCGCGGGCATCGTGCTGACCATCGGCATGGCGGTGGATGCGAACGTGCTGATCTACGAACGACTGCGTGAGGAAATGGAGGCCGGGAAAACCTTCACGGGAGCTCTGGAGGCTGCCTATGAGAAGGCCTTTTCCGCCATCGCGGACTCGAACATCACCACGCTGATCTCCGCCATCATCCTCGTCGTCATCTCCGGCGGACTGGTCAAAGGCTTCGCAGTCACCCTCATGATCGGTCTGGTTTCCTCCATGATCGGCGCCCTCATCGTCACCCGTGTGATCTTCATGTGGGCCATCGACAAGAATGTGCTGACCTCTCTCAAGACGACCCGCATCGTTCCCGACAAGGTCTTCGACATCCTGTCTTCAGCTCCCAGGTTCATCATCGCATCTCTCGTCGTCACCGCGATCTCCTTTGGCGCCATCGCCATGAAAGGCGAGCACAGCTTCGGCATCGACTTCCGTGGTGGCGGCCGCGTCGATGTGAACTTGAAGAAGGGCGCGAAAATCGCAGACGCCGAATTTTACGACCTCTTCAAGACGCTGAAGCAGCCCGACGGCAAGGACCTTGGCACCACCTACATCCAGCGCAAGACCGACCCCACGAACGACAGTGAGAACGTCAGCATCCGCTGTGAAGAACTCAGCGGCGCCGTGATCCAGAGCGCCATCAATAAAAAATGGAATTCAGACACGATCAGCGGCACCAGCATCGCCACCGTCGGTTCCGTCATTGGTGAAGAGCTCAAGAAACAGTCCTCGGTCGCGCTGTTCTGCGCTCTCCTGGCCATCTTCGTCTACCTCATCGTCCGCTTTGAATTCGCCTTCGCCGTCGGCGCCATCGTGGCGCTGTTCCATGACGTGCTCATCGTGCCGGGCCTGTGCGTGCTGTTTGGCCAGGAGCTCAGCGTCATTCACGTCGGTGCGCTGCTTGCCATCGCCGGTTACTCCATCAACGACACCATCATCGTGTTTGACCGCATTCGCGAGACCATCCAGCGCGGCACGGGCGGCAGCATGCGCGAGATGATGAACGAGGCCATCTGCAAGACCCTGAGCCGGACGATTCTCACCAGCTCCACCACCCTCGCCCCCATGGTCGTGCTGCTCTTCCTCGGCAATCCGGCCATGCTGGAGTTCGCCATGCCGATCACCATCGGCATTCTGCTCGGCACCTACTCCTCCATCTTCATCGCCTCCCCGTTGGTCCTGTGGTATGCGAAGAGGTCCGGCACCAGCCTCAAGCATCAGGTGCTGGATGCGCAGATCGAACAGATCAAGGCCAACCAGGCCATCGCCGCAGCAGCCATCGCAGGCGGGAAGAAGTAGCCTCGACCTCGAATTCAGTTCCGCACCCCTTCACGGCCTGGCAAGCATTCGCGCTTGCCAGGCCTTTTTGTTTGAACAGACCTTTCAAAGGTCGCTCTGAAAGCACCTGGAAACTTTTGGCGAATCCCAAAATGCATCCGGGATCAAACCCGTGAAACAGTTGAGAACGCCCTCGATCGAGTACGGTCGCGCACCGGCCGGGTTTTCGCCACCCAACGAGCTGCCGCACACCCCACTCGAAAGCGGCATCTGCTGCAGCCCAATGGCCCCTTGGCACGCACACCCCCCTGCGCTTCGCGCACGTTTGACAGGCGCCGCACCCTGACCACAAAAAAAGAGGCGGCCTTTCAGCCGCCTCTCTCGTGAGTCTGTTTCTTCTCTCAGTTGTTCGCTGGCGGCGGCGCATTCGCCGGCTCTGCAGGCTTCACTTCAATAGGCGGTGCAGCAGCATCGGGCGCGCTTTGCGGGGGGGCGGTCGGAGGCGTCGTCCCTGGAGGCGTTGTCACTCCCCCCTTAGGACCATTGGGATCATCAGGAGCCAGGCTCGTCGCGGCAGTAGCTGCTGCTGCTGCCTCGGCGGCTTTCTTTTTCGAAGCTGCAAGTTTTGCGGCATTTGCCTTCGCCTTTTCAGCGGATTGCTTGAGGTAGGTCTGATAGTCAGGTCCATTGCCAGTGATCGTGACCGGCGTGCCGACCGCGGTGTGTTCAAAGAGAATCGGCGCCATCTTGGAAGGCAGGCGGATGCAGCCATGCGAGGCACGCCGTCCGGGCTTTGGAATCGGCCCGATGTGCATGCCGACACCGTCGCCGGTGAGGCGCATGAAGTAAGTCATCTTGGCGGGTTCAAAGTGGCCTCCTTCAGGCAGCAGATCGCGGCCCTGCTTGAAGTCCGAGTTCACCACCTTGCCGTTCTTGTCGAAGCCCTTGCCGTAGAGATTCGAGACCTTGTCCTTAATTTTCTCCAAGACCTTGAACTCGCCGGTGGGAGTTGGGAAACTGGGGATGCCGCTGGCACAATAAGTCCATCCAACAACGTCCTTGCCGTTGTACAGAGTCACACGTTGCACATCCACGTTCATGACCATGCTGGTGATGGGCTTGTTTCCGCCCGTCCATTCACCCGGATATTTCCACACCTCCTTCACCGGCTCTGGCGGCGGGGCCGGTGGCTTTTTGCGGAACAACTGGCAGGAGGCCATTAACACCATGCCAGGAATAAGCACAGCACGCGTCAGAGTTAGGGATGTTTTGAATTTCACAGCGGTCGATACTAAGGGGACAGTTTCCCCCTCTCAAGTACCAGCGGAAACAATATTTTCAGGAAAGATCGAACAATTCCGCAGCACGTGAGATGAGCACGTCCGCCCCGCACTCGATCAGCTCGGCCTCGCTGCGAAATCCCCAGCGCACACCCACGGCGCGCATGCCGCTGTTCTTCGCGAACTGCATGTCGATGCCCGAATCTCCCACGTAGGCCATTTCATTCGTCTGCAGGCCAAGGAAGGCCGCCATCTCATGCGCGCCGGCTGCATCCGGCTTGCGCGGCACCTCGGCGCGCTGGCCCAGAATGTGGTCAAACACTCCCGTGCCGAAGAAATGCTCCGTCATCGGCACGGTGAAACGATGCGCTTTGTTTGAGATCACGCCCAGTTTCACACCCCGGCGCTGCAGTTCCGCCAGCATCTCCACGATGCCCTCATAGGGCCGTGTTTGCTCCTGCCAGAGCATGTCATACTGCCCGCGATACTCCTCCGTGCAGATCTTGATCAGCTCATCGCTGCGGGCCGCCTCAGGAAGCGCACGCTCCACGAGTTTTTCCATGCCGTCCCCCACCATCTGTTTGAAGACCTCCTTCTGGCAGCGCGGATACCCCCGCGCATCCAGCATCCGGTTGATCGACTCGGCGATGTCTGCGAGCGAGTCAATCAGGGTGCCGTCGAGGTCGAAAATGAAGGCTTTGAGTGTGGGCATGATGCCTTCATGCCGCGAAATGTCGCCGCGATCAACTTGCCAGCGCGCCCAATGCAGCGAAAAACTCCCATGCTCACCGATTACCACACGCACACGCCGCTTTGCCTTCACGCCGAGGGAAATCCCGTCGATTACGCACGGCACGCGCAGAGCATCGGCCTCGCGGAGATCGGTCTGTCCGATCACAATCCCATGCCGGAAAAGTATGACGACTGGCGCATGCTGCGCTCCGACCTGCCGCGCTACTTTGAGCTGGTGGATGAGGCACGTGCGGCGCTGCCGGATTTCCCGATCCGTCTGGCACTCGAATGCGACCACATCGAAGGATATCAAAAGTGGATCGATGAGACTGCGAGCATGGCCGACTGGGACTACCTCATCGGCAGCGTGCATTACATCCACGATGGCATCGCCGTGGACGATCCGAAACACGTCTCGCGCTGGAAAACCGCCGCCGACATCGAGCACATGTGGGGCATGTACTGGAAGCTCTATGAGCAGATGATCCGCACCCGGCAGTTCGACTTTCACGCACACCCCGATCTCGCCAAGCGCTTTGGCCTGCGGCCTGCGGGCGATCTACGACCTTACTATGAGCCCGTGATCCAGGCGCTCGTGGACACGAACGGCATTCTCGAAGTCAGCACCGCCGGCCTGCGCAAGGACGTGCGCGAGATCTACCCCGCCCGCGAAATGCTGGAGATGGCCTTCGCGGCAAAGGTGCCCATCGTCATCAATTCAGACGCGCATCTGCCCACGGATGTCGGCGCGGATTTCAACCAGGCGCTCGATCTCGTGCGCAGCGTCGGCTACACGACCACCGTGCGGTTTGAGAAACGCCAGCGCAAGGTGGTCCCGCTGCCGGAGGCATGGCCCCTATGATCTGGCAGGCACGACAGCACCGCATCGAATTTCCCCGCCGCCCGCTGGTGATGGGAATCGTGAACATCAATGACGACTCCTTCTGCGGAGACGGCACGCTGGATCCCGGCCAGGCGCTGGCCCAGGCGAAGCAGCAGCTTCAGGATGGCGCGGACATCATCGACATCGGCGCGGAAAGCGCCCGCACCAACCGCGAAGCGATCAGCGTGCAGGAGGAAATCGACCGCCTGCTTCCCTTCCTTGAAAAATGGCCGGAACTCGCCGCCCGCTTTCATGCGCCGCTGCTTTCCATCAACACGTGGCGCAGCGACGTCATCGCCGAAGTGCTGCCGCATGGCGGCGACCTCATCAACGACATCAGCGGTCTGCCGGATGCATTCAATGCGAAGCTGTGCGCCGAGCACAACGCCGGCCTGCTGATCATGCACAGCATGGGTCAGCCCAAGGTGCCGCATACGCATGTGAAGTATGACAGCATCATGGACACGCTGGACCACTTCTTTGAGCAGCGCCTCGTGCTGGCGGAGAGCGTCGGGCTGCCGCGTGAAAACATCGTGCTCGATCCCGGCATCGACTTTGCCAAACAGAAGGACGACAATCTCACCATCTACCGTGAGCTCCAGCGCCTCCACCGCTTCGGGCGGCCCGTCCTGCTGCCCGTGTCACGCAAGACAGTCATCGGCGATGTCCTTGGCGTGCCCGCTTTGGAACGTGACGCAGGAACCCAGGCCTGCATCGCCGCCGGCATGCACCGGGGCGCGCAGATTTTCCGTGTTCACCACGTCAAAGCCGCCGTCCAGACGGTGAAGATGCTCTGGGCTGTAGAAAGTACTCGCGAGCTTTAGCTCGCTCTGGGAAGTGCGCACATTCTGCCCAACCCTTCCGGTCACCCGAAAACAACAAAGCCGCGCTCAAGGCGCGGCTTTGCCAGACGAACTCCGAAAACTTCCGCTTATTCAGCAGGGTTTTCTTTCGCAGGAGCAGATTCGGGAGCAGCTTCTTCCACTGAAGATTCAGCCAGCGCAGCTTGAGCCTGCTCTGCCAGCGCTTCTTCCGCCATGGACTCTTCCACCGGAGCTTCTGTCAGCCCGGGTTCTGCTGCTTCCGAAGTGTCAGAGACAGCAACTTGTTCAGCCGTCGGTTCGCTCGCAGGGGTTTCCTCCACAGATCCAGCCAAGGCAGCTTCTGCCCGCTCTGCCAGCTCCATTTCCGCCATCGATTCTTCCACAGGGGCTTCCTGCAAAGCTGGTTCGCCAGATTCACCAGCCGCAGCTTCCGCTTCCGGAGCCGCCGCTTTGGCCGATTCCTTGGCAGCGGGAGCTTCCTTCTTTGCAGCGGCCGGTTCACCCTGCACACCGAGGAAGACCATGCCGTCGCTGTATTCGATGACGTAGCCTTCGTTCGCGAGCCAGCGGATGTCCTTGATGACGGCAATCTGCTCTTCCGTAGGTTGCTTCGGCGCATCCGGGGCGGTGCCTGCGGGGGCTTCAGGTGAGGGCACGATCGATTCCACCAGCTTCTGCATGGGCATGCCATTGTTGGCCTTGAGCTTTTCCACCACCTGCGCGAGGCGGTCTGAAAACACCATGGTGGGCTCGATCGCGCGTGGCTTCACGCGGCAGACGAACTGCTTGCCCGCACGGCGCTTGAACAGCTTCAGGCCACGGCGCTCCAGGCCGGCGCCGAGCTTCTGCGAGATTTCAAACAGGTGCTTCCGCGCTGCATCCACGGCCTGCCGCATCATGATGAAGAAAATATGCGCCAGCTTCTGCTTGTCGATGTTGCCAGGCACGGTGGCGTCGCGCACTTCAATGACGGCGTCATTGCCAAAGGTGCGGCGGAAATGCGCCTCCATGTCGGCACGTGAACTGAGGGCGAGCGGTTCGCCGCCCTCGGGCACTTCGCCCTTCAGACACACCCAGCGGCGGCCTTTGCTCATGTTTTCCTTCCACTTCGCCACAAGCTCCGGATTCGACTCCACACGGATGCGGCGTTTGAAATCCTCGATCGGCATGTTTGAGAATCGCTCGCGGTGCAGACGGATGACACCGGTCTGATAGCTGTGATGGCTCGGCGGGGCGATGAGCTCGCCGCTCATGCCGCAGACGGCCACGGAGGCAAACTCGCCCTTCGGGGCTTCGAGCTCGATTTCTTCCACACGGTAAAACTCATCCAGTGCGGCGCTGCGCAGCACATGATTGAGCGCTTCATCACGTGAGAGGAAGAGGCTGCCGTCCGCAGGGACATGGTAGAAGCCTGTGGGACGCTCTTCAGCGCAGCGGAAGCGCACCATGAAGCGGTCGCCACCGGCCAGCACGAGACGTGACGCATCAAACATGCTGAACGCATGCCCCGTCTGGCGCACGTGCGCGGCGAGGGCATCCACCGCCTTGTCTTCGGGGAAGATGATGACCTGCACATCCTTCGGAATCTCCACCCACTCGCGTTGTGGCGGGCCTCCGCGATCACGATCACCAAACCGACGCGGCGGGCCCCGGCGGTCATCACCGTCACGGCGCGGGCCGCCCTGTCCTTGACCACCCGGACGAAATCCGCCACCACCACCTGCAGGGCGCGGACCACCGCCAGGACCATCACGACGCGGAGGAGGACCACGGCGGTCATCACGACCGCCAAATCCACCACCACCGCCACGACGGTCGTCACGACCCCCTCGCTGCGGACGGTCTTCGGCATCGGCATAGCGTTGCTTGATTTTGTCTTCCTTGCCGAACTCGCCCACCCACGCAGGCATCAGTTTCAAATCGGAAAGGTCAACCAGGCCGGCTTGTTTTTGCGGCTGGTTGTCGGTGCTGGCTTCAGGTTCGGTCATACTTTTCAGGCTGGAAAGGGGCCGCGACTATGCCTCGAATCGTGTTTGTCGCCAGTTTTGTTCGTGTGGCGTTTTCTTGGCATGGCATTATGTGAACAAGTCCCATGCCATCCGAGCCCATCACTTTTTACAACCGACTCACCGGCCAACTCGAAACGGAGGCCGTGTACGGGGAGGGTTTTCTGCGCTTTACCTACGAAAGCCCGCTCGGCGCCCTGCCGCTGCAGGCGCTGGTGAAACGGGCGGCTTTTTCCCGCTGGTACGGCAGCCGCATGGACGCCCCCGCCAGCCGGGAAAAAATAGCCCTCTTTCTGGCCACCTATGGCCTGGACGTCAGCGAATTCGCCGATGCCCCGGAATCCTTCCGCACCTTCAACGAATTTTTTTACCGCAAGCTCAAGCCGCAGGCACGGCCCATTGCCCCGGGTGACGACGTCGTCACTTTCCCTGCTGACGGCCGTCATTTTGTCCTGCCCGACATCGCCAGTTGCACCGATTTCTTTGTCAAGGGCACCCGCTTTGACCTCCCCGCCCTGCTCCGTGATGCCGCGCTCTCCGAACGCTTCGCCCACGGCAGCATGCTGATTTCCCGCCTGTGCCCCGTGGACTACCACCGCTTCCATTTTCCCTGCGCAGGCACACCCGGAGCCGCCCGCTTGATCAATGGCGCGCTGTATTCAGTCAGTCCCATCGCCCTGCGCAGGCGCGCCAGCATCCACTGGGAAAACAAGCGTGAGATCACCCTCCTCCGCACCCAAAGCCTCGGCGACGTGCTGCTCCTTGAAGTGGGCGCCACCTGCGTGGGCTCCATCATACAAACTTACACGCCGGGTGCCCAGGTGGAAAAAGGCGCTGAAAAAGGCTATTTCCGCTTTGGCGGTTCCTGCTTCATCACGATTTTTGAGCCGGGTAAAATCCAGTTTTCAGACGATTTGATCGAAAACAGCCAGGCAGGCCGCGAAGTCTATGCCCGCATGGGCGATGTGGCGGCTCACGCCCGCGGGTGAAACCGCCGGTGCACCTCCTTGAGCCGCGCCTGATCCACGTGGGTGTAAATCTGCGTCGTCGAAATGTCCGCATGGCCGAGCATTTCCTGAATAACCCGTAGATCGGCCCCATTGTTCAGCAGGTGCGTGGCAAAGCTGTGCCGCAGCAGATGCGGATGCACGCGGGCGGGATCCATGCCGCAGAGCGCGGCGCGTTCCTTCACGATCTGCTGGATGCGTGCGGTGGTCAGCCGCGTGCCATTGCGGGAGATGAAGATGTGACTCTGCGATTTCGGTCCCACCAGCTCCGGGCGCGCATGCTCCACGTAGGCGGCGATCGCTTCCCGGGCCGCCCCCCCCACGGGTGACAGCCGGGTCTTGGAGCCCTTGCCCGTCACTCGAATCCAGCCCTCTTCGAGGCTGAGGTTTTCCATCCGCGCATCGGCCAGCTCCGACAACCGCACGCCGCTGGCGTAAAACAGCTCCAGGATGGCCCGATCACGCCGGTCCAGAGGGGCCGTGCCGTTAACGGACTCGACGAGCTTGCGCACGTCCTGCTCGTTCAAGGAGTCCGGCAGGTGCTTTTCCTGGCGGGGTGGCAGAATGGGGTCCGCAGGGTCGGCGGGGATGTGTTTGCGCGCCTTGAGCCAGCGGAAGAAAATTTTGACGGCAATGAGTTCGACCCGCGCCGAAGACGCAGCGATGCCGTCCTTTTTTCTTTGGGCTAGGAAGCCGCTCACGTGCTCCGTCGTCACGGCAGACACGCTGGCAGACACGCTGGCGGAATCGTGTCTGGCCTTGAACCATGAGGCAAACGCCTCCAGCACCCGGCGCACCAGGAGCTGATAGTTGGTGGACAGACCCCGCTCGGTCGCCAGGTGGAGGATGAAGCCGTCAATGAGTTCCTGCATCGGCTTCTAGAGTGGCACGGATTTGCGCGTCACGAGAATGACAAAATTCTTGCCCTCAGGCGCGGCGGGCGGCAAAGATGCCCCATTATGGCCTCCTACAACAAAGTCATGCTCATCGGCAATCTGACCCGCGACCCCGAAGTGCGCTACACGCCCAAAGGCAGCGCGGTCTGCGACATCGGTCTCGCCGTGAATCGCGTGTACACCTCCGACAGCGGTGAGAAGGTGGAGGAAGTCACTTTTGTGGACGTCGTCCTATGGGCCAAGATGGCCGAGCTCGCCGGCAAGTATCTGAAGAAAGGCCGCCCGGTCTTCATCGAAGGTCGCCTGCAGATGGATTCCTGGGAAGACAAGCAAACCGGACAGAAGCGCACCCGTATGCGCGT
>Ga0075012_10001134_pt1 | contig 27660 bp, 41 predicted proteins | sample All_14_2_FD_71474 | JGI IMG/M metagenome (GOLD analysis project Ga0075012, IMG submission 71474) | Freshwater microbial communities in response to fracking from Pennsylvania, USA - Allegheny Zone_MetaG_DW_15 | ecosystem: Environmental > Aquatic > Deep subsurface > Groundwater > Drilled...
CCCCCGATCCTTTGGCGTGGCTGCCCGAGAAGTTCCGGGTGATGAACGAGGGCAAGCTCGACGTTGAGGCTTCAAGCAAGAAACTTGCCGAGTCCTACACCAATTTGGAGAAGGTGCGAACTCAGGCCCCGGCCAAGCCGGACGAGTACCATTTCACCCCTCCCGAGCAGTTCAAAGACCTGCAGCTTGACCCCGAGGGGCAGAAGGCATTCCGGGAGCGCGCCCACAAGGCTGGGCTGTCTCAGTCGCAGTTCGAGTTCGTCATGGGGGAATACTTCGATCTTGTCCCCTCGGTGCTGAACGCTGCTGCGAAGATGTCGGCAGACGAGGCCCGCGCCGAACTGCAAAAGGTATGGCAAAGCCCCAACGAGCTACAGGCCAACATGGGTGCTGCTGAGCGTGCGGTGTCGATGATGCCCGCCGATCTTCAGGAACAGATTCGTCAGAAGTACGGAACTGACCCGGTGTTCTGGCAATTCGCCGCCCAATTCGGCAGGGAAACCCTTGAGGATCGCCCGCCCTCCGCTGGTGGCGGTGGAGCGCCCCCGGTGACTGACGTGGAGGCCGTGATGCGCTCCGAGGCCTATCGGAATCCCAAACACCCGGACCACGCGAAGGTGAGCCAGCAAGTCCGCGAGTTCTTCGACAAGCGCCACGGCAATCAACCCGTCTTCTAAGTCATCGGGAATTTGAACACGGTAGTTCCGATACTCCCGGAAAACAGGCCCATTCTGGCAAGTGGATAACCTGCAACGCCCGCACAGCACGACGATAGCCGGTCGCTGCTGCCGTAGCTCCAGGCCCGAGAAACGGACAACCTGACCAAAGGCAGACCACAGCGTAACCTTCTGGAGTCAGAAAATGCCCAATTCGATCACTCAAGCGTTTGTCCAGCAATGGGACACCGCCATTCGCGCCGAAGCGGCGCAGCGTGATTCGCGCCTGATGTCTGCGGTTTTCGACCGCGGCACCATCACGGGCGAGTCGTTCACCATCAACTTCCTCGGCGATGACGGCGGTCTGCTCGACCCGAACACCGTTCGTCACGGCGATACCGTGTGGTCCGATCCGGTCCACTCGACGCCCATCGTCAACATGTCGGACTTCTACAAGGCCTACCCTCTGGACCGCAACGACATCCCCAAGATGATCGTGAACCCGGTGACGGGCGGGGACTACATGCAGCTTCTGATGAATGCTCGCAATCGTCGGATTGACGACATCATCTACAACGCTGCCCGCGGCGGCCAGTTGAAGAAAGACGGTTCCACCGAGGTTCTGCCCAGCACGCAGAAGGTGGCTGTGTCGGCTTCTGGTTTCACGAAGACCAAGCTGATCGAGGCCAAGAAAATCTTCCGCCGCAACGAGGCCGACGAGTTCAACGGCGAAGAGCTTTACATCGCCTACAACGATGTGATGCTCGAAGACATCTTGGCCGACACGACCCTCACGAGCGCAGACTTCCTGGCTGTGAAGATGCTGCAAAACGGCGACGTGTCCGGCAAGTGGATGGGCTTCAAGTGGATTCCGTACAACGGCATCGCGCTGAGTGGTGGTGTGTACTACACCATCGCCTGGGCGAAGTCGGGCATCCACTTCGGTCGCGGCTACGAAGAGGGCAACGTCACCCGCCGCGGCGACAAGAAGGACGCTTGGCAAGTGTCGATGGGTGCCTCCTACGGCGCTGGTCGGCAGGATGTCAAGAAGGTCGTTGAAATCGCCTTCCAGTGAACCGCTTGATCTAGGAGAAACATCATGCCTGAATTCAATTCCCGACAAGCGGCTCTGATCGCGGCGGGCTCGAAAACCCTCAGCAACGCCATCGGCAAGAAGCGCGTTCTCGTGATGACCTCGCCCGCAACTGCGGCTTGGGCTCAGAACGACACGTTCGCCTCCGGCGTGCTGCTGCCCAAGGGCACGCGGTTCACCTGCGGTTCGTTTGCCTCGCACGCCGCCATGGGTGCTGGCGTTACGCTCGACGTGGGTCTGCGCAACTTCCGCACCAAGACCGTGATCGACGCGGACGGCATCGCTGCCGCCGTGGCGGTTGCGACCGCTGGCCGCACCGAGCTGAACAACGGCGTGCTTGTGGCCAATGGTGCTGAGTACGTGGCGCTTGAAGACGTTGAGGTCTATGCGACCCTGACCGGCGCTGACCCCACGGACAACGCGCAAATCCGTCTGGAGATTGAGTACATCTCCTACGACTGACCCTAGGTAGCCCCTGGGGGCGTGACCACGGGGGCCTCAGTGCCCCCGTTTTTGCTGGAGCAGGACAATGGCGACCGCCGTGCAGATTTGCAGTAACGCCCTCCTGATGCTCGGGGCCAACCCGATTGCATCGTTCTCCGAGACGACCGCCGAGGCCCGGCTGTGCGCCAACATCTACCCGCTGGCAAAAGCCGACATCCTGCGCCGCCACAACTGGGGTTGCTGCACCAAGCGCGTGGTCTTGGCTCCTGAGGTACAGACTCCCGCCTTCGACTGGCAATATCAGTTCGCCCGCCCTGGGGACTGGCTGCGCACCATCCAAGTGGGCGAGAAGTACGAACTCCTCGACTATCAGATGGAGGGTGTTCGCATTCTTGCTAACACCAACGCTCTGAAGCTGGTCTACATCGCTGAAGTGACCGAGGGCGAATGGGACGCCCTGCTCACTCAGGTGATGATCAAGCGCATGGAGATGGACCTCGCCTACCCGATCACCAAGAGCACGAGCCTGAGGGATTCTCTCAAGCAAGAGTTCTACGCCCCGGGTATTGGTGTGCTTGCTCAGGCCAAGACCATTGACGGCCAAGAGAACCCACCCGAAGACTGGATCGACTCCCCGTTCATCCGCGTGAGGGGCTGACATGCCCAAATTGCAAACGATCACCACGAACTTCACGGCAGGGGAGTTTGCTCCCCGCCTTCGGGCTCGCGTTGACCTCGACAAATACAACGCCAGCGCGGAGGAACTCAGGAACTGCGTGGTTCTCCGGCAAGGGGGGGTGACGATCCGGCCGCCGTTCAAGTTCCTCGGCGAGACGAGAAGCGCCCTTGGCGCGATTGCCTTGGTGCCGTTTGTGTTCTCCCGAGAGGATGCTTACGTCATTGAGATGAGCGGCGGCGGGCTGTCGCGTTTCTGGAAGAACGGGCAACTGATCGAGTCATCGCCCGGGGTGCCTTATGAGGCGCTCACATTTGGCGGATTCGGCGGTCCGTCTGAGCGATTGGACTACGCCAGCCAGGGCGACACCATGATCTTTGTCGGTGGCACCTTCTACCGCCCTTGGAGACTTCGCCGTTTCGCTGACAACGACTGGCGCAATGACCCGGTCCCACTGAACCCCGGGCCGATGGCAGAAAACGGACTCTACCCAGTCTCAAACATCACGTTCAGCGCGGCTACGGGTTCTGGCGTCACTGCCACTGCGTCGGCGGCTGGCACATTCCGCCCGGCTGATGTTGGGCGCACAATCAGCCTTGGCGGCGGATTGGCGACGATCAAGGGGTACACGTCCGGCACGATGGTGACTGTGGATATCACGTCTGCGCTCCCTGCCGTCTTTGCTGGGTCTGGGGATTGGCGGATCAACGGAACCCCGCAAGCCACCCTCACCCCTTCGGCAGCCAGCCCGATTGGGGCGACTATCACTATGACACTCGGGACTGCTGGGTGGCGCCCGGAGGATGTTGGGAACTGGGTTCAGGTCAACGGCGGCTACGTCAAGATCACGGTCTATACGTCTGAAACGGTTGTCAGCGGTGTCATCACCAAAGAGCTAGTCGGCATCACGGCTGCGCCTGCGGATGCGTGGGTGCTTCTAACGCCTGTGTTCAACGCCAATGATGGATACCCTCAAGCGGTGACGTTTTATCAGGGGCGGCTCTGGTTCGCCTCGACTCGACGATATCCGCAGAGCATTTGGGGGTCAAAGTCTGGCCTGTTCTTCGACTTCACGCCTGGGGGGGTGGATGACGGAGACGCGATCTACAAGACGATTGACAGCGACGACCAGTCCCCAATCGAGTACCTGAGGGGTGTTCGCAATCTCGGGGCGTTCTCGCTCGGGCGCGAGTTTGAGATTCGCGGCAGCCTGGACAAGCCGATCACCCCAACCTCGACGGACATCACCCCACAGTCCCGGTTCGGATGTGAGAGAGTCCGCCCTGAAAACGCGGCGACGGAGCTTCTTTTTGTCCAACGGGCAGGGAAAGTTATCCGGGCAATCACCCAAGAAGGGCCGGAAGGATTCATCAGCCGGGATATCAGCGTGTTCTCGGATCACCTTCTCAGGCAGGGGGTGCGCTGTATGTCGTTCCAGCAGTCCCCCGAGCAAGTGCTGTGGATCGCAACCACGGACGGGAAGCTCGTCGCTGTGACCTACAACCCGGAACAGAACACGGTGGCCTTTTGCTCGGGTGAAACGGACGGTTCTGTGGAGTGGCTGGCGACGATCCCCGAGGGGGACGTGGACACGACCTATGCCCAAGTCCGCAGGACGGTAGGTGGGGTGGATGTTTGGCACATCGAGAAACTGGACTGGGGTGACTGGCTGAACACGGAGCGCATCGAGAGCCCACATGATTCGTTCATCAATCAGACGTTCTCCCCCGCTGAAACCGTGATTGCCAACCTCGACCATCTCGAAGGTAAAACGGTCAGCGTCAAGGCGGATGGCGTGAAACTCCCTGGCCCGTTCGTTGTAACGGGCGGGGAAATTACACTGCCCACCCCTGCGTCAGAGGTCAGTGTTGGACTCCCCTACACGGCGCGGATCAAGATTCAGCCACCGGAAGTAGGGACAGGAACAGGTACGTCTCAAGGCCAGGCAGTGTCCACTCACATCACCAAAGTCCGGTTCTACAAGACCCAGGCCGCGAATGTGAACGGAGAAGACATCCCGTTCCGTCAACTGGACACGAACGTTCTCGATACTCCCCCTCCCGTGTTCACGGGCATCAAGCGAGTCCAAGGGTTGGGCTGGAGGGATGGGGAAGACCCGCTCATCATCGAGCAGCGAGAGCCCTACCCGTGGACAGTGCTAGGTATCATTCGGGAATTCACGGTCAACCCCGGCTAAGGAGCAGGTATGGCGTTGAGTACACAAGCGTTCACTGCATCAATGGGTGGGGCGGGTGGCCTTTTCCAGGTCGGAGGCCAACTGATGCAAGGCTTCGGGCAGCGTGAATTCGCTAGGGCTGGAGCGGCTGGCGCTCGGCTGGAGGCGCGAGGCGAGGAACTGCGCGCGGAGCGTGAGGCCGAACTCATCATGCGCGAAACCCGCCGTCAACGTAGTGCTGCAAGAGCAGCCACAGCCGCAAGTGGTGTGCGGTATGACGAATTCGCTTTGGCCCCCGAGATGGAAATCGAGCAACGCGGTCAGACCGATGCGGCCATGACGATCCTGTCAGGCAAGCGCAGGGCTGAGAGCCTGAGAAGCTATGCAGGAATGCGGGAGGCTTCCGGACGACAAGCTCTGTTCTCGTCGCTGTTTGATATGGCCGGAACCGCCTACAGTGGGTGGAAGGGCGCGAAGGGCAAACCGGCAGCCAGCTATCACAGTCAAGCGTGGTGGAAGGGCGGCGCTGGATACGAGGGCGAATGATGGCAAGAATCCCTGCAGGCGAAGGACTCGGCAACGTCATCGCGGAACCTGCGCGAGCCCCTGACACGCGGTATCTGGAGGGGGCGTTTGGAACGGGTACGGGCCGGGCTGTGGAGCAATTCGGCCAACGCCTCTCCCGCCAGCAGGCGATGGAGCAAGAGCAGGCCCTGCGCCAGCGCGAGGCTGCTGACAAAGCCAAGGCGACAATGCTCGTCAATCAGGTTGAGGCTGACCTTGACGTGCTGGCGGATGAGGTAAGCGTCGGCATTCAGTCGGGGCAGATCGACAAGACCAAAGCCCAAGAGGAATGGGAGCGCCGCTACCGCGACCGGATCGCCCAAGCCCTACCGGACATTCCTGCTGAGCATCAAGAGATTGCGCAGATGGCCGCTCAGGGTCGGGCGCAGCGTCTTGGCCGCGCCGTCTCCCGTGCCGTGCTCCAGCGGGATCAGGCCGACACCCGTGCCGGGTTGGAGTCCAACCTAGAGCAGGCCCAGCGAATCTACCTACAAGACCCAGCCGCAGCGGATGAGATGGCGCAACAGGCCATCGAAAGCCTAGGGCCGTTTTCCGGGCTGGACCCCGCTCAACTAGGTAGATTGCACCAATCTTGGAAAGAGAACACCCGGCTAAACAAAGCCACGGTGATGATCACAGGCGCTCGTCGGGACAACCAAGCCCTGAGCAAGGTAGAAAAAGCCCTGGAGGGTGACGAGTTCTCTGCGCTTGACCCCCAACGCAAAGCAAGCCTTCTCGGGCAGATCGAGGGCTACAAGGTTGCCAACATTCAACGGGCGGAAGCTGAGATGCGCCGCCGCCAAGCCGAGGAAGAGCGACGCCTCAGGATCGCCGGGACCCAGTTCGATGCGGCTCAATCCATCATCACGCAAGGCAAAGTCCTGTCGCCCGACTACGTGGAGCAAGTCTCCCGCGCAGTGGAAGGAACGCCCTACGCCCAAGCATTCCGCGAAGCCCTGAAGCAAGCGCCGGAGCGTACTGCCTTCGGTGTTCAGCCTTTGGCTGTCCAGCAAGCTGCATTGAACCAGGCGCGCGCCCAACTCAATGCACGAGGCACAAACCCCGAGGCAGAGGAGCGATTCAAGGCCCTTGAGAAAATCTACGAACAAGCTCGCAGGGACTACAGCGAGGAGCCCCTCCAGGCGGCATTGGAGCGCGGTGTTATCCAAAGCCTGGCGCCGATTGATACGTCGAGCGTTCAAGGCTTGGTTTCTACGATCCGCGAACGGATCGACCAAGCATCCCTCACCCGCCAGCAGACGGGCGCCCCTGTTTCCCCCCTCCTCAGCCAGGAGGCCGAGAAGGTTGGGCAAATGATCGCCATTCTTCCGGTCGAGCAAAGGGCCTCGGCAGTGGCGCAAATCGCGCAAACCATCGGGCCGGAGCAAGCCTCCGTCCTCGGGCGGCAGATCGCGCCCAAGGACAAAGCGCTTGGGATTGCGTTTGGCATGGCTGGAGCCAAGACAACCGCCGGTCGGTACACGTCTGAACTGGTCCTGCGTGGAGCCCAGGCCATGAAAGACCGTTCGGTCAAAGCCGACAACACCGCCGTCACTGGAGTCCGGGCGAGGATCGCGGAGGAAATCGGGGATGCCTACCTCAATCAAGAGGTACGTGAGACGATGATCGAGGCGGCTGTCTTGGCGGAGTACGGTCTTCAAGCTGAAGGGTCGGGAGACATTCGCCGCTCGGTTCGCCTTGTGACAGGCGGGATTGCAGAGCAGGGCGGGAAGAAGGTGCCCCTCCCATACGGGATGGATCAGGAAACCTTCAGCCGCCGCCTGCGGGAGTTGACGCCGGTCGATCTACAAACGGCGCAGGTGTTTGTCGGTGGGCAGGAGTTGAGCGCCTACAAACTTCTGGAGCAACTCCCAACGCTCCCCCTGATCCACGCCGGTCAGGGGAGGTATGCAGTCCAAGCCGGGGGAACTGTCGTCGCCCGCCCTGATGGGCGCCCGCTGATCCTGGAGATTCGTTGATGCTTGACGACGCATTCCAAGCGAGCACGGATCAGGCGCTAACCGACCTGATCCAACGGCCTCGCCCTCCGAAACCGCAAGAACCGGCGTTCAGCATGTGGGGGCTTGTGCGCGCTCCTGTGCGCGCGGTTCCCGCTGGGGTGGCGGAGGCGGGGGCGTCTATTGCCGATGTGGCTGGCGCGGTTGGCACGCTGAATCTGGCGTCCAATGTGCCTGAAGGCGCATCAATGCTGGCTGATCTTTCCGGCGGACTCGGCGCTCCGGCAGAAGCTCGGCAAGCTGCAGCCGCCAGGATGCAGTCAGGCGAGATGTTCAGGGGCGGAGAATTTGCAACCACTCTGCGCAATGTCGCTAAAGACTACATGCCCGACCCCGCGACGGCTCACGGTGCAGAGGTTGCGGTAGCGGAGTTTTTCCGCCTTGCAACGAAGGCCGTAGGGGCTGGGGTTACGCTTGGGCCGTTGGCTGGTGCATTGGTTGCCGGCGCCGAAGAAGGATTCACCGAGTCCGAGAAGCTGGCCCAGCAAGGCGTGAGCGTTGAAGCCCGTTCACAAGTCGGGGCTGTTACTGGGGCTTTAACAGCCCTGGGTTTTGCGCTGCCCGTCGCTGGGCAGACCATGAGGGGAACTGTTGGACTAGCCGTGGCTGGTGGTCCGGTGTCGTTCGTGGCCCAACAATCGGCGACCCGCGAGATTCTGGACAACGCCGGATATGACAGACTGGCGGATCAGTACGATCCCCTCGACCCTGTGGGCCTGACGCTATCCACCCTTGTCCCTCTAGGGTTTGGTATGGCGGCCATGCGGCAAGCCGCCCGCGCTGGGAGAGTAACCCCTTCCCCAACCTTGCCCGAGAGAACCCCGATTGCCAAAGCCATTGATGAGGTCACGGTCGATGCAGCCCGGGTAAACCTCCTGCGCGAGAACATCGAGGGCCGTCGCCTCACATCAAAAGATGACTTGATCGGATCGCAGGCACATGAAACCGCGGTCGCCCGAGCTATCGACCAGATGGCCGCAGGCGAGCGGGTGAATGTAACCGACCTGATTCCTCCTCAGGTTGCGGAGCGCGCGATCCGGGAGATTGACTCCGCGCTGGCTCGGGTCAATGAAGACCTGTGGTTTTCCTCCAGCACGGTATCTGACCTCTCAACCCTTGATCCGAAGTTCGCCAAGGACGGGAATCTGTACGGCCCTGCCGTATATCTCGCCCGCTCGCGTGAGTTCAGCGAGACATACGCAAGGGGTGGGATCGATCCTCGTACTGGACAGGCTAGACCGGAAGGCCAGACCTACCAAGCGGAGTTCAGGCCGGAGAACCCCCTCGACGCGGATCGCGTGTACACGAAGGCAGAAGCCGAGAACATCCTTTCAGCCGCTGGGATTGATGCGAAGAAGGTCCGCGATCTTCTGGCGAACAAAGCCAAAGCCTCGGGCGAGACGATCTACAAAGCCCTTACCTCTGCGCTTGGAACAAAGGCCAAGGCAAACGAGGCCCTGATCCTTCAAGGGTATGACTCCATCCTCTTCAAGAGCAAGGGCGAACAACTCGCGGCGTCCCTTCGTCCTATCGACGTGACCCCGGCCCCTCCGAGGCAACAAGCCCCGATTGAGCCGGTGCGCATGGCCCCGAGGGAAACGCCTACCCAAGAGCTGACCCTTGAGCCCCTACCAGGAGAAACCGCAGGACCCAAGCCCGAATCTCCCGCCGTCGAAGCCGCAGCCCGCGAACTGGAACAGACCATGCCAGACCTCATGGTGCGCATGGATGGGATGGAAGAGGCTGTACCATTGTCGGAGTTGATGGCCCGCGTCCGTCAAGAGGTCGCGGACGATTTGGCCGAGGTTCCTTTGCTCGAAACCGCTGCTGCGTGTTTCGTGCGCAGCATGTAAGGTTCTCACATGATGAAGCCCCAATGCGTCCAGGCGGTGAACCAAGCCGCAGGCCGACAACTGCGAGACTCCGAACTCAAGGCCATTGAGGATCGGATCAGCCTGACCATGCGCAGGCTGGCGACCCAAGACCCAGAATGGTCTTCCAAGTCCACGGCGGATCGCGTCATGGAAGCGGCAACGACCGCGATGCAAGACCTCCAAGCCGAGGCGGCAAGGAAGATTGCAAACGTTCAGAGGCAGGCTCTCGCAACTGCGGCGACTCAATCTCGTATCGCGGAGCTTCGGGCGAATCTTGGGAGCAGCCAAAGCCGCGCCCTTGTCGAAGACATCAACAACACGAGCCTTTATATCGATGGAATCAAGCGGGAGAACGTCGCAAAGCTGGTTGACCTGATCGACGCAGCGTGGAGCAAGCAAGGCACGAGCGTAGGACGTAGAGCCCTGGTGTTCCTGTTCGACGCTCAGAACCCGCAAATGACCCGTGATCTGGTCACGGAAATCTTCGCCAACGGAGAAGCTGGGACGGGGAACAGATTGGCCCAGGCCGGAGCCCGCGCATGGCTGGAAACCATCGAGGCCATGCGCCAGAGGTTCAACGCTGCCGGTGGGGATGTAAGGCAACTGGCCTATGGCTATCTCCCACAACCTCACGACTCCATGCGTGTCCGTGCTGCCGGGATTGATGCGTGGGTGAACAAGACGCTTCCCCTTCTTGATCGGACGCGATACGTCCGCGAGGATGGGAGCCGCATGTCCGATATCGAAGTCTCCGACTTCCTGAGGGCGGCTTACGAGACCATCTCCACGGATGGGATCAACAAGCAAACCCCGGGGCAATTCACTGGAACCGGGGCCAGGGCAAACCGTGGCAGCGAGTCGCGGCAAATCCACTTCAAGGATGGTGAAGCCTACACCACCTACATGGCCGAGTTTGGGCGCGGGTCGATGTATGACGCCATGATCGGCCACGTCGGGATGATGGCGCGGGATATCGGCCTGATCGAGCGATACGGCCCTAACCCGGAATCACAGTTCCGTCTCCAAAGCGATCTAGCGGAGAAAGCAGACCAAGGGCTCAAGCGCAGCTTCGGGAATCTCCCGCAAGCCTATTGGGACTTGGTGACTGGCACAGCCGGAGCGCCGATGCACCCACGTCTAGCGCAGATCGGACAGGACATCCGCAACATCCAGACCTTCGGCAAGTTGGCCGGAGCCCTGCTGTCGTCAATCACGGACGTTGGAACGTTGATGGTGACGGCTGGCTACAACAAGCTGGGGTACTGGAACACGCTCAAGAACGTAGGGAAACAAGCAAACCCTGAAGTGCGGGAGTTCCTGACTTCACATGGGCTCATTGCTGAATCGCTGATTTCCGACCTCAACCGCTGGGCCGGGGAGAACATCAAGAACAACTGGAGCGGAAGACTTGCCAACTCCACCATGCGCCTGTCCCTCATGAACCTGTGGACGGATAGCCTGCGTCGGGGGTTCGCCATGACGATGATGCAGGGCATGGCGAAACTCTCCAAGACGAAGTGGGCCGACCTGACCGAGTGGGACCGCTCCCACCTTCAACGGAAAGGGATCACTGAGGATGATTGGGATGTCGTTACCCGTGCTCAGTTGACCGAGTTTCAAGGAACCCAGTTCCTGACACCTGAATCCATCGCCGCAACGGGAGATGCGCGAGCCAACGAAGTCACCGCGAAGATTCTAGGGTTCATCACCGATGAGAGCGAATACGCGGTGATCAACCCCGATCTTGCAACGCGAGCCATCCAGACATGGGGCGGTCAGCAGGCCGGAACGGGAGTTGGCGAATTCGCCCGCATGACGATGCAGTTCAAGAGCTTCCCTGTTGCCATGATTTCGCGTCACTGGCGGCGGATGCTTGAGGGTGATCGAGGCCTAGATGGGGCTCCGGCGCTGGCGAACAAAGCCGCATACGCTGCTGCGTTGTTCCTGACGACCACCGCTCTAGGGGCGATTGCCTTCCAGTCGAAACAGGTTGTCCAAGGCAAAGACCCGGTGGACATGACGACCCCGAAGTTTTGGGCGCGGGCTGCCGCTCAAGGTGGTGGTGCCGGTTTCCTCGGAGACATCGTTCTAGGCGACACCACGGACGACAGAAGCCCACTGGACTCCCTAAGTCGTATGACGATGGGCCCGACCTTCGGTAGTGCGGCTGATCTTTGGGAGCTTACCAAGGGTAACATTGACGAACTTCGGGCGGGTCGTCCAACTCATGCGGGCGCAGAGGGATTGAGGTTCGCCCGCTCTCACGCCCCGTATGTGAACCTTTGGTACGCAAGGACCGCACTGGATCATCTTCTGCTGCACTCAATCCAAGAGAACCTGAGCCCCGGCTATCTCGGCAGGCAGAAGGGTAAGCACATGAAAGACTGGGGCGGGTCGTATTGGTGGGAGCCGGGGGCCGACTTTGACGAGATGCGAGCCCCTGACCTTTCCAGAGCACTAGGAAACTGACATGCGCAAAGACCAAACCGAGCGGCTTTCCGAACTCACGGAAAACCTCATGGACGTGTTCCTGACAGAGGCCGACCCTGCCATCTGGACGGGCTCGGGGATGTCCCCCGCAGAAATGGACCCGCAGACCCGTGGGGCCAGGAACTGGGATATGAAGAATGCCAACCAAGCCGGGGCATTGGTCGCCCGCGCCCTTGACCTGAAGGAGCGGCTTGTCGGCGTCCGCGCCCCCCATCCTCCGGCAGACGATGAGGCAGATGCAGACATTGCCCGCTTCGAGAAGCAGGCCAAGAAGATCATCGACGGACTAGCAGAACGCCAGCGTGGCAAGGCCTGAAATCTCCTTCGCAGCTTTCTACCTCATGTGGGCAGAGGTCCGCCGCTGGACCGTGCCCGACGTTCACATTCGCGCCTGCCACTGGCTGGAACACCGCGGGGACTTAGCCGTCTTCCGGGCGCATCGCGGATTCTCCAAGTCCACCATCCTCGCTGTCTACAACGCTTGGAGGTACTACCGCGATCCTACGTACCGAATCCTCCATCAAGGCGACCAAGACCCAACAGCCTACAAGACGAGCCGGGATACAAAAGCTGTCCTGATGCGGCATCCGCTTACACGCGACTGGTTCCCCGCTGGGACTCGTGGCGATGTGAAATTCTGGTGGACCCCTGGAGCCGATGACGAACGGAACCCCTCAATGCAGGCGGCGGGGATTCTCTCCAACATCACCAGTTCACGGGCTGACGAAATCCAGAACGATGACGTAGAGGTCCCAAGGAACATCCAGACGCCAGAAGCCCGGGAGAAACTGAGATACCGACTTGGTGAGCAGGTGCACATTCTGGTGCCTGGTGGGAGAACCCTGTTTGTCGGAACCCCTCACACGCACGACAGCATCTATGACGAACAAGAAGCACTGGGAGCGGACTGCCTGACGATCCGCATGTTCGATCAGGAACATCGGATCGATGACGCCAAGGAAAAGGCTTATGAACTGGGGTTCGCGCCTGAGTTTGTCTTTTCCGGGATAGGAAAGCCCGCCCGCCTTCTCGTCAAAGGCAAGGACTACACCCTCAAGGGGAACCGGCTGGAGTTCAAAGTTCCTCCCGGTGGACTGGTTGATTGTTACGCTGGTGTCGCGTGGCCTGAACGCTTCGACGGTAAGGAGCTCGAGAAGCGCCGCAAGAAGACGAGAACCATCAACGAGTGGGACTCGCAGTATCAACTCCACTCCAAGCCCATTCACGAGGTACGCCTAGACCCCGCGCGAATCAGGGTGTATGACTGCGAACCTCGGTTCAACCGTCAGAACAAGATTCTGACCATGTGGCTGGGGGGTGTTCAGATCATCGGTATGTCCATGCGCTGGGACCCTTCCAGCGGGAAGACGAACAGCGACGTTTCTGCCGTAGTCTTGGACCTACAGGACATGGCCGGAAACCACTACTGGCACAAGGCCGAAGCCCTGCTAGGCGATATCGCCGAAACCTCCCCCGATGGAAAGACGATCACCGGAGGGCAGGTTATGGCCCTGTGTGACCTCATCGAGGAGTTCAAAGTTCCACGCGTCACCATCGAAACGAACGGCATCGGAGCCTACGCCCCGTCCTTCCTGAAGATGGCCCTGAAACAGCGCGGGCTCCGGTGCGCAGTCGGTGAAGAGAAAGCGATCACCAACAAGAACCCTCGGATTCTTGAGGCGCTTCAGCCCTTGATCGAGGCTGGTATGTTGTGGGCACACCGATCCGTCATTGATGGTCCATTGTGGGATCAGATGAAGGACTGGAACCCCGCGATCAAGGATCAGCCGGACGATCTTCTCGACGCTGGATCAGGGGCGGTGACAGATCAGCCCGCCCGGATCGGGCAATTCATCGGGAACCTGAACGCCGATCAAGTGGACGATTGGAGGCCAAGCGCAGATACCTACAGCTACGCGCTCGAAGCCTAGCGCGCTTTTCAGAAAGAGTCCCCCATGTCGGTTGTCGAGCAAAACCCATTCAACGAACATGTCGGAAACGGTGTCACGAGCGTTTTCGGCTACACCTTCCAGCTTCTGGACGCAGATGACCTCAAGGTCTACTTGGATGGGGTTCTCCAGCCTACGTCTATCTACAGCGTCAGCGGTATTGGGAACCAAGCCGGTGGGGATGTGACATTCACCCCAGGCAACATCCCAGCTTCCGGCGTTGTTGTCCTGCTGTCCCGCGAGATTCAGCTAGCACGAGACACGGACTATCAGTACGCCGGGGAACTGAGGGAGGCCACGCTAGACGAGGATTTCAACCGCCTATGGCAAGCCCTTCAGGGGCAACGCGCCATCCTGAATGGGGCCGTTCGTGCGCCTTACCCCGAGACAATGACGCCCCTTCCTGCGCAGGCTGCCAGGGCCAACCAATTCCTTGTCTTTGACGCCAGCGGGAATCTGCAGGTTTCCGCTGGAACCGGGGCAGACGCAGGGCTCCGGGCCGACCTCGCCGACACCACCAATCCTGCGAATGGGGCGGCGCTGGTTGGATTTAACCCAACTCTAAACTACGTCGCAGCAACGCTCGGGGCCAGAAATGCCGAAATTGTAAGCCCCAAAGACCACCCTTGGCTGGCTAAAGGAGATAATTCCACAATTGACCGCGCAGCCATCGAGGCATGTTTTACCTATGCCGCTTCAACCGGTAAAAAGGTTTTCGTGCCGCCCGGCGTCTATCTTCTTGACAACACGGTGGCGTGGCCAATTGCATCAGGTTTTGAGGTTGAGTGCGCGCCCGGAGCGATTTTCAAAGCAACAGCGGCTGTGCCGGTAGATGCCAAGCTATTCTTTCCCACAGCCACATCTGGCAGTCAGCGGTTTAAGTGGGTTGGCGGTTTTGTTGACGGCCGCTTGCTTCCGCCCAGGAATGTGGGTGCCCCTGACCTGCTTTATATCAACAGCCCAAATATCAAGTTTGTTCACATCGAAGCGTCGGCTTGGGTAGTAAACAACGACCGCAGCGGAAATGCGGGAGACAGTTGCCTTTTCTTAGCTGAGGGCGAGGATTACTACGTACACCGAAATTATTTTCAGGGCGCCGTAGACGCTGGCATTTACCTGTCTGGTGATTCTACTGAAACCCTCGGTCGCCGAGCAATCATCGGTAATAACATTTTTATCGAGTGCGGGCAAGTTGGTGTCATTTCCAAACGACAGTTCCAAGAACACGTCATCGACGGAAACATTGTCGACCGTTGTGGGGTTGGTATTGTCATGGGCGGCGAAGCCGACGCTACTCGCTTGCCTGGTAAGCGTGGCGCCATTACCGGGAACCGGATTCGTCGCGTCACCCGTGGAATCGAAATAAAAGTCTCCGACGGGGCCGTCGTAACCGGTAATAGCATTGAGGATTGGGGTATCAATGCTGCTGGAACGTCAGTTAATGATGTTGCAATTAGTGTCAGAGGCTCAAAGGCCTGCGTAGTCGTTGGTAACAGTATTCGCATTGATCCGAGCATCACGCCAGCGTCTGGTGCCACTGCCATCCGGTGCAATAGGTTCACCTGGGGCGGTGCTGACTACGATTCGACAGCCAATCTAATTGGCATGAACAATATTGTGAGAACTGGCGTTGCATTCGCAGAAGACGCTAATTCTAACAATAACAAATGGCTGGACAACAATGCTACAGACTACCTAACTCTTGCGACCCTAAATAGTAATACGCTATCTCGCTTTGTTGGTTGGGAAGGCACGCGGCAGATCAACTATTTTGGCGATAGTGGAGCCGGGCCAGTATCGACAGCCGATGCATTTTGGGAAAAAAACGGTGAATTAATCTTTCAGTACTGCGTGCCCAACACCAACACCATTCAATGGTTGGTAGGCGACCAAAATAATAATGCCGTTGGGCGATTCGGGTATTCCAACGCGGCAGACCGCTGGTTTTGGCGCGCTAACGGTAGTCCTTCCAGCGCCATGGAAATGAATGAGTACGGCCCCATCATAAGATCATTTACCGTGGCGAATCTACCGACGACGGGCGTGGCTGCGGGGCTTTTGGCTTACGCCTCTAATGGGCGAAAAGCTGGAGAGGGCGCTGGGGCGGGAACTGGCGTTCTTGTGTTCCGTGATGGCGCCAACTGGATTGCGGTAGACACAGGTGCGCCAGTGACGGCATGAGCGACATCAGCCCCCAAGAATTCGGCCGCCTCACAGCGAAAGTGGAAACGCTTGAGGAACAGGTCGCCGAGATGCGCGCCGACCTCAAGGCGGTGCGTGACATGCTCTCCGAGGCCCGGGGCGGGTGGAAGCTCATGCTCGGCATTGCCGGATTCGCCGGGGCGGCTGGGGCGGTGCTGACGAAGCTCGCAATGTTCTTCAGCCAAGCGGGGCCAAAATGAGGCACTGGATAGACGAGCTAGGCGGCCGGAAGTTTGTTCTGACGCTCGGCTGCGCGGTTGCATGCACGGCACTACTCTGGTTCGGGAAACTTGATTCCGGCTCGTTTACGGCTATCATCCTCGGAACCGTAGGCCTCTACATCGGCGGTAACGTGACTCAAAAGAGGCTGCAAGGAGAGAAGTGATGATCCTGCGCGCAGTCTGGTTTGACACCGGCCCCCTCCAAGAAGCCTTGTCCCTTCTTCCCGCGCAGATGACCTCTCCCGAAGCTAGGTGCATCCTGATCGCCATCGGCCTTCAGGAGTCCCGCCTTGAGCATCGGTTTCAGATCGTCCAAGGCAGACCAGACGCCAAAGGCCCTGCCCGCGGGTTGCTTCAGTTTGAGCGCGGCGGGGGCGTTGCTGGCGTGCTGACACACCCGCACGGCCGCAGGCATGCGCAGAAGCTGTGCGAGGCCCGCGGGGTTCGGCCCAACAGCCGCGAGGTCTGGCTCCAACTAGAACACGATGACGTGCTGGCCGCAGGGTTCGGAAGGCTACTCCTGTGGACCGACCCTCAAAGGCTCCCGGCCATCGGTGACTCACAGGGTGCGTGGGATACCTACATCCGCATCTGGCGCCCCGGCAAGCCTCATCGGCATACGTGGGACTCGCTCTACTCCGCGGCGGTTGAGGCGGTGCGCAAGTGATCGATCTAGCCGCCATCGCTGGACGCCTTGCGCTGCCTGTCATCGCTGTAGGGCTAGCATGGGTGGTCGGGTTCTCCATGGGCGACTCGTCCCGGCACCGGAAGCAACAGGCCGAGATTCTTGTTCAGACCGAAGCCGCCCGCGAGACCGAGAGGATCAAGGCCAAGGCTACACTCAAAGCACAGCAGGAACGATATGAGGCTCTACTCGCTATCAGCGCTCGCCTTAGCCGTGATCTTGAGCGGCTGCGCAACCGTCCAGACCGTTTGCCCGAAGCTGCCAGACCCGCCGCAAAGGGAGCAACTGGGGCCGAGCTTTCAAGACCGGATGCAGAATTTCTTGCAAGGGAATCTGCCAGAGCCGACAGGCTCCGAGCGGCCCTCCAAGAGTGCTACGCCTGGATCGAGTCAGTGACAAAATAGCAAACCACACAGGGCGGCCGTCAACCAACTGGAGAACTTATGCGTTACCTTCCACTCCTCGCCGCCCTGCTCGCTGCCCCCGCAGTCGCAGCCCCTATCGCAGTCGCCAACGCGGGCGAGTACCGGCTGATGCTCATGGACGACCCGTGCCCCGCGAAGCTAGAAGGCTTCCTAAACCTCGCGGTTCTCAGTGAGGGCAACCGCAAAACCTACATGGCATGCTGGCGGCTCAACGGTCCATTTGTGGACCTGATCTACGAAGACGGCGACCAAGGCCGTGTTCCGGTGTCCGAGTTCCGCAAGCTGGAAAGCCTCTGATGCCACGCAAGAAAGCCGCACCAACGCTTGAGCAACAAGAGCCGCGGTGCGGCATGTGCAGGCACTACCGGGCACAGGATGAAGAGGTCGGGCTTGTGCTATCTACAGCCTCCCGGCATCCAGATTGATGAGGATGGGTACATGCCCATTCGGCCGGTGGTCGAGGTTGATGAGTACTCCTGCGGTCAGTTCGTGGGGAAGCAGTGATGAAGAAGGCTTGCAGCGATCAGGAATTCATCGAGCTTTGGCGAACACACCGAAGCGCCGCAAAGCTCGCGGAGATTCTCGGGGTTGCCGGGCGAAACATCCACTACCGGCGCCGCTCAATCGAACAGACGTATCACATCCAGCTAGAGGCTGCGCATCGCCGGGGTGAGCATTACAAGCACCTATCACCACGCGAGCACTCAGCACGGCACGCCATCAACGTCAAGGACGGGGTTGTGCTGGTGTTTTCCGATGCGCACTTCTGGTCTGGTGTCCGCACCACAGCGTTTCGGGCGCTTCTCAGGCTTACGGCAGAGTTGAAGCCTGCCGCCATCGTGAACAACGGGGACGCATTTGACGGAGCTTCAATCAGCCGCTTCCCACGCATCGGCTGGGACTCAAAGCCTTCTGTGATTGAGGAACTGAAAGCCTGCGAGCACCGGCTCACCGAGATTGAAGATGCGGCGGGGAAGGCCAAACTCATCTGGCCGCTGGGGAACCACGATTCCCGCTTCGAGACGCGCCTAGCTGCAAACGCGCCTGAGTTCCAAGGCGTCAAAGGCTTCCATCTGAAGGACCATTTCCCGCGCTGGCATCCGTGCTGGTCACTGTGGATCAATGACGATGTTGTCATCAAGCATCGTTACCACAACGGGATGCATGCCGTCCGCAACAACACGCTGAAGGGCGGCAAGACCATGATCACGGGGCACTTGCACAGCCTCAAGGTGACGCCAATCACTGACTACACCGGCACACGGTACGGCGTGGATACTGGGACGCTTGCCGACCCGGGAGGCCAGCAGTTCGTGGACTATACCGAGGATGCGCCACTTGACTGGCGCTCCGGGTTCGCTGTGCTGACCTTCTGGAAAGGCCGCCTGCTGTGGCCGGAGCTTGTGCACGTCCTGAGCCCCAATCAGGTGGAGTTCAGGGGCAAGGTACTTGAAGTGTAGTGCTATACTGGCATAGCCCTCACGGGCTCATCTCTCCTCCTTGCCCTTGTGGCTTTACCCCGGCTTCGGCTGGGGTTTTCTTTTCAGACAAAACCTAACGGTGCGCAAACTCCGTTGCCAATGAAGTGGTTGTCTTCAACGAAGACATTATGGCCTTTTAGCGTCATCACGGCCCTGTCTGTGTCGGTGGCCATGCTGCTGCCGTCAAACCTGCATCCTGATACGATGCCGCCATGTGGTGCGTAGACGTTTGAGAACCCAATCACGCGCACATCCCTCACCGTGGCACGTTCACCCATGAGGAAGATCGTCGGCTTCTCCAGGCGCTCTTTGGCGAACGTCTTGTAATCCGGAACCCGGACGATCAGGAAGTCGCCGCGATCCTCAATCCACTCGTGGCGCTCCGGTAGTGCGGCAAGGATCGGCTCGACGTACTTCGCCAAGACGACCCCACCCACAAGTGCAGTTCCAACTTTCAGGAATCCCCTGCGTTCAATCTGCATGTTTCACTCCTCAATTTCCCAATCCGTCGCCTCGACGTGATGCGCCTCCGGCACAAGCAGGCAGCGCGACTCAGCCCCAACAAACACCATCACAGGCTGATTGTCCGTAGTCCAACCCGCCCTCAGGCACATGGCCTCTTCGCCTGATACCTCGATGGGCATATCGCCAACCCATGCGGTATGGGTTACAGCGTCAGCCCTGCGCCGGACGTGCTTACCGGCTCTCATGGCTTCGATGGCTTCGGACCAGTTCACGGGTTCTCCTTCCACAGCGCCAGGATGGCGGCGGCGCAAGTTTGAGCGATGCCCTCGCACGATGCATGGTCAGCGCACACCTCGGCCGCATCCTTGAGGGCCTGGGCGTAGCCGTCCGCATGGATCGCGCGCACCATGTCGTTGAAGGACACCGGCAGGCGTCGGAACTCGTTGCATTGCTCGTCGGTCAGCATCTCTCACTCCTTCCCTGTCTCTTGCCTTTGGAGGCACCGCACGGTAACGCCATCAGGTGCCTCGATGAAAAGCACCGGCTGAAAACCGTTGCGGTAGTCCTGAGCCTCAAACCTCATGGGCCAGCGGGGAAAGTCGCGGTCTTCGTAGTCGGGGTCATGGTTTGCCACGCCGATCATCCAGCTCCCACTGTTCCCCGGACAGTGCTGGCCGGTGACAACCACACCAAGGCCGGTAGCCGGGTCTTCGACAAGGTACTCAATCGGCTCGCCAGAAGCGCAGTTGTCGTAGTCGTCTCCCGTGTGCAGCGTCTCGCCGAACGTGTCGTCGCTATAGCCTTCAAAACGCAAGGTGGGCATGTCACTGTCCTTTCGGTGGTTCCTGGTTGTCGGCTGTGGTGGTGAGGTGGGCGCGAAGGTCTTCCATGCGCTCTTGGAGCATCCCGTCGCCCGACGCTGGGAGCGGTGTCGTGTCCCACGCTTCCAGGGCCCTGAGGATGTGGCGCTTCATCGCCTTCCGCTCCTCCAGCAGGGCGCGGAGGGCTTCTGGGTGGACAACCCTGTACCACTCGAATGCGTCCGGCTCATCTAGCGCAGCTAGAACGGCCTTCGCGTAGTCGTCGGCGGTCATGTCTTCTGCTCCTTGGTCATGGCGGCGTCGATGGCGGCGTCATCTTTCAGGAAGTCAATCTCTGGAGACTCCTTACGCAGCGCGTAATACTCCACCTGCACCTTGGCGGAAGCGATCATCTTGCCAGCCAGATTGGCAAGCTCTGCCGCCTCGCCTGGCTTGATTTCGCCCGCCTTCAGTTGGGCGAATACCTGCGCCAGTTCGGCGCGGAGTTCAGATGCTGTGTTCATCGGATGTACCTCTTGATCTTGAGCAGTTCACGCTGGGCCTCGACCAGCGGCTGCGGGATGTCTTTGCAGCGCAGCCCCATTTCCTGCGCCAGCATCCGGCGCACGTAGGCGTCGTTCAGCTTGGCGCGTTGGCGGGCCATGTTTTCCCGGCACACGTCGCGGCGCTTGTCCGGGTTGGCCTTCGTCCACTCCACGGCTCGGGCTTTGACCGATTCGGCATGGGCCGCGTACCACTGGCGGTAGTACGCCTTCATCTCGGGCCGCTGGTACGGCTTGACTGCCTGCGCGGCGTACCATTCGCGGCGGCGGGCGCTCTCGCACTCGCGGCACGCGCTTCTGGTGCCTCGGTAGGCGTCGGCGGGTTTGAGTTCATTGCAGGTGCGGCAGGTTTTCATTCCTGCCTCTCCAAGCTGGCCGCGCACACCGGGCAGACGTAGGTGACGGTGCGCCGCTCTTGGTCGGCCTGCGCCTGCATGGCTTCGTAGATCTTGGCGATCAGTTCGTGGCTCAGGATGAGCCCTGCCTCTTTCATCGTGACATCGTGGGCCGCTGCAATCATCGCGGCGGTCACTTGTCTCGGGACGGTCAGGTCATCGCGCATCTACCGCTCCTCCATACCCCTCGACATTCCCGTCGTAGTAGCCGCGTTCCACCTTGTGGTCGGCAGGCATGTCGGAAAGCGCGTGCTTTGGCACTAAGACAGTCTCGTCGCAGTTGACATAGCGGCGGCCAGGCAACATCACTCCGCCCGGCGTCAGAATGCGGACTCGCGCCTTTTTGGGCGTCTCACCGACCACCTCGACGGCGTAGTAACGGCGACCCGCCCAGGTATCCAAAACAAGGCACTTGGTCGCCATCAACGCTGCTCCTCAAAGACCACGGTCACGTGGCCGTCTTCCCTGGCCACCTTTGCAATCCCTCGCCACTCCAGATGCGCGATGCAGTCCTCCAGGTAGGGGTCGGCGGCGATCTGCTCCTGATAGAGCACCCATTGACGCTCGCGAGGGGAGTGCCCCTCGGTGCAAATCACGCTCTCGGCCGCGTCGTCGGCCAGGCGCGTGGTGCGGCTCCACGCCATCCGGTAGGCCTCAACACAAGCGCCAGCCTCGTCGGCCAGGCCCAGGGCGCGGCTCCAGTCATCGTGCTTCGAAAGCTCATCGCACACTGTGTCGATGGCAACGCCAATCATTCGCGGGTCGCCCATTGCGGGCATGGCATCTTCAGGGAGATGCGCAGGAGCGCGACGCCATTCGTTGTGCGCGCGCAAGAACTTCACTGCTTCGTCGATTTTCATGCTTGCTCCTTCATCGCCCGGATCGCAGCGGAAATGTTGGTGCCTGGGCAACTGTCCGTGTACTGCCCCTCGAACTTGGCCGCGCACTCCTCCAGCACGGCGTTGCGGACGAGGGCGGCGAACTTCAAGAGTTCCTCCGGAGAAATAACAAAATTGCCCTCGTCCCAGTCAGTCGGTGGGCTTGTGTGCCCGTCATACCCGCCCGCTTTTCGCGCCATCTCGATGACATCTGTTTTCGTCATGTCTGCTCCAGCTTCTTGGTCATGGCTGCGTCGAGGGGTGAAGACGGCAGCGGCACCCAGTGAGTGACGCCCCCCACATAGGCGTGATCCCACGCACAGTGAACTCCGCCGTCATACTCGCAATCAGGGTGGTCTGTGTCGAGGATGCGGGCGCAGAAGAATCCGACACCAGGCTTGAAGGCAAGAAACTCCTCTCCGAAGCCTGGCGCCGTCTCGATTGGCCGCAGCTCGTGACGCTTTGCTTCTTCCCTGAGCCGCTGGATTTCGGCGTGCTGGCGGCGGAGTACGTCCACAGCAAGCGCCATCAGTTGATCCTGCTCGGTGAGATAGCCTCCCGACTCTTCCTCGCTGTACTGAGGATAGGTCTGCACTGCGTCTTCAAGTGCTTCCGCCAGCCTCAGCGCTTCCGGCTTGTCTTGTGTGGTCATGCTTGCTCCAGCTTCTTGGTCATGGCTGCGTCGATGGCGGCCTCGGAAAGGTCAAACTCAGGCCCCGCCCCGTGGTCGTCGTAGGGGAGCCTCCAAATACCGCCGTCACGCAGCCAGCGGTAACGCTCTGCGTCACGCAGCGTCTTGTCGTCTGCCTGCGGGACTGGCGGAGCCTCAGCAATCACCTTCAGCACGCGGCCATCCTCGTCCTGCCTGGTCACGGCCATGATTCGAGTGCGCGACTCGTTCCACGTCACGACCACATCACCGGCCTTGTCTGCCTGCGGTGCGGCCTGGGATGGCTCCACGATGCGCCACGGCCAACCCTCTCCACCGCGGCCAACAAACTGGATGAAGTCCTCGACCAGCATCTGCTGATGTACGTCTTCGTAATCGGCCACTCGCTCGATTGCGATCAGCACTTCTTGCTTTGAGGCGCTATCTGTCACCTCGCTCGCCGGGCCGCTGCCGGTGTAGCACTCGTCGTCGGTTCTCATTGCATCATCTCCTGAGGTCCAGTTCCATCCAGCACCTGCCACAGCGCCCCGCCGAAGGCCTGCGCTGGCGTCTTGTTGCCAAAGAGGACGTGCAGCGCATAGGTCGCCCTGAGGTTGTCCAGCATGTCCTCGTCCAGCGGCACGCCGAATGAGGCCAGCGTCTCGGCAAACTTGGCGGTGATTTCGGCGTCGTTCATGTCTTCACTCTATGCGCTTGCTGTGGGGATTGGTATCCCCTAGATGGGGGGAGGCCCGGCACTTGAAAAACCGCCTCGACACTTTCACTGCGGCGGCCGGGCCTGAACTTATTCGGCTGGCTTGTTGTCCTTGATCGCCCGGCGCAGCGCAGATTGCTCGCGCAGTTGGCTCCAGACGTACTTCTGCTCCTCGGCCTTCATCGCCACGTCTGGACTCCACGTTTCCGTCGAATACCAGATGGCGATGGCGTCAAGCTGGCGGCCCTCTCGGTCGGCCTCAACCATCACCAGCGCCAATTCGTCCAGTTCCGCGCAGCGCTTGGCCCACTCGGCCTCCTCTGCCTCCGCCTCACCGGGAGGGAGGTCTTCGCCAGCGTAGATGTAGAGCCCCAGCCCGTGCATGCCGATGCACTTTGCCAAAGCCCGCATGGTCGCGGTGTTGATGGCGAAAGCGTCCGGGTTCTTGATCGCCTGATTCCGGTGGTTCATGACCGGCAGGGGGCACTCCTTGGTGTCGCCCTTGATGGTGACGCTCACCTTAACCATGGCCGAGCCGTCCGGCAGAAACATCGCCGGGAGCCCGTTCCACTCGTGCGCCTTCCAAGTCGCTTGCGGGTCGATCTTCAGCACCTCGGCCCACGCCCACGCCCACGACAAATAGGAAAGCCCGTTCTTCTTCTCAATGTGGCCGTTGACATTGATCTTCAGCAGTTCGCTCATCTCTTCTCCTTAGAACGGCGCAGGCCCACGGCAGGCCCACCACAACTTGACCCGCATGCGGATCACTCGCCAATGGAATCGCTTCATCTTCTCTCCTTGCACCAACATTTTGAGAAGGGGGTATCGGGACTATCGTGTCCCGCGATACTCGTATTTCCGCCCGCCGTGGGCCGGGTAGTCCCGGTTCCACTTCGGCTCAAACAGTCTGATCGCCGCCGCCTCTTTTTCAGCCAACTCGCCCGGGGCGCAGTCGCTAACAACAAACCTGTCAAACTCGAATGGAGCCGACTCCATGTGCTTCGCAATGCGGCTGTAGATGTTGCGTGACTGGCCGATGTACTGCAATTGGCCCCCGAGATAGAGGAAGTAGACGCCGCAGCGCCTTGCAATCATCGCATTTGGCGGGCCATCGCTTGATGGATTTTCGCTATCAATGGTGTGGAGTTCATCAGGCCGAATACCCGACACAGCATGTACGGTATCAGCGACCCATGAAACCAAAGACTTCACGGAAGTTCCTTTCAAACCACATCAGCACCCTCGACAGCATCCCCTCGCGTCGGTACGGCCCGAATCCGGCATACGCCCGCTCACAGGGGAAGGCTTCGGAGAGGGAGCGGGGGTAGCGGCGGGTCGTCATTGGAATCCTCCCGTCACAAGCGCACCGATCACCGCCAGCGCCAGAATCAGCACTGCCGCCACAATGGCGCGAGACAGGCAGCGCATGTCTGCCATGTCGTCCCAGTCGCTCATGCGGTGGTGAGGTGGCGCCTCGAAGTGTGTCGTTTGCTTGCCGACGCGGGCAAAGCCTTCGTCTTGGATCAGGCAAGCCTCGCGTTCGTTGCGTGGGTCTTTCATCTCAGCCTCCAAACCAAACGCCAGGAAACAGGGCCGACAGAGCCAGCCCAACGACTACGCCAGCGGCGTATAGTGCGAGTTCAGCGCGCGACATGCCGCCTCCGTTCTGCGTCAACCACCACCGGCTTCTCGCGCCGGGCCATCAGTTCCTCGAATAGCTGCGCCTGCATCAGATAGAACGCGGCACGCTTCGGGTCGTCGCAGTAGTAGCCTGCAAGATACAGGCAGTGGTCGCGCATTGTTTCGTGGCGGTCGATCATGATTGCCCCTTGTGCATCCAGTAGAGACGGTCCTCGAAGTCAGCCAGCACTTCCGCGCTGATGATGCCGCTGATTTCGTGGCCCGCGAGGACGACGGACTCCACTACCACGTACCCAGGCGACTCCGGCTCATCCGGTTCGTACTCATACCTCACCGTCACCGGGATGCTGTCCTTGAGGTCGGTTTGGATTGTGTATTCCATGGCTCATTCCTCGTCGCGGTGCATGTCCGCGTGCCACTCCGCGTACTTCTTCGCGGCTTCTGCGGTCTTGTAGCCAGCCGGACCGCTGAGGCACGCGGGGCCGGCAATCTCGATGCCGTCGCGTGTCACGCAGTACACACCATCGCACTGTGACACGCAGTAGCGCGCCCCGTCGATGTCGGCGAACTGAACGCCATGAGCGGCATTCCAATTGGCGGGAGTCAAAGAGTTGGACATGGTGTGTTGCTCCTGTCGTTTTTGTGTTGCGATGCCTGAATCATCGGCGCACCAAGCCTCGCGGTCCATTTGATATTTTCAATGGACACGTAGCGTGCCATAGACACAATCAACTTCCACCCGCGCCCGTACTGCCCGATCATTGGCGCATGGACACATTCACGACCCCAACCGATGACGGCTTCCACTTCCGAGTGGTGGACGGAAGCCTGCTCATGGCCCCCGTCAAGCGCCCGGACGACTGGAGAGAGATACCAGCCGCCAGACTGAGCCGATGGGCTGCACGGCAGTGGCGGGAGAATGCATTTCAACCTACGGTCAAGGATGAGCAACCATGACCCGCGACTACTGGGCCTCCCTCGCCAGCATCCTCATCACCGCTGCCGTGATCCGCAAGGCCCTTCCGTGGCTTGTGGCTGCGGTTCTACTGCTGTGGTGGCTGCTGTGAAACGCTGGTCATTCCTCGACGCCGAGGACGCCCTAGCGCGTCACATTCTCATCAGGGTGATCGAGTTCGTCATGTACGTTTTGCTGGCGATTTTGTGCATATCGCTGGTGATGTGTACGTTTTCGGGCTGAGTTTCGACATGAGCCGCGTCTTACACTACCTCCGCTATCACTCAGCCAGCAGCGAAGCCATCGCCGCAACCCTTCGCATGAAGCGCGAAGACCTCAGCGCAGAGCTTGTGCGCCTCGATGCAAAGGGGCTTATCCGTGGCCGAACGCGGTACAAGCACTGCGGGAAGGCTTGGGTTGAGTGGGAGGCTGTCCAAGAGGCTCCATGCGAGGATATCCGGCTGGTTGAGCCGAGGGCCGTTTAGCATGCAAGGCGACCCCTACACCGACAAGACAGGCCGCCGCTACATCGAGCTATCCCGCTCAGGCGATACCATGCGCGTCTGTGAGATTGTCGAGGGCTGGCCGTTCCCGGGGCCTCCGGTGATCTTCCGGCGCCAAGACCTGACAAAAGCGCCCTGCCGGTATCTCGGCGGGGCTGTCATTGAAGAGGATGCACCACTATGACCGACCTATTTGGCGCAGAGCCGCAAAGAGCCCAGTTCAAGGACATTCGCAACACACGCGATTCCGTCGCTGAGGAAAAGGCCGTGCTGGCCCTTGAGCTTGGATCGCTCATCAACAAACCTCCAAAGGCCGTCATCAACGGGTCGGTTCAGGTAACAAGGGCGTGGCGAGAAGCTCGTGAGAAGGCCGCGAAAGTCGTCAAATCATCGCGGTCCTCAGTCAACGATCTTCGGTCGGCAATCTCTTCCATGCAGGCGTTCGACAAGTAATGGCATTAACCAGCACAAGGACGCTGGATATAATACCAGCAAGACCGGCCTAGGAGGCATCCGAAAAGGCGACTCATCCCCGCCCTGGCCCGCGTCTCTACAGGGATGCCTTGGATGGGGCATGAAAATATCTCCGAGAGGCTGGGAGAAGTTCCAGCACTACAAAGACCGCTCTCCCGCCTGGATCAAGCTGCACAAGCATTTGCTTGACGACTTCTCATTCCAGCGCTTGCCGGTTGCTAGCAGGGCGCTAGCGCCGATGCTCTGGCTGATAGCAAGCGAGTACGAATCCGGGTGCATTTCCGCTGAACCTGAAGAGATTGCATTCAGGCTCCGTATCACCGAGCAAGAATACCTCGACGCGCTTAAGCCGTTGATTTCAGCAGGATTTTTCTCGTGCGATCAGGATGCTAGCAGCGTGCTAGCGCAACCGGAGCGCGATGATAGCCTAGAGAAGAGAAGAGAAGAGGTAGAGAAAGAGGAAGAGAGAGAGAAGAAGCCGCGCTCGCGCGCGACCCTTCCCGAGCGACCGCAGGAGGTCACCGAATCCGTGTGGGAAGACTGGCTGGAGCTTCGAAAGAGGAAACGCGCACCCGTCACACGCACCGTGATCGAGGAGGCCAAGCGAGAGGCCAACAAAGCCGGTTTGACGCTGGAGCGATTCCTCACCATCTGGTGCGCTCGTGGTT
>Ga0075012_10001135_pt1 | contig 27647 bp, 23 predicted proteins | sample All_14_2_FD_71474 | JGI IMG/M metagenome (GOLD analysis project Ga0075012, IMG submission 71474) | Freshwater microbial communities in response to fracking from Pennsylvania, USA - Allegheny Zone_MetaG_DW_15 | ecosystem: Environmental > Aquatic > Deep subsurface > Groundwater > Drilled...
GGCGGCGCTGGAGCTCGGCCAGCTCCGTGGCGGGGTCGTCGTATTTGCCGGGCAGCCAGTTGATCGCGCGGCCGTTCCAGCGGGGAATGACGTGGAAGTGCACGTGCGGCACGACCTGCGTGGCGCAGATCCCGTTGTTCTGGACGAGGTTGAACCCGTCGCAAGGCATCCTTTGGAGCAGGAGCTCGGCGACGTTGCGCACGGCGGTGATAAAGGGGTAGAGGTGGTCCGGCGCCAGATCGGTCAGGTAGTGCGCATGGTGCTTGGGGACGACGAGCACGTGGCCCTTCTCGAACGGGGCGATGTCGAGGAAGGCGAAGGTGTGCTCGTCTTCGTAGATCTTGTAGGCCGGGATCTGGCCTGCGATGATTTTGCAGAACACGCAGTTCGGGTCGGTCATGGCTCCTCCGTCAGAAAAGGGGAACCATTAAAGCACAGATGCGGGACGGCATAAAGGGGGAAGACACAGAATTGTTGGCCGGGCTCAGGGCGCGGCGGTGGAGCCGCGCACGATCAGCTGGGTGTCGAACAGGATCCGCCGCGGCGGGTGCGTGTCGCGGTTGAGGCGGCGCACCATGAGCTCGGCGGCCTGGATGCCGATGCTGCGGCAGGGCTGCTGCAGCGTGGTGAGCGGAACCGGCAGAAAGGGCCCGTAGCGGACATCGTCGAGGCCCACGATCTTGAGGCGCTGCGGCAGGTCGACGCCGAATTTCTGGAAGTTCTGGATCAGGTGGATGGCGACCGGGTCGTGGAAGCAGACGATGCCGTCGGGCTTGAGCCGCAGCAGCGCTTTGCAGAACGCGGGGTCGGTCGCGTCGCCGGTGCGCACGAGGTCGGGGCCGAAGGCGAGCCCCGCCTCTTCCAGGGCGAGCCGGAAGCCGGCGATGCGGGCCGCCTTGGTCCAGAGCCTGCCGGGACGCGTCACATACAGGATGCGCCGGCAGCCGCAGTCGAGCAGGTGGCGCGTCTGCTTGTAGCCCGCGTCGACGTTGTCGATCCCCACGAGGTCGTAGGGGCCTTGCGCGGGGAAGGCCACCACGTCGCGGTCGAGCAGCACCACGGCGATGCCGGCGTCGGTCAGCGCCTGTGCGATCTCCGCGTTGCGGTTGTCCGGGGCGCCTTCGGCCAGCTCGTCGGGCACAAAGAAGACGCCGGTCACGCCTTGCGCCAGGAAGCGCGCGCAGAGCGCTTCGGCCGAGGTGGCGCCGTCCACCGGCGTGGCGGGACTCGTGGCGCCCCAGATCAGGCTGAGGTTGCAGGCGTGGCAGGCCTGGGCGATCTGGGCGCAGATCGGCTCGAAGAACTCGGTGTCGCCCAGGCCGGCGATCAGCGTGGAGACGAACGCCCCGTTGGCGCGGTCCGCGGGACGGATGAACGAGCCCGCGCCCGGGCGGCGCTGGATCAGGCCCGTGCGCTCGAGCTCCTTCATGGCTTTCGCCACGGTCGCGCGCGTGGTCTGGAAGCGCCGCATGAGCTGGCCGTCGGTCGGCAGCCGGCCGCTGCCGTACGCGCCGGCCACGATGTTGCCGTGCACGTACTCGAAGATCTCCAGATAGAGCGGTTTGCGGGGCTGGGTGCTCACCCCGGCACTGTACCCCGGGGCGCGGCGGTTTGTCAAACGGGGGCGGGTTGACAGCGCCGCGTATGTTTCATATAATAAAACAATATTGCGTATTATACAACAAACGACATGAGAACCACACAACCCATTCAGAGTCTCGACCGGGGGCTGATCCTGCTGGAAGCCGTGGCCCGCGCGGGCCGGCCGGTCTCGCTCGCCGAGCTGACGGCCGTGCTGAAGATCGACCGGTCGAGCGTGTTCCGCCTGGCCAACACGCTCAAGCGGCGCGGCTACCTCGCGCAGCTTCCGGAGAGCAAGCGCTATGCGCTCGGCTCGTCGATCTGGCGCCTCGCCTCCCTGTTCCGCTTTGAGAACCTGCTGCTCCAGGTCGCGCGGCCCCACGTCTCGGCGCTCGCCGAGGAGACGGGGGAGACGACCCACGTGGCGGTGCGCGAGGGCGTGCAGGCCGTGCTGATCGACCGGCAGCTGACCCTCAAAACGGTCGGCGTGGCCGGTGCCGGTGAAGGCGCAGGGATGCCTCTGCACAGCTCGGGGCTGGGCAAGGCGCTGCTCGCCGATTTCGGCCGCGAAGAACTGGCGCGCCTGCTGGGCACCGCGCCGCTGGCGCGCTTCACCCGGCGCACGATCACCTCGCTCGACGGATTGGCTGAGGCGTGCGCGCAGGTCCGCGCCTGCGGGTATGCGGTCGACGACGAGGAGGGGTACGACGGGGTGAGGTGCCTCGGCGCGCCGATCCGCGACGCCGCGGGCGCGGTCGTGGCCGCGGTCGGGATCTCGGCGCCGGGCGAGCGCTTGCCCCGGCAGGCGATCAAAAAGGCGGCGGCGCGGGTTTTTGAGGCTGCTGCGGCGATCAGCCGCGAGCTGGGGTACGGGGTTCAAAACGAGGGGGAGGACGAAGATGAGTGAGCGGAATAGAGAGGCAGGGGAAGAGGGCCGCGGGACGACGGGAATGGGCGTTACGCTTTCGCGCCGGAGGTTCCTGCGCGCGGCGGCGGCCGGCGCGGCTCTGGCGGGCGTGCCGCTGGCGGGGCGGGCGGTGACGGAGGATGCGCGCGCGCGCCTCGCGGCGGCGCTTCCCGCCCGCGCGCCGGCCGCGCCCAAGCGGCCGCGACGGCTGCTGGTCTTCGGATTGAACGTGGGGTATGGCGGACACGGCTCGATCCCGGCGGCCGAGACGGCCTTCACGCTGATGGGCCAGAAAACCGGCGCGTTCGAGACGGTGGTGACGAAAGACCCGGAGGTTTTCCGGCGCGATTCGCTGAAGCGCTTCGACGCCGTGTTCCTGAACAACACGGTCGGCAACCTCTTCGCGGACCCGGAGCTGCGCCAGAGCCTGCTGGAGTTCGTGGTCGGCGGCGGCGGCCTGATGGGCGTGCACGGCACCGCCGTGGCTTTCACGCGCTGGCAGGAGGGCGGCAAAGAGGACTGGCCCGAGTTCGCCGCCCTGCTCGGCACGCGCGGCGCCAGCCACCGCGCCAACACCGAGCAGGCGGTGATGCGGCTGGAGGACCCGTCCCATCCGCTGGTGGCCTGTTTCGGCGGGCAGGGGTTTCCGCTGCAGGACGAGTTCTTCCGGCCCCAAGGCACCTATTCGCGGCTCCGCAACCGCGTGCTGCTCAGCTTCGACCCCGCGAAGATGGATCTGTCCGCCGAGCCGCATGACGGCTGCTATCGCGAGGACAAGGACTACGCCATGGCCTGGGTCCGCCAGTACGGGCGCGGACGGGTGTTCTACACGACGTTCGGACACCATCCCGCGATCTTTGAGAACCCGAAGCTGCTGGAGTTCTATCTGGCCGGGATCCAGTACGTGCTCGGCGACCTGCCGGCCCCGGCGCTCCCGAGCGGCCGGCTGACGCCCGCCCGGCTCGCGCAGGAGCGGCTGGGCTGGCGTCTGGGCACCGAAGCCTACACGTTCCACAAGTACACCTTCTTCGAGGCGGTCGACAAGACGGCGGAGCTCGGCCTCGCCTATATCGGGGCGCTGAGTTTTCAGAAGGTCAGCGACAAGATCCCCAAGAACCTGACGCCCGACCTCACCGACGACGAACTGCGCGAGATCCGTCTGAAGCTCGACAGCGCCGGGCTGCGCCTGCTGACCTACTACATCCAGACTATCCCCGGCGACGAGGCGGGCTGCCGCAAGGTCTTTGAGTTCGGCCGCAAGCTCGGCATCGAGTGCTTCATGAGCGAGCCTGCGCCCGAGTCGCTGCCGCTGATCGACCGCTTCTGCCAGGCGTATGACATCCGCGTCGGCCTGCACAACCACGACCAAAAGGCCTCGCCGGTGTATGGCACCCCGGAGGGTGTTCTCAAGGCCTGCGAGGGCCGCAGCGCCTACCTCGGCGCCTGCGTGGACGTGGGGTACTGGCTGCGCGGCGGCATCGATCCCGTCGCGGGCATCGAAAAGCTGGGGGCGCGGTTCGTCACGTTGCAGATGCATGATCTCGACGAGGTGACGCCCCAGGGCGCCGATGTGCCGTGGGGAACCGGCAAGGGCGGCACCGAGGCGATCCTGCGCAAGATCAAAGAGCTGGGACACGCGCCCGTGATGTTCGGGCTCGAGTACTCGAAGAACTGGCTGACCTCGATGCCGGAAATCCGGCAGTGCGCCGCGTTCTTCGACGCGCTGAGTCAGATACTGGTGTGAGCGTGCGGAATGATGGAATGCTGGAATAATGGAATGATAGAAGGGGGAAAGGCGATGACGATGAATCATGCAAAAAAGAGTGACTCGATAACGAGAAGGGGATTCGTCGGGGCTACGGCCTCGGCCTTGTCGATGCCGTGGATCGTGCCGGCGTCGGCGCGGGGCGCGGACGGCGCGGTGGCGCCGAGCAACCGGATCACGATCGGACTCATCGGACGCGGGTGCATGGGGCGGGGGCACCTGTCCCGGCTGGTCGGCGACAGCGACGTGCAGGTGCTGGCGGTGTGCGACGTGGACCGCGTGCGCCGCGACGAGGGCAAGGAGGTCGTCGAGGCGAACTATGCGGTCTCGCAGCCCGGCGGGACCTACAGCGGGTGCGCGTCGCTCAACGACTACCGCGAGCTGCTGGCGCGCAAGGACCTCGACGCGGTGCTGATCGCCACGCCTGACCATTGGCACACGCCCCTTTCGATCGAGGCGGTCCGGGCAGGCAAGGACGTGTACTGCGAGAAGCCGGTTTCAATGACCGTGCGGCAGGGGCGGGCGCTGGTTGACGCCGTGCGCGCCAACAAGCGCGTCTTCCAGAACGGCTCGCAGTACCGCTCGATGACCACGATGCACGAGGCGATCGACTTCATCCGCGCCGGCGGCTTGGGCAAGATCAAGCAGGTCTTCACGCTCTGGGGCTCGGTGAATGTGCCGACGGTCGGCAACTCGCGCGTCACGCTGAACCCCGCGCTGCCCGAGGAGCCTGTTCCGGAGGGGTTGGACTGGAACCTGTGGGTCGGGCCTGCGGCGTTTCATCCGTACAACCACCACTACCACCGCAACCCGATTCCGGGGGTGGTGCCGTGGACGTTCTGCGAGGATTTCGGCAACGGCGTCTCGACCAACTACCACTCGCACTCGGCTGACGTGATCCAGTACGCCCTGGGCATGGAGGAGAGCGGGCCGGTCGAGATCCTGCATCCCGACGGCAAGCAGTTCCCGACCCTGACGTGCCGGTATGCGAACGGCACGCTGCTGCACCACATCGACGGATGGGGGCAGGTGAAAAAACTCTACCCCGGCGCGGTGCCCGAAGACGCGAAGCTGGACGGCATGTTCGGCGGCCTTTTCGTCGGCGAACGCGGCTGGCTAAACGTTCAGCACGGCTGCCGGATCGAAGGCGGGCCGGACGCCCTGTTCCTGGAGATGAAGCTCAAGACCCGCGAAGTGAGCGGCGCCAACAACCACCACGCGAACTGGTTCGCGTGCATCAAGAGCCGTGGCCGGCCGAGTTCGCACGAGGAGATCGCCCACCGCGGAGCCTCGCTCGGCCACCTCGTCGCAGCCTCCTTCCGCCTGGGCCGCTCGCTGAAGTGGGATCCCGTGAAGGAGCTCTTCGAGGGCGACGAACAGGCGAACGCGCTGCTCGGCCGCCCGATGCGGGCGCCGTGGCACCTGTAAGATATAACGCCGGACTCTGAACACCCAACGCCGAACTTCGAAGTGTTTGACTTCAGAGTTCGGCGTTGGACGTTTGATTGACTTGGGGGCGGAAGAAGTTCTGTCGTTCGCGAGTTCGTCCGTGCACGAGTTGAGGAAACGGGAGTGGGGGCGGGAATGGGGGCGATTATATTCTGTTTAACGGAAATGGCCGGTTTAGGGTTGTGATCGCGTATCTCGTTTTCCATAGTACAGAAATGTGAGTCTCTCTTGACGAGAACACCATATACAGGGATGTCAGTCGGTCGAGAGGTGAACGTGATACGGAGTGCGTGCGGCACCCGCCGTCGCACCATCGGTGCTATGGCGCGGCAAGAGCGGTATCCCGCGCGACTCCGCTTAAGAACCCTTCATGACCTTCAGTTCTTCATGGTGAACATTCGTTCATCCCGTCACATCCGTCTTCGTTCAACTGCAGGCATGGAATGCCTATGCAGGTTTTTAGGCCGATCTTCGCATTCCGTGTTGTGCCTCGCTGAGTTTTGTTCTACAACTACAGCACGATAACGGGTTTGGCGTCCGCATCGCGGGCCGCCATCAAAAAAGGGGGCGGAATGAAGGGCTGGGCAAGGCGGCTGGTGGCCGCGGGGATGATGGCGCTGGCGTGCGGCGCAGGAGCGGGACCGAAGCCGGTGATCATCAGCACGGACATCGGGGATGACATCGACGACACGTGGGCGCTGACGCTGGCGCTGAAGTGCCCGGAGCTCGACATCAAACTGGTGGTGGGCGACTACGGCAACGCCGAGGCGCGCGCCCGACTGATCGCCAAGATCCTGGAGGCTGACGGGCGGAGCGACATTCCGGTCGGCGTGGGCGTCCGCCAAGGCGCGAAGGACGGGCCCCACCGGCAGTCCAAGTGGATCGAGGGCTATGAACTCAAGAACTATCCGGGCAAGGTCTATCCCGACGGCGTGCAGGCGCTGATCGACATCGTGATGGCCTCGCCGGAGCCGGTGACGCTGATCTGCGTCGGCCCGCTCCCCAACATCGCGGAGGCGCTCAGGCGTGAGCCGCGCATCGCCCAGAAGGCCCGTTTCGTCGGCATGCACGGCAGCGTGCGGCTCGGCTATGGGCGCAGCCCCACGCCCAGCGCGGAGTGGAACGTGCGGGCCGACCCGGCCTCGTGCCGCACGGCGCTCTCCGCGCCGTGGGAGATCACGATTACGCCGCTCGACACCTGCGGCCTGATCCAGTTCAAGGGCGAGGCCTATGCCCGCATCCGGGCCTGCCCCGATCCGCGCGTGAAGACGCTGATCGAGAACTACCGCGTCTGGTCCGGGCGCCACACGGAGGAGGGCCACAAAATGCCGGACCCCGCGGTGTCGAGCACAACGCTCTTCGACTGCGTGGCGGTCTACCTGGCCGTGACCCAGGAACTGTGCGTGATGGAGCGGCTCGGCGTCCGGGTGACGGACGACGGCTATACGCGCGAAGATCCCGCGGCGCGCCAGATGAACGTCGCGGTCGCCTGGAAAGACCTCCCCGCCTTCGAGACTTGGCTGGTCGACCGGCTCTGCAAATAGTGAGAGGGGCTGCTAGGCACGAGGCGGCTCGGCGCAGCCTCGCCCTCCAGACCTGTGGGCAAAACGGGCGTGGCGGGCGAACCTGAGGTGAGCCGTGCGTGGCGGGCGAAAGGCGGCTCGGCGCAGCCTCGCCCTCCAGACCTGCGGACATGATGGGCGTGGAGGGCGAGGCTGCGCCGAGCCGAGTCATGGGGGTCATGATGGGCCAAAATGATTTACCGCAACGGAAACGACCGGCGCATGTTCCGCCGGTCGAAAGGCACCATGCGCCGGTGATCTTGTTTGTGACGCTCACCGTTCAGCCGCGCGGGGATCATCTGGCGTCTGATATGTTCCATACGGTCTTTCTCGAGGCGTGCAGCGACGCGGACGCATGGCTTGTCGGGCGGTATGTCATTATGCCCGATCACATCCATCTGTTTTGCGCTCCGGCGAGACTGCCGCCGGTCGACATTCGACGGTGGACACAGTATCTGAAGGAACGGATTACAAAACGGCTCGGCGCAGCCTCGCCCTCCAAACTCGCACCGACACTGGGTTGGCGCTGGCAGTCCGAATGCTGGGACACTCAAGTGCGTAGCGGCGAGCACTATCATGAGAAATGGTTGTATATCTGCGATAATCCGGTACGATCTGGGCATGTCGACAATGCCGAGCAATGGGCTTTTCAAGGGGAGCTGAATGTGCTGCGGTGGTAGCCGAACAGTCAGAAGGGAGGAGCGTGCAAGGATGACATCTCGTCGCGATTTCTTGAAAGCCGGCGCGGCCGCCATAGGCGCGGCTTCGGCGGGGCTGTCCGCTCGCGCGGCGCAACCGACCTCGCCGGCGTCGGGCCAGCCGCTGATCCATGTGACGGACCTCTTTCATCCGCACGGCGATCCGGACGACCACTTCGACCTGGCGGTGTCGTACGCGCTGGCGCTGCGCGGCGCGTTCGACCTGCGGGGAGTCGTCATCGACTATCCGCCCGATTTCCGCGCCGGCGATCCGGCCGTCGTGGCCGTGGCGCAGCTGAACCGGCTGGCGGGACTCGCGGTGCCGGTCGCGATCGGCACGTCGCTCAAACTGAAGGGCCGTCGCGACGCGCTGGACGGCGCGCCCCCGCAGGAGACGGCGGCGGTGCGCTTCATCCACGCGCAGCTGCGCGCGGCCGAGCGTCCCTTGGCGCTGGCCTGCGTGGGCAATGCGGCGGACATCGCCGTGGCCGCGCTGCGCGAGCCGGAGCTCTTCAAAGCCAAGTGCGCGGGCGTGTACCTCAACAGCGGCTCGGCGCACGACAATCCCGCGAAGCCCGAGCAGCTCGAGTTCAATGTCAAGCTGGACCCGGCGGCGTACGCGGCGATGTTCGACCTGCCGTGTCCGCTCCTCTGGTTTCCGTGCTGGCACACGACCGAGCAGCGCCAGAGCGGCGCGGACGGCAGCTTCTACTGGCTTCCGCATGCCGAAGCGCTCGGCGGCCTTTCGGCCGGGCTCTCGAATTTCTTTGCCTACCTGTTTGAGAAATCGGCGGACCCGAAGTGGCTGCGCGCGATGAAGGCGATGCCGCCCGGCGATGCGTGGGCGCGGATTATGAAAGAGAAGCGCGGCATGTGGTCCACGGCCAGCCAGTTCGCGGCGGCGGGGCTGACGGTGACGCTCGACGGCGAGATCGTTCCGGCCCGCGAGGCGGGGGCGGCCGCGGTGTTCAGGCTGCGGCCGGTCGACGTCTCCTGCGCGGACGACGGGCGCACGGCGTGGAAAGGGGCCGAGTCGCCGACCGGACGTCTGATGCTCGAGGTGACGAACCCCGCGCGTTATCCCGCGGCCATGACGCGCGCGGTGGGAACGCTGTTCAAGTCTTTTACGTGAGGTCACAGACTTCAGATTCGAAGGTCGTGCCGGGACCTCTGAACGGTTGACAATTCTTAAGGAACACGTTAAAAACGGACCGTCAGCTGCCAACTTCAAGAAAAGGGATGCGGGATGAAACGGACATGGGTGACGGGCTTGGTCGCAACGGGGGTGTGCGTGGCCGCGTGGGCCGCTCCCGATCCTGAAACGGTGCAGGAGCTACGACGCATTTTCGCGCCGCGCGCGGTGGCGGTCCCTCCCGAGAACGCCTCGCGCGGGCTGATGGAGATGCCCGACGGCGAAATCCGGCACTACGGCTTTCGCGGAAGCGTGAGGGGGACGGGCGATCCGCTGGAGCCGGTCTACCTCTCCAGCCGCGACTGCGGCCTGAGTTGGCGCGAGGTCGTGCTCAAAGGGCCGTCGGCCGGGGCGATGGTGCGCAGCCCGTGGTCGGACGGGTGTCTCACCGTGCTCAGCCACACCGCGCGCAAAGGCGGCGACGAATTTCAGAGCGCGCTCGACGCCTATGAGAAGGCCGGGTTCTATGTGCTGCGCGCCCCGGCGCCGGAGGGGCCCTACACCGTCACGCCGATCAGCTCGCACACGGGCTTCATGGCGCGGCAGCCGCTGCCGCTGCGGCAACGGCAGCGCTGGGTTCAGCCGTTCCAGCGGCGCGGGACGTCGCCGCTCCATCCCGGCGTGATGCTTTCGGACGACGACGGCGCGACGTGGCGCGAGGTCCTGCTGCCGAGCCCGCCGCCGCATCAAGCCGAGGCGCCGCATCTGGGGGTGCGCTGGCAGAACTACGGCTGTGAGCCGACTGTGGTCGAGCTCTCCGGCGGCAGGCTGTGGATGCTGATCCGCACCTCCCAGGATGTCCACTACGAGTCGTTCTCCGACGACGCGGGCGAGACGTGGACGGCGCCGGCCCCGTCCCGCTTCTACGCCACCATCACCATGCCGCTTCTCTTCCGCATGAAGGACGGCCGGATCCTCGCGGTCTGGAACAACACGACGCCGCTGCCGGAGCTCGACCACGGGCGGCAGCCGGGCCTCAACGCCTCCGAGAAAAGCGGGCAGTCCGAGGATTTCTTCACCAATCGCGATGCGCTGCACGCGGCGGTGGCTTCCGCCGACGGGAGCACGTGGCGGGGCTTCCGCGAGCTGTGGCTGAACGAGCGCCGCAACGACGGCGACTTCCGCAGCAGCGGCGGCAACGGCGGCTCGCTCGACAAAAGCATCCACCAGTCGCAGGCGCTGGAGCTGCCCGAGGGCAAGATCCTGCTCGCGTTCGGCCAGCATCCGCTCTGCCGGCGCATGATCCTCTTCGATCCGGACTGGCTGCTCGCGACCAACCGCGTGGACACGTTCGCGCAGGGGCTGGGCGGGTGGTCGGTGCAGCAGTACCTCAAGAGTGTGGCTGGCAATTTCCGCGGCGTGAGCGGACACTGCGCCTACAACCGGCAGGCCGGCGCCGCGCTGGTGCCGCATCCGGACGGGCTGCCGCGCGAGGTGCTGCAGGTGGCGTGTCATCCCGATCCGCGCTTGGTGAGCGAGCCTGAAGGCGCGGTCTGGAATTTTCCCGCGTGGCCGCGCGGCAGTCTCAAGCTGCGCCTCCGCCAGCCGCAAGGCGCGCAGGGCACGCAGCTCTGTCTCGTCGACCGCTGGTTCAATCCGACCGATCCGGTCGTGGCGCGCTATGCGCAACATGTGCTGAAGCTCGACGCGGCGGGTGCGGTCAACGGCGTGCCGTGTCTCAAGCCCGACACCTGGGCCGATCTGGAGGTCCGCTGGGATGAGCAGGGCGCGCGCTTCCGCGTGGGCGAGGGCGCCTGGTGCGACCTCCCGCGCGTCTTTCCGACGCGCAACGGCGTCAGCTACCTGCACCTTCAGAGCGCGGCGACGGGGGCCGATCCGGCCGGCGTGCTGATCGAATCGGTGGCGGCCACAGCCATAAACGCCGAACGCTGAATGTCCAACAGGGAACGGAATACCACATGAAAACGACACGGCGGGGTTTTCTTAAAGGCGCGGCAGGGTCGACGGCGCTCTTCTCGATTGTGCCGCGCTACGTGCTCGGCGGGGCGGGCTTTGTGCCTCCGAGCGAGAAGGTGAACATCGCGGTCATCGGCGTCGGCGGCATGGGCATGCGGAACGTGCAGAGCCTGCTGAACGAGCCCGAGGCGCGGATCGCGGCCATCTGCGACGTGGCCGAAGAGACCGATCTCAGCACGTACTGGTACAAGTGCCATGCCGGGCGACGGCCGGTAAAGTCGCTCGTCGAGGAGGCGTACGCCAAGACGACGCCGAACTACCGCTGCGCCGACTATGAGGACTTCCGCCTCATGCTCGAGAAGGAGAAGGGCGTCGACGCCGTCCTCTGCGCCACACCCGACCACACGCACGCGTTCATCGCGATCACGGCGATGCGGCAGGGCAAGCATGTCTACTGCGAGAAGCCGCTGGCCCACAACATCTGGGAAACCCGCCTGATCGCGAAGGTCGCCCGGGAGACGGGCGTCGCCACGCAGATGGGCAACCACGGGCATTCGAGCTCGGGCATGCGCACGGCGTGCGAATGGATCTGGGACGGCGCGATCGGCGCCGTGCGCGAGATCCACGCGTGGAGCCCGTCGCGGCACTGGCGCAAAGAGCCGGGAAGGCCGCTTGAGACGCCGCCGGTGCCCGCGGGGTTCAACTGGGATCTGTGGCTGGGGCCGCGCGAGTTCCGTCCGTATCATCCGGCCTATGCGCCGTACATCTGGCGCGACTGGTGGGCGTTCGGCACCGGGTCGCTCGGGAACCTGGCCGTACACAACCTGGACACGGCGGTGTGGGCTCTGAACCTGGAGCATCCGCTCAGCGTGGAGGGCGTCACGACCGGCGGCGTCGACAGCGAGGTGGCGGCGTACGGCGGTTTCTACACCTATCAATTCGGGCCGAGCGGCGACCGGCCTGCGGTGAAGATGACCTGGTACGACGGCGGCCTGCGCCCGCCGGTGCCGGAAGGGATCGATGCGGACGATCCGCGGCAGCGACTGGGAGACACGACCGAAGGCCTGCTGCTCGTCGGCGACAAGGGCTTTCTCACCTGCCCGCCCTATGGGGGAGCCCCGCGGCTGCTGCCGCTCGCGCTGCACAAGGCGTACAAGCGGCCCGCGCCCACGTTGCCCCGCGTCAAAGGCCATCACTCCGACTGGCTCTCCGCCTGCAAAGGCGGGCCGGCGGCAAGCGCGAACTTCGAGTACGGGGCACGCCTGACCGAGCTCGTGTTGCTGGGGAACGTCGCGTTGCGCGTCGGCAAAAAGATCCGGTGGGACGCGGCCGCCATGAAGGCGACGAACGCGCCGGAGGCGGACGCCTTCATCCGTGAAGCGTGCCGAAAGGGATGGGAGCTGGCTTAGGGGTGCGAGCCCCGATGGCGCTGGGGCCTTTGCGGTCCGAAGCGTGGAAAATGGCTATGCAGGTTTTTTCGTCGCGAGCGGGTTCCTTCTTGAGAAGGCCCGGCTTTTGTTCTACAAACGGACCATGCCGTGTTGATGGCGTGGCGCAAAAAAGGAGACGCGATGAGAAAATGGTGTTGGCTGGTAGGGGCGTTTGCGGTGTCCTTGGTGCAGGCGGAGCCCGTGAAGCTGGTTTTCGACACGGACATGGGCAACGATACGGACGACGTGATGGCGCTGTGCATGATCCATGCGCTGCAGTCGCGCGGGATGGTCGACCTGCTCGCGGTCACCGTCACGAAGGACCATCCGCAGGCGGCCGCGTTCGTGGACGCGGTGAACACCTTCTACGGCCGGCCCGACGTGCTGATCGGGGTCGTGAGGAACGGCGCCACGCCTGAGCCCGGCAAGTTCAATCTGCTGGCCGATGCCAAGAACGAGGACGGAAGCCTGCGCTATCCGCACGACCTGGCGAGCGGGGCCGATGCGCCCGAGGCGGTGGGGCTGCTCCGCAAGCTGCTCGCCGCGCAGCCGGACAACAGCGTGGTGCTGGTGCAGACCGGCTTCTTCACCAACTTCCAGCGCCTGCTCGCGTCGCAGCCGGACGCGGCGTCGCCGCTCGGCGGGCGCGAGCTGATCGCGAAAAAGGTCAAGGTCCTGTCGATCATGGCCGGCGCGTTCCAGACGGTGGATTGGAACACGCGCCATCTGGAGTACAACGTGGTGAAGGACATTCCCGCGGCGCAGTCGCTGGCGAAGAACTGGCCGACCCCGGTGGTGTGGAGCGGCTACGAGATCGGGGTGGCGGCGGCGTTCCCCCACGTGTCCATCGAGCAGGACCTCGAGTACGTGAAACATCACCCGCTCAAAGAGTCGTACGTTCTCTACAACCCGCCTCCTCATGACCGCCCGACGTGGGACCCGACATCGCTGCTGGTCGCCGTCTTTCCTGACCGGGGCTACTTCGGGCTGTCGCCCGCAGGCACGGTCACGGTCGAGGACAACGGCGCCACGTGGTTCCGGCCGGCGCGCGACGGCAAGGGGCGCGACCGTTTCCTGACGATGAGCGCCGAACAGGCCGCCCGCGTGCGCGAGGCGATCGTGCAGCTGAGCGTGGCGCCACCCGGGAAGTGAGAGGAGAGGCTGTCGGGAAAGACTACGAGGGGGAGATCATATGTCCAACGTGAGAAAAAGTCTGGCCGTTCTGTCGGTTGTGTCTGTGGCGGCCATGGCATCCGCGCAGGAGCGGCGGCTCTCCGTGGAGGAATACCGCGACCGGATGAAAGGCGGCTGGGTCGGGCAGATCATCGGGGTGGTCTGGGGCGCGCCCACGGAGTTCAAATGGAACGACACGGTGATTCCCGAGGACAAGGTGCCGCAGTGGACGCCTGAGATGATCAACCAGGCCTTCGGGCAGGACGACCTCTACGTGGAGATGACCTTCCTGCGCTCCATGGAGCAGTATGGCTTGGACGTCTCGATCCGGCAGGCGGGCATCGATTTTGCGAACAGCGAGTATGCGCTCTGGTGCGCCAACGACGCCGGCCGCACGAACCTGCGCAAGGGCATCGCGCCGCCCGACTCCTCGCATCCGCAGTACAACCGGTGCCCGAACGACATCGACTATCAGATCGAGGCGGACTTCGCGGGCTTGATCGCGCCGGGGCTGCCGAACGCGGTGATCGCGATGGGCGAAAAATTCGGCCGGCTGATGAACTACGGCGACGGCGTGTACGGCGGACAGTTCATGGGCGGGATGTATGCCGAGGCGTTCTTCGAGGGCGACCTGTTCAAGGTGGTCGACGCCGGCCTGGCTTGCATTCCGGCCGACAGCCAGTACGCGGAGATGGTGAGGGACATGGTGCGCTGGTATCGCGAGAATCCGGACGACTGGCAGAAGGCGTGGGTGCTCTGCCTGCAGAAATACCGCAAGGATCCGGCCTATCAGAAAGCCTCTAACGGCGGCATCGACGTGAAGATCAACGGCGCCATGATCCTGCTCGGGCTGCTGTATGGTCAGGGCGACATGGAAAAGACGGTGGTGATCTCGATGCGCGGCGGCTACGACTCGGACTGCAACCCGTCGAGCGCCGCGGGCGTGCTCGGCGCGATGACCGGCTTTTCGAAGCTGCCGACCTGCTACACGCAAGAGCTGAAGCTGGAGCCGAAGTTCTCTTACACGGCGTACAGCGTGCCCGCGCTGCTGGACGTGTGCGAGCGGTTGGCGAGGCAGGTCGTGGCGCAGCAGGGCGGACGCGTCGAAAAGGGCGCGGACGGCAAAGAGGCGTTCGTGATTCCCGTGCGTCCGGCTAAGCCGGGCGCGCTGGCGCTGAGCTGGTCTCCGGGACCTGTCGCGAACTCCCTGTTCACGCCGGAAGAGATGGCGAAGATCAAGTTTCCCATCAAGGTGTACTCTGCCGCACAGTTCGCGGACCCTGATCCCACCCGGCGGGTGCAGAAGGTGCTGGACGTCTGCTTTCCCGGCTGGAAATCGTCGGAGAACGCGCCGGACATGAACCCCGGCTACCGCGAGCAGGTGGGACAAACGTACAACGTGCTGGTCACGCACCCGCCGAAAAAAGGCGAGCCGGTGATTCTTTCGAAATCCGTCAAGGTTCCGGAGGGCGATCCGCGGCTCACGGTGAAAGTCGCCCATGCGCCGAACGGCGACTTCCGCCTGATCGTCAGGGTGGACGGCGAGCTGGCGCTCGAGACGGACGTGGGCGGGAAGGCGAGCGAGTTCAGGACGTTTGTGATCGGGCTGTCGCCGTATCGCGGCAAGACGGTGAAGCTCGAGCTGTTCAACCAGCCGACCGGCTGGAGCAACGAGGCGGCGAGCTGGGCGGAGATCGCGGTGAGCGGGAACAATAATTGATAAACGCTGAACGCTGAACGTCGAACTCCGAACGCTGAACGGAATGGAATACTTCGACGTTCAGAGCCGGGCGTTCAGCGTTCGGCGTTAAACTTAGAAGAAGGAGATGCGAATGGCTGACAAAAAATATGACTTGGAAGAGCGGCTGTTGGAATATGCGGCGCTGATCGTGCGGCTGGTTGAAAAGCTGCCGAACACAAGGGCGGGGAATCACATAGCAGGTCAGTTGCTTCGGTCTGGCACGTCACCGCTTCCCAATCATGGCGAAGCCGAAGGTGCGGAATCCCGCAACGATTTCATTCACAAGCTGGGTATCTGTCATAAGGAATTGAGGGAGTCTCGCCGCTGGTTACTTCTCATTCAGCGGGTGCCTTTGCTGGCGGAGTGCGAGTTGCTTGGCGCTGCGCTTCAGGAGACTGAGGAGTTGCTGAGGATATTTGTGGCGAGCCTTCGGACGGCCCGCACCAATGCCTGCCGTGAGGAGCCGGTTGAATATGCGGGTAACATTGTGGGTGAGGAAAAATAACGCTGAACGCTGAACATCGAATTCCGAACGCTGAACGGTATGGAATACTTCGACGTTCAGAGTTGGGCGTTCAGCGTTCGGCGTTTAATCGCGCTTGGAGGTCAAATGGAAAAGGTTTTGGTTATCGGTAGCACCAACACCGACATGGTCGTCAAGTCCGAGCGGATCCCCGCGCCGGGCGAGACGATTTTGGGCGGTCGGTTCCTGATGAATCCGGGCGGCAAGGGCGCGAATCAGGCGGTGGCCGCGGCGCGCCTGGGCGGCGAGGTGACCTTTGTCGCGAAGGTCGGCGACGACCTGTTCGGGCGCGAGGCGAAGGCGCTCTTCGCGAAAGAGGGCATCCGCACGGACTATGTTCTGACGGACGCGAGCGAGCCGTCTGGCGTCGCGCTGATCATGGTCGACGGCAAGGGAGAGAACTGCATCGCGGTCGCTTCCGGCGCGAACGGGGCCCTGCGCCCCGGCGATATCGCGGTCGCGCGTGATGCGATCGAGACGGCTGGCGTTCTGCTCATGCAGTTGGAGACGCCGGTCGACACAGTGCTGTGTGCGGCGCAGTGGGCGGCTGCCAAGGGCGTGCCCGTGATCCTTAACCCGGCGCCGGCCCGGCCGCTGCCGGCCGAACTGTTCGCGAGCCTCAGCCTGATCACGCCGAACGAGAGCGAGGCAGAGCTCCTGACGGGCATCCCCGTGACGGACGTGGCCTCCGCGCAGGAGGCGGCCGTCGCGCTGATCGCCAAAGGGGTCCGCCGCGTGGTGATCACTCTGGGCGCAAAGGGCGCGCTGGTTTGCGATGGCGGATCCTGTACGCTGATCCCGGCGTTTCCGGTCCAGGCGGTGGACACCACGGCGGCGGGCGACGTGTTCAACGGCGCGCTGGCGGTGGCGCTGACGGAAGGCCAGCCGCTGACAGAGGCGGTTCGGTTTGCCGCGAAGGCGGCGTCGATTTCGGTGACGCGCATGGGCGCGCAGGCGTCGGCGCCAAGGCGGGAGGAGTTGGGGAGTTCGGTAGTTCGTTAGTTCATTAGTGCGATAGTTCATGAGTGCGATAGTTCATGAGTGCGGTGGTTCATGAGTGAGTTCGACGGACTCACGCACCAATGAACTCACGCACTAACGAACTTCTTAGAGGAGGTCGGTATGTTCTTCGTTGAGAATTATGCGGTGGCGGTGGCGCTGTGCGTGGTGACGATGTTCTGCTGGGGGTCGTGGGGCAACACCCAGAAGCTGGCGTCGAGCGACAAATGGAAGTATCAGCTGTTCTACTGGGACTACGGGATCGGCATCCTGCTGAGCTCGCTGCTGTTCGCGTTCACGCTCGGCAGCTGCGGTGCGGAGGGGCGCGGCTTCCTTGCCGACATCCGTCAGGCGGGGCTGGGCCACCTCGGGCTGGCCTTTCTCGGCGGCGTGCTGTTCAACCTGGCGAACATCCTGCTGGTCATCGCCATCGATCTGGCGGGTCTGGCGGTGGCGTTCCCGATCGGCATCGGGCTCGCGTTGGTGCTGGGCGTGGTTCAGACTTACTGGTTCAACCCCAAGGGCGACCCGGTGCTGCTGTTTGCGGGCGTGGCCCTTGTGGCGCTGGCCATCGTTCTGAACGCCCTGGCGTACAAGAAGCTGGTCGCGTCGAAGGCGGGGGGCTCGCAGAGGGGCGGTTCCGGCTTGGGCATCGCGATCTCCGTGATCGCCGGCGCGCTGATGGGCGCGGGCTTTTTCGGGCTGGTTTCCAAGGGCATGGTCAAGAACTTCGCGGTGCCCGAAGCGGGGCTGATGACGCCGTACACGGCGCTGGTGGTGTTCGCGGCCGGGCTGTTCGTCTCGAACTTTCTCTGGAACACGGTCGCTTCGCTCAAGCCCGTGCGCGGCGAGCCGGTCTCGCCGTCGGCCTATTTTTCGCTGGGCACCCCGCGGCTGCACGCGGTCGGCATCTTGGGCGGCACGGTCTGGAACATCGGCATGGCGCTCAGCCTGGTGGCGTCGGGCAAGGCCGGCACGGCGGTCTCCTACGGCTTGGGCCAGGGCGCGACGCTGGTGGCCGCGCTGTGGGGCATCCTGATCTGGAAAGAGTTCAAGGGCGCGCCCAAAGCGTCCAACGCGCTCAACCTCGCGATGTTCGTGCTGTTCGTGGCCGGCCTGGGGCTGATCATCCGCGCGGGGATGTGAGGTCGAGCCGCCGGCCGGTGAGCGTCTCGATCAGCGCGGTTGCCGGCGAGGGAGCGGCAAGGTCCTCGAAGGACGCGATGATGGCGTCCGGCCCGTGCTCGCGCAGGACCTCGGCCGAGTAGGAGGTGGTGATCGCCACCACCTTCATGCCCGCGGCCCGCGCGGCCTGGATGCCGGCGATGGCGTCTTCGAAAACCAGGCACTGCGCAGGGGCGAGCCCGAGGCGCTTCGCGGCCAGCAGGTAGATCTCGGGGTCGGGCTTGCAATGCGTCACCTGTCCGGCGTCGACCACCTCTTTGAAGTAGGGGCGGATGCCGAGGCCGTCGAGGGTGAAACGCACGTTGTCGTCGGGCGCGGAGGTCGCGACGCCGCACAGGATGCCGGAGCGCTTCGCGAACTCCAGCAGGGCGAGCAGCCCGGGGGGCGCGATCAGGTGGGGCCGGTAGATCTCGCGGTAGAGCGCCTCTTTTTCGACGGTCGAGCGGGTGACCTCGGCCTCGGTCGGCTCGCGGCCGAGCACGAATCGCATGTACTCGCGGTTGTTGAAGCCCAGGCGGCGCTTGATGTCGTCGACCGTCAGCTCGCGGCCGTACTGGAGGGAGTAGGCCGTCCAGGCCTGCACATGAAAGTCCGAGTTGTCGGCGAGCACGCCGTCCATGTCGAAAACGAAGGCATTCATGCGGGCGTAGTTTAGCAGAGCGGTGCCGCACGGGTAACAAGAAAATGCGGACACTCCGTCCGTGCAGACCCGCGCTAAACGTGGCATACTGCGGGCATGACTTTTTCTGACATGGGCGTGAGTCCGGAGCTGATCGCGGCTCTGGAAAAACAGAAGATCACCGAGCCGACGCCGATCCAGGCGGTCGCCTTTTCCGTGCTTTCGGCCGGGAAGGACGCGTATTTGAACGCCGAGACGGGAACCGGGAAGACCTTGGCCTACCTGCTGCCGCTCTTCGGGCGCATCGATCCCAAGCTGGCGGGGACGCAGCTCGTGGTGGTCGCGCCCACGCACGAGCTGGCGCTGCAGATCCAGCGCCAGTGCTGCGATCTGGCGCAGAACGCGGGACGGCCGATCCAGACGCTCCTGCTGGTCGGCGGCACGCTGATCGACCGGCAGATCGAAAAGCTCAAGAAGAAGCCGCACATCGTGGTCGGCTCGCCCGGCCGCATCCGCGAGCTGATCCAGCTCGGCAAGCTCAAGGCGCACCAGGTGAAGACGCTGGTGATCGATGAGGCCGACCGGCTGCTGGTCGAAGAGAGCCTGCCTGCGATCCGCGACTTGCTGCACGTCCTGCCGCGCGACCGCCAGCTGGTTTTCGTTTCGGCGACCCAGCAGCCGCAGAGCTCGGAGGTGATCGCGGCGCTCGCGCCGGCGCTGGTCATGCTGCAGACCGCGGCGGCTCCGGTCAACCCGAACATCGAGCACTTCGGCCTGGTCTGCGAGGAGCGGGACAAGCCCGACGTGCTGCGCAGCCTGCTGCACGCCCTGCAGCCCGAGCGCGCGATCGTGTTCGTGCACCGAACGGAGACGGCGGAGATCGTGGCGGCCAAGCTGGCCTATCACCACGTGCCGGTCGCGCAGCTGCACGGCGCGTTCGACAAGGCGGACCGCAAACAGGCGATGGAGGATTTCCGCAGCGGGCGGGCCCAGGTGCTGCTCGCTTCAGACGTCGCGGCGCGCGGCCTCGACATCGCCGGGGTGACGCACGTCTTCAATCTCGATGTGCCGACGCTCAGCAAGGCCTATCTGCACCGCGTGGGGCGCACGGGCCGCGCCGGGGCTGCGGGCGTGGCGGTCACGCTGTTCACCGGGGCCGAGACGCAGCTGGCCCGGCGCTATGAAGAGGAGCTGGGCATCGTGATGCAGCGGGTCCGCCTGCGCGAGGGCCGGCTGCTCAAGGTTGCCCCGCGCGACTGAGCCTGCGCCTCGGGGCGGCGGCGGGGCGCCGAAGGGAGGGGCCATGAAACGGTTTGTGGGGGAGTCGCTCAAGCCGGTTGCCGAGACCTTTGACCCCGGGCGGATGGCCGCGGGAGAGCCCGGTTTGCCGGGCGAGTTCATCTGGCGCGGCACGCGCGTGCGCGTGAGCCGGGTCCTGCGCACGTGGCGCGAGACCGCACCTTGCCGACACGGCAGCGGCGAGCGTTACGTGAGCAAGCACGGGTTCGAGGTCGTGACCGAGGCCGGCGAGACGATGAGCATCTATTTCGAACGGCGCGCCCGCGGCCGCGCGCGCTCGGCCCGCTGGTGGCTGTTCAGCGTGGATGACGGGGGCGGTCCGGGCAACATTCTGCAGCCCTCCTGAGAGGGCTCCGGGAGGGGGATTTTGCCGGTTCGGGGCTTGCTTGCCGCGACAAAAATGCGGTATACTGCCGTACAGTGAAGAGTTGCGTCGGATCGGCCGCAGGGCGGCCCCGGGGGGGACACGGGCTCGTGCGGCCGCGTCGCGGCTTGGCTGGGATTGTGTGACACCATGATATTCGAGAAGAACAACGCGGGGGAAGGGGACGGGCGCGTCGAAGTCGGTGAGGCCGTCTTTGGCGGCTCGCGGCTGGTTCTGATCGCCGGGCCCTGTACGGTCGAGAGCCGGGAGCAGATGCTCGAGATCGCCTGCGCGGTGAAGGAGGCCGGCGCCTCCATGCTGCGGGGCGGGGCATTCAAGCCGCGCTCGTCGCCGTATGCGTTCCAAGGGCTCTGCGAGAAAGGGCTCGACATTCTGGCCGAGGCCCGGGCGCTCACGGGGTTGCCCGTGGTGACTGAGGTCCTCGAGTCGGCGCACCTGCCGCTGGTTTCCGCGGTCGCGGACATGCTCCAGATCGGCTCCCGCAACATGCACAACTCCGTGCTGCTGCGCGACGCCGGCGCCTGCGGCAAGCCGGTGCTGCTGAAGCGCGGCATGAGCGCCACAATTCAGGAATTTCTGTACGCTGCGGAGTACGTGCTGGACGCCGGCTCGCGGCGGGTCGTGCTGTGCGAGCGCGGCATCCGGACGTTCGAAACCGCCACGCGCTTCACGCTGGACCTGAGCGCGGTGCCGCTGCTGAAGGAGAAGACGTGGATGCCGGTGATCGTCGACCCCAGCCACGGGACCGGGCGCGCGTCGCTGGTGCCGGCCATGTCGCGTGCGGCGGTGGCGTGCGGCGCGGACGGCATCATGATGGAGGTGCACGCGCATCCGGACCTGGCGCTGTGCGACGGGGACCAGAGCGAGACGCCGGAGATGTTCTACCGGGTGGTCCGGGAGCTGCGCGCGCTGGCCGAGGCGGTCGGCCGGACGGTTTGAGGGGTGAACGGGGACGGGGGCCGCACCGGGTGCGGATGAGGAGAGCGAGGATGAAGGTGCTTAAACGAGCGTTTTTCGGGTGGGTCGCGGCGGGGGTCGCGGGAACGGTTTGTGCGGCGAGCTATCTTTCGCCGGAATACCTGGCGGTTGCGCCGGGCGGGAAGACGATCTACGTGACTGCGGCGACGGCCGGCAAGGTGCTGGTCCTGGATGTCGCGGGCGGCCAGGTGACGGGCGAGTGGAAGCTCAAGCGTGAGCCCGCGGGCGTGGCGGTGGCTGCCGACGGGACCGTGTATGTGGCGGCCGGCGGCGTGGACGGGGTGCTTTTCAAGCTGGGGCCGGACGGCAAGATCGTGGCCAAGGTCGAGACTGGCCATACGCCGATGGCGCCGGTGGTGAGCCCGGACGGGGCGACGGTCTATTTGGTCAACCGCTTCAACAACAGCGTGTCCGTGGTGGACGCGGCGTCCATGAAGGTCAAAGCCGTGATCCCGGTGCTGCGCGAGCCGCACGCGGCGGTGCTCGGCGCGGGCGGCAAGCTGCTCTTCGTGGCGAACCATCTGCCGGCCTGCCGGGCCACGGACGATGTGGTCGCCGCTTCGGTCTCGGTGATCGACACGGCCGCCAACAAGGTGGTCAAGAACATCCTGCTGCCGAACGGCTCGACGGGCGTTCGCGGCATCGGCGCCTCGCCGGACGGGCAGTCGGTGTACGTGACCCACACCTTCGGGCGTTATCAGCTGCCGACCACGCAGCTCGAGCGCGGCTGGATGAACACGGCGGGGCTCAGCGTGTTCAACGGCGCGACCGGCGACTACGTCAACACGGCGCTGCTCGACGACGTGGATCTGGGCGCGGCCAATCCCTGGGGCGTGGCGGTCTCCGCCGACGGCAAGAGCCTGATCGTGGCGCATGCCGGCACGCGCGAAGTCAGCGTCATCGACCGCGAGGCCTTCCACGCGCGGCTGGACAAGGCGGCCAAGAACGAAAAGGTCACCGAGGTGACCAAGTCGGCCGCCGATGTGCCCAACGACCTCTCGTTCCTGGTGACGATCCGGCGCCGCATCAAAGTGGGCGGCGATGGCCCGCGCGGGCTGGCGGTGGTGGGTGACACGGTGTACGCGGCGCTTTACTTCAACGACGCGCTGGCACAGGTCAAGCTGGGCGAGGCGGTCGCCAAGCCGGGGCTGCTCGCGCTGGGCGCGGCCGTGGACCTGGGCAAGGACCGGGTGCGCCGCGGCGAGATGTTGTGGAACGACGGCGCGATGTGTTTCCAGCAGTGGCAGAGCTGCGCGAGCTGCCATCCGGACGGCCGCACGGACGGACTGAACTGGGACTTGGTCAACGACGGCATCGGCAACCCGAAGCAGACCAAGAACATGATCTATTCGCACCTGACGCCGCCGACCATGGTGACCGGCATCCGGGCCGACATGCAGACCTGCAACCGCAAGGGGCTCACCCACATCCAGTTCGTGGTGCGCCCGGAAGAGGATGCCCTGTGCCTTGACGCCTACGCGATGTCGCTGCGCCCGGTGCCGAGCCCGTATCTCGTGAAGGGCTCGCTCTCCAAGAGCGCGAAGAAGGGCGAGAAGCTGTTCAAGAAGGCCGGTTGCCGCGAGTGCCACCCGTCGAGCAAGGACGGCCCCGACGGCGAGCGGCTCTTCACCAACCTCAAGAAGTATGACTTGGGCTTGGGCGTCGGCAATGAAGAGGGGCGCGAGTTCGACACGCCGACGCTCGTCGAGAACTGGAGGACGGCTCCGTACCTGTACGACGGCCGCGCCTTGACGATGGAAGAGCTACTGACGACGTGCAATCCGAAAGATGCGCACGGCGTCACGAAAAATCTCACGCCCGACGAGATCAAAGCCTTGGCCGACTATATCCTGTCGTACTGAGCGCGCGGGCATGGACGGATTGTGGTGTGTGTAATCAGGGAGCAACGGAAATGGGTGTTGTGCATGGAGGTGTGAGGCGGCGTCAGGAAATGGGGCTGCTGGATGTCGGGCGGGGGCTTCCGCCCGTGGTTCACGGGCGCGCTTTTTCCCAGACGGGATGGGGCAGCCGGGACGAGCTCGCGCGCGCGGCGGTCGGCGCGAAGGGCACCGATACCCCTCAGCTCTGGCTGTGCGGCGGGACCGGCGAGCTGCCGGCGGTGTACCAGCGGCTCGTGGTCGAGCATGCGGAGCCGCGGCTGATCCGCCGCCACGGCTGCAGCGTGGGCGTCCGCTACGAGGACGATTTCGCCGAGTACTGCCTCCTGACCGGCGTGCTGCCGCCGGATCTGACCGCCTCGCGCGAGGCGCAGACCACGGCGGTTTTCGAAGGCATCGAGGACGCCTTGTCTGAGGTCGGCATGACGTTTGCGAACGTGGCGCGGACGTGGCTCTACATGGACAGAATCCTCGAGTGGTACGATCCGTTCAACCGGGCGCGCGACGCCTTCTTCCGTTCGCGCAAGGTGTACGACGGCCTGGTGCCCGCGAGCACCGGCATCGGCAGCGCGAACCTCTGCGGCGCGGCCATCACGGCGTGCGCCATCGCGGTGCGGCCTAAGGTGCGGGGCGCGGTCACGGTCGAGGCGATCCCCTCGCCGCTGCAGTGCGCCGCCTTGGAGTACGGCAGTTCGTTCAGCCGCGCGGTGGAGATCGGGACGCCCGAATACCGCACGCTGATGGTGTCGGGCACGGCCAGCATCGAGCCCGGCGGCGCCACCGCCCACGTGGGCGACGTGGAGAAGCAGATCCAGCTGACCATGGACGTCGTGGAGGCGATTCTGGTTTCACGCGGCATGGGCTGGAAAGACGCGACACGCGCGGTGATGTACCTGAAGAAGGCCTCCTATCTGAAAACGTGGCAGACCTGGCTCCGGAACCACCAGCTGGAGTCGCTGCCGCTGCTGACGATCGAGGCGGACGTCTGCCGCGACAATCTGCTGGTCGAGCTGGAAGTCGACACGGTCAAGAAGGTCTGATGAGCCTGATCAACAAAGTGACGGGGCCTGGCGCAGCGGCGTGGCTGTGCTGGGCGCTCGCGCTCGGCGCGGTGGCGCTGGCGTTTCCCGGACCCGACCGCTCGGGCGCGCTCATGGCGCAGCCGGCGATGCTGACGGGGACGGCGGTGCTGGCGGCCGCTCTGGCTTTCAACGGGCTGAGGGCCCTGCGGCGCAGGCGCTTCGATTCCGTCCTTCTGCATCTGGGCTGCGCGCTGATCCTGGGAGGTTGGCTGGCGGGGCGTCAGGCGGTGCGCACGGCCACGCCCGAACGGCCCTCGTCCGGCTCGATGGCGCTCATCGACGGCGACGTCTCGGACAAGCTGTGGGACGGTCCTTACCTGACCAACTTCGTCGGCCGCGCCCCGTTCTCCGTCAGGCTGGAGCATTTCTTTGTCGAACGCTATGAGCGTAACGCGCAGGACATCGAGGCGGGGCGCGATGCGCCGGTGCGCGAGTACCGCAGCCGGGTGACGATCACCGAGCCGGGCCAGGCGCCCTACGTGGAGAATGTGCGCGTCAACCATCCGGCCTACGTGCGCGGGTATCACATTTACCAGACGAGCTGGGGCGAGAGCACCGACATGATGGGGCGCCCCGTGACCTACACGGTGCTGCAGTTCATCCGCGATCCGGGCCTGCCGGCCGTGTACGCGGGATTTGTCGTGCTTTTTGCGGGCGTGCTGCTCTTTGCGGTCAGAGTCTTCCGCTTGAAGGCGCCGGACGTGAGGGAGGTGCCGTCATGATGGTGAAGATGACCTTGCAGGGCGGGCTGATCTACCTGACCTTGGCGCTGTTCGCGGCGACGGCGGTGGCGCGGCGCTGCGGGCTGAGGGCCGCAGGGCGTATGCTTTGGGGCGCGGGCTTTGTGGCGGCGGTGGCCTCTGTCGTGTGGCGCGGCCTGCACACCGGGCACCCGCCGATGCAGAACCTGTTCGAATTTTTCCTGTGCATGGCGGCCGCGCTTTGGCCGCTGTCGCAGTGGAGCCGCTGGAAAAACGGGCTCGATACGGACGGGCAGGACGCGCTGCTCGGCGCGCTGATTCTCTTTCCCGCCGGCTTTGTGTTCGGCGAGGAGGTGCGGCGGCTGCCGCCGGCCTTGCAGAGCCCGCTGTTCATTCCGCACGTGGCGAGCTACGTGGCGGGATACGTGATGCTGGCCCGCGCGGCGCTGATGTCGCTGCCGCTGCTGCGTGAGCCCGACGATGCGGCCCGCGTGCGCCTGGCGGATGCCGCCACGCGGCAGACGGCGGCGGCCGGATTTGTCCTGCTGACGCTGGGCCTGCTGCTGGGCTCGCTCTGGGGTAAGATCTGCTGGGGCCACTATTGGCAATGGGACCCCAAGGAGATGTGGTCGCTGGCGACCTGGCTCATGTACGGCGGCTATTTTCACTATCGCCTGAAGAACGGCGTGCGCGCGCCGCAGGCGCTGGCGGCGCTGCTGTGGCTGGGCCTGCTGTTTGTGGTGCTGACCCTGACGTGGATCAACGTCTCGCGCCTCTTCGCCGGCATGCACAACTATGCGTGATTGCGCAGCTTCAGCTCCGCCGGATGCGGGTAGAGGTAGTGCTGCTGCATCAGGTAACTGATCTGATACTTGAAGATGTAGTGCCGGAACAGGGTGACCGGCACGATCAGCGGCACCTGCTCGCGCGCATATTCGTCCGTCACAAAGGCCAGCTCTTCGCGCTCCTCCGGCGTGAGATGCTCGGTGAAGTAGCCTTGCATGTGCTGGAGCACGTTCACGTGCCGCCCCTCTGTCGCGCGCTCCGCCATGGCCGCGAGATAGCGCGTTTCGTAGGCGGTCAGCGTCTCGGCGAGGTTGGCGGGGATGGCCGCGGCGGCGAGCCGTCCGAGCTCCTGCAGGCCTTCGGGCGAGTGCGCCATGAGCAGGTATTTGGATTGGGCGTGGAACTCCTGAAGCAGGCGCACGGTGGGCGCTGCCAGAACCTCGTCGCGCAGGCGCTTCAGGGCGAACACCCGCTCGATGAAATTCTCGCGCAGGTCGGGGTCGTGGAGCCGCCCCTCCTCCTCGCACGGCAGGGTGGGGAAGGCGCGGGTGAAGGCGCGGGCGAATAGCCCCGAGGTGAAACGGTTGGTCGGCTCGCCCTCCTCGGTGTAAAGCTTCACGTGGAAAAGTCCGGACGAGGGCGAGCGGGCCTTGAAGATGAAGCCGTGCAGGTTCTTCGTCTTCAGCGCGTCGACCGTCCGGTCGCAGTACTCCTGCATCTGCCGGGTGTAGTCGGTGCCGGTCTTGTTGCCGATCAGACGCGGGCTCTCCGGCGTGCCGACGAGATGCATGGATTCGCGCGGCACCGACAGGCCGCACCCGACTTCCGGACAGACCGGCACGTAGTCGAAGTAGGGGCCCAGCGTGTCGGTGAGGTAGGGGTCGTGCTTGTGCTGCCCGTCGAAGCGCACTTTCTCGCCCAACAGGCAGGCGGACACGCCAATCGGGATTTTGGTGAAGGGCGTTGTCGTGTTCATAGGACTCCAGTATACCGGAAAACCCGCTCGCGGGCAAACCGGAAGGGGCTCCGTTAGGGGTTGCGTTCGGGTTCAAGGCGGCGGGGCGGGGGGCATCCGGTCCAGAAGGTTCTGCATGGGGTGCTGCGGCACCGGGATATAGCGGCTGCGCGTGCGGTCCAACTCGGCGATCAGGGTGATCACCAGCGAGAAGGAGAGCGCCAGGATCGGTCCGGCCAGGGTGCGGCGTGAGCCGGCGATCGCGGTCTGGTAGCCGACGCCGAACATGCCGAGGATGATCAGCGCGTAGAAAACCAGCCAGATGGCGGCCGGCACGCGCGTCTGCAGCCCCACGGCCAGGCGCAGACGGTGGCAGTTGACGACCTCGTTCAGCGCCTCGATGTAGAGCGCGAAAATGTCCGAGCCCATCTCCCTGCGGGCGTGCGCCACCGCGATGTCCAGCAGCTCGCGCTGGGTCCGCTCCGAGTCGGCCAGCATCCGGTTCATCTGGCCGACGTCACGCGACAGGACCGCGGTCAATCGCTGCTCCACATAGGCGCGCAGGAGACTGGCCGTCCGGATCCGCTCCGGCTCCGGCAGGAACGCCGAGCGCTGGAAGGCCGTGTTGATGGCGTTGGCCTCCTGTCGCACCAGCGCCTTGCGCTCGTCGAAGCGGTTCGAGACGATGCCGAACGTGAAGGCCAGCATGAAGGCCAGCAGGCCCAGGATCGACGCTTCGATGGAGGAGACCGGCGACTCTTTTTCGCCTTTCGAGCGCCGGTGGGTGGCGCGCCCCAGCCGGAAGCCGGCCTCCATGGCGAG
>Ga0075012_10001139_pt1 | contig 27547 bp, 27 predicted proteins | sample All_14_2_FD_71474 | JGI IMG/M metagenome (GOLD analysis project Ga0075012, IMG submission 71474) | Freshwater microbial communities in response to fracking from Pennsylvania, USA - Allegheny Zone_MetaG_DW_15 | ecosystem: Environmental > Aquatic > Deep subsurface > Groundwater > Drilled...
TCCACTTCACGATACAGATGCGTGACGAGGCTTGCCCAAAGATGCTCACTACCTGAATAGACCCAGGCGTTGAATTCGATGATGACCGTGTCAACTTGTTTTTCTGTTTTTGGCGCGAAGACTTGGCGGATCGATGCTGCTAATCTCCCGAACCATGAAGATGGTTGTTCGTCCTTTTTTAGCGCTTCTTTGACCTTCTTCATTAAGAAGGATTTGCCTGAGCCCCATTGTCCATAGATCCCAATGGTGATAGGTGTTTTTGCTTCAGGGTTTTTGACGAGGGTGACAAAGGCATCGGCGAAGCGGGAGTAATTCAACTGGTCCACGCCGATGGATTGATCGGTGCTTACGCTGAAAAGTTTGCCGACCTCGATGGGTTGGACTTCTTCAGTTCCCTGAATGTTTGCTTGTTGTTGGGGCGGCGCTGCTTTCGACGTTTGACTTGCGTTGCCAAAACCAAATCTTCCAAACACTCCACTATTTGCTTGTTGGCTGGCAAGTAAAAAATCACGTTGAAGCACAGAAAGAGATGGTTCTTTGCCGTTGTTTTCGGTTACGGCTCGTAGTGTATCTTGGAAGTTTTGTCCACGTAGAAGGTAGCTTGAGTCTCTGTTATTCTTTTCCCAATCTGAGGCAAGGGCAAGCAGACGTGTGTGTTCTTTTATCCATTCAATATCAGTATGTATTGCGTCCAGAACCTTTGAGATGCTGGAACTAAAATCGTCCTGCGACCGCATGTATATCCAATTCAAATGTGATAGTTCTATGGGGACTTCTTTGTAATCAATATCTCGAATGACGATCGGGATGATTCGCTTGGTATTGTCTACTGCAATTTTCAACTCTTCGGCAGCGACTTTCGATTTTAGCGAATCAGGACTTAATATAAAAATATACCCGTCTGAACTTTGAATACCTTGAACGATTTCATCCATCCAACCTTCAGATACGGTCATCCTTTCAAAATCGATCCAGACGTTAACCCCTGAGTTTTTCAGGCTTTCCGCAAGTCTTTGTGTGAAGTCTTTATCTTTTCGCGAATACGTAATGAATACTTGTGGGGCTTCTCTCTCTGCCATGCCAACCTCTCTGGAAGAAGATCTATTTTATTTTCAACACGATCTTACCGAATTGCTCTCCACGTTCGTAGTGCTCGTAAGCTTCTTTTGCTTGTTCAAGCGGAAATACTGAATCCACGATGGGTGTTAGTTTTCCGCTAAACACGCTTTCCATCATGTCTCGAAAATCTTGAAGGCTGCCCATGGTCGAGCCGATGTGGGTTTGTTCATTCCAAAAGAGCAGGGAGAGGTTGGTGATGGCTTCGCGCCCGGTCGTGCGCCCGTAGGTGACGATGCGACCGCCTTTACGTAGCACCTTTTGGCTGTCACCCCACGTCAGCGCGCCGACATTTTCAACAACGACATCCACACCGCGACCGTCGGTGAAGTTGAGCGCTTCTTCAAATGGTTTGCCCTCCTTGCGGTTGATGGCGATGTCTGCACCGGCTTGGCGAGCTTTTTCCATTTTTTCTGCCGAACTGGTGATGACGAAGACTCGCGCCCCAAGCATCTTGCTGATCTGGATCGCAGCAACTGCCACACCACCGCTTCCTCCCAAGACGAGAACTGTTTCGCCTCTCTGAACTTTTGCGCGGGTGACGATGGCTCTCCACGCGGTTTGATATGCCAATGGCGCGGCAGCAGCTGTGACAAAATCAAACCCCTGCGGTAGTTTCATCAGTTTATTTGCATTCGCGGCGATATATTCCGCATTGCCCCCATGTCCATTCGAGCCGAGGATGTCATAGTCATCGCATAAAGTGACGTCGCCACGTAAACAATGTTCGCACTTCTCACAGGAAAGCGACGGGTTGACCACTACTGCATCGCCAACCTTCCAGTCTTTTACATCCGGCGCGACTTCGGCAATGACGCCGGAGCTATCTGAACCGGTCCACATGGGGAATTGATAGCTGCCATCGTCTGGACCATGCAGAGACCACAACTCAAGATGATTGAATGCGCTGGCATGGACCTCGATCAGCACCTGTCCGGCTTGAATGGTCGGCTTGGGTACATCCGCGATCTGGATCTTGGATGAGTCACCGCATTCATAAAAGACGGCGGCTTTCATTGGTAAATATCCTCTTCATCTTCCAAGGCAGGGGGCGGAGAGCCAAGGTCGTAGTTCCATATGCCGCTTTCTTTCATGGCGAGGGCAACATCGTATGGGGTGGGTTTGAATTCGTAATTCTGCTTTTCTACGAATTCAAGAATGAGTTTGTGAGGTGGGCGTTCTACCTTGAAACTCTTTTGAACATGGTTGAGAAAATATTTTGCGCTTTCGTTTGAGATCTCAAAAATGCGCGCAATTTCTTCGAAGGCTTTAATTTTATCTTTTGGGGGCATGGGATATGTGAGTCTTTCTAAAAATAAGAAGAAGGCGGGTTTTCGACCCGCCCTACGATTTGTGTTGAGCTTACTAGAGACTTTCCAGTGCTCGTTTTGCTAGCACAGCAGCGACATCCATGCGGTATTCGGCAGATGCCCATTCGTCGTTGGCTTCATGATAGGCATTCTTCGCCGCTTCTTGAATGCCATCGGCTTCGGTACCATCCATGGCGAGAAGCGGAGTGTTGCTGTAGCCGCAGAGAACAAGGCGGGTACGCCCTGAATTCCATTGCACGACTGCGGCGCCGACGATGGGTTTATCGGCTGGCGTCTTGGAGACGTATTCGAAGGCGGTCTTGGTGTTGAGCGGAATGGTGATGGAGGTGATGAGTCCACTGGGGCGGGTGAGGAGGAATTCGCCGCAAGTGACGACCTTCGATTCGCGATTTATAACCATTTCGATTTTTGCGTCCATGGCAAGGAGCATCGTGGCGAACGTGGAGCGTCCATCACTGGCGACGAGGGTTCCAGCAACGGTGGCGGTGTTGCGAATATTGAGTGGGGCTTCGAGTTTGAGTGCGGTTTTCAGGGATGATGGGCATTCGTCTGCTTCGAGCAGGGATTGTAGTGTGCAGGTTGCACCGATTTGCAGTTCGTTGCCGGTGACGCGCAGCGAATCCAGCCCGAGGCGTTGGAGATCGACTACGGCAACAGAGTCAGCTGTCGCCTTGGAAAGAAGCGTGCCGCCTCCGAGAGGGACGGTGTTTGGTTGAGTGAGAAGAGTCAGGGCTTCGTCGAGTGTCTGGGGTCTGTGATAGGTTGAGATCATGGAAGTGCCTCCGTAGGCTTTGATTATATATCTTTATGGAGAGGGGAGGGTCATTTTAAAACGGACTGCCAGCAGACGCATGGTGAAGATGGTAAGTGCGCCGATGAGAGATGCAAGCAGGGTGTTGACTTGGAGAACATAAAGAATGATGAAGAGGGTGGTGCCAGCGAAAGAACATGTGGCGTAGAGTTCTGTGCTTTGACCGAATACTTTTGGGATACGGTTGCTTAATACATCACGCAGTACGCCGCCGAAAATACCAGTGACCACGCCCATGTGAATAGCGACGATGGGAGAAAGGTCAAGTTGAAGTGTGTACGTTGCGCCGAGGATGCTGAAGATGCCAAGACCGATGGCATCGGCAGTGGTGAGTAGGAGTTTTGAGATGCGGTCGAGCCGATAGAAGGAAAAGATGGCAACGATGAAAGTTGTGACGGTTAATGCGGGGTCGGCGATCCAGAAGATGGGAGTGCGACCCAGCAACAAGTCGCGGACGGTACCGCCCCCAAAGGCGTTGACATATGCAATGGTGACTGCGCCGACAATATCCATTTGATATTTGCGGGCTCCGAGTGCTCCCGAAACAGATGATGCGATAACGGCTATGTACGTGAGGATGAGCAGAAGTTGGTCCATTTAAAAATTTTACCGCCATCATGGCGATGGCGGTATTTTTTGCAAAAGATTTTATGGGGCAGGATCTGGCGAGAGGAATTCTGTTCTCAACGCCTGGACTGCGATCTCTATTTTATCTCCTGTGTCGTACGTACCTAAGATGCGCCATGCAGGCTGCATGTACGGATATCTTTCGGTAACTGTTGGGTCATATAACATATAGTTGGGTCCGCTGGCGTAATAGACCAATTCGATGGAGTCGATGGTGAGGTTGGGTTGTTCGCTAGTGCCAAAGATTGGTTCAGGAACTCTTTGTGGTTGGGCTGCGGTCATTTCCATACCATATGTATTCCCATTACTGTCTGATGCGATTCCAGTGGCGAACACACAAACAGCAGGATACCCACCAAAGGATAGATCGGGAACTGCAAGAACTTCCAACTGCACTTTTTCGATGCCTTCTTGCTTGCTCGACATGTTTTCAGCGCCCAAGACTTCACAATTTAATCCGAACTCAACATAGTTATCGCCATTTTCAGTGGTCAGCAATATGACTTCTCTGCCTTCGAGTTGAACAACCTGTTCCGAGCCAAACATGAGCTGGAATTGCAAATCAGGGAAGAGGATCTCAAAACGGTCAACTGTGATCATTGGCACGCCATATTCACTTAACCTATCCGCGATGCCCCATATCTTTACGGGTTTGTTGTTGTGTGCCATCAATTCTTCAAGACCATCGCCTTCAAGCAGTAAATATGGATTTTGTGGATCGTTGGTCAGGAATGCATATTGAATGCGCTCACTGCCATCTTCACTGACGAAAATCGTGATGTTGAGCATTCCACGCGTACCATCGAGTTGGGGCGGCGCAGTTGTGCCAGGAATGACAAGGGCTTGCCCTATAAAAATGTTGGCTTCATTCAACCCGTTCGCTTGCATTAACTGTTCAGGGGTCAATCCATACATGCTTGCAATCTGTGAGAGAGTGTCACCTTCTTGAACGACATATGTGAGGGCGTTTGAAGTATCCATGTTCACTGGCGGTAACGACGATTCAGGAGATGGGAAGGGGATGGGCGTGCCGCTGAGATTCAAGTCAAAGAATCCCATGCCGCCGCCACCGCCTCCTCCGCCCATTTGGCTTGAGTCAGCGAAATATTGAATGATCGTCCAGTCGAACTTTTCATCTACGACCATGCCATTGACCAGTAATTGCGACTCGGGTGATGGGGTGTTCAACGGAACATCCGCAGGCGGATCAATCAGCGGATATTCCGCGCCGCTGCCATCATCGAACGCGAATATGATCTGTCCGCCTTCATTGCGAAGCGTGCCAGAATAAAAGCTCATATTTACATCACGCGACCATGCATCAACGATGAATTTGCGGATTCCGTTCTCTGTAACGAATTGCCCGTCTGCGCGGACGAGGACATAATTGCCGACGGTTTCCAGTCCATTCGTGTTGCCAATAGCCGGCACTCCATCAATAAAGAACAGGGTCGGTTGGGTGGTGTCTACAGCGGGTAAGATGCTGAGCGCACCATAAATGGTGACCTTCTCTCCATCCGCATATTCTCGGCGCCATTCTTGAGGCGGCTCACCAGACATGGAATACATCGATTCCTGCATGCCTGTTACAGCACTGCCATTGATCACGGCTTGTAGGGCTTCTTCCGCAGAGATAATCGCATAACTCCCAAGTGGACTTGGGTCATACGTGACCAGATTCGCATCCAACCGCAGAACGTTTCCTTCATCATCCAAAATTACGCGCAGGATCGGTTCGGTTAGGAATTCATACTGGATCTGCAGTCCATCTTCTGCTAACGGGTAAATGAGGTAATTCCCGTAGGTATCCTCAGTTATGTTGTATTCGAACCCAAACCCGTGTGACGAAAGGAATTCTTGAATGGTCGCTTCTGCGTTGTTGATATTTTTGCCAACCATGCCTCGCGAATTCTTGATCACATCTGTTACATAGTAATAGCTTCCTGCGCTGCTTACTGCCAGATAGTGTTTTCCATCTGTGACCACATAATCTGTTGTGTTTGGCATTCTGCCCGGAGCCGTATAGATCTCACCTTCAACTCCAAACTGGGTAGCAAGAGCACGGACATCTTCAATCGTGGCAGGAGGATATTCTTGCAGTGCGAATACATTTGCACTTGCAGGTGATTCTGGCAAAGGTTTCGATAAAAACAGCTTTGCGCCGCGAAAATCATAGCCTCCAGTTGAGTTATCGTTGGGCGTAGCATCTGGGTTTACGGAGGCATTGGGAGTGACGATGATTTCTTCGTTATAGATCACCTCTGTAACAAAGGTCAACGATGCATCTCCCACGCGCGCGGTCACTTCCCAGCAGCCTGTGGTGGGGAAGATCAGTGCGAGGATCTGCAGCCCATTGTCACCATAGCCATCGCTGATAAATGAGCGCAACGGTTCTGCCTCTGCATCAAGGCGGCGACCTTCTATGGTCAATGCGCCAGTCACACTGCGGTAAATGAGCCATTTCATTGCAAATGCCCCATCAGGCTCAATGTTATCTTTTTGCATAACAACCTTGCCTTCAGGCCACAAGGTTGTCCATAATTCGCCATTGCCATGCGAATATGGATCTTCATAATTTTCACCCGGTGGCATGCTTCCGTTCGGCAAAGTGACAGGGCAGGAGAAATTGTCACTCCCAAAGTTGTTTTGCGGCTCAAGCGATTGGAAGACCCAAAGAGTGAAAAACGCTAAAGCGCCAAGAGCAGCCGCACCTGTCAAGATCGAAGCGAGATTGTTGAAGCGCGGAAATGTCAAAGTAGCTCGCGGTTTATGAGCCTTGCGAAGTTTCTCTTCCAGTTCCGCTTTGAACATCACGTTCGGTTGTAATTGCTCGGCAGTTTCTTCCAATAAAGTTTCGAGCTTTTTATTTTTATCGAATTCGTTCATTCTTCCACCTCCATTCTGAGGGAGGTTCGTTCGCGCAAGTCTTGCAACCCGCGTGAAACGAGCATTTTTACAGACGCCTCATTTTTCTTCATCACTCGTGCCGCTTCAGAATATGTCAGCCCGCCGAAGTAGACGAGTACGATCGCTTCTGAACGTTCGCTTGAAATTTGCTTGAGTGCATGAGAAATGGACTGGAGCCGTATGCGTTGCATGGCGGCTTTGTCGGTGGGCAGGCTCGGATTGGGATAATGCTCCACCGCCTCCAGCGGGACCTCGTGCCTGTTCCCGCGAAAGTACATGAGTCTCTTCTTTGAGGCGATTCCCATAACCCACGCCGCAAACGAGCCTTCTCCCCGAAACGAGCGGATGCCTTCCATCGCCGCCATGAAGGTCTGCGAGGTTAAGTCTTCGGCATCTTTCACGTTGCCGATGTGTGCCATGTGATACCGGTAGACCCGCGTCACATGTTGACGGTAAAGTTCTGCGAAAGCATCTGCATCTGTGATGGCTTTTCGCGCTAGATCTTCTTCGTCAAGTTCTTTGATTTCCATATTCATTAGGGTGGTCATATACCTCCTGTGTAAAGTGCGCACGTATATATGTTGCAGGAGGTCGAAAATAGTAACAGGCAATAAAAGACGATAGACCGCGGACGATGGACGATGGGGGCGTCTATCGTCCGCGGTCTATCGTCTATGGTCAATCGTCCATTGTCAGTCCGGGTAGACCTTCCAGCCGAGTTCTTCCAATTTACTCATATCGAACTGGTCGCTTGGCACGTTGATGTGCATCCCGGTCCCTTCGGCGAGCAGTTCATCCGTCTCTGCGTCGTAGATGCCGCCCCAGGCTTTGGCGATTCTCCCTTTGTTCTCCATCACTTTACCGACGATCTTCAAAGGCTTGCCGATTGGCACGTTCTTGCGGTATTTGATCTCTAATTTTCCCGTAAACATAAAGCGCGGATTTTCCGGGTCGCTGCCCATGTATGCCCGTCCAGAGACTTCGTCTATGATCGCGGCGACAATGCCGCCATGCAACACACCGGGAAAGCCTTCAAAATGTTCCGGCGCAGTGTACGCGGTTTCGATTACACCGGGCTCGGTTTCGTAAAAATGCAAATGCAAACCCACTGGGTTCTCCACCCCGCAAATAAAGCAATGACGTGAATTCGGCTGTTTGATCTTAGACATTATCTCTCCCCCCAGTGAATGGCGATCGTACCGAACATCAGCCGTTTGAAGTTGACTCTTCTAAACCCAACCGCCACCATACGAACGGACAGTTCCTCAGCGGTCAGGAAGTTTTCAGTCGTATCAGGCAGGTACTCATACGCATCACGCATGCCAGAAAGCATCCCACCAACCATTGGGATGATGACATGCATATGGAATTTGATGAACGGTGAGAGCAGATTTTGCTTTGGGCGTGTTGTGTCAAGAATGACAATTCTTCCGCCGGGTTTGAGGACACGGTGTTGTTCTTTCAACGCTTGCTGTACATCCGTAACATTCCGCATCAAGAAACCGGAAATGACCGCGTCGAAGTTTTTTTCTTTGAAGGGCAAGTTCAATGCGTCTGCAGATGAAAAGTTGAGGTCGCCGTTCTTTTTGCCCACGCGCATCATTTCAAGCGTAAAGTCTGCCGCGGTCACGCGGACTTGCGGGAACTGTGTCAGCGCCTCGCGGGCTAAATCGCCGGTGCCAGTTCCGAGGTCCAACAAAGAGGCGTTGGGGCGTAACTTCGCAAGTTGAATCACTTCCTTCCGCCAACGGATATCTTGTCCGCCCGTCATGAGTCGATTCATCAAATCATAACGGTGCGCGATTTTTGTAAACATGGATTGAACGTATTGGGCGCGTTCCTGCCCGGTTAGTTGTGTCATGAGGTCTCCTAAAATATTTGCCGATTATATACCCATGCTGAGCGTTATATATCCCGTGATATACTGCGGCACTTATGAGCGATAAACCAAACTTTATTCAAACATGGTGGCTTGCGATTCGTCCACGTACGTTGCCTGCGGCGGCTTCGGGTGTGTTGATGGGCAGCGCGTTGGCATGGCTTGATGATTCGTTTCAACTCATGCCCGCGTTGGCTTGTCTGTTTGTGGCGTTGCTTTTGCAAATTGGCAGCAATGTTGCCAATGATGTTTTTGATTTTGAACGCGGTGCGGATACCGCCGAACGATTGGGTCCTGTGCGCGTAACGCAAGCTGGATTTTTAACGCCGACTCAGGTCAAGCGCGGAATGGTCGTCATTTTTGGTTTGGCGGCAATGCTTGGTTTGTATCTCGCGGCGCTTCGCGGCTGGACCGTGATCTGGCTCGGCGCTGCTGCCATTCTCGCCGCTGTAGCCTACACCGGCGGACCGTATCCGTTGGGCTATCATGGCTTGGGTGATGTCTTTGTCTTTCTCTTCTTCGGTCTTGCCGCCGTGGCGGGGACGTATTTTGTACAAGTCGGTTCGGTCAGCACTGCAGCATGGTGGATGTCGGTGCCTGTTGGTTTGATCATCACCGCCATTTTGGTGGTGAATAACTTGCGCGACATCGAAAGCGACCGCAAAGCCGGCAAGCGCACACTGGCTGTCCGCTGGGGAGAGCGCGGCGCGAAGATCGAGTATGTGCTTTGCATGGCAATTGCGTATTTGATCGTGCCCACAATGGTGTGGATGAATGTGATTCCTGTTGGCGGCATGTTGGCGTGGCTTTCTTTGCCTGTTGCTGTTCGCACCTTGAGAATGGTCTTCACGCAAAAAGGACGTCCACTCAATGCTGCCCTCGCTGGCACAGGTCAAACCGCGTTTTTGTTCAGCCTCTTCTTTTGGGTTGGATTACTGATTTGACCGTAGACGATAGACCATTGACCAAAGACAATCACTTTTCCATCGTCTATAGTCTGTCGTCCATCGTCTAATTCACGAATTTCCACTTGCACCACTTCCGCTCCAACCAATCCACACTGAAATACATTCCCAACCCCAACATGCTCATCGCGATCACGCCCGCATACATCGACGGGTAATCCAACAGCGTGCTGCCACGGTAGTAGATGTAATATCCCAGCCCGTATTTGGTTGCTGAGAGTTCGGTGATGTACAACACCGCCACCGCCGTGCCAATGGATTGCCGCAGGGCGGTCAGAATGGCGGGTAAACTGGCAGGCAAATACACAAAGCGAAAGAGCGCCCGTCTGCCTGCGCCGAGACTTTGCAGGCTTTGAAGCAACTGCGGCGCAATTCCACTGGCTTGGTCGCGAACGAGCACCACGATCTGAAAAAACAAGATCAAAAACATGATGATGATCTTGGACGTATCGCCAATGCCGAGGAACAGGATTACCACCGGCACAAATACCACTTTCGGAATTGGATACAGCAAATAAATGATGGGGGAGAAAATGCGGTTCAGCCGTTTCGAGCCGCCAATGACCAATCCCGCCGGAGCCGCCACCAATACAGAGAGCAACATTCCCGCCGTCACACGCCACAAACTGACCGCAAAATGCGTGAGCAGGCCATTTTGCAGTTCGTTGAAGAAGACCACCAACACGGTCAGTGGAGTGGGCAAAATAGGCATGGACACGACCATCGCCGTGATCTGCCAAATGATGAAGATCGCTGCTGCCGCGAGCAGAACGTCACGTCGCTTCATTGGCCGCTCCGCTTTTGCATTTCATTTCGAAGGTCCCTGCACAGGTTTTGAAATTCGGAACTGTTTTGATACCCAGCCTTGCCCGCGTTGGGATTCTCAAAAACAAGTGGGTTTTGATTGGGCGGCATATCTAATAAGAGAATCTTTTTCCCAAGCACAGCCGCCTCTTCAATGGCGTGGGTGACGATTACCAACGTGATGTTTTGTTCTTCGCACAGCGATAGCGTCAGGTTTTGCAAGTCTTCGCGAGTGATGGCATCCAGCGAAGAAAAAGGTTCATCCATCAGAAGCAGGTCAGGTTCAAGCGCGAGCGTCCGCGCAATGGCGGTGCGTTGACGTTGTCCGCCCGAAAGCTGACCAGGGAATTTATCCGCCATTTCGCTCAAGCCGAGGCGTTGAATCCAACTCTCGATATTGTCCTTGGGAATGAAATTATCTGGCGTGTGTTTTCCATCTGCCCCATAAAACTTGCGGACGTTCACACCCAACACCACATTCTCACGCACTGTCGACCACGGCAGCAAGCCGTAATCCTGCAAGATCAATCCACTCTGCGGGCGCGGACGAAGAATCTTCTCGCCATGAATGGTCACTTCGCCAGAAGTTGGGAATTTCAAGCCAGCCAGCAAATACAACAAAGTCGTCTTGCCGCAGCCCGAAGGACCGAGAAGCGCCCACGTTTCACCGCGTGTGATGTTCCAGTTGAAATTCTGAAAGAGCGGTGAGTGGTTGGCGTATTCAAACGTGAGCGAGTGGATGTTTATCATGTGTATGCTGTAGGGGCGACCCGTCAGGCTCTAGCTTGGAGCCAGCCTGATAGAAAGGGTCGCCCCTAAGATTAATTACGGCAGAAACGACCCATTGACCGAATCGGTATAGCTCACATCCACGGTCAGAATGCCTTTTTCTTTGAGCCAAGCCAAGCCGTCATTCCATTCGGCTTCGGTGGGCACAGCGCCAGCAGGGAAGGGCGGCACTTTGAACGTCTCCAGCAAAGGCGGAGGCACAAGCCCCTTGTCGCTCAAGAGTGAGGTGTATTGGGTCGGGTCGGCGTTGATGAGCGTCACGGCTTCTTCAACCGCCGCAAGGAAAGCGCTGATAGCCGCCGGGTTGGCATCGATCACATCCTTGCGGAAGGAATAAATGCTGAAACCATATTCGGGATACTTGGAATCATCGAGCACGTTCACTGCACCCTGACTCATCGCCAGTGAAGCAAGCGGATCGGGCAGCACACCCGCGGCGAGTTCGCCTGAGCCAAGCAATGCCATGCGGTCAGGAATCTTCGGCACGGCAATGGTCTTGATATCATCCACGGTCAGTCCTTCGGCTTGCAACATGCGTTCGGTCACATATTCGATCACCGTCCCCTGCGACACGCCGATCTCAACACCTTTTAGCCCCTGCGCATTGGTAATACCGCTCTTGCCCGAAGCGAGGATAAAGAAATGTCCATAGCCTTCCACGGGACGCAGGGCGTAACGCACTGCTTGCATTTGCACCGCGTCTTTGTTGAAGAGCATCACTGCCAGTGTTTCGTTGATGGTGCCGTCCGCCTGACCCGCCGCGAGCAACTGGTCGCGTTCTGGCGCAGATGCAACGGGGACGAGTTCAACGGTCAAACCGTGTTTGGCAAACAGACCTTCCGCTTCGGCGACGTACATCGGAAGCGTATCGATGATGGGGAGGACGGCGATCTTGAGCGTGCCGACGTTTTCAATTTCAACTGGGGCTTTGGTGGCAGCTGGCGCCTCCGTCTGGACCTCGGTAACTGCTTCAGTTTCAGCAGCCTCTGCCTCAGGGACAGCGGTTGGCGCACACGCCGCGAGCGCAAGGCTCAACACAACGATTAGAAAGAACAGGGAACGTGCTATTCGCATGAAATACTTCTCCTTTTTGGACGATGGACGATAGACCCTAGACGATGGAAACTCATGGTCAATGGTCTATCGTCTAGCGTCCGTTATATTTTTTCTTCTGGCACTCCAATCGAGCGCGCTAAAAATTTTCTCAACTCTGGCAGCGACTCTTCAAGCGAAGGTGTGCCGGTGTAGATCCAATGAATGACGATCTCGTTCAACGCGCCGACCCAGGCGCGGGCGGCGAGATCCGTTTTCAGCGGAGGAATGCTTCCTTCCGCCACAGCAGTTTCAAGTCTGGTTTGAACGAGGCGCGTCAAGCGGTCATTGATGGCGCGACGGCGTTCCTCAAAGACCGCGCCCAATCCAACGGCTTGTACGAGCGCGATTTTCGCCAATCCACGATACTGACTGAACAAGCCAAGGCTGGTTTGCAGGGCGGCATCCATCTGTTGTAATCCATGGTTTTCACTTTGCATGGCTTCGCTGACCTTGCTTTCGAGCAGGTCGGCAAAGGTGTCACTTAGGGCAATGAAAATATCTTGCTTGCTGGGGAAGTAGAAATAGAATGCGCCTTTGGAGGTTTGCGCCTCGCCGACAATGTCATCCACCTTGGCGTCGTGATAGCCCTTGGTGGCAAAGACCTTCACCGCCGCTTCGAGGATGCGAGTGCGTGTTTCTGCAGATTCTGGGGTGTTTTTGCTCATATTCTATAGACTGACCAGTCAGTTTGTGGCTGGTAGAGGATAGCATGGGCAAAAATTAGGGGCAAGGTGACGAATCTCACCAATGCGGATGTGAATCCTCCCTAAAAAAATCTAAAAAAAAATCCACGAAGGATACGAATCTTCACGAATAAAACTTCGTGTATCTTCGTGTCCTTCGTGGACAAGAAAGTTGATATTCTTTATTCTTGCGCGAACGTATCGATCAACAGTTTGAAATTGCCGCCCACAGGGTAGAGGATGGGGCAGGTGCAGCCACGTTTCTTGTATTCTTCCACTTTGGCTTTGGCTTCAGAAGGTGTACCGGAGGCGGTGATCTTCAGGACCAGTTCATCGGGTACAAGGTCTTTGGCTTTCATTACCTGTTCTTTGGTGGCGGGCCAGCCAAGAATGGACTGGATCTGATGCACCACTTCATCCGAAACGTTCGACGCCTTGGCGATGTGCGGCTGCTGGGCGATGTACTGACACAAGAGCATCTTGCTGTAGTCGATGGCTTTGTCGTGGTCTTCATCCACCGAGCAGACGATCAACTGTGGGCGGTCGAAGTCTTCCATCTTGCGACCCGATTTCTTCAAGCCATTGTGCAGCAGTTCCATGGCGTTGTCATTGTATTCGGGGGCAACGCAGTAATTGAGCACGGCGCCGTCTGCGATTTCGCCGGTCAGTTCCATCATCTTGTCACCGGTCGCGCCGATCATGATCGGCACATTGCGTGGTTCGCGCCGACCATAGACCACATCCAACTCAATGCCTTTCACATGGATGAACTCGCCGTCGAAGGTCACGCGTTCCATGTTGAGCAATTTTCGCATGACGATGACCGTTTCTTTCATTGCGGTAAGCGGCTTTTTGCGGTCAATGCCCACGTTGGCGGCTAGCGGGTCCCACCATGCGCCGAGCCCGCAGATGACGCGGTTTGGCGCGAGGTCGTCGAGGGTGAGGAAGGTGGCAGCCAACAGACCAATGTTACGAGTCCAGTTGTTGATCACGCCTGAGCCGACCTTGATCTTGTTGGTCACTGCAGCATAGCCAGCCATCGGCACGATCGCATCGCGGACAAGGCGGCTTTCCGCCTGCCACACGGCTTCGAAGCCTTTTTCTTCGGCATACTTTGCGTAATCGAGCCCATCACGTAGATCGTGCGAGTCTTGCAGATAAAGAGCAACGCGCTGTTTGGTCATGACATTCTCCTTCGAATGTGGAATGGATGATATGGCTTTATTTGTCGCTGTGATGAATTTCTAATTCGATTGTCTGACAACTTATAAAAATTTTGCCACATGTTTCGCAAATTTCATAGGGTTTGCGAGCATGTGGCAAATTGCATGTCTATACTTTTTGCGCTTCCAACTTGCGGATGAGTTCCAAGTCTTCGGGGTCATCAAGGTCCAAGCCAAGTGATGGAAGTTCAACCACTTCCAACCTTGCGCCTGATTGAACCGCCCGTTCACAGTGCCGTTGGAAAGAACCTTCACCGAAGTCATACTCGATCTGACCCGCTGGAACCATGAGCAAAGCATTCGTCCCCTTATGATGCCGATCAGGTGCAATGACAACGACCGGTGGTTTTGTAGCGCGGTCGATCAATGTCAACACATCGTCACTGGTCAGAAGGGGGAGGTCCACAGGCAAGACCAAAACCCCTTGTGTGGCATGAACCTGTGCAATGACCGATGCTCTGGTCAGCGCAGTGTTCAAATGCGGCTGACCATCTTCCTGCACGGTTTTGGCGCCGTGATTGCGAGCAATGGTCAATGCGTGTGAGTCACGGCTGACAACCAATACCTTGTCCAACTCTTTCAAACCGGTAAGGGTCTTAAGCGTTCGTTCCAGTAATTCTTGATTTAGTGTTGCGCGTTCTTCTTCAGTCAGCGCTCCGGCGAGGCGGGATTTTCCACGTCGTAAAGGTTTGACAGGCACAATTGCCCAAAGTGACATTGTTATAAGCTCCCGATAAAGTTTAGCACATGGTTTGCGAGTCGTGCGCGATCTGTAAGCTGATTCATAAGTGTGTTTGTGACAAGAGTTGCAAAGCCAAGTTCTTTGATCTGACTTTCCATTTCTTTGTCTTCATTGTCTAACACAAAGCCTTTCAATATGGTTCGGTAATGCTTTGCAACTGCCAAAGCAGATGGCTCTATGCCAAGTTCACTATACATTTTTGCCGCCGGACCTTTCACAGTCTTTCCACCGATAATGGGAGACACGGCGATCACCGGTTTTTTTACCTCTTTGACGACCTTCAAGATCGGATCGATGCTTACCCACGGATTGGATGGACAGAAAACGATTGCATCTGCAGACTCAAGCGCCTCACGCACGCCCGGAGCTGGTTCAGCGACTTCGACTCCATCAAACCTGAAGCCTTTGACTCTCGGCTCGCAACGTCTGTGAACAAAATACTCTTGAAAAGCGAGTTCACCCTCTTCCGAATCGACCATCGTTCGTACAGGCGAGTCCGTCATTGGCAAAACAGTAGGTTCAATGCCCCATGCCTTGCAGAAACCCTTTGTGATCTGTGAAAGCGACATTCCTTCTTTAAGTCGCCTTGTACGTTCAAGATGGGTTGCAATGTCAGAGTCACCAAGGCGAAACCATGCAGGTCCGCCAAGCTTTTCGATGTTGGCAATAGTGTTCCACGTCTCACCGGCGCGCCCCCAACCCGTTTCTGGGTTGGCAAGCCCTGCAAGGGTATAACAAACCGTATCAAGGTCAGGGCAGATGTAAAGCCCCAAGTGTTCAAAGTCATCGCCGGTGTTGACGACGACGGTTAAATCCTTAGGCGGCAAGACTTGAGCCAGTCCCTGTGCCAGTTTGGCTCCACCAACTCCACCCGCAAAAGCAACGATTTTCATTGAAAGATAACCACTTCTTCTATTTTTTTTCTATCTCGAACTGCCGGAATCTCCACTGGGTAACCGAGCAGGAACATGGCTTGTGGTTCCCAAGAGGTTTGAATGTTCAAAGCTTCCCGAACAGTTGCCTGTGCGAATAATGGACTGCATATCCATACTCCGCCTAATCCTTCGGCATGTGCGGCAAGTAAAATGTGCATGCCTGCATTTGCAACAGATTGTGTTGCGATCAGGTATTCTGCTTTTTTACGTCGTTCGTCGGGGTATTGCTCCATCTCAGACATATCCACGCAAGCAATGATGACAACTGGTGCGCCGCTGATCCGTTCTTGAGAGCGAAGTAGACGCTTTTGGATCTCTTCCGGCGGGAGGTTGTCTTTTTCAAGGGCGTGAAGAAATTCTGCTGCCATCTTTTCTGCAAAACGGTGGATGGATGATTTATCCGTCAACACAACGAACCGCCAGGGCTGACGGTTATGTGCGGAAGGGGCGAAGGTTGCAGTGTGGAGAATTTCCCGGATGACCGAATCAGGTACCGGGTCCGGTTTGAAGCGGCGGATCGAGCGCCGTGTCCGCAAAAAGGTGTGCAGATCAGTTGTGCTGGTCAAAGGAGGTCGGCTGGATTTTGAAGATGATCCGCTTTTGTCCCTCACGGTACGTCCACGGTTTGCCGTAATAGCGAAGGGAGAGCATGTTGATATGTTCGTCTGCGCCTTCGGTTGTGTACGAAACCACTTTGCCTTGCATGCCAAGATAGCGATACGGGTCGTTCGGGTCTTGAATGACCATTGCCACGTTCGCATTCTGTTTCATGTTGCGGTCTTTGATGCGACCTTCATTGGTGTTGACGAGAATGTACTCGCCGTCGGTATCCAGCCAAATGGGGGTGACCTGGGGAATACCTTTGGAGTTCACTGTAGATAGATAGAGAAAAGCTTTTGTTTCCGGCTTGATGAGGTCGAGGAATTGTTCAGGGAAGGACATGGATTCTCCGGGAATATTTTTCTGGTCTAGCGAACCTTTTATATCAAGTGCGCATAAGATTCCCGTTAGTATTTTCAGCTTATCGGAACATGTCCATGTCTTTTGGACGGATGAGGTCTTTGAGCGAACCGCTTTCGTCAAGCGGATATGGAAATCCGCGCACGTGGACTACCGGTGTGCCTTCGGCGGCTTGCCCCATGACCAGTGATGCGGCGGCAGCAAGTTCATCTGCTACGCCGACGATGGTGGCTTTGAGGGTGTAGCCGAACAGATCTTCCCAACCGCGCTCGTCGATCAAGGCAGGGATGCCGCTCAAACCAATGCAAACTCCGACCGTTCCATTGCGCCAGGCGCGCCCATGCGAGTCGATGATCATAACGCCGACGGTTTTGCCTGTCTTTCGTTTGATCTCATCTCGAAGCCTTCTTGCCGATGCATCTGGGTTTTCTGGCAATAAGAGAACGTATTCATCCTGTTCTTCATCCTCTTTTTCGCCCATAACGTTGGAATGGTCGATGCCGGCGTTGGCGCAGACAAACCCAAGCTTGTGTTCAACCACGATCACGCCTTTTCGAACGCGCAGAACTTCTTTGCTTTCGCGCAAGATCAGCTCGATGAGACGGGGGTCTTTATCCACAATGGGTGCCAAATCAATTGCCGCAGTTGACATGCGTACATCCGCAAGGTTGACCATTCGCCCTTCGGATTTGCTGACGATCTTTTGTGCCAGCACAAGAATGTCGTCATCATCCAAGTCCAATTCGCTTTCTTGCAGAGACTTAAGAAGAATATCCGCCAGGTTGTCGCCTTGGCGGATGATGGGAATATTTTGAAGTGTGTTTAATATGAGTGACATAATACGTGATGCGTAATGCGCAACACGTGAAAGTTACGTATTACGCATTACGAGATTATTTTGAGATACCGGTGATCTTTATACCGGCATGGGTGGAGCCGTACTTTTTGTTGATGCCGATCAACACGCTGGTAAGACCTTCAACGACCACAGAGTTTTCGATGGGACCCGCATCCCAACCGCGCAAACCTGCAGCTTCAACCAACATGATGACGTTTGCACGTGCATCTTTGCTGGTGCCCGTGACGAGCACATCACATTCCACGCCGGCTTCTCCAAGCAGATGTTCGTGCGAAATATTTTGGAAAGCGGCGCAAACTTCAACGCCGTCACCAACAATTTGTTTTGCTTCCTGTGCGGCAGACCCAGCAGCAGGCATTTGCACGGTTGAAACTTTCGGCGGGACGAGCGGAACGGTCACATCGACAAGGATCTTGCCTTGTAATGCATCTTTGACAGATTCCAACGTCTCGCGGTGCGCGGAGTAGGGAACCGTCAACACGACGATGTTCGCCTCTTTCGCCGCCTCAAGATTTCTCTTTCCAATGACAGAGACTCCATCCCCGAGCATTTCTGTCACTTCCTTCGCCGCAGCGACGGCTTTTTCTTCAGACCGTGAGCCGATCAAAACGTGATACCCAGCCCGTGCCCAACGATAGGCGAGCCCTTTGCCCTCTTTGCCGGTGCCGCCTAATACTGCTACTGAAACTAAGATGTGGTCCTCTTTCATGGTTTCTCCTGAAAGGAAATGAATTAATTTACTTTGGCTACTTCTTCTTCGTACTTCTTCCAAATGCGCGGAGCGATCTCCCTTGCACGGGCGGTGATTTCCGCTTCATTGAGGGTGAGTAATTCGCGGTCTTTCATCAGGAACTTTCCGGCGACCATGGTGCTGGTAACCATGCTTTGCTGGAAGCCGAAGATAATATGCCACGGCAGATTTCCGTCTGTAAGCGGGGTGAAGGGATGATAGTCAACGAAGATCAGGTCTGCCGCTGCGCCGGGAACAATCTGTCCGATGGATTCATCTGGGAAGAAGGCTTGAGCAAGGGCGGAGTTGTTGTAGATCGCCATTTGCTGTACGTCATATCCACCCATGCGGCGCGGGTCGCGGTGTTCTGCTTTGTGGAGGAGGTAAGCGGCTTTCCAATCATCCCACATGGAGTTGGTGAAGCCGTCATTTCCAAGGCAGACTTTGACTCCCAGCCGCATCATCGATTCGATCTGGGCAGTGCCGACACCGTTATTCATGTTTGAGCGTGGTTGGTGCGTGAGCCAGGTTCCGGTTTCTTTGAGAATTTCCATTTCACGCGCATCGAAATGGACTCCATGCGCCGTGATGGTTTTTGCTCCGAGAATGCCATGCTTTTGCAAACGGTCAATCACACGCATGCCAGACCTTTGCAGGCTGTCATACTCGTCTGATTCATGCTCGGCAGTGTGGACGTGGAAACCTGTCCCTTCGGGGGCGGCGGAGGCGCAGGCTTGCAAGGTTGCGCCAGAAAGCGTCAGACTGGCATGCAGCCCGAAAGCAGCTGCCAACCTCGGGTGCGGATTTGAGGCGAGGCGCTTTATAAATCGCACATTCTCTTGGATGCCCGCATTGGCTTTATCCACACCGTCGCGGTCGGTCACTTCATAACAAAGCACGCCGCGCAATCCGCTTTTGTCCACTGCGTCTGCAATGACATCCAATGACCCTTCAATGGTATTGGGCGAAGCATGATGGTCAATAAGGGTGGTGGTGCCATGTTTGATTGCGTCCACAAGGCTAACCAATGCAGAATAGCGCACTCCTTCAGCGTCGAGCGAACGGTCAAGCGGCCACCAAAGTTTTTTGAGGATTTCAGGAAAGTCTTTCGGTGTCGGACCCGGAATTGCCATGCCACGCGCGAAGGCGCCATAAAAATGGGTATGTGCGCAAATGCCGCCCGGCATCACATATTGACCATTGGCATCTGTAACTTTTGCTTTGGGATGTTTGGTGGTTAGCGATTTGGTCGAACCAACTTCCTTGATCTTTCCGCCTTCAATCAGGATGGCGTAATTCGAAAGGACGCGATTGGGGGATTCCCAAGTGATGATGTTTGCATTTGTGATCAGCATATTAGTTCAATCCATATTCGCTAGGGTGAGGCAGTTTGACGCCGGCTGCGCCGAGTTCCCAAAGTACGTTGAATGTTGCTTCACGTAGTTCGGGGTCATCTCTGTACATGGCTTCATACAACTGTTTGAGTACAACGTCTTGCGGGGTGTACTTCAAGAATTGCAAAGCAGCAAGACGGGTTTCAGGGTTATCGTCTTTCAACGCAACCAACAAAATGTCGGTGGCAGGTACGCCGGGTGAAACGCCAACGCCCTTTTTAGCTGCAAATTCGATCAGCCACGGAGTTTCATGTGGCGCTTTTGGGCGCATGGGAGCGAAGGCAGAACTGTGCGAGCGCATTTCCAACACTTCGGTTGCCGCATTGCGGACGACCCATTGTTCGTCTTCGATCTGAACTTTCTTCAACAAGTCGGTTGCCCACTCTTCACGGACGCGACCCAAACCATAGATCACGGCACGACGCAGGAGGATGTCATTGATGGTGATACCGTCACGCAACATGGCGTATCCTTCATCGGGGTCGTTGGCAAGCGCTTCACCTGCGGCACGGCGAACATCTTCTTCGCCATTGAGCAAGGCATGCGCAGCGACCTCAAGTGACTCATTGGTGTTGATGGCAGCCAATGCCATGCACGCCGCGCGTTTTACAGCAAGGCTTGGGGCATTCAATGCGCCTTCAAGGATCTTCAACGACTTGGCATCGCGTACAGCACCAAGACCAAGAATAGCAAGATGAACCAATTCAAACGAACTGGATGTGGCAAATTGACGGAACAATGCTGCGGCGCTTGAGTCGTTGCTATAAACGAATGCAGCCATGGCTTGTCCGCGCAGGTTGATGGGAATGCCATCGGTTTGCAGTATCGCAGCGAGGGTGCCAAACATCTTTCCGCGCCACGGGGCATTTTTAGGAGCATCGCGCAGCCAACGAGCCGCCGCGAATAACGGTCGGTGCATGGGCAAGCGTGAGAATTCGAGCATGGCTTGAACCAATCGGCTGGCATCACCATGAGCGGCGATGAAGCGCATGGCAAGATATTTTCCAGACCAATCAGGTTGGTTCAACAATGTCTCTTCGGCGTTATACGTGGTCATCGCATGACCCGCAAGATACCCCGCAAGAACAGGATGCACGAACCGCATGCGGTTATTGGAATACGATACCAACAATCCGCTGTCCGTCATTTTTCCAAGCAGACCTGTGTTGGGCGTAGCCACCTTTTCGACTTTCTTGCCCTTCTTGGGTTTTTTGTCTTCGGTGGATGGCTCCGCCTCTCCTTCTGGACCTTGAGCTGATTCGCCCTCAGGAGTTTCTTCTGCCACGTCAAATGATTTCACCCATTCGCGCGCCTTGCGTGGATCGAATACTGGTGTAGCACTTACTGTAACTTGCATGGCAAGGGTTTCAAGCGCTGCAAGCGGAGTGTTTGCCGGAGCAACGCGTCGAATATGCGTGGCAATAGAGTCTAAGGTGTTGGGACCTAAACTATCGCCAGCATATGCGCCCCAGACTTTTAGAGTCAGTTCGAGGGGAGATAAATTCAAAGATGAAGAACCCAGCCACGAGTTGATAAGAAGCGAGTCCACTTGCTCGGGTCCCGTCTGTGCCCAGGCTTCCATCGCAACTGTGCGAGACCACAATTCGCCCCATTGGTCCACGAATTGTTGGTTGCTTTTTTCTGTCCAGGTGCATAAAGCCAGTGGCACAAATCCAAGCGGGATCAAGCCATCTAAATATTCAGGGGCTCCCGTGGTAACAATGCGAGTCTTTGGGTGAGCCTTGAGCAGCAGTTTGAAAAATTCTGCAACCAGTGTTTGCTCACTGGGTGTGATCTCATCATATCCATCAACGAGAAGAAGGGCTTGTCCGCCTTTGAATACGGATTGAACGAAAGCAGGAATTTTGCCCACATCGAACATGGGCGCATTTTCAGAAGCGGCTTCAATGATGATGTTGAGGACGTTCTTGGGGTCTTGCACGGGCAGGTTCAAGTCAGCAACGTGAAAGTGGAAGGGAACAAATTCTTGCAAAGCACCCAACTGTTCACTGCGATTTGCGGCAAGGCTGGCGAGATGTGCCAATGCAACGGTCTTGCCGGTTCCCGGCTGCCCAATGATGACCAGATTTGTATCTCCAGCCAATGCCTGTGGAAGGGTGAGTGTATGTGGTCGATAGATGGCAGCAATTTCGGGCCATACAGGCATATATGGAAGGGTCTGTGTGATGACGTCTTCAAAACGAGTCGCGCCGCCCGGTTCGACAGGAGCAGGCGGGGTAAGCACAGTTGGCTCTTGTAGGATTTCATCCAATGCAAAGAGTTGTGCGGCGAGGTGCATACCTTGTGCACGACGCAAGGTGAGGCGACGATGATTTTCTTCTACAGAGCTTGCTTTGCGGGTTTGGGCTTGTTCTCTTTGTTCTTTCAGGCTTTCGCGTATTTCCGCGATCATGGGGCGGGCACGCCCAAGCAAGAACCAAATGACAGTGGCTGTTGCAAAACCTGCTATGAATGAAAGTGGGTCGATGATATTGAAGAACATGTCACTCGCCTAGTTTGCGAAGAGGATTCGCCCACAAGAAGGGCAGTACGATAATTTTTGTGAACGGGCATTTTGCTGGAGTGCAGCATTGATGGTGGTACCGCAGGATGCACAGGCTCCGTCATCTACTTCGGTTACTGCCACTCCTCGTTTTTGTTTTCGGAGGTCTTCGTATGAGGCAAGTAATGAAGCATCAATCGGTGAAAGAGCCGCTTCACGTTCCTGTCCAAAGCTTTCCATTTGTTTGACGAGTTCCATTTGTTCGTCGAGCAGTTTTTTATGTTCGTTCCCAAGTCGCGAGCGGACCACATCCAGGTCTGCTTTCGCTTTTTCCATCTCTGCTGTGGCGCTTTCAGAAAGAGCCATGGCTTCCAATTGTCGTTCTTCCAATGTTCCCAAGTGCTTCTTGAGCGAGGCGATATCTTTTTGAAGGTCTTGTAATTCTTTCGGGTTTTTTACACTGCCACCATATAAACTTGCTTCTGCTTGTTCGATCTTGATTCTTAGATTTTCCGACTCGATCTCGATGCTTTTCAAACTTTGCAGGGCTCGATGGTTCTCTGAACTTGCCTCATCAAATCGATTTTGAGCAGATTTCAGTTCTTTATCGTTCTCAAGCGTCTTTTGAATGGTGTCTAAGCGCGCTCTGGCACGGTCTATCTGACGGTCTACTTGTTGTAGGCGGAAAAGTCCCAGCGATGCGCTCATAAATCGAATTATACCCGGCACAGTCTTAAAATGCCCTTTTTTGAAATGGAAAATGTATTTTGTAGGAAAAAACAACCCGCTCTGTTTGAGAGCGGGTTGTTGGGTTATTGGGCTGTGATGTTGAAGTAATTGTACGTTGCCTGGGTGAGGTCTACGAAGAGGGGGTTTGTGATATCCCAGATGTTCTGTATCGGGTGGTATGTATAGATAGAAAGGACAAAATTTCCGCCGGGGGAATAAACGATGCCTACATCACTAATGTCGTGCATCACACCGTCACGGGAGAGCACAAATCCGTGTTTGTGGGGGACGAGAGTTCCATCTGGAACACCACCTTGAATGAGCGCACCGAATTTATCTAACGCGAGAAAGTCGATGATAAGTTGACACGTCTCAGGCGTGACTTTGCCCGGGAAGGCGGCGATCAACGCTCCGCCTCCATTTTGGACGCACTGGTAGATATCTGCAAGCAGGGTTCCCATTTCAGATGGGGTTGTCTGCGAATAGGGGTCGGGATCAGTGAAAATGTCTGTGCGCGAATTGCCCGGGGTGGTTTTTCCAGGAATTAGGTTTGGCGCACCAAGGAAGAACATACCGCTGATGTAGGTACTGGTCAGACCGAGTTGCTCCATATTTTGGGTGACAATGATTGGTCCGTTGTTGGGGTCGATGCGTTCGAGGATTAAGTCTGTGGCGGAGTTATCTGAAACGCGGAACACACGTGTGATGGCTTCGGTTGTTGCTGCGTCCAGATTGGTCCCATAATTGATCAGATACGATGTCAGGATAGGGAGCTTGATGGTGCTGGATGCGGTGAATGCAATATCAGGTTCCGTTGTGATCTCCTGCTTGTTGTTCATGGCAAAGTGGATTTCCTGCCCGGTTTGCAGGTCCATCATGTAGTATCCGATCAACCCATCAAACTCGGATGTGGCAACTATTTGCTTGAGAAGTATCTCCAAATTTTCAACGGTTGGACGTGCCGCAGAGGTTTGATTAAAGGTCAATGCAACTGTGCGATTCGATGGCGAACGCAGAGCATTGGTGATGATAAGTACGGCGCGGTCAAGATCCAGAGTTTGCCCGGGAGCGCCGGGGAGGAATGTGGTTCCGCCGGGAATCGGTTGCGCAGGTGAAGGTGGTGTGTCGTAACGAGAGGCAATTTCGTTTTGGAGAAACTCTCGCAGGCGCTCTTCTGATATTGTGGCGCTGAGTGGGATCTCGGATTCGGCGGGGGGACGGCTCCAGAGGAAGTCCCAGAACCCGGTCCAGAATGATCCGCCTGTGCGGGTCAGGTCAGCTGCGGCGAGCATGGTCTCAATATCTATCGTAAAGCCAACGGCGCCCGGGTCAATGTGGAAAACCGCCTCACTATACTTCACTTCGATCGGTGAGTTATAGACTTGAAGAAGCCGTTGCGATGCTTCTGCGGGGGATAACCCATCAACAGGAACGCCAGCAATCGTCATACCGGCAGGGTAACCAGTTCGTTGGCGACTGTATGTAATGAGGGAGATAACTGTTAGGGCAAATGCTCCGAGCAGAAATAAGATCGAAACACCCCGAAGGATGGTATTGGTATTACGGTTTCTCACAGGTTAACCTTGCCTCCGATGTCATTTTTCATGACAAAAATCACGGAAAAAGTATAACATACCGAATTAGGAGGCTTGTGCTAGAATAAGTTGGCTTTAATCTAAATCTCTGTTTAAAGGATGGATATGCTCCGTTCATTTTTTATCTACCTTTCAAAAGCTGCATGGGCACAAAAGCTGATCACCGGTTGGAGCTTTTCCTGGCGCTTTGCATCTCGTTTTGTTGCGGGGACTACATTATCAGACGCCTTGCGCGTTGTACGTGAATTGAATTCAAAGGGAATTAATGCCACGCTCGATCATTTAGGGGAACATACCAGTACACCAGAAGAAGCTCAACAAGCCGCGGATAGTATTTTTGCTACTTTGGATGCCATTGGGGCAGAACCGAGCCTGAGAAGCAATGTTTCGATCAAGTTGACACAGATCGGCATGGGGCTGGATGAAAGCCTGTGTGCCGAGACCCTTGAACGAGTCCTCGCTCGTGCCAAATCTGCCAAGACATTTGTCCGTGTGGATATGGAAGATACGCCATACACAGATAAAACGATCAATCTACATTATGCTATGCGTGAGAAGGGTTACGAGAATCATGGCATGGTGATTCAAGCGTATCTTTTCCGCACAGAAGCAGATGTAAGACGCATGTTGCAGGATGGAGTTCGACTTCGTAATGTTAAAGGTGCCTATAACGAGCCACCTGATAAGGCATTCCCTAAAAAAGCGGATGTTGATGCGAACTTCGATCTCATCACAAAGATCATGCTGGATGCTTCCTTGGCACAGAAATCCAACCTTAGTGAAGATGGACGCATTCCACCCATCCCTGCAATTGCAACTCACGATGAAAAACGTATTGCTTTTGCAAAGAGTTATGCAGAAAAGATCGGCTTACCCAAAACTGGGCTTGAATTCCAAATGTTGTATGGTATTCGAAGAGATTTGCAGGAGGCGCTTGTTAAGGATGGTTACCTTGTACGTGTCTATGTTCCGTTTGGGACGCATTGGTATCCCTACTTTATGCGGCGACTAGCCGAACGACCGGCAAATGTGTGGTTCTTTATCGTAAATTTCTTCAAAGGCTAAAGAAGACCAGTAAACTGCGAAAAACCGAGGTTTTTCGCAGTTTTTCTATTTAAACACTCTCTATAATTATTCCATCTCTTATTGACGGTAGGATGTCCCTGCAATAAAATAACGAGCCTCTTGAAATTATTTTGAAAAAAGGAAGTTGACATGTTTTACTCTCATATCCCCCTTGCACCTGAATTTTATCTTGACCCTGGTTCTGGCAGCATTCTGTTTCAGATGATCGTTGCTGCTTTCCTAGGCGCAGGCATTCTAATCCGTTCTCAGTGGGCTCGCATCAAGCGCTGGTTTGGCGTCAAGCCAGAAAACACAGAAGAAGATAACGAGGAAAATGGTGGGAACTAGTCGAATTCAAGGCTCTTTTCGGGACCCTAGTGGTTTTTTATTTAAGCGTGATGACGTCTTATATCGCCAGATAAATAAGAAATACGCCGATGAATACAATCTGTTGAAGACTTCTGGGCTTTATGAGAACTTACTCAAAGCTAAGTTGCTCATTCCTCACGAAGAAACAGATATTCAACCTGCGGAGCCAAATGAGTCTTTCAAGGTAATTCGCCCGCTAAGGGTGAATTTTATTTCATATCCATATGAATGGTCTTTTTCGCAGTTGAAAGATGCCGCTTTGGCTACTCTGTCCATTCAGAAACGGGCGATGAAGTTTGGAATGTCCCTCAAAGATGCGAGTGCTTACAATATTCAATTCCACGAAGGAAAAGCAACTTTAATTGATACCCTTTCCTTTGAAAAATATACGGAAGGCACGCCTTGGGTTGCTTATAAACAGTTTTGCCAGCATTTTCTTGCTCCGCTTGCTTTGATGGCAAAGGTGGATGTTCGGTTGTCCCAACTTCTTCGTATTCATATCGATGGCATTCCTCTTGATCTTGTAAGCGGTTTGTTACCTTTTTCAACTCGGCTCAATTTTGGAATATTGACTCATATCCATTTGCATTCCAAAGCTCAAAAACAGTATGCGGATAAGCAGGTTGAGACTTCCACTACTCAAAAAAGCGGAATGAGCAAACAAGCTTTGCAAGGCTTGATCGAGAGTTTGGAAAACACTGTAAAAGCATTAGATTGGAAGCCTGTCGGTACAGAGTGGGGTGATTACTATAATTTTACGAATTACTCTGATTCGTCTTTTGAACAAAAGAAAGAGATCATTAGTAAATGGGTGGATCAGGTCAATCCGCGCTCAGTTTGGGATATGGGAGCCAATACAGGCTTTTTTACCCGAATTGCATCTGAACGTGGAATCCCTTCTGTCGCGTTCGATATTGACCCGGCTGCAGTCGAGAAAAATTATAGACAGTTGAAGTCTGCCAAAGAAAAGCACATCCTGCCATTGATTCAGGATTTGACAAACCCTAGTCCGTCGCTTGGTTGGAATAATCACGAAAGGGATTCCCTGTCAGAACGGGCACCCGCTGATATGGTTTTTGCCCTGGCGATCATCCATCATCTTGCCATTTCAAACAATGTTCCGCTAAGTGAGATCGCTGAGTTCTTTCATGGATTGGGGAAGTGGTTGGTGATTGAGTTCGTTCCAAAATCCGATTCGCAGGTCAAAAAGCTTTTAGTGTCGCGCCTAGATATTTTTGACCAATATATGATTGAAGACTTTGAAGAAATTTTTAGTCGTGGATTTTTTATCCGAGAGAAAGTCGCAATTGAAGGTTCAGAGCGTCAATTGTATCTGATGGAACGCAAGGAGAATTAAAACAAAAGGGTGATCGAATATTCGATCACCCTTTTGTTTTAATTCTCCTTGCGTTCCATCAGATACAATTGACGCTCTG
>Ga0075012_10001143_pt1 | contig 27520 bp, 16 predicted proteins | sample All_14_2_FD_71474 | JGI IMG/M metagenome (GOLD analysis project Ga0075012, IMG submission 71474) | Freshwater microbial communities in response to fracking from Pennsylvania, USA - Allegheny Zone_MetaG_DW_15 | ecosystem: Environmental > Aquatic > Deep subsurface > Groundwater > Drilled...
GAACAGAATTATTCTATTGTCTGAACTGGAGATACAGTTAGCGCAGGCACGTCAGCAGGATCCCACTATGGGAGACTCTATGAGTTGCATTGCATTGCAGGGAATGATATTGCAGCGTATGATGATGGAGCAGGCAGATAGAGACAGTGTTTCGGTATCTGATGAAGATGTAGAAGGACAGCTGGATAATCGTATTCGTTATTTTACTCAGGTATATGGCTCTAAAGAAAAACTGGAGCAGATATCAGGTAAAACCGTATTTCAGCTGAAAGAAGAATACCGGGATCTGATAAAGGAGCAGATGCTGGCAGAAAGAGTGCAGGGCGAAATACTGGAGCATGTAAAAATAACACCGGCTGAAGTAGAGGCATTTTATAACAAAATACCTAAGGATAGCTTACCTTATTTCCCCGCTGCGGTAGAGGTAGGGCAGATTGTGGTAGACCCTCCTGTGAGCCAGGAGATGGAAGAGTATGCCCATAAAAAGATTGAAGATATCCGTAACGATGTTATTTCAGGGAAGATGAGTTTTGAAGTTGCCGCGGGGTTCTATAGTGATGACCCGGGTAGCCGCGATGAAGGCGGGTTTTACGGCGGTGTAAAGCGGGATGGTAAGTTTGTTCCTGAATTTGAAGCTGCTACTTTTAAGTTGCAGAACGGAGAGATATCTCCTATTATAAAAACACGTTTTGGTTATCATATAATACAGATGGTAAGCAGAAAAGGTGACGAAGCAGATATAAGACATATATTGGTGAAGCCTACTGTTACCAGTGCCGATTTTGAAAAGTCAATGGCAAAGCTGGATAGTATAAGAGGATTGATAGTATCCGGAAAAATGAGTTTCCAGGAGGCAGTGGGTAAGTTCTCCACCGATGAGGCAGCAAAGCGTACCGGTGGTATGGTGGCCGATCCTGCTACCGGTAATACGGAGCTGGACGTGAGTAAACTGGACCCTGTGATGGTACTGATGCTGGATACGCTACAGGAAGGGCAGGTATCAGCACCGCATGTTTTTATTAATGAGATGCGCGAGAAATCTTCCCGTATCATTTTCCTGAGAAGCAGAACATCTCCGCACAGGGCAAACCTGAAGGAGGATTATGGTCGTATACAGGATGTAGCACTGGGGCAGAAAAAGCAAATGAAGATACAGTCGTGGGTTAAGCAGAAGGCCCCCTCATTTTATCTATGGATAGATCCTGAATACCGCTCTTGCCCTGTACTTAATGAGTGGGCGCTTAGTGATTAGTATTATCAGTGTACATAGTGCTGAATGCTGCCCCCAGATTTTCAATGATATCTCCTGCTATCATGCTTTCCTGTGAGTGCGTGGCTGCTGCAATGTCTCCCGCCAGACCATGGATGTACACACCTGTAAGTGCAGCATGTGAGGGCCTATATCCCTGTGCCACAAATGAAGTGATGATTCCGGTAAGAACATCTCCCGAGCCGGCAGTAGCCATGCCAGAATTGCCGGTGTTATTATACCAGCATTCCCCATCTTTGTTTATAACGGCTGTATGAGCACCCTTCAGCACAATATTCAGGTTATAGCGTATCGCCTGCATTCGTGCATTTTCTGTCATTGCCATACTGTCAGTACTCTCTCCAAAAAGTCTTGTAAATTCACCGGGATGGGGAGTTAAAATTGAGTCTGCCGGAATCTGGTTCAGCATCTCAGGCTTATTTGCTATTATATTCAGGGCATCTGCATCCAGTACTATAGGTGTGGTAGCGGCTTTAATAAAAGACTCGAGAGCAGCAGCAGTTATATTATCAGTGCCTAATCCCGGCCCTATACCTATGGCATCATACTTAATGTCATTACTGAAGCGGGCTATGTGTTTTTCTCCGCTTGTTATACACATAGCTTCCGGTACTGCTGTCTGTAATATATTGTATCCACACTCCGGTATTAATGCCGTTACCAGGCCAGCTCCGGCACGCAGTGCTGCATGAGTAGATAGTACAATTGCGCCCACCTTTCCGTAGCTGCCACCAGCGATTAATACCCTGCCATAGTGCCCTTTGTGAGAAAACTTACTCCGTTTCCTGAATACCCGTAAAATATCCCCGGCTTCAGTGATGTAGTACTGTGTTTTTGTGTTTTGTATGGCTGTTTTATCCAGCCCTATATCTATGATGTGTATTCTGCCGGTGTATTGGCCGCCTTCAGGGTGCAGGAAACTACGTTTGTAAAATTGAAAGCTTAGCGTGTCATCTGCATGGAATACGGTATTGTTTATAGCTGGTACATTGTCTGCCATCATTCCGGATGGTATATCAATAGCTATCTTTCTGTTTCGTAATCGGTTCAGTTGTTGTATAAACTGTGCTATCCATCCATCCAGCGGTCTGTTTGTTCCTGTTCCCAGAATGGCATCAATTACTATAATATTATCTGGTATATTAGTAATAAATGTTTCCGGTGCCACATAGGTAACAAGTTCTTTTTCTATTGCCAGCAGCCGGTTCAGATTGGCTGTCCTGTCTGTTGACGGGTTAGTTTCAGGTGTTAATACAAATGCTTTGGCGCCATATCCGGCTTTATGAAGCAGCCGCACTATTGCCAGCCCGTCTCCACCATTATTCCCGGTGCCACAAAGTACAGCAAAAAGGCTGTCGTGAGGTAAATGGCTTTGTATCCATGCTACACAGGCTGTCGCGGCCCTTTCCATTAGCTGCAGGGATGTGATGGATGATGATGTAATAGTCTGTTGGTCACATGCTCTTATTTGAGCGGCCGATAATATCTTCATACTTGAGGCTATGGATGTTAAAGCGGCAGAAAAATAATAGTTCTATGTAAGAACATTACAAATTTACATGTTAATCGTTCGTAATGGTTTTGTTTTCTATAGATAAGTAATACGACTTACATTCCTGCGTCAGGTGTTTGTATTATTACGTGTATTTTGCACCACATTAATGCCAGAGAGTAAAAATACCAGTAAAGTTCCCATTATGGTTTCTGCCATAGGCATCATACTATGCCTTGTACAGATATGGCTGCCGGCTTATTATCCTAATTGTGATGGTCCCTGTCATTTAGCAAATGCTACCGCCATAGCAGATATATGGAAACATGGGGTACAAAGCTTTTACAGTAAGTTTTACACGATCAATTATTCTCCTGACCCTAACTGGCTGAACGAGATTATTCTGGCTTTATTGCAGCATTTGTTTTCGTATGTGGTAGCCGAAAAGGTACTTCTGTCGGGATATGTAGTGCTGATGCTTACCGGATCTATACGGTTGGTCAGGATAGTTGGCGGTGGCACTTTTTATTGGTTGCCTGCATTTTTTCTGGTTATATTCCATAATGCGGTTCCTCAGGGTTTTTATAATTTCTCCTTCAGCATAGGGCTTTACATGCACCTGGTAGCATTATGGTTACTATGGCTGCAGGAAAAACGGTGGTCATATGCCCTGTCGTTTCCGCTATTGCTGGCTTTTACATATTTCTCTCATCCGGTATCATTCGTTTTTGGTTGCATTACCTGTGGAGCTCTTTGGCTCACACATACCATGGCTGTATGGAAGACTAGGGCTGAGCGGAAACATATGCTGTCATCTGTCTTTTTGCTGGCAGGAGCAGTAGTGCCATTTCTGCTGATGTTTCTTGCATTTGCCAACCGTTATGGAGGGGTGGAGGAAATAAAGATACAGTTTATGCCGGAGCGCTTTAAGACAATCATTTCTCTGAAACATCTGGTCAACTATTCTCATAAAGAAGAAGATACGCTTGTTATTACGGGTATTGCACTAATGCTACTTTGTTTGTACCTGATATATTCCCGTATCCGGATGAAGATTACTATTCATCGGTTTGATGGATTTTTAATTACGTTCATATTTGCACTGGTTGTATACTTCGTTCTGCCTGACTCAATGCTGAATGGGGGATATTTTACATTAAGAGCAGCTATATTCAGCACACTTCTTTTGCTGATATGCTGCTCTTATGTGACTAAGCATAGTAGCGGCTCATTAGTGGCCGGACTGAGCCTGTTTGCCGCATTTACGGTACTGTTTTTTATTCGTATGCCGGTAACTATGGCGGCTGCAGACATTATCAAAGAGCATATGGAAGTAAGACCATTTATCAGAAAGGGAGCGGTAGTAGCACCGTTTACCTATGATACATGGGGGCGCGCACGCAATGGGAAGGTGATATGTAGCCGTAATAATATATTCTGCCATATGGCACAGTACCTGTCAGATATACATGATGTACTGGTGCTGGACAATTTTGAAGCCAATACGGGATATTTTCCCTTGCTGTGGAGACCAGAGTTAGATCCTTTTGTACATCTGGCCCGCTGGCCCGGATTTCAGGCAGTACCACCTGCGGCAGATATAGCTGCATATGAAGAGAAAACCGGTATAGTAGTAGATTATGTGTTGTTTATGAACTTTGATTCTTCTTTTACTAAATTCAATACATCAGAGCAGCTGGTGAAGGAAGTACGGCAGAATTATCATGTTACATATGCCTCTGCTACAGGGCGTACTATTTTGTATAGTCGTAATCAATAGTTGTGGTATCGGTAAGCGTATTCAGAAAAGCAATGATATCCTGCTTTTCTTTTTGGGTAAGATTCAGGCTGTCAGCAGGCAGGGTTTGCGTAGGTATCTCCATGCCTCTACCTGCACCACCTCCATCATTATAAAAGTCTATTACAGACTCCAGTGTTTTAAATGCACCGTTATGCATGTATGGGGCTGTAAGTGCTATATTTCTCACTGTTGGTGTTTTGAATGCATACCTGTGCAGTGGGTGGCGGGTGAACAGGTATTTCCCCATATCCGTATCGGGAGTAGTAAGCCGTTTTTTGTCCTGTGCAGGAACTCCCAGTATTTCCGATTCTGTTTCCTGATACAGAGGCGGCACCTGACCATTGAACATGGGCGCATAATGGCATGTGCCACATCCGGCCTTGCCCATAAAAAGGTTGAATCCGTTCCTTTCCCCGTTTGTAAAGCTATCGGACTCTCTGCGCATATATTTATCAAATCGTGAGTCGAAACTGATGAGGGTTCTTACATAAGAGCATATTGCATTGGAAATGGTATATTCTGTAACAGGTACAGGTTCATTAGGATATGCTGATTTAAACAGGCGTGCATATAGTGTGTCTGCATTAAGTGATGGGATACACCTGAGCAGCGATCCGTTCATCTCTTCCTGATTGTGTACTACATCATTGAGCTGACGTTCCAGTATCCGGGCCCGGGAGTCATAGAACTGAGCTGTTTGCAATGCTGCATTCCATAGGGTAGGGGTGTTTCTCAGTAATTCCTTTTTACCCGATATGTCCATGGGTTTGGCTGTACCATCAGTAAACGCCAGCTCTGGTTTATGGCAGGAAGCACAGGTGCGGCTGCCATCACCTGATAGTATAGGGTCATAAAACAACTTCTTACCCAGATAGGCTCTCTGTGGTGTACTGAGGTAGTCATCACTTGGTGAGAAAAAAGTGATATTCATTATGTCTCTGGTAAAAAGGTGACCTGCACCAGGGGTAAGTGGATAGCGGGCAGTAGCAGCACTACAGTATTTTAAACTTATCTGTGTTATCCACTCCGACAGTGGGTTCATGTAGTCCCTGATAAACGTAAGCCGGTCAAGGGAATTGAATGATGTGTTTCCCGATAGAAAAGTGTTAGCACGTTTCAGCAGTGAGTCTCCTGTGTGCCATAGCTGCACTGATATTTCTCCTCTATAGTAAGAGCTGATTTCTCTTATCGTATTCAGAACTATTTTTGTCTCCGGAACAGCATGATGCGACATAGGTACATCAAAGCCCGTTATGCCTAAAGAAACAATGCGGAATGAAGCGAGACGTATAGCTGTCCAAACTTTTTCATCATTGAAATAATACTTTCTGTCAGGGTTATTGCGCAGGACTCTTATTTCCTGTTCCATTGCTTTTGCTTCACTGTATAGTTCTTTCCGGTTTAAAGAATGGGAGAATAGTATGCGCTCCATTACCTGTAGCCCATGTGCTTCCATTGAGTCGGAAGGGTTTTCTTCATCAATTTTCAGAATGTCGGGACCATTAAGTATGCGTGCTTTATATGGGGTGAAAACATCAGTAAACAGCTCTGTTTTTTTATAGGTGTTTCGGCATATGTAGAATAATCTCAGGAGGGAATCGCGCGAGGTATGTGCATTTGATGCCTGGGCCAGAATACGCAACGAGCCTTCTAGCCGGTACATATTCCTGTCATAGTATCTGAGTGTCTTTTGTGCCGTTGCAGATTTCTCTGATACTGAAAAAGCCAGCAGTCCGGTTGCAATGAATGCAATAAGTAAATTCCTGATTCTGAGAGGGGAGTGCATCACTATTAATTATGCGAACATAGCACGAAAGAATGCTTCGTAATGTTCCCGTAATAATTTAATAACGGTGATGGTGGAAATGTAATATACAGGAAACATTCGTTTAAGGAGGCGGTAATAACTACAGGGTACTTTCGTTCAAAATATTAGAGATGAATAAAAGACTTCTATTAGTGATGGTTATCGCAATGCAATTGTTGATGGGCGTCATTGGTCATGCACAGACTTACTCCTTCTTCAAATTTGGTTCAGAATGGCGTTTTCTGGATAATGGAAGTGATCAGGGTGCCACCTGGAAAGACGTAGGCTTTAATGATGCCTCATGGACTTCTGATACCGGTACTTTTGGCTATAATGACCCATGGATTACAAGATGTATCAATGCCTGTGGTGTTGTGTCCTGCAGCCCGTCCTGCGGTACAAAATACATTACTACCTACTTCAGAAAAGTAGTAGATATGGGAGATATCTCCCGCTTTGATTCTGTTGAGTTTGCCATCATGAGAGATGATGGATTTGTAATGTATGTAAATGGTGTAGAGGTGGCCCGGGATAATATGCCTGCAGGTACACCTACTTATACTACATCGGCACCCAGTGCTATAGGTAGCGCAAACGAATACACCCCTATTACAAGAAGAGTTCCTATATCTGCTTTCGTAAGTGGTAACAATACCATTGCAGTAGAAGTGCATCAGAATGGCGGTAGCAGCTCTGACGTAACATTCAATGTACAGATGAAAGGTTTTGTAAAAACAGGTTTCATTAATACTGCTACATCATGGAAGTACAATACGGGTAGTGATCAGGGTACTGCATGGCGCAATGAGTCGTTTAATGATGTTGCATGGCCATCAGGTAATGGTCGTTTCGGATATGGTGAGAGCTATATTACAACCTGTGTGGCAGCCGGTCCTTCCTGCTCCTCATACCCTGCATCAGGTCCCTGCAATTCTGTAGGTAGTGGTTGCGTAAAATATCCTGCTATATACTTCCGTACCAATATGGATATTGCAGACACTTCGCTTTATGACTCGGTTCGTTTTTCAGTTATAATGGACGATGGTGCCGTTATGTATGTAAACGGTACAGAAGTATGGCGTCATAACATGCCGGCAGGTACTATATCATATACAACACTTACCCCTAATACTATTGCTGAAAACACAGCTGTTATAGTTACACTGCCTATTACTTCGTTTAAACAGGGCGCTAACCTGATAGCATTTGAACTGCACCAGACAGGTACAACAACTTCTACCAGTTCTGATGCTGATTTTGGTGTTCAGGCCAATGGTATACTATATGTAGACCCTACGCTGCTCAGAGGGCCATATCTGCAGATGGGTAACCAGGACGCATTTACAGTAAGATGGCGTACAGATTTTGCCTGCAAGTCGCGACTTGAAGTTGGAACTTCATTCGGTACATACCCGATAGTGGTAGAAGATGCGGCCGCAGTTACTGAACATGAGGTGCGGGTAACCGGTCTTGCTGCCGATACCAAATACTATTACCGTTTCGGTTCTGACAGGGTTGTGCTTCAGGGCGATACTACCAATTTCTGTGTTACTGCTCCTGCCGATGGGTCACACCGCAGGGTAACAATAGCTGCCTATGGTGATTGTGGTACTAACTCTTCAGGAAATCAGGCTGGCGCTCTGTCGGCATACAGGTCGTTCCTTACATCAATGGGGATGCAGGCTGCAGACCTTATGCTGCTGGTAGGTGATAATGCCTATAACAGTGGTACGGACGGTGAATATCAGACAGGCTTCTTTAATGCATATCAGAGCAACATACTTAAGAATCATATGCTGTTCCCTGCACCGGGTAATCATGATTATGCCAATCTCTCAGCCCGTCAGGATGATCATAACATCCCTTATCTGAGCATATTCAGCCTGCCTAAATTTGGTGAGTGTGGGGGTGTAGCTTCAGGCAAAGAAGAATACTACTCTTTTAACTGGGGTGATGTACACGTACTGTCTCTTGACTCTTATGGTGAGGAATCAAACATGCGCCTGTATGATACCAATGGCGCACAGGCACAGTGGGTAAAGGCAGACCTTGCTGCCAATACGAAGAAATGGGTTATTGCATACTGGCATCATCCACCCTATACTATGGGCAGTCATAACTCTGACAATGAGGGTGAACTGATAAATATGAGACAGCGCTTCATTCGTATACTGGAACGTTATGGCGTGGATCTGATTATTTGTGGTCACAGTCACGACTATGAGCGCTCTTACCTGCTCCGTGGCCATTATGGTAACGAAGCTTCATTTGACCTTGCTACACATGCAGTAGATAACTCAAGCGCTAAGTATGATGGCTCAGCCAATTCATGTCCTTATAAAACAGTATCTGGTCAGGTAGAGCATGGTACTGTATATGTAGTATCCGGTTCATCAGGTGCCAGTGGGAATACGCAGGCTGGTTATCCGCATGATGCAATGCCATTTTCAATAAATGATGGCGGTATGTTCTTTATAGACATCAATAATAACCGTCTTGATGGTAAGTTCATTCGTAAGAATGGTACTGTATGGGATCAGTTTACCATAATGAAAGATGTAAATGTTCAGGATACAGTAAAAATACTCAACGGAGAAAGCGTAGACATCTCTGCTTCATGGGAAGGTAATTATGTATGGACTCCTACAGAAACAGCACGTACCATAAATGTAACCCCGGCTAATGACACACTTATAGCGGTTAAAGATGCCGTTACGGGTACGTGTCTTACCGATATGCTTTATGTGGATTTACTTTGTACCACTCCTGATATAGTATCAGTACCAGCCAATATCACACGTGAAGGTTGTGACGCTATGGTTACTTATTCCGTGTCAGATACAGGTCGCCCTTCAGGTACCTATACTTATGAATTTAGTGGTGCTACAGTTGCTACCGGAAATGGTACCGGAAGTGGTTCCGTGTTCAGTACAGGTGTAACTACGGTAACCCTTACTATTACTAATGAATGCGGCAGTAACAGCCGTAGTTTTACGGTTACTATCAAGCCATTACCTGTAGCACAGACACTGGCAGGTGGCGGTGGCTATTGCCCCGGAGGTACAGGACGTGAGCTGGGACTCATCAATACACAGATGGGCGTTACTTATCAGTTATATAATGGTAGCACCATGATGGGAGCGGCCGTAGCCGGTACCGGTGGTGCTGTTTCATTAGGTACTTACACTGCACATGCTACTTATTCGGTACTTGCTACTGATGATGTAACCGGCTGTACAAATGCTATGGCAAACACTCAGGATATTGAGATATTCCCACTGCCGGTAACTCAGACAGTATCAGGTGGCGGTAATTATTGTTCTGGTGGTGCCGGAGTTGCTATCGGGCTGGCATCTTCACAGGCAGGCGTAAATTATCAGCTATATAATGGTACTGCTACTGTAGGTAGTGTAGTAGCAGGTACAGGAAGTGCAGTTTCATTTGGTATCTATTCCACCGTAGCTACATACAGTGTTATGGCTACCGATGCTGCCACTACCTGTGTGGCTGGTATGAGTGGTGTAGCAACTGTTGGTATAAATCCATTGCCTGCGGCATTCAATGTTACCGGTGGCGGACATTATTGTAGTACAGGTGCAGGTGTAACAGTTTCACTGGATGGCTCAGTAACAGGAGTTAATTATCAGTTGTATAATGGTGCCACAAATATGGGCGCACCTGTAGCCGGTAGCGGTGCAGCTATCAGCTTTGGCAGTCACACCACAGCGGGAACATATACAGCAGTAGCTACTGATGCAGCCACCGGTTGTATGTCTGATATGACCGGAAGTGCTACTGTAACAATAGATCCCCTGCCTACTGTTTTTAATATGAATGCAGGTGGTAATTATTGTAGTGGTGGTACAGGAGTTGAGGTGACACTTTCTGGTTCAGAAACTGCAGCTCAGTATCAGTTGTATTACGGTGCTGCTATGTCAGGTTCGGCTGTAACAGGTAGTGGTTCCGTTCTTTCATTTGGTATGAAAACCGCAGCTGGTACCTATACCGTTATGGCTACATATCCTGCTACTGGTTGTGTGAGTGAGATGCTCGGCGCTTCTGTTGTAGGTATATATGGCCTGCCCAATATTTATGCTGTTACCGGTGGCGGTAGTTTCTGCGCTGGCGGTGCAGGAGTGGCTGTAGGATTAGGTGGTACAGAAGCAGGCATCAGTTATGCCCTTTATAATGGAGCTACCCCTACAGGTGTTTCTGTAAATGGTACAGGTCTTCCGGTTTCGTTTGGTATGCAGACGGTAGCAGGAACTTATAATGTTATTGCTACTGATATGCTTACGGGATGTACTAATACTATGGCATCTGCGGCATCAGTTGTTGTTACCCCGCTGTCTATACCATCGTCTGCTATCAATGTGTTCCCTGATGATACGGTATGTGCCGGTACAATGCTTACTTTCAATGCGCTTCCTGTAAATGGTGGTGTTACACCAAACTTTGAATGGAAAGTAAATGGCGCTACAATGCTTACAGGTAGTCCGGTATTCAGTTACCTGCCGTCAAATGGCGATCTGGTATCAGTAATAATATACAGTTCATTACCATGTCTCACGGTTCCGGCCACTACTGCCGATAAAGCTGTTGGCGTTCTCCCTGCACAGGTACCGGTTGCTACTGTATCTGTAAGCCCATCTGACTCTGTTTGTGAAGGTATTCCGGTGTCTTTCTCCGTGTCATCGGTAAATGGCGGTACTGCTCCGGTATATACCTGGCTTAAAAACTCTGTACCGGTAGCGATAGGGGATACGTTCAGTTATCTGCCTGCTCATGGCGATGGTGTGGTAGTTTCAATGACCAGTAATGCTCAGTGTCGTACTTCTGATATCGTATATAGTAATCTGGTAGCAATGAAGGTTGATGACAGTTATCTGCCAGTGGTTACTATTTCAGCGGTGCCGGGTCTTAATATTGCTCAGGGACAATCAGTAACATTTACAGCATCGGCTGATGATGCAGGAATAGCACCTTCTTATAAGTGGAAAAAGAATAGCAGCATAATCGCCGGAGCGGTATCAGGAGAATATACAACCAGCGCACTTGCCGATAAGGATACTATTACCTGTATTGTAACCGGTAGCGGTCTATGCGGGCACGAAAGCTTTAACTCTGTTGTTATGAATGTGGTAGCGCTGGGTGTTAATACCGTGTCTGCAAAAGGTGATATACGTATTATTCCAAACCCTACTGCAGGTGTGTTTACAATAGACGGCAGCATGAATTACACTTCAGGAAAGGTAAGGATAGCTGTTACTGATGTTCTGGGACGTGAGGTGTATAACGGCAGTACAGATGTGACAAATGGCAGAATCTCAGCTGTTGTTTCTCTGAATAGTCAATTGGCTGAAGGTACCTACCTGCTGACACTGGAAGGAGAGAATGGCCGCGAGTCATTTCATGTAATTCTTAAAAAATAATAGTTTCTGAATACAACAATGGCCTCCATTTATTACAAATGGGGGCCATTACTTTTTTGACAATTAAATGTCTACATATAAACTGATAGATATTGTCAGAATGTTATACCATATACCTGAGCGTATTTCTGTTTTACATAGTTCAGGAAGTAATTTACATTCAGCTTTTCACCGGTTACTACTTCGCATAGCTCATCAGAGTAGTACCTGCGGCCATGGATATGGATGTGGGTGCGCAGCCATTGCAGCAGATTGGTAAAGTTACCTGCTGCTATCTCATGTTCCAGTTCTGGCATGGCCTTTTGTGCACCAGCATAAAACTGTGCTGCATAAAAGCTGCCCAGGGTATAGGTAGGGAAGTAGCCAAAGCTGCCATGACTCCAATGGACATCCTGCAGGATGCCTGTCCTGTCGTCGGCCGGGCGTATGCCCAGGTAATGCTCATAGGCATTATTCCATGCTTCTTTCAGGTCTGATGCGTCCAGCTTACCTTCTATGAGTTGTTTTTCAAGTTCATATCTTATAAGTACATGGAAGTGGTACGTAAGTTCATCAGCCTCTGTGCGTATCAGTGACGGTATTACTTTATTACATGCTTTCCATATGTCCTGCCATCCGGCATGGGCCAGTTGTTGCGGGAATGTGTTCTTTAGCCGGGGAAAGAAATGTTGCCAGAAAGTGCTGCTGCGGCCAATGCAGTTTTCCCACAGGCGGGACTGAGACTCATGTATGCCCAGCGATGCAGCTGTACCTAGTGGCAATCCATAGTTGTAGGGGAGTAGTCCCTGCTCATAGAGTGCGTGACCTCCCTCATGAATCGTACTCCATAATAATGATGCATAGTTGTCCTCATCTACACGGGTAGTAACACGTACATCGTCTGGTGAGAAAGATACGGTAAACGGGTGCTCAGAATAGTCCTGGCGACCGGCTTCCATATCGTAGCCCATTGCTTTCAGTATTGCTACAGAAAATTCCCATTGCTGCTCTTTGGGATAATGTTTCAGAAATATAGCATCATCTACCTGTTGTGCATTACGTATACGTTCCAGTATTGGGGGCAGATCTGTACGTATGCCGTCAAATACATTGTCAAGCAAAGCAGTGGTTGCTCCCGGCTCGTACTCATCCAGCAGTGCATCATATGGGTGTGCCTCATAGCCCAGCAGTTTTGTCTGTTCCCGCTTCATAGCTATCATACGGGTGAGCGATGGTGCAAACAGGCCATAGTTATTTTCTTTTCTTGCTTCCATCCATGCTGTGAAGCATTCGCTGGTGAGCATTGACAGCGACTCTACAAATGCCCCTGGTAATTTTTTGTGCTTCAGATAATCTTCATAACTGCGAGTCACATTGGCCTTTTCATCGGGCTGTAAGTCTTTTCGCTCATGTAATGCTTCCATTACATCGCTCAGGCGTGGGCTTGTAAGTATTTCATGTGCCTGTCCTGCAAGGGTGGCCAACTGTCGGGCTCTGAATCCGGCACCTTTTGATGGCATGTAGGTTTCCTGGTCCCAGCTTAGTAGTGCTGCTGCATTGTTCAGGTCGGCCGCTTTTTGCATCAGAGACACATATTCGGCATAAAGTTCCTGTGTATTCATTACTGTTCTGTATGTATTAAAAAGAGGTTTTACCACGAGTGAGTAACTCTGGTTGCTTATTGTCAGATATGTAGTTATGAGCAGGTGTCAACACCTTTCTATAATTCCTGCTATGCCCTGACCTCCACCTATGCAGGCGGTAACTATACCGTATTTTTTATTCAGCCTTTTCAGGTCGTCCAGTATTTGTATGGTTAGTTTAGCCCCGGTACAGCCCAATGGGTGGCCTAGAGAAATTGCCCCTCCATTGATGTTTACGGTTTCCGGGTCCAGACCCAATTCCCGTATTACAGCTACAGACTGCGATGCAAATGCTTCGTTTAGCTCTATAAGGTCTATCTGTCCCAGGTTGAAGCCAGCCTGCTTCAATACTTTAGGTACCGCTTTTACCGGACCTATACCCATAATACGAGGGTCTACACCAGCCGATGCACATGACACCAGCCTGCCAACGGGAGAAAGTCCCAGGCTGTTCATGAGTCTTTCACTCATTACTATAGTAAAGGCAGCGCCGTCTGATGTTTGAGATGAATTACCGGCAGTGACACTGCCTCCCTGAGCAAATACTGCCGGGAGTCTGGAAAGGACTTCCAGCGAAGTGTCAGCACGTGGGCCTTCATCAGTATCAATTATAACACTTCTTTCGGCACGCTTGTTCTTTTCATTTACATATACCTCATTTACAGTAATGGGTAGAATGCTGTTTTTAAAGTAGCCTTCTTTTATGGCATTGAGTGCACGGGTATGAGAGCGAAGCGCAAATTCGTCCTGCGCATCGCGCGTAATGTTGAACTGTTTTGCTACCTGCTCTGCAGTAAGACCCATACTCAGATAATAATCTCCATTGTCTTTTGCATATTCATAGTTGGGCATTGTACGCCAGCCTGCAGTAGGCACCAATGACATGCTTTCTGTTCCTCCGGCTATAATACATTCTGCCTGTCCGCTCTGAATTTTTGCGGTAGCCATTGCTATGGCCTCAAGACCAGAGCCGCAATACCGGTTAATGGTAACACCTGCGGCCCATTCACCTACTGCTCTGTTTGCTATAATACGGCCTACCTGTAGTCCCTGCTCTGCCTCAGGTACAGCATTGCCTACTATAATATCGTCTATAAGTGTTGGGTCCAGTGCCGGCGTGGCTGCTAATAATCCCTTTATAACGTTTACTGCCAGGTCATCTGGTCTGAATGATCTGAAACCACCTTTTTTTGATTTCCCTACTGCCGTGCGCAATCCTGATACTATGTATGCTGTCTGCATTTCTTAATATATTATTAGCGTTCTTCTAATTGGTCTCCGTCTTTATAAAGTTAAGAAAGAAACAGCAAGCAACGAAAGATAACAGGTGTTGAATACTTAATCGGGCTATTACATCACACTGTCTTAACTTTAACCCTGAAAACAGATTTTCAAATATGAATGATCTGCTGCTCGACATCGAAGTGGAGCTGGAACGAATGCCAGGGAAGGGAGGTTGGACGTATGCGCTATTACCCGATATAATACAGGGAAGTAAAAAAGCATTCGGGTGGAAAAAAATGGACGCTGTTATTGATGGGTATAGTATGCCTGGGGTGAGCCTGATGCCTATAAAGGGTGGGAGATTGTTCATAGCGGTGAAAGCCGCGGTGCGGAAAAAGATAGGTAAAGAAGCCGGGGATAAGGTTCATATAAAGCTGTATGGAGCTGTTGCAGGTGAGTCTGCTGTGGTTGAAGATTTTCATTCAGCACTAAAAGATGTTCCGGAAGCCTGGATTCGTTTTTCCGGCTTGCCTGAAAAAGAGCAAAATGCGTGGCAGCAGTGGGTATTGGCACCGGCAGCAACTGATGATGTAGTACAGCGGATGGTGATGGCGATAGAGGCTATTGGCATCGGAAGGTCCCTTGAACAGGTGGCCGGAAAATGATATCTGACTGATGATAAAAAGATGGATTAATTTAATAAGAATACGGTTGCGCGATGCTGCAGAAGCATTTGCAAGTGGGGAGATTAAGGCGGGTATTCTTCAGGCTATTCCTTTTTGGGTAGCATCATTTATTACCGGGTGCGTAGCGGTGGGGTACACCCGGCTGTTTGGATATGCCGAAGATCTGTTGCGGGAAGCATTGCACTGGCAGCGTTGGTCTGTTTTTATTCTGGCTCCATTATGTTTTCTGCTGGCATGGTTTATAGTTAATCTGCTTGCCCCCTATGCACGGGGAAGCGGTATCCCTCAGGTTATGGCTGCGTTGGAACTTCCTTCCGGGGCAGAGCACAAAGTTTCGGCGCTGGTGAGTATAAGAGTATTACTTACAAAGGTTTTTTCCAGCTTTTTTATGGTATTGGGAGGTGGCGCAGTCGGTCGTGAGGGGCCTACTATCCAGATCGCAGCATCAGTTTTCCGCTCAGTCAGCAGATTCGTACCTGCTTCATGGCCCAGGCTTTCTGAAAAAAGTGTTATCCTCACAGGTGCTGCTGCAGGTTTGGCTGCCGCATTTAATACACCTCTGGGTGGAATTGTATTTGCAATTGAAGAGCTGGCACGTATTCATCTTAATTTTTTCAAAACAGCACTGTTTACTGCTGTAATTATTGCTGGTCTTACAGCTCAGGCATTTATAGGTCCTTACCTGTATCTGGGCTACCCTGATGTGAAAAATCTGGATGGCTATATATATGCAGGTGTTATTGCTACTGCTATTGTGTCTGGTATACTTGGCGCTATGATGTGCTCCATTGTGCTGTGGCTTATGCGGTGGAAGCGCTCATTTACCCTCAGTAAAAGTATCATGTTCATTGTTGTATGTGCGCTCATAACAGCCGCATCCGCATACTTTGTTGATGAGAATATGCTTGGTTCCGGTAAGGAATTGATGAATCATGTACTTTTTGGTTCCGACAAGTATGTTTCGTGGCATACTGTCCTGTTTCGTATTGCCGGGCCTATTCTTTCTTTTAATGTAGGGGGTGCCGGTGGTATATTTGCCCCCGCATTATCTGCAGGTGCGTCAGTAGGGTCCTATTTTGCTTCACTGGCCAGTCTCACCGGCTCTAACGCTAATATAATTATTCTATGTGGGATGGTGGGGTTCCTCACTGGTGTTACACGCACTCCGTTTACATCAGCTATTCTGGTGCTGGAGATGACTGACAGGCACAGCGTAATATTTCATTTGATGCTGGCTGCAATGATAGCAAATGTAGTTGCGCTTGTTGTGGATAGAAAATCATTTTATGAGCAGTTGAAACGCGGCTATATAGATTCTCTGGCATCTGTGAAAGTGCCGGGGCAGAGTTCTGATAGTTAAGGAATATATATGGTTCGCAATTGTGGGCGCTTGTTACGTTGTTGCTCCAGAGCCCAGGCCTCGCGCACTACATTTCCATACGTATTAATGCCGTCCTGCCGGTGCATGCGTAAATATTCGTCATATACATCGGTTGTATACCGGGAAATAGCCCCCTGATATTTGAGATATAGTTGCTTCATTGTATCCAGTTGTCTGCTGGTGAGGTCTGGTAGCTGAGCCGATATTTTCTTTGCTTCGGCAGAGTCGGCATAGTACAGTTTACGGTTTGCATACATCCATAGGTTTAAGTATGCCGAGTAACGGAAATGTGGGTCATTTACTGACGAGCATAGAGTATAAGCCAGCAGGTTAGCATCTCCTTCTGCAGCTATACCGCACTGATGCGCCATTTCATGACAAATTAAAAACGGCAGCATAAATGATGGTTGACTTATATTGGCCTGCCCTTCTCCTGTAAACGGATTATAATATCCATCCACACCCATACGCCGTATAATGAATGTAAAGAGGCTGGGTTTAATGTATAAACCATAGTCCTTAACCCGGCTCTGTGTATATGCGCGGAAATAGGATATAGCCAGAGTATTCGTTTCAGAGCCATTCAGGTGCTTTTGCTGTGGTGCGTATGTTTTCAGATGGGATAACAGAAACAGGTTCATTTCTTTCAGCTCTCTGTGGTATGCTGCTGAGTTGAAGGATGTTTTGCGTAATGTCAGACCCCATGATCTGGCCAAAGGTATTTTATGATAATTCCCTCCCCACGATATCAGAAAAAACAGGTAAGCACCCAGACATATATTTATCATGTTTAGTATAGAGTGTCCAAGACGTTCTTTATGTATCCCGAAGCGTATGATATAATATACCCACCTTATAACGGTAAGCAGCAGACTGCCCCCGGCCAGAATATAGATGATATCACCTATGCTGAAGGGGATAATGTTTGTTATAAAGCCTTTGCTGTTTTGTATTGCAGGATACACCTTTGCTGCATACCATTCAGTAAAGCCGTTTAGCTGCATGAAGCAAAATTCTGTACCCCATATCAGCAGGAGCAGCAGGCAAATGAGCAATAGCTTTTTTGAAAACGACATGAGTAAGAGGGCTGTATTAACGTCAATACAACATTAGTTATTCCAGGTCAGATGGGAAAATGATGATTACCCGTGTACCTCTGTTTTTGCTATCCGGAAATGCATCCTCTATATTTATAGATACCTCTTTACCTGTGAGCTTCGACAGCAGTTCCAGGCGCTGCCGTGTAAGCTGCATCCCTCTGCTTACATGTGTCTTTCTTCCGGGTGTTATGGTTGGCTCGTGCGGTCGTCCTACACCATTATCTGTTATTGTTACACATAGTGAGTCTTCATTGTGTTTCATTATATCTACCTGTACATAGCCATTCATTTCTCCGGGTAATATTCCATGCCATATAGCATTTTCTATATATGGTTGCAGCAGCATTACCGGCACAAGAGTTTCGTATTGGTCTATGGTAGGATCTACAACAATTGTATATCGTAGCCTTTGCCCGAATCGTATTTGTTCCAGAGAAAGGTATAATTCCAGCCATGCTATTTCTTCTTCCAGTGTTATATACCTTTTTGCAGATATTTCCAGGTTCATACGTATGAGCCGTGCAAAGTCAGAAAGGTAAATATTGGCTCTATGCGTATCACTTTCATTTATAGCCTGCTGAATGGTATTCATCACATTGAAAATGAAATGAGGATTCATCATCGCCTGCAATGCCTGCTGTTCCAGTTCTGTAATCTGGCGCTTAAAGCGAAGTCCTTCAGTTTGCTTACGCGCATTAGCCCGTACTCTGTAGCGAAACAGGAAAAAGATGCCTGTAGCGCTGATGATACTTAATAGCGATACAAACCACCATGTGCGCCAGAAGGGAGTAGCTATATAAAACGTGATGATACGCGCGGCGCTCCATGGCTCATTGTGTATACGTGCCGATACTTCAAACCGGTAGTTGCTTGGTAGCAGCGATGAATAGATTACAGAGTTATTATCGGTATACATCCACGGTTCAGTAGCAGAAAGTCTGTAACGGTAATGAACTGCGGCTGCCGAACGGAATGATATACCTATAAAATCAAACTGAAGCGAGTTTTGCTTGTAGTCAAAATGGTAAACAGTATCTTCCTGTAGCAAATGCTGCATATTATGTACTGCAGTTATATACAGCATAGGTGGGGGCCTGTGCCTGGCTACTGTACGTGCATTCAGAAAGGTAAGCCCTCCCGAAGTGGACGCACAGATAACGGCATCATTGGCCCATATATCGTTTACATTGTCGGTAGCCAGCCCATTTGATGTAGTGTATATATGTACGTTTCCAATTACCCCATCCAGCCAGTTAAATACAGTTATTCCGCCGGCAGTAGCTACGTATACTGTATTGTCATGTATGAACAGGCGTCTGCAGATATCATGGGCCAGCCCTTCGGCTTGCCCCAGTGTTTTTAATACTGAGTCATTACGCATAAATATCAGTCCGTTGCCATGTGTGGCCAGTACCAGTGTGCCATCTTTTAGCTGGGCTATATCTGATATTTTTTCGTGAATGTGTTCATTTACAGAAGGGTGCCACATGGTCTTATGTCCATCATATGAGTACAGGCCTGAGGTAGCACTATACCACAGCATGTTATCCCTGTCTGCAAACACAGTATACTTTCGTGAAGTATTGGCATCTATAGAAACCAGAGGTTCCCCATTCTCTATACAGCCCGATGTGCTGTCTACATATATATTATAACCTTCGGCAACAGCCAGCCCGTTTTTCCATTTGCATACAGCTTTAATGGCTCTGGCATCTCCTCCGTTTTTTTCTGTACGATACCGCAATGATATATACCTGCTTTTTTTTAGATTCCGATCATACTGCAGCAACCCTTTGTCCGTAGCCGCAAATAGATATGGACCTATGCATTCTGTGCATACCACCCTGTTATGTGGCAATCTTAAAGTAGACGTTGGTAATTGTGTTATACCTTTTGCGCTTACTTCATATAATTGGGATGCGTCTGATCCCACAATATAGGTGCCATCCTCAGCTCTTGTTACAGAATAGCTATTGTCTGGCAGTACACTATTGGATGAGTTGTATGTGATAGCCAGTCCATGCCAGGGCTGTATCATATATATACCTTTATTACGGGTACCTGCCCACACATTATCTTCCTTGTCACATCTTATCGTTGTCATAATTACTCCGGGCAGGTAATGCTCCGGAGGTCGTTGCAGCTCTCTCAGGTCATAGCAGTAGACACCGTCTGTTGCTGTTGATAGCCATAGTCTCTTGTCATTTGTTTCTGCTATCCCTTCTACAGTTGCCTCATATACGGTCTTGTCCAGTCTGAAAATAAGCTGACTGCCCTTCTCATTTATTTGCATGATACTGTCATGGGTAGGGTATAAGAGAGAGCCATCATCCAGATATGTGTATGTGCGAAACATACTATTTATATAGCTTATTTTATTACTACTGTCTGTGTATACCAGGCCTGGCGCCGGTATATTTTTCTCTACAGCAGCAATATATTGTACATCTGTGCCGTCAATAACAGTATATCCGTACACAGAGGATAGCCATATTCTGTTCTTTTTATCTTCATAGTAGTGCAGCAGCGTACCATGATTACCTACTTTCACTATTATACTATCATTTCTGTTATTGTATATCTTACCGTTATGAAAATAGGACAGGCTGCCACTGAAGCCCAGAAACCATATTCTGTTGAGATGATCCTGACCCATGACCAGAATTTCGTTTTCTCCCAGTCCGTCTTTGAGTGTATAGTTAGTAAAATGCTTGCCATCAAATCTTGAAACTCCGGCATCTGTAGCATACCACATAAATCCTTCTCTGTCCTGCAGGATATGGTATATGGTAGCACTTGGCAATCCATCTCCGGTTGTGTATAGCTTATAGGTTACAGACTGGGCCGTACATACATATATGCCATGCCATGGAGCAAGAGCAGCCGTCAATACAACGATTAATTTTAATATCCATTGGCTTTGTTTCATGCTTACAGCCTGTATTGCTTTGTGCGTTCCATCAGTTCCGATGCTCTTCTTCGGGAAACTGCAAGCATTTTGCCATCAGCCATTAGTGCGCTCACACCGTCTTCAGTTAATAATTTTTTCAGGTGCATCAGGTTGATGATACTGGATTTGTGTATCCTGATAAATCCGGCATCAGACAATAGTTCTTCATATTCCCTTAGAGTACGGGATACCAATACTCTGGTTGAATTACTGAAATGGAAGGCTGTATAATTATTTACTCCTTCCATATATAGTATATCTTTTATGTCTGCAATAGTATATCCATCGGTAGTTGGTATAGTAATTGTGCGTACCACTCCAGGATTTGCAACAATAGTAGCAAGGTTGGTAAGAGCACTGCTATAGCCCGCCATTCCGGTACTGGTCTTAAACTGCTGTACATGTAGTAGCTTTTGCTCTACCTGTTTCAGGTCATTAACATCTACTGGTTTCAGCAGAAAATCTACCGCCGATGCTTTGATGGCTTTGATGGCATATTGTTCATATGCTGTTACAAATACTATAAGCGGGTGAAATTTTAGCATCCCCAATAGTTCAAAACCATTTTTGCCAGGCATGGAAACATCAAGGAATACAACATCCGGTTGGGTATTGTTAATCATTTCTGCAGCATTATCTACTGAATTACTGGTACCGGATACTATAATAGATGAGCAGTAAGTACTTATTAGTTTACATAGGTTATTTACTGCTCCCGGCTCATCATCTACCACAATGGCTTTTAATGTTATTATGTCATTCATATTTTATTCCGGAGTGCCGTACCTCCTGTTAAGGCTAAGATAAGTAACCACTATGGCATTATGGCAACTTTCCGCTAAAAACAAGCCGTTGTGAAACGAAATTGGTTATTTTTGGAATACTATGATTCGTACATTAAGTCTTATAGTCTTTTTTATTGCTTTTAATGCTTCCGGAGTAGCTGGGCAGGGTAAAACAGCTAAAGATAAACCGGTAGCAAAGAAGAAGTTATTAATACCTCAGGCGTATCTGGGTAATGGTGACTTTAAAGGTGGCCCGATAGCAAAAGACCAGCTGGCGCATTTATTGCGGCAGGGACTTTCCTGCCGCGACTCATTAGGACATTCATACAAGATTACCGGGTTTGAGCTGGCGTATTCTGAACGTATGTTATATGAAGACTCTGTGGGCAATCCTATGTGGGTTAATGATTATTTGTCTGAATATTGTTTAGGGGATACACTGTCAGCAGGTGTATCTGCTACTATATACGAGCGCTTTAAAGCAGGCGACACATTGTATATCAATAATGTAAAGGTGATAAGAACTTCAGCAAGCAATGAACAGACTGAAATAGCGGGTTTGGGTATGAAGTGTATTGTAGAAAAGTAGCTTTTTTTATTGTCACTGTATCAGTAGCGCCGGATAACCTGATTTCTTTTCCATTTTACTAACGTTTTTGCTTGTTGTTGCGCCTATTTAATATCAGTATTGATAACTGATAATTAATAAAATGCTCAGGTTAGGGCTACGCTGGTTTACTGAGCGTTTTTGAGTAACGAAAGAAATTTCTATGAGCATTGGCTAAAGCGATTAATGTGAGCAGTCATTTTCCTGCCTCAGAGCACAGTTTGTCAGCACATGACGAATTAAGGGCGCTGATAAAGGATTGTATTGCTCTGTCGCGTACAGCACAAAAGAAATTATATGAAAAATACTCCCCGGCTGCATATGGTACGATAAGGAAGTATGTGCCTAACAATGAGGCGATTGCTAAAGAAATACTGAACGATGCGTTTTTTAAGGTGTTCAGAGATTTACATCAGTATTCTTTTCAGGGAGCATTTGAGGGATGGATAAGACGTATAGTAATTCACGCTATCAGTGATCATATGCGCCGAAATGTAAAGCATGACAGGCAGGCCAGAGAAGTGTTGCCGGAAGATGCTTATGTAAGCGGACACCAGGTAGAAAACCTGTCGCATAAGGAATTGTTGAATCTGATAGAGACTTTACCAGATACGCAAAGGAGTATTTTTAACCTGTTCGTATTTGAAAATCTTTCTCATAAAGAGATCGCAGGCATGCTTAATATGCAACAGAACAATTGTCGTTGGCATCTGAATGATGCACGCAGAAGATTAAAGGAAAAAATAAATTCACTTATAAATAAGTAATAAAGTGAGTAATAAGCGAAAACATATCGATGAGCTTTTCCGGGATAAACTGGGAAAATACTCTGAAACCCCTCCGGCTGATGCCTGGTATGATATGGATAAGATGCTGGATACACTGAAACCATTACCTGTCAAGGTAAATCCTTTCAGGTGGCTGGGGCATGTAGCTATTGTCTCTGTCATAGGTTTATTATCTGTGCCACTGGTGAAAAAGTTCATTGGTACAGAATCTATCGTTGTTGAAAATTCTGATAACTATTTGGCTGTCAATAATTCAGATGTAGTTACATCATCTGATAATCTAAATAATACAGGCAATAATGTGCAGTCTGCATTTCAAAATACAGATGATGAACAGGAAGACAATAATGAACCTGTATCGAAGGGTGCTGTATTGGCACAAGCAGTGATATATGACGAGCCATTGGCGGAAAATGAACAATATGCGGCGAATGCCGATGAAGAGTACGTAGAAGGTGTTACACCTATAGAACCAGATGTTGTATCTGTGATTGCAATTACTGCTTCCAATGCTCATTACGGAGCGGCTTCAGATGTAGAAAGTAATACTCAGGACAATTTGACTGTCGCAGAAAATCCTCAACAAACAGTTTACAATAGCGCACATAAAAGTATTGAAAATCAAATTGTTGCAAAAGTTGTTCAAAATGCTAAGCCTTCTCTTTTATCTGCAAATGAAAAATCAGAAGACCGCAATGTAAATACATCTCAGCCAAAATGGGAATGGGGTGTTAAGGCAGGTTACCAGAGAGGTTTTGATAACAGCGCGTCATCTGGTGTTGCTATTGCTCCTTATGTGGCCTATAAAGTTTCGAACCGTTGGTCTTTAATGGTACAACCCGGTGTGATATTTGCCACTGCGCCTTTGAGAAATATTGGAGAAAGTAAGTCATATTATAAAGTGAATGATGATGCACAGGTAACATTATTGGAAAAATATACTTCTACGTCAGTAGAAGGAACCAGTGTTATTGTTTATAACAATGAAAAATATCGCTATACGCAGTCTCATGACAGCATAGTAAAAAGTAATCGTACCGGTGGCCAGTACATGCAATATGAGTTGCCGGTTATGGGTAAGTATAAGATATCTGATAAAGTGTCTGTGTACGGTGGTGTAAATTTTGTTTACAGCAGATTGCAGACAGTAACGGAACATACTTATATAAAGTCGGGCATATTAAAAACAGTTGATACAGTTATCAGTTCTACAGCAGCCCCTGTAGCCCCAGCTACCGGAGACGTGATCACTTATAGCGGCACACCTGTGTCCGATTATCAGGGAGCGCAGTATCCGTCGGCGCCCGGCAATATGCTCCGTATTGGAGGCGTTGCCGGCTTCACCTATACCTGCAGCGACCGTTGGTTGTTCGATGCAATGGTGCAAAAGAGTTCTGTAACCCCTTCAGTAAAAGGAGGCTATGATGTAAATGCACCACTCTCTGCGCCATCATTCAGGGTGTCAGTAGGGTACAGGTTGAATAAATGACCGTCGTACTGTAAACCCTTTCTTTTAATTAAATCACCTTGCCACGCTAAATTTTACCGTTATGTAAAATCAGGCTAAATTTGAATAGTTGACCCGGTGCCATACAATATGGTACCTTAGAACAAGTGAATAGGAAACCATGAACAGATGCCTGTACTGCCTGTATTGCATAGTTGTTTTTATGGTTTTTTTACCTGTTGCTTCAGGGCAGATTATTTCAGGTTTTGCAGGTAACGGTACCGTAGGTTATTCAGGTGACGGCGGTGCTGCTGCCAGTGCCCGTTTGGATTCTCCTACAAGTATAGCTACAGACAGATATGGGAATATCTACATCAATGACCAGTTTAATTATGCCGTTCGTAAGGTAAGCACCAGTGGTATCATTACCACTATTGCAGGTACGGGCTCATTTGGCTTTTCCGGGGATAATGGTCCGGCTACGGCAGCCCGCCTTAATGGCAACTGGGGTATAGCTACAGATACTGCAGGTAATGTGTACATTACCGACCAGTTTAATTACAGGGTAAGGAAAGTAAACGTAGCTACCGGCGTTATAACCACCATTGCGGGTACAGGAGCCGCAGGGTATACGGGCGATGGTGGCTCTGCCACTGCTGCAACATTTAATAAGCCCCTGGGCATAGCGGCAGATGAGGCCGGGAATATTTTTGTAGGAGATATAGATAATTATTGTGTACGCAAAATCAGCCCTGAAGGGTCAATAACTACCTATGCCGGTACTGGTGTAGCCGGTTTTAGTGGTGATGGCGGCCCTGCCACAGCAGCTCGTTTTGGTTACATTTTTGGTCTGGCTACCGGTAAAGATGGTAGTTTGTATATATGTGACGGGGGAAATTACAGAGTAAGAAAGGTGTCGCCGGATGGTACTGTAACAACTGTAGCCGGTAATGGAAGCCCGGGCTTCTCAGGCGACGGTGGTCCGGCTACTTCAGCTACATTTAACTTTCCGGTATCTGTAAGCGTTTCTCCGGGAGGGGCAATTGTAATTGTGGATGGTAAAAATAACAGGCTGAGAAAGGTAGGGACCAACGGCATTATTACAACCATTGTTGGTACAGGGGTGCCGTCCTATAATGGAGAAGGAATACCTGCTACCAGTGCTCATATATTTCATCCTGCGGGAGTGCTGGTAGATAGTGCAGAGAATATATACTTCTCTGACATGAGAAATGTGCGCGTGCGCAAGGTGGTAAATGTCCTTTATTTCCTTGAGGGAGATTCGGCACATATTGCAGTATGTGAAAATGGTCCGCCTGTTTCAGTTGATACCTTACTATCTGTGAGGAATGTATATACAGGATATACTGATGCGTGGTCATTGGCTATACCACCTGCACACGGTACGGCATTTGTTTCTTATTCTGCTACATCCACAGGAGGTATTACCGTACCCTCCGGACTATCATATCAGCCTGATGTAGGGTATACAGGGCGCGACTCATTTGATGTAAAAGTAGCCAATTCACTTACCAGCGATATAATACGTATATATGTTTCAGTAGATCCTTTGTTGTCTCCGGGAAACATTACCGGGCCTGACAGGGTATGTGTGTATGATACCATTCAGCTGTCAAATACAGTTTCCGGCGGTATGTGGACTACATCTCCCGGTCATCTGATGCTTATAGCTGATGGCTTATCGTGCAGTGTGTCAGGGATTTCTGCTGGCGTAGATACAGTCAGGTATCTGGTGACAAATGCCTGTGGTACATCATCTGCACTGCATACTGTTACCGTAGATCCATTGCCATCTCCGGGAAATATTACAGGGCCTGCTGCATTCTGCCTGGGTAATACGGTCAATTTTACGGCAACTGCAACAGGAGGCATATGGACAACGAGTAACAGCAATACAAGTGTCAATGCGTTAGGGCAGGTAAAAGGGGTAGCGCCCGGCACATCTGTTGTCATTTATACCGTATATAACGATTGGTGCCATGCGGCGGCAGTTCAGGAAGTGCTTGTAGACACATTTCCTGATGCCGGTACTATTACCGGGCCTGTGTCACTTTGTGTAGGAGCCAGCATCAGTCTCAGTAGTGAGGTAGATGGTGGGTTATGGACCACTAGTCTGGGCTTTGCCACTGTAGCTAACGGTGTAGTTACTGGAGTAACCCCGGGTGATGAATTTGTCAATTACAGCATTACCAACACCTGTGGTACCGATATTGCCAACTGGCCGGTGGCAGTATATCCCCTGCCGGTGGTGCCGGGGATTAGTGTAGTTCAGGGGGTATTGTATGCCGATAAAGGTTATGCCACATATCAGTGGCGGCTTAACTCTGTTGCCATTCCCGGGGCGGTTGCAGATACGCTATATGCCACAGAAACGGGAGTATATGAAGTTGAGGTATCTAATGCCGAGGGCTGTACCGTAGTATCTGCCGCTACTAACTATACTGGCTGCGGGGCAGATGAGTTGCAGATTATGCCCAATCCTGTAAGTGGTGATTTATCTATTGTATGGTGCCGGAAAATAACTGCTACCTTATACACTGCTGATGGCATGTTAGCAGGCCGGGCCGATGAGGTTAGGCGTATATCATTAAAAGATCTGCCAGCAGGCGTATATTTCCTGAATGTGTTTGACCCCGGAGGTATTCGTGTAAAGTCGCTGAAAATTGTGAAGGTATGGTAGCGGAAACTATCTCCATATCTGCCTGTTGTACCAGTTTTTACGGTACCATTTCCGCTTGTACTGATTGTAGTGTTCTGTTTTTACATCACCATTTTCATCTCTGAAAGTAGAATAACGTCTGCGGTCCAGAGCACAGCTACTGTTGCATACTATGATTACAAAAGTTATAGCTGCAAGTATCAGTAGTGTGTTTTTTTTATTCATACGTACGTATAAGTTGTGATGGAATAGGTCAAAGATACAAAAAATACCAGCGTTGCAAGGTACTGCGGTACACTGCCAAGTATGAAAAATGTTAAGTTTTAAATGATATAGAGGCCAAAAATAGTTGGTGGTGCTAGCCTGAGACTCTTTATTGGAAAGGATTTGAAGGAAGTTAATTGAAAGTTGTTTCAATTAACTTCCTTCTTTTTATGGATACGTCAAA